>Ga0182744_1001240_pt1 | contig 22608 bp, 20 predicted proteins | sample eDN3rd30CKraftMG_FD_128525 | JGI IMG/M metagenome (GOLD analysis project Ga0182744, IMG submission 128525) | Enriched Miracle-Growth compost microbial communities from Emeryville, California, USA - eDNA 3rd pass 30_C Kraft MG (version 2) (version 2) ...
GTCGCGGGTGGGGTGGGTGGGGACGTCGATGTCGGCGATGCGGGCCTGCATCCGGAAGGGGCCGATGTTGCGGTAGGGGAGGGCGGAGACGAGGGAGGAGTCGAGGGGGTGTTGGGCGGGGGCGGGGAGGGGGGAGAGTAGCGAACCCGCTGTGATGACCATCGCCGCGAGAGTGTAGCCGCGATTCATAATGATTTCCTCGTGTCGAGGGGCACCGGGGTACACGGTTACGGGGAGCAAGGCGAGCATAGGATGGCGTGCAACTAGAACCAACGCTCATCGGATACTGTATACATGCTCGCCAAGCAACAAGAGATGCATCGAGCACCGACATTCTGCAAACCCTGGCTGAATCCGTTGCACTAATGGCTAAGCCCCCTTCCGGTTTACCCAGGAAGCCAGCATGTTGGAGCGGAATTGCGTAGATCGTGCTATTTCGCGTTAGCCAGCACCCACAGTTGTGTGCCGGTGAATCCTCCTGTACTGTGATCAGCCCAGGCATGCGTAGACTGCCGAGATCCGATGAGTGTGTGGGGTGCTACGGTCGCAAGACGCTCCGATTCGTCCGTGCTGGGGCGGGAGGCTCAATCTTCACTTGCGAGCGTTGCGGCGAGTACTCCTTTCGATACTCACCGCCAGAAGAGCGGCTCAGGGATCTGCCGGGTGGCCTGGTTCTCAACCCGCACGCGCGAGGTCTCGTGCGTTGGGCTCGCAAGGACCACGTCTGCCGCTCCGCTGACCCACGAACGCTTGACAGATCGGAGTCGGCCGAGTGCCGCGTTCTCATCTCGCACGGTGAGCCGTTCGTGAGCGATGCGGTGGGCTTCACGTTCGCTCTCTGCCTTGAATGCGGACTCGTGCGCTACCCGGCTCTTCTTGTCACGCATGAAGAAGAGCTCGAGATACGTAGGCGCGAGCGGCGCCAGAGCGACGGGAAGTTGTAGTGGACAAACAGGCTTGCCCGCCAGGTTGACTAACGCTATTAGAGAGTTTCGGTGCAGGGGGTTGAGCGTATCCGGGTGTCGGAGCAGTATCCGTCGCTTCGCAGTGAAGCGAGAGTTTGCCGCTAATGCGTTCGTGCCGGTCGTTTCCGGAAGTGGGAGTACTATGATAGTCGCACGACCGGAGAGAGTACGCTTGTTTTGCTTGACGGAATCGATCGAAAGACCGAATGTTCACGTCAGCTGTCCCACCTCCATCATTGAGGCATGCGCCGAACTCCTTGGGTGCTGTTTGCCCTCAGTGCCGTTGCAGCTGCGGTAATTGCGTTCTTCAACTTTGCGAAGAGTTACAACGCATGCGTGCCGGATGGTCCAGAGTCCGCGTCTCAAGTTCCGGCACGCTGTGCCGCTCTGAAGGATTACGAGCAGCATCTAGTTTCCATTAGTAGGGTCGCCACAGGTGGCATCTTCGTGGCGTCACTGATGCTTGTCGTGGTTGGTACTGCTGATCGCATTTACGGAGGGTACGCTTTCCGAAGAAGTAAGGTGCAGGCGATGCTAGACCAAGTAGTACAGGCACAGTTCAAAGGGAAGGCGAAGCGCCACCGTCTCACACTGTACAAAGAAGTCGGTGGCATAAAGGCGCTGATCATCGCGTATCTGCGTCTTCGGCACGTCGAAGGTGCCGATGACCGTGCATTCAAGCGTACTCTGGTGCGACGAATACGATTGACAGGCCGCTATCTCTTCGTGTACGCGCGATCCTCGCGAGCCGTGAATGAGAAGTCGTGTACCGTATGGCAGGTTTTCCGAGACAAGGCGGAGTCACACGGCGTAGCCGGCCGCGTCTGGGACGAAGATTTCGTCGTACTGCGAGATCTCCCTAGATTCCGTCTCGGAGATTTTCGGAAGCTCCGTTCTCTCGACGATGGTGATGACGATGTAAGGAAGTACGCCGATGAAGCGCGAGTTGGGGACGTTGCGGTTCTCTGGGCGAGACAGCATCACGCTTTCCACTTCATGGGTACGGTTATCGAGAGGGCCAACGGAAAACGCTGGGGAGTGCTTCTACTCGATTCCATGCAGGAGCAGTGTCCATTCCCACAAAGTAAGAAGCATATCGAAGTGGAGTTCCGGAGTTACGCGAAGATGGTCAGCATTCTCCTCCCATGAGGTGAATACCATGCCTGAGACGTTGGCAACCCTCCCGCTGGAGAGCTACGAGCAGGAAAACTTCGCTGTGGCATCGACGTTTACGGGCCCTGCGGGACGCAAGGGCACCGCTTCAGTGGGTCTGTCTCCGTTCAACATTCCCGACTCTGTCGAGCTCTCGCTTGAAGCCGACGGGAGTTGCACCTTCCGCTTCGGCTACGCTAACCGAGAACCCCCGCGTCGGCGCTTACAGGTCGCAACTGCGCGAGGAGCGGCCACAGTATTGCTGGCTCGGCATTCCGGCAAGGTCCTCGCGGTGAACATCCCGCATGCGGACAGGTGGTTTGCCGACAACTCTGTGCGTTTTCAGCTCTCCCCTGATCCATCCTGGTATTCGCACATCCCGCCGCAGGCCCAACTAGTTGCAGCTAGAAATGCCTCATTGGTGCAGAAGATTGTGCAATTTGCATTCACTGAGCTGCGGTCTCAGGTGCTCGAGGCATTAACCAAATTTGGTGTACAGAGAGGGCGTTTTGTGGACTCGGCGAAGGGGTGACGTGGATTCAGACGCACGGCGGACCTTAGAGTGCATTTCAAAACGCTCGTTGCAAGTAGCCGAGCAGAATCAGTGAGGCAGCGAGTGGGACGAAGGCCTCATGGATGGTGACGAGGCGCTCGTCGCGCACGCGGAGTCGGCGGAACCGGTTGAACCATGCCTCCGTGCGCTCGATCACCCAATGATGCCGGCCCAGCCGCTCACTCGACTCGACACCGATCCTGGCTATCCGGGCCACGATGTGATAGCGCAGCAGGTATTCGCGACAGTGCCGCCGATCATACGCCTTGTCACCATGCAGCTTCTCCGGCCGGCGCCGTGGGGCCGCCCGCATGGGCGGTGGATGGGTGGCACGGCGTCGAGCGCGTGCTCGAACGCCTTCGAGTCGGTCACGTTGGCTGGCGTGAGGACGTGGGCGAGCGGGACGCCCTGGGCGTCGACCACCAGGTGGCGCTTCGTGCCCGGTTTGCCGCGATCTGTCGGAGACGGGCCGGTCGTTTGGCCCCCCTTTTTGCCGGCACCGTGGTAGAGTCCAAGGCTGCACGACTCCAGTCGATAGCATCTGCATCCCCTAGTCGGTCCAGGAGCTCGCGCTCCAGGCGCTGCCACACGCCGGCCTCCTGCCAGTCCCTGAGCCTGCGCCAGCAGGTCGTCTCGCTCCCCCAGCCCATCTCGCTCGGTAGGTATGCCCACGGGCAGCCGGTGCGAAGGACAAAGAGGATCCCGGCGAGCGCTGCGCGATCCGATACGCGCGGACGCCCACCGAGAGCATGGGACGGCGCAGGCGGGATGAGCGGCTCAAGAACGGCCCAGAGTGCATCGGGGACCATCTTCATTACAGCCTCCAGCAGGACTACAGCTGGAATCTACCGCCACCCGGTTTTGCAATGCACTCTTAGGCGATCTCGAACCCACACAATCAGGAAACAATATGGATGTGCCAGTGTCGGCCGCGATCGGGGGAATGCGTGTGGCCCTGCAGGTGGCTACGGCCTTCCGTCATCCTGTACTTGAGGTGTATGCCAATCTGAGACATACGATAGGGCCAGAAGAAGATCTGGGCCCAATGCGGACCTTCAACAAGGAAGTTGCTCCGTCGTCGCGCGTGAGACGTAGTGACGTATTTGTCGACTTTATTGTCGTTAACATCGGCGGGGTACGTGCCGAGGATGTGCAACTCTCCCTTCGTGGTGATTTCACGAAGCGTCACAAGAAGAAGCTAAGCAGCCTTGCGATATTTTCCGGCGAGCCAATCGCACAGATGGCTCCCGGCCAAGTTCTTCCACTATTCCGACTAGATCACGATGATCTCTTCCCCGAGCGCGCTGACGAAGTACCAGGCGACAGTCAGGAATTCACAGTCGAAATTCGGTACAGTGGCCCAAGTGCAGGACTGAATTGGCCCTTAAGGAAGGCTCACGCTGTCTTCAAGGCCCGACAGTACAGAAACGTGTTCACCTTCTCGCCGAAGTACCTGCGAGGCTTGGACGTGCCAGCGCCGGAGTACACCTAGCGTACTGTGTCTCCTAGCGGACGTTGCACACGCGGCCCTCAAGATGTATCAGGCTTGGTCCTCTCCCCGATTACCCGTAGTAGTACGACTTCGGTGTGAGGACCAACCACAAATGCGCACCTGGCGAGATTATCTCATCGTCAGCGTCATTATTGCTGGCGAGCCGTTCGGTGATCGGCGATGCAGCTCCGGCTAACGCACGGTGTCTGCTCTTAGAGTTCCACCCCGACCCCATCGAGCTGGCGCCTCGATCAAATCCTCTGCAAACTACGTCTCACTTCTAGATGGAAGGCCTGACCTCTCACTTAGGGGGTCGTAATGGGCTGGGTGTCCTACCTCGAAGACATTACTGAGCGGCTCAATGACGATCTTGCCGCTCTGAGCGGGGTGATCGGCGGGAAGCGCGAGGCCCCCAAGGAGGTCTGGGTTGAGGTCCAGACCGTTCTCACGCGGGCAACCAATACTCTGCGCGATCTCCTGAACCACTTGGATCTCGCTACCGATCCGGATGTCAAGCTTTCCGAGTACGCGATCGACCTTGAGCGAAAGAACCGTCAGTTGGAGAGCGATCTAGCGGTCGAACTTCACCGTTCCGCTCAGCTGACGGTCAAGCTCGATCAATTGAACGGCAAGTTGGCTGATGCCAAGACACGCTTGAAGAGCAGCGAAAAGGCAAACAAGGAACTGCAAGCGAAACTGGCTGCGGCCTTCATCTCGCGTCCGGACGACATTTACGCAGCGTGCTCAACTCCTGACAGGATCAAGCGGCTCAAGCCCGACGGCTAGCTACTCGCGGTTCCAGATCCGACCCCGGCTCTCGTAGGTACGACCTGCCGCAGCGAGGTGCGGCTGAAGCTCAGGGGGCCGTTCTTCCAGCACTCCACGAAGCGACCGTAGTACTCGCCGGCGCGCTTCGTGTCGTGAGCACCCTCGTACAGCTCGTCCAAGCGGAAGAGCGTGGGCGCGAAGTAATAGCTATTGGTCAGGGTGCGGTAAGTGACGGTGTACTGCCCGGAGGTAGGTGACAGCTGCTGCCCGGCGCGAGACGTACTGTGCGTACGTCGTGAGGCGGAGTGGGGCGGATGGCTATTCCACGCAGGGGCCGGGGGCGGGGCGTTTGCCTCTAGCACTTCCTTCAGGGGACAAGGCCATCCGGGCATAAGTGGCTGAGCCCCCTTCCGGTTCAGTCAGAAAATCGGCATGTTCGAAAACGTCTGTGGGAATGGCTGCCTTGCCGTTGACCGCTACAACCCTTCACGTGCATCGACTCTTCGTGCCGACTCATGGCGCCTCCGACTGGCGGCGCCTTCTCGCGGATCCCGCGAAGCACTGGCGTCGCGGCAAATCCGCGTACGAATTAGCGGTCGCATGGGAAGCTGCGAGTCGAACCGCGCGAGGCATCCCGATCTCCATCGCCGGCGTTCTCGATTCGGTTCCTATACTAAGGGGTGCCACGTTGGTCGTCGGTCTCCCGGAGCTCCAGCTCGATCTTCCCGGGGGCGGGCATGCTTCTCAGACGGATCTCTGGGCGTTACTCGATACGGGCGAACGGCTTGTTTCGATGGCCGTAGAGGCCAAGGCCGGTGAGCGGCTTGGCGACACAGTTGGAGATTGGTTGGCCGGCGGAAAGCCAGGGAACCGACGCCCGGTGCGGCTGGCGGCGCTCTGCCAGCGGCTCGCGATTTCCGACACTGGTCTCGAGGCAGTCCGTTACCAACTCCTTCACCGTGTAGCGAGCGCGTTGATCATGGCAGAGCGCTTCCGAGCCCGTCTGGCGGTGCTGCTGATCGTGTCGTTCGATAAAGATCGTGATCAGGAGAGCCTAAAGGCCTTCCAGCATTTCGGCCGACTGTTCAATACGACCACTGGCTCCGGTATGATCACGGAGCTTCCCGGCGAACGTGATATGCCATTGTACGCGGGCTGGGTAAGCGCGCAACCCGCACCGTGTAGCGATCTCGAACTGGCGGTCTGACGATTTGTTCCACCGGACAAGCGCTCCGAGGGGCTTCCGCATCAGAAGCGGACGAGCGCTTGGAAGGCTGACCGAGACCGCGACTGAAGAGCCGTCGCTTGCCGTTGATCTATACGCAAGCTCGCGACCATCTCCCCCATTCATTCGAAATGCCTGATCGTCCCTACATCGAACACACAATCGACCAGCTCGAACAGTTGGTGGCCGACAACCGGTATCGCCTAGCCGTCCTAGGCCCTATTCGCGTCGAGCTAGAACATCGCACCACGGCGCGCGCGAGACAGCTACTAAAGGAAGTGCTGGGGCTCGTAGAGGGGGAGATTCCGAAGCCGAAGCCACCACGAGCTGGCCGGCCCGCCGACCAACAGTCCTTGTTCACTCCGAGCTCCCAGGAAGGAGAGTGAGGCGCTGCTGCCGCCAGCTAACGAGTGATCGCGATACCTAGGCGCTTGGGACTCCACCCGTCCGTCGCCTCGCCGGAGCGGGCGATAGAAGCGTCTTCATGGCTGTTTAGACCGCGCCCACTACCGAATTCTGCGTCAGATCTCCCGATTGAGACTAGAGCAACATGCGAAGATTGAAATGACCCTCGACTCCAAAGGCCGCGAACTCTTCATCGTAGACAACAGCATCTCCGGCTGGACCGGCCTCCGCTACCTGGAGGAATGGTCCAGCATCGCGAAAGCGTTCGATATCGCCACAGGCTTCTTCGAGATCAGTGCGTTGCTCGCCCTCGACTGCAAGTGGAAAGGCCTCGACAAGATCCGAATTTTGATGGGTGCGGAGACAACCCATCGTACGCGGAAGGCAATTCTCGAAGCGGTCCGCGCGCGAGCGATGGAGCGACTGGATCAGAGCATCGAGGACGACAAGGATCCCAATCCCTTCCTGAATGGTGTCCCTGCGATTCTCGATGCGCTCCGATCTGGTCAGATCCAGTGCCGTGTGTACGATAAGGAGAAGTTCCACGCCAAGGCGTACATCACACACGCAAAGCTCGAGGTCGTCGGTGCGCAGGCGCTCGTGGGCTCGAGCAACTTCACACGACCGGGTCTCACTCAGAACATCGAACTGAACGTACAAATCCAGAGCGCGCGCGAGGTCGCACAGCTCCAAGAGTGGTTCGAGGCCCACTGGAAAGAGGCGAAGGAGGTAACGGACGCTGTAATCGAGACGATCTCGCGGCACACGCATCCGTACACCCCGTTCGATGTATACGCGAAAGCCCTGCAGGAGTTCTTCCGCGGTCACGAGCTCACCGCCACGGAGTGGGACGAGACGCGCTCGCGAATGTTCCCGCGCCTCGATCGTTATCAGCAGGAAGCCTACTGGGCGCTCATGAAGATCGCCCGACAATACGGTGGCGCGTTTCTCTGTGACGGTGTTGGTCTCGGCAAGACATTCGTGGGTCTGATGCTGATCGAGCGCCTCATCCTGCACGAGGGCAAGCGCGTTGTGCTGTTCGCACCGAAGGCCGCAAAGGAGGGTGTCTGGGAACCCCACCTTCGCCAATGGCTGCCGCACATCGGTGGAGTCGGTGGCGGCGCTGACTTCAGCAACCTCGCTGTGTTCAGCCACACCGACCTCGGGCGCAATGGCGACTTCCCGGAGCGCTTCAAGCGCATCGGGGAGCTGGCCGACGTAGTCATTATCGACGAGGCTCACCACTTCCGGAATCCCGGCCGGGCGGGCGATCCCGATAACGGGATAGAACCTTCGCGCTACTACCGCTTGTTCGAGCTGCTGGATAACACCGAGCGGCCGAAGAGTGTATTCATGCTGACGGCCACACCGATCAATAACCGTTTGAGCGACTTCCGGCACATGGCTGAACTCTTCACTCGGCGTGACGAGGCCTATTTCGCGCGGACCATCGGTGTGAACAATCTGCGGGCGCACTTCAACCAGATGGAGAAGACGCTGCGCAGTCGCGTCGGTCAGGACGTGGCGGATGTCGCCGAGCACATGACCGAAGCCCAGGAAATCCTCTCCAGCGACGAGATCTTTCGCCAACTCGTCGTGCAAAGGAGCCGCTCGTACGCCCGCGAGAGCCAGATCCGCGAGCACGGCAAGGCGGCGTCTTTCCCGGACCGTAATGACCCGCAGGTAGCGGCGTACTCGATCCGCAAGACTTACGGCCGGATGCTCGAGCTGTTCGAAAAGGCTTTCGCGAAACAGAGCCCGCTATTCACGCTTCCCATGTACTACCCCCTCTACTGGTACAAGGGGGCCGACAAGGACATCGATCCCTTCGAGGAGAATCGCCAGAAGCAGGTGATCGGTCTAATTCGCACGAACTTCCTGAAGCGCTTCGAGAGTTCGATTGCAGCGTTCGAATTGTCCAGCGACCGCTTGTTGCAGAAGCTCCTGGCCTTCGTCGAAGTGCACAGCGAAACGGACTCGGAGAAGAGGCGTCTGGAGCGCTGGGAGGCGCAAAACGCCGAGGTTCTGGGCTATGCGGCCCACCGCCAATTCGAGCTATGGGGCAGCGAGGGCGAGGAGGCCGACGACGAGGACATCGTGCCACAGGAGCTGCTCGCCGCTGTGGAGCGCCTCGACCGCTCGGAGTACAAGGTCGAGGAGATGCTCTCCGAGACCTTCCTCGATCTCGATCAGCTCGTGCAATTCATCGCGGAGGCGCGCAGGTTTCAGCCGAAGGACGACGACAAGCTACAGAAGCTGATCCGCCTGCTGAAGTCGAAAGACTTGGGCGGGCACAAGGTGCTCATCTTCACCGAGTTCGCGGACACCGCCCGGTACCTCGAGCACCGTCTGTACGAAGCGGGCATCGATGGCGTGGAGGAGGTGGACAGCGCGAGCAAGAAGAACCGCGCTGACGTGATCCAGCGCTTCGCGCCCTACTACAACGGGCTCTCGTCGCCCGAGCTCGTCGCGGACAACCGCCAGGAGATTCGCGTCCTGATCTCCACCGACGTCCTCTCCGAGGGCCTGAACCTCCAGGACGCCTCACGGATGATCAACTACGACATCCACTGGAACCCCGTGCGCCTCATGCAGCGTATTGGGCGCGTCGATCGGCGGATGAACCCCGAGATCGAAAAGCGGCTCCTCGCTGACCACCCCGAAGCGTCCGCCTCGCGCGGCAAGGTCTGGTTCTGGAATTTCCTGCCGCCCGACGAGCTGAACGAAATCCTGTCGCTCTACACCAAGGTCACGCAGAAGACGCTACTCATCTCCAAGACACTCGGCATCGAGGGCCGCAAGCTGTTCACCCCCAAGGACGACTACGAGGCGCTGAAGGAGTTCAACCACGCCTACGAGGGCACGCGCACGGCCGTTGAGGACATGCACCTCGAGTACCAGGCGCTGCTGCAGGCCGACCCTGCGCTGGAGGAGCGCCTCGCGCGCTTCCCAGGCGCGATCTTCAGCGGTCGCGAGCGCCCTGCGAAGGGCCTGCGCGGCGTCTTCTTCTGCTACGCGCTACCCGCGCTCGACAAGGAGAAGAACGAGTTCACCGAGGAAGCGGGCACCACCCGCTGGTACCTCTACAATCTCGACCGCGAGGCAATCCGCGAAGAGCCGGGCGAGATCGTCGAGAGCATCCGATCAACTCTCGACACATCCCGGCACTGCACCTTCGAGGAGAAGACGCTGGTGGACATACGAAGAGACGTCGAGAAGCATATCAAGAATAGCTACCTGAAGCGTGTTGACGCCCCCGTGGGCGTCAACCCCCGGCTCTGTTGCTGGATGGAACTGAACGAAAGCTGAGACCATGACGATAGACCACCGAGAACGCCTGGCGCGCATCCGCCGCTTCGACCAGCTCGTTGCCTACCTCCGCGATGAACTAGGCTGGCCGATCAATTCTGATGATTTCGAGGAGCTGACCTTCGATTACACTCCCGAGGAACTCGGCATCGACGCGAAAAACGCCGCCAAGATCCAGGAGATCAAGCGCCTGCGCCCCCTTATCGCCAACCAGCCCTGGGGGATCTTCTTCGTTAAGTTCGAGCCGAAGCGCCTGCCGGTGGTCGCGCTCCGCCGCATCCTCGGCCAGGTGGCGCTCAAGAAGCGCGCGTCGGCCAATAGGGCCGAGCGCCAAGCCTGGGCTGCTGACGATCTGTTGTTCATTTCGAGCTACGGCGAAGCGGGTGACGATCGCTGCATCGCCTTCGCCCACTTCTCGAAGGCGAAGGACGGCGAGGACCTGCCTACCCTCAAGGTACTCGGCTGGGACAACCTCGACACGCCGCTTCACCTCGACGCTGTCGCCCGCGAGCTGACCGGGCATCTTACCTGGCCTGACGAAGAGGACGCCGACGCCTGGTGCGAGCAGTGGCGCGCCGCCTTCATGCTGCGCCACCGCGAGGTAATCACTACCTCCCGGGAGCTCTCGATCCGCCTGGCCGAGCTGGCCCGGGCCATCCGCGACCGCATCAAGACCGCGGTCGCCATCGAAACCGAGAACGGTCCGCTCACCAAGCTCATGAGGGCGTTCCAGACGGCGCTGGTACACGACCTCGATGCCGACGCCTTCGCCGACATGTACGCGCAGACCATCGGCTACGGCCTGCTCTCGGCGCGCATCGCCGACCCGCGCCGGAAGACCGCCGACGACTTCGCTGACCACATGCGCACGAACCCTTTCCTGCGCGAGCTGATGGAGACCTTCCTCAAGGTTGGCGGGCGGCGCGGAAGGGCGGGCGGACCGGGGATCGACTTCGACGAGCTGGGCGTCTCCGAGGTCGTCGAGCTGCTCGACTACGCCAACATGGAAGCCGTCGTGCGCGACTTCGGCGACCGGAACCCACAGGACGACCCGGTCATCCACTTCTACGAGCTCTTCCTCAAGGAGTACGACGCGAAGAAGCGGATGCAGCGTGGCGTATTCTACACTCCGCGCCCGGTGGTTTCCTACATCGTACGCTCAGTGGACGAGCTACTACGCACCGATTTCGGCCTCGCCGACGGCCTCGCTGACACGACCACATGGGGCGAGATGGCGAAGCGCCACAAGGGTCTGAAGATCCCCGAGGGTGTCTCACCCGACCAGGACTTCGTCCAGATCCTCGATCCGGCTACCGGCACCGGCACCTTCCTCGTCGAGATCATCGACCTCATCCACGAGACTCTCGTTGCCAGGTGGAAACGGCAGGGCCATGGCGAGAGGAAGATCGACGCGCTGTGGAACGAGTACGTGCCGAAGCACCTGCTGACGCGACTGCACGGCTACGAGCTGCTGATGGCGCCATATGCGATTGCGCACTTAAAGATCGGGCTCAAGCTCTACGAGACGGGCTACCGCTTCGGTAGCGACGAGCGCGCGAGAGTCTTCCTGACAAACGCGTTGGAGCCGGCGCAAGACTTCTCCGGGAGATTCGAGTTCTCGATCCCGGCGCTAGCTCACGAAGCCCAGGCGGTCAACGGGATTAAGAGTGGGCGGCGGTTTACTGCTGTCGTAGGGAACCCACCGTACTCGAAGCTGTCATCCAACCGGAACGAATGGATCGACGGATTGCTGCACGGCAGGGTAGGTAACGCTGGGACCGCGAACTACTACGAATGCGACGGTGCTCCGCTTGGTGAGCGGACGCTTTGGATCCAGGATGACTACATCAAGTTTATGCGCTTGAGCCAGCTGCAGATTGATCGGACTGGCGTCGGCATTCACGCGTTCATCACCAACAACGGCTATCTCGACAACCCGACACTTAGGGGGATGCGCCAGCAACTCAAGTTGACATTCGAGAGGCTGCGCGTCTTGGACCTGCATGGCAGCACCAAGCGTGGGGACACGGCGTCGGACGGCGCGGCCGACAAGAATGTATTCGACATTCAACAGGGCGTCGCAATTGGAGTTTTCACGCGTAGGCGGGCGGATGGGCAAGCGAAGGTTCTGCACGCAGGTCTGTGGGGTGATCGCGAGTCCAAGTATCGGACACTCGGAGCGCAAGGTAGCTCGGGAATAGGATACGTTGAGGTAGCGTCGAAGGGGCCTGCTCATCTTTTCATTCCGATCGATGCCACGCACCAAGCCGAATATGAGAGTGCACAGAGGGTGACGGAAGTATTCACCGTGCATCACAGTGGCATCATCACCAAACGAGATTCGCTAGCCATCCACCGGTCGGCCGATGAAGCCTTCCGGACGGTTTCCGAATTCGCCGCGCTCAGTCCCAAGGCAGCGAAGGAGAAGTTCGGACTTCCCGATGATGTTCGTGACTGGAAGGTGACTTGGGCCCAAGCCGACCTACGCGAGGCCGGGATCTCGCGAAGCAAGGTGATTCCTGTGCTCTATCGGCCTTTTGACGTGCGCTTCACCTACTTCACAGGTCGTTCTCGCGGCTTCGTGGGATGGCCTGTAGCGAATGTGACCCGCCTAATGCTGTCCGGCAGCAACCTAGCTCTGGTTACGACGCGGATGACAAAGGGAGAGGCCTTTGATCACGTTCTCGTCTCACGGCAGATGATTGAGGTCATTTGCCTGTCGGCGAAGACCTCCAATAATGCCTTCATCTTCCCGCTCTACTCGAACAGCTCGGGCACAGACGACGGTCTGTTTTCGCGAACGGACGGTAGCACGCTGGCGCCGAACATTAGTCCTGGCTTCACGAGTCGCCTTGCCTCGCTACTGGGAATCCCGTTCGAGTCGCAGCTGCGTGAGCCCTCTGCTGAGGCATTTGGACCAGTTGACGTTTTCAATTATGCAGTCGCGCTGCTGAGCTCTCAGAATTACCGCAAGCGTTATTCAGAATTCCTGAGTCGCGATTTTCCCCGCATCTTGGTACCGGCGACCTCGCGGCTATTCCGCGCGCTGGCCCGACTCGGCGATGAGCTCGTTGCCCTGTACCTGCTCGAATCCCCTAAGCTCGATCACACCATCACCGAATACGTCGGCAGTCGCGCCCCCGAAGTCGAAAAAGTCTCCTGGTCCAGAAGCACCGTCTGGCTGGACAAGGCAGAGACCACCGGCTTCAAGGGCGTGCGCGAGGAGGTGTGGAACTTCCACATCGGCGGCTACCAGGTCTGCGCGAAGTGGCTCAAAGATCGCAAGAGCCGAGCGCTTTCCAAGGATGATATCAAGCACTACCAGAGAATCGTCGTCGCCCTGTCCGAAAGCATTCGCCTGATGAGGGAGATCGACGATGTCATTGAGCAGCACGGGGGTTGGCCCGACGCGTTCCAGACGGGTGCTTCGGAGACAGCCGAGAGGCAACCGCTGTTGAAGGTCGCCGAGCCGCAGGCTAGCTATGGTACCGGGAAGGGAAGCGACGAGAAATGAGCGCGCTTGCTCCGAGCGCCCGCCACCTCCCGCTCCACCACCTCACGATCCGCGTCCCTTGGCACGATAGCGGCTGGACCGGAAGCGTCTGTGCACGCCCGCTCGATAACACCAGCTGCCTCATCCTGCCGCGCATCGGTAAAGGCCGCCGCGACGACGTCGAGACCCGTTGCACTGGCAAGCGCCTCGACGAACTCGCCGCCGCAGACCTTCCACCCTGCGTGGGGGAACGGGTGTCCTTCATGGCGCCCTTCCCGATCACGCGGACGATGACGCATCCGTACGCCGAGATCTACCCGGAAACCCACGGGCACTTGGCGCCCACGCGATTCGTACAGCCGGCGTACTCCGCGGCCTGCGTGCCATTCCGCTGGATGCTGCGCGAGAACGTCGAGGGCAACGCGAAGAATGGCGAGATCGGGATCGCCGAACGCCTGCAGCTCGGCTGGGTACCGGACCGCGAGCCGGAAATCCGCAACCGCAGCGGCAAGGAGGTCGAGACCGCCTGGGTTCAGGAGCGCGAGAACCAGCTTGCGATGCTCGACACGTTCTTCGGCGCGCTCCGGCCCGACGAGTCGCTCTGCTTCTTCTACGCCAAGCGCACGCCGCTCTCGGAGCAGTCGCGACGCGTGATCGTCGGCATAGGGCGAGTTCTCTCAGTTGGCGATGCGACCGAGTACGCCTACAAGACGAAGAACCCGCCGCTGCGATGCGTACTGTGGGAGCGCAATGTCGGCCATTCGGTGCGCCCGGGCTTCGTGGATGGCTTCCTCTTCCCGTATCAGGAAGCGCTGTCGCTGGCCGAGCGGGAGGGCATCGATCCGGAGGAGTTCATCGCCTTCGCTCCAGACGAGTACTTCGAAGCGTACTCCTACGGTTCGGAGTTGCTTAGCCACGACGGTGCCGTCGCGTCGCTCGTCGCCTGCGCCGCCGCGCTGCATCGTATCCGCGGCCGGATCGAGGGGTCATGGGACCGGGCGCTCGCGTGGATCGACACGCAGCTCAACAGCCTGTGGAAAGCACGTGGGGCGTTTCCTGGCCTCGGGTCGGCGCTCTCGGCCTTCGGCTACGAGTGGGGCTTCCAGCATGGCAGCTTGCTTGCGTACGAGATCGAGCTCCTGCGCGAGAAGGATGGCGGCAGCGATCCGTGGAAGCTGGTCGATTCCGTGATGGAAGATCCGGCGAAGCTCGGTGGGGAGACCGCCAAGCTCCTTCCGGCCGGGATGCGCAAAGGCTGGAAGCGTCTGAACCCTGAACGGCGGGCGCTGCTCCTGCTTCTCAGCCGCTGCGGGATCACCGAAGACCAAGCGCTGCGTTTCTATGATGGAACTAAGCGTGTGGACGCGGGCGTCACGGCTACCGATGCCGAGCTTCTCGCCAGTCCCTACCTCCTCTTCGAGCGCGACCGCCGGTCGGCAGACCCTGTTGCTTTCGGAGTCGTAGACCGCGGGCTCTTCCCGGATGAGAGCATCCGCAAGCAGTTCCCCGTGCCGGCGCCGAGTCTGGTCGACGACCCGGCGGACGCACGGCGTGTGCGCGCGCTGGTGGTGGATCTGCTGGAGGAAGCTTCCACACAGGGGCATGCGCTCTTGCCGCAAAGCTGGGTGATCCGCCGCGCCCGCGAGCGGGCGCTCCAGCCGCCCTGCCCACTAGGCGAAAACGTGCTCGATGCCGCCGAGGAGAGCTTCGGGACGGTCGTCGTGCGCGCGGCCACACGCGGCGGCGAAGCCGCCTACCAAGTGGACCGGCTGGCCGAATGCCGGGCGATCATCCGGCGCGAGATCCTTGGGAGAAAGCAGGGTAGGCCGCACACCGCCAGCCACAATTGGCACGCGCTCGTGGACGCCGGCATCGGACAACCCATCCCAGGCGACCCGACCTATCGCGACTTGGAAGAGCGCGCGCGGCTCGAGAAGACCGCTGCGCTGGAGCAGCTGTTCCGCTCCCGGCTCTCCGTCTTGATCGGCCCGGCCGGCACCGGCAAGACGACGCTGCTGCGGATGCTCTGCGGGATGCCCGACGTCAAGAGCAAGGGGCTATTGCTCCTTGCGCCCACGGGCAAGGCCCGCGTGCGGCTGGAGGAGCAGACTGGACTCCGCGGTGCGGGCCGAACGCTCGCGCAGTTCCTGAATCGGCTCCAGCGCTACGACGGCGAGACCGGCGCATATTTCCCGAAGGCGAAGGCACCTCGCTGCGGCGACTACCGGACGGTGATCGTGGACGAGTGCTCCATGCTGACCGAGGAGCAGCTTGCGGCGCTCATCGACTCCCTCACCAACGTGGAGCGGCTCGTGCTGGTCGGTGACCCGCGCCAGCTCCCGCCGATTGGCGCGGGCCGGCCGTTCGTAGACACCATCAAGCTGCTCGAGCCTGCAAACGTTGAGAGCCTGTTTCCGCGTTGCGGCGCCGGCTACGCGGAGCTCACGATCCCGCGGCGGCAGCAGGGCGCGTCGCGGGCCGACGTGCTCCTGGCGGCACTGTTCAATGGCCAGCCGATCGATCCGGGAGCGGACGCCGTCTTCGATGGTTCTTCCGAGGACTGCGGCAACCATCTACGACTCGTCCAGTGGGCTCACTCGCACGAGTTGCAGGAGAAGATCCTAGCGGAGCTTGTCCGGGCACTGGAGCTTGCAGGGGAGGACGACGAGGTGGGTTTCGAGGAGTCGCTCGGCGGCGCGCGGTATCAGGACACGCCGTGGGCCTTTTTCTGGAGCAAGTATGGCGACAAACCCGGTGCCGCGTCCAAGGCCGAGTCCTGGCAGATCCTCTCTCCCGTTCGCGCCGGCCTCGTCGGCGTCGACGCTGTGAACCGCATGATCCAGGAACGCTTTCGTGCAAGGGTGCGCGAGCTAGCTGTGAGCGCAGGCTGGGAGCGGAAGGTGCCGCGTCCCTTCGGCCCGCAGACGCTGCTCTACGGCGATAAGGTCATCAACGTCATCAACCAGCGCCGTCGCGACATCTGGCCGAAGCCCGACGGCGAGGCCTACATCGCCAACGGCGACATCGGCGTCGTCGTCGGGCAGTACAAAACGAAGAAGTTCAAGGGGCTGCCGTGGAAGCTGGAGGTCGAATTCACTGGCCAGCTCGGCCACAAGTATGGTTTCTATTCCGGAGAGTTCGGCGACGAGGGGCGCAATCCACTCGAACTCGCCTACGCCCTGACGGTGCACAAGACCCAGGGCAGCGAATTCCGTATCACGTTCGTCGTGCTCACCAACCCATGCTGGCTCCTCTCGCGAGAACTCTTGTACACGGCACTCACCCGGCATCAAGAGCGGCTGGTCATCCTGCACCAAGGTGCGCTCGCTGAGTACCGCCGCTACTCGGGAGACGAGTACTCGGAGATCGCCCGGCGGATGACGAACCTGTTCTTGGACCCGATGCCGCGCGAGGTGACTGTCATCGCTCAGCAGCGGTTTCTCGAGGAAGGGCTCATCCATCGAACTGAGCGCGGTGAGCTCGTGCGCTCGAAGTCGGAGCTCGTGATCGCCGACAAGCTCCACGCTCGCGGGATCGACTACGCCTACGAACAGCCGCTTGTGCTCCCCAATGGTCGCACGCGCTACCCCGATTTCACGATAGCGGATCACGCGCGGGGCGTGACGTTCTACTGGGAGCATCTCGGCATGCTAGACGATCCGGGATACAGAGCCCGATGGGAGCGCAAACGTGACGAGTACTTGAAATGCGGAATCCGCCCCTATGAGGACGGCGGAGGCTCGGAAGGAATGCTGATTGAGACGCGCGATGAGCCCGGCGGAGGATTGGATGCGGCTAAGATTGCGACGCTGATTGACGAACTAATGTTGCGTTGATCCCGATGATGCGTGATCGGCGAACGGGACAGCCAGCAAGCGCGGTGCGCAAGTTTCTCAGCTTGCGACGAGTTGATGAAAACGAGAGAGCCGACACTGTGCTGCTCGCAGAGTAGCACTGACACAGCGGGACTCAGGATCTTAGGGAGCCATCGCGACGAGAGGTGCCAGAGATCCCTCGCCCACGTGCGCTTGCAGCTATAAGAGGAGGTGATAACATGCGCGAGGGTGATGATCTCTTTTTTGCCCCGAACGTACGCTTCAGCTCTTTGGATTTGACTGGCGAACGGCTACCCGACCAGCTTCGGGCGCGGGTTGAGGGCTACTACCTGAAACCGGCCGGGGCGCTTTGCGTGCATGAGCAGTCGCAGCATGCTTTCGCCGCTGGTCTTCTCTTGATCTGCGCACTCGACTTCCTCGCTGGCCTGGCACACACGATGGAGGAGCTTGAAGGGCGACCTGTAGAAAAGGACTTTGTGACATTTGTCAAAGCGCGGCTGCCGAGCTTCAAGATTACAAATCTAGCGAAGCGGCTTTTCGACGATTTTCGGAATGGTCTTGTGCACGAATGCCGTATCAAGAACGCAGGTGAGTTTTCTTTCGACCATCAGGCACCTGCACAGCTTACCGGGGGCCGACTGTCCGTCAATCCTCGTGCGCTTCTTCAGGAAGTAAGAAGCGCCCTGGACCACGAAGTGTCAGACCTTCACCGGTACCAAGATTTGCGTGCTAAGCTCGCACGCAGAGTTCGTAAGCAGTTCGCAGCGGAGATCGGAATCGTTGAACGCGTTCGGCGGATGGGCTAGCGAAGCTCTGAAGCCGACGAGCCCGAGAGCTGCGGAAGTTAGCAGGGTGATCGCCTGGCGAGGTCGTTTCGTAGTCAGCATTGTTCGCTGGTGAGCCGACCGCTCGTCGGTTAACGCCGCGCTAGACGTACATCAGCTTACCATGGCCAGAAAACCTCCTCCGCTATCAGTCGGGCAACTCGAATCCCTTTGTAAGATCTTGGCGGATACTGACCAGGGCCTTACCGGATCGGAGATTGGGCGGCTATTGGCCCAGGCGCAGATTACGGACACCGATCCGGGAATGACGAAATGGAAGCGCCTCCACAATGCCCTCGCGGCACGCCAGAATGACGACTGCAACGCTGATCGTGTATTCGCGTTCATCAGGCTTGGTCTAGATCCGGCCCGGTATGTTGGTCAGCACGCGACGTTTGAGGGTCGGCGTACTGCCATCAATGCCGTCCTCGCGCTGTGCGGGTTTGAGTATCGAGCGGACGGCAAGTTTGGAGTCGTCCGCACGGCTGCTACCCTCTCTGAGGCCGAAGCGCGTGCGCATCGCCTTCGCGCGGCTCTCTCGGCACGCGGTGTGCATCCGGATGTCATTGCTGCATGTCGAGCTGAGCTGGTTCAGCACAATTCCTTCCACGCAGTCCTTGAGGCAAGCAAGAGCGTCGGAGAGAAGCTCCGACGCCGAGCCGGGTTGCACAGTGATGGGGCCCAACTGGTCGACGAGGCGCTCGGTGGCGATCCCCCTCGGCTGAAGATTAATGAGTTCAGGTTTGACTCTGAGAAGAGCGAGCAGCGGGGCTTCACGAACCTAGTGAAGGGCCTGTTTGGCGTCTTCCGCAATCCGACGGCGCATGCACCACGAGTCGCCTGGAACATGACGGAGGAAGACGCCCTCGACCTATTCTCGCTCGCCTCATACATTCACCGCCGGATAGATCGAGCGACCCTGTGAGGACCGCGTACTAAGCGGATAGGCGGCGGATAACTTCCGCGGCGCCGCGCTTGTACACGGTAAGGCAAACCAGTGTCCCGGTTGGGTCGCGTACCTCCCAGTGCCGCCCGCGTCTGTCGAGAGTGTACCGGTGGTCGCCGGGTACCGGCGCGCTGTTCAGCCACTCGTTCGTCACGTCAGCTGCGGCATGGTCGCGCTGCGACCGTGCGGTGGAAGTGGAGCGACGCTTAGCCATTGCGGCCTCCGGTGCTTGAGTCCAAGCTGGTTGCGGGTGGCCGGCAGGGTGGCGTAGGTTGTAGCCGCCCCGCCAGACGCGCGGGTAGTGTGAGCGGTAGCCGCGACCTGAATAAGGCGGGGCGACCAGCCTTCGTTATGATGTAGACTAATATGTTGACATTCGTATGTCAACATATTAGTCTACATCGTCTTTGGGGGATACGTGGCTCGGCCCGAAAAGCTTCGCAAAGTGATCGCCGAGATTCTGCTCGAGAGTGAGTTGCCGCGGACATTGGTGGCGAAGGACGCGGAGCTGGGACGCGCTACATTGGAGGCGTGGTTGTCGGGGCTGCGGAACCCGTCGGCGGAAAGTGCTGCCCAATTAGCATCCGGTCTTGAGCAGCGGGCCGAGCGCCTTCAGCAGCTGGCGATACGGCTTCGGAAGGTATTAGCAGAAGATGGGTGAGCCGCGTACTCCCACAGGCCGCGTCAGAGAAGCCTGGAGATGCAGACCTCCCGACATTGGCGGGCATCATCATCGAAGAACGACGTTCGCGGCGACCTGTGGTTGCACCCGCCTGGGCATCGTGTACAGCGGAATTGATAAATGGGCGTCAGGCGGCGCTGCGGCGAGTTAGAGGTCGCTGGGAGTCAAGAGGGCACCCCCTCGGCGTCGCGGCTGGCGGGGCCTCAACGGTCAGGTTGTGCGGCCGGCGAGCCGCCGAAGCGGAGCGTACCTTCGTCTCGCAAGCGGACTCGCCTCCCCTTAGCCGAACCTAGGCATTGGACGGAGTCCAGGTTTCTCCCTTCGTGTACTCGGAGATTGCGTAGAATGTCGGCGCACGACGAGCAGGAAAAGCTAAGAAAGCTTCTAAACGCATCGGGGTTCGCTTTTCAACTCGCGGTCGAATTGGCGGTCCGCTCGGCGACCTTCGACGATCCATGGAGGGTGGCGGCTCGCGAACATCCTTGGAGCACGACAAATGGCCGAGGTTATGTCGATCTTGTGCTCTCCCGAGGCAACATACATCTAGTCATCGAATGCAAACGGCCCCGCGACGCCGTGTGGATGTTTCTAATGCCAGATCACGAGCAATTGAAACGCTCACACGCTTGCATCCGATGGACAGATACCATGCCGCATCGTCGATCCCTTGTAGGATGGGGCGATATCCAAGTGTACCCAGCATCGCCCGAGACGGATTTCTGTGCTGTCCGCGGACAGGGAGAAACGGATTCACCGATGTTGGAACGCGTCGCGTCCTCACTCGTTGACGCCACCGACGGCGTGTCTGCGGACTTTCTCCTACTTCACCACGGGTCGCGAGTATCAAGTGTCCTTGTCCCCGTGATAGTCACAACGGCAGCTCTCACACTGGCCAGTTTTGATCCGAAGAATGTAGATCTTCACACCGGGGATCTGGATGCTGCGCAGTTCACGACCGTTTCTCACCTCCGCTTTCGGAAGAGCCTAGCGTCGACAACTCATCCTGACTTCTACGAACCGCAAGAACTTGAGGATCTCTCGTCGGGCTCAGAGCGAACGGTGTTTGTTGTGAATGCGGCGTACTTTGTCGATTGGCTTCGAGAATTTCAAACGAGCGCTCCCGATTATGGCAGTCCGTGGGAAAGCGCGCGCGGCCAGGCAGAGGCGGAGGGCTAGATCGGTGCACAACCCACCTACTAGTCGTTGAACAGGATGAACGATCCCAGTAGTCCGCGCGGTTCGCACTCACTCGCTATGTGACTCGTTCGCGGGTTAACTCAAGCGTTAAACGGTGTCCAATTCCTAGTGGGCAATACAAATCAGACCTTCGACGTCGCGATTTCTTTCATCAACGAAGATTTAGAGACCGCGACTCGCCTACGCGATGAGCTGGCCGAAGTCTTCGACGTCTTCATCTATACAAAGAAGCAGGAGGAGCTAGCAGGCACCGACGGCCTCGAATCCTTCCGTGCCGTGTTTCGGCGACAGTCGCGGTTAATTGTCGTCCTTCTCCGGGAGCGATGGGGCAAAACGCCGTGGACTCGCGTCGAGATGGAGGCAATAACGGATCGGTTTCTCGCAGCGGGCAGCGGGTTCTTGTTCGTCATCATGATGGAAGACTGCGCGCCCCCGCCATGGATTCCAGAGAAGCTCATTCGCTTCAGTCTCAAGGACTTCGGGATAGAGCAAGCCGTAGGTGCTATCAAGGCTCGTGCGCTAGAGCAGGGTGGCGTGTTACACCGGCCAACGCCTGCGTTCCTAGCAGAACAGGCACAGAAGCGAGCCCAATTCGCCTCGAAGCGCGCAGACCTCTTACGCAGTGAAGCCGGTGTTCGGCAAGCGGAAGAGGAGGCCGAGCGCCTAATCAGCCTAATTCGTGATCGGTCAGAGGAAGCGTGTGCCGCTGCTCCCGCACTGGAAATCGCGTTCGGCTCCGGGAAGCTCTCTGCTGTAATGCGCGTGCCGAGCGTTTCGGTTTCTTGCGCCTACAGGAATCGCATCCTCAACGTGCTCGACGACGCACGACTCGTCGTTAGTGAGTTCCGTGGCATAGTGCTCCTACCAGGAGAGTCCGCCTACTACCTTATTCAGCCCAAAGAGTTGGTCACCACTGAGTTCAGTCCGGACCTCATGGAGGAGCATGGCTGGTGCTGGCGTGAAGCGAACGGGCGCATTCACACGAGCGACGAGATTGCGACCTACTTCGTAGAGAGCTTTTTCAACCTGTTGAACAGGCAGTCGGCGGGTGAGTTGCCGTCGCTGGACTGGTAATCGACGTTTCGTCCAACGATAACTGCCCCTTTGTGCTTCCCTAGCCGCGCCCGTACGGGTATGGGTGGTAGCAGGATTGGGCACAAGAACATACATGCCTTCGCCAGTGCCGCGTGGAGCAACCGAGCGACCTCGATGCTTCGAACTCGGCTTGCGCACCATGCCTGCCCGCCCGCAGCTGACGCGACGCGTTCGAGTGCCGTTCGGATCTTACGCGACGCTGGAGTGAAGATCACTAGCCCGGGATTGACGGATGCCTGAGCAATCACGAACCCCCGCTAACGATCCATTCGGTGGCCGCCACCCGACCAGCCACGAACGGATGACCGGCCTCCCCTGGGATGCGTCCTACCGCGACGCCAACCCTGCGCCCTGGGATATCGGCCATCCGCAGCAGGCAATCGTGCGTCTGGCATCCCGTGGCGCGTTCACCGGCGCGGTGCTCGACTCGGGCTGCGGTACCGGCGAGAACGCTCTTCACGTCGCCTCGCTCGGACTCTCGGTTCTAGGCGTTGACGTGGCCGAGACGGCGCTGGCAATCGCCCGAGAGAAGGCCGTCGCCCGCGGAATCGACGCGGAGTTCTCCCTGGCCGACGCGTTCCATCTCGCGCGCCTGGGCCGCCGCTTCGAGACGGTGATGGACTGCGGACTCTTTCACACCTTCGACGCCGACGAGCGACCACGATA
>Ga0182744_1001241_pt1 | contig 22599 bp, 20 predicted proteins | sample eDN3rd30CKraftMG_FD_128525 | JGI IMG/M metagenome (GOLD analysis project Ga0182744, IMG submission 128525) | Enriched Miracle-Growth compost microbial communities from Emeryville, California, USA - eDNA 3rd pass 30_C Kraft MG (version 2) (version 2) ...
CCATCGCCCCTGGGGCGACCCCATCAACTGGCGTGATCCGGCCCTCGGCCTGCATTCACGGCCCGACACATTCGGCGGAGTTTCCGGGGAGCAATACGTTCACTTCCTGCTCCTCGACGGCTCTTGCCGAACTCTCAATACAAACATCGCCCCAGAAGTGCTGAAAACCCTGGCCTCCCCCGCCGGCGGCGAAATCGTTCCGGAGTTTTAGCGCCGTAAACGCACCGGGAATGCTTGGTCGAGACTGCAGTGAAGTCGCTTCCAGTACATTCGATCCGATAGCCTGCATGCCACTCAATCGCTGCCACTTGACGCTGTGACGAAACCAGCAACAGCTCGCAGGTCGATGTGACCGAGATGGAATCACAGGTTTGCCATCGCACATGCTGAAGAGAGTGCAGAACTGCAACGTGCAATCTCACTCGTGGCGCAGCGCTTCGATGGGATCGAGTCGGGAGGCTTTCCAGGCCGGATAAAATCCGAAACCGATTCCCACAGACGCAGAAACCAGCACGGCGGCAGTGATGGCCACGATCGAAGCGGAGACGGGCCAGCCCAACAGGGTGCCGACCAGAATCGAAATGCTGCGGCCGAGCAGGATTCCCATGGTGCCTCCCAGCAGGCAGAGCACGATGGCTTCAATCAGGAACTGTTGAAGAATATCCCACTCATTGGCACCGACTGCCATCCGCAGCCCGATTTCCCGAGTGCGCTCCGTGACGGAGACCATCATGATGTTCATGATTCCCACTCCGCCGACCACCAGCGAGATCAGTGCCACGAACAGCAACAGCCTTGTCATGAGCATCGTGGTCCCGCTGAACATCTTGGTCATTTCGGTCATGTCGCGGACGTTGAAGTCGTCGGCCTGATCGCCTTTGATCCGATGTCTTTCGCGCAGAAGCGTGGTCACCTGCTGAATGGCGTCCTGAATTTCCGGGGTCGAACTGGCCCGCAGGGAAATCTGGTCAACATTCGTCATACGGTTCGGCTGTGGCGTATCCTGCGACTGCGTTTCCAAGCGCTCCGGATAAAGCTCGCTGCTGCTTCTGGGATAGAGATCGCTGAGCGTGTTCAGTGAGGAACTGTTGCCGGATTCGCTTTGGTTGGCTTTCGACATGGAAGAACCGCTGATGCGGTATTTTGCCGTTGTCCAGGGGACCAGCACGGTATCATCCTGATCCATTCCGACCATGTTCGCCCCTTTGCGGGAGAGGACCCCGATCACCTTCAGCGGCACATTTTGCACCCGGATGATTGCGCCGATTGGCGATTCACCGGCGAACAGCTCATGGGCCACTGTCTGCCCGATGATGCAGACGCGGTTGCTATTCCGCACATCGAGATCCGTGAACGGTTCCCCTTCCTGAAACCCCTGCCAGTCTCGGATCGACAGGTAAATCGGTGTGGTGCCGTAGATTTCCATTGGCACCCAGTTCCGGTTGCCGTAAACAATCTGCGCCCGGGCTTCGACAATGGGGGCAGCCCATTTCACGGCAGGACACTCTTTAGTAATCGCTTCGACGTCCCCTGGCGTCAGGGTTCGGACACTGCCGGTCCCCATGCTCACGCCTCCACTTGATGCCGTCCCGGGGAGAACCATCAGGTTGTCGGCCCCCATGCTTTTGATGTTCTGCTGCAGCGTGGCCGATGATCCCTGTCCAATCTCCATCATGGTGATGACGGCAGCGATTCCGATCACAATGCCAAGTGTCGTCAGGCTTGATCGCATGATGTTGCTTCGCAACGCATGGATCGCCATCTGCACGGTCCGCCGAAACTTTTTCATAATCTGGCTTTCTCGAGCCCGATGTTTGACGCCAAAACAGACGTTTCGGAATGTGATGTTTCGATGAGACCGTCCCGGATGCGGATTGTTCGCCGGGCATGAGAGGCAACTTCCGCATCATGGGTCACCAGCACGATCGTGATTTTTTCTTCTTCATTCAGCTGCTGAAACAGCTCCAGAATTTCGGCGGCGGTCCGCGAGTCCAAGGCTCCGGTCGGTTCATCCGCTAGCAGCAATTCCGGTTTGTTCACCAGTGCCCGGGCAATGGCGACTCGCTGCTGCTGCCCGCCGGACAACTGTGAAGGTTCATGGTTCATGCGTTCGGCCAACCCCATGCGATCCAGTAATTGTTCCGCCCGTTCGCGGCATTCATCATCGTTTAGCTCGGTCGCAGCATATGCCAAAGGCATCATGACGTTGTCGATGGCACTTGTTCTGCGGAGGAGATTGAACTGTTGGAAACAGAAACCGATCTTCCAATTTCGAAGCGCGGCAAGTTGCCGACGGCTCATCTGCGAAACCTCTTCGCCATCCAACCAATACTGCCCGGAACTGGGACGATCGAGGCACCCGACGATATTCATGAGCGTACTTTTTCCGGACCCGGAGGCTCCCATCAGGGCGACCATTTCACCCCGTTCGATGACTAGGGAAATACCACGCAGGACCGGGACTGACACCTCTCCCATCAGGTACGTTTTCTGAATGTCAGTCAGTTCAATCAGAGATGACATTGCCATCATCGTTTCTTTTTCCCGGGAATCTGAGGAATGAAAGGGTTTCCGGACTTTGCGACAGCTTCGGTTTGCCCAAGCCCAACCACGATCTGCATGTTTTCGGAGAGATCTTCTCCGCTGATTTCAGTCCGCGAACCATCCGTCAAGCCGATCTGAACATGTAAAGGACGAACGAAGCTCCCTTGTGCGATCCAGATGATGCCGTCGTTTGCTGGATGGGTTGAGCTGGATGGGGTGGCTGCACTCATGTGACTGACATTGCGGTCTTCCGGCAGGATCTGTTCCGTCGATGGCTGCCAACGGAGGGCACTGTTGGAGACCAGCAGGACGTTTTTCCTCTGGTCGACTTCAATGTCGACATTGGCAGTCAAATATGGAAGCAGCCCAGCGGAATTATCGGCGGTCACGATAACGGTATACGTCACGACGTTTTGAGTCATCATGGCGTTCAGCCGGATCTGCGATATTTGTCCATACAGCACTTTGTCCGGAAAAGCGTCGACTCGAAAGCTCGTCTTCAGGCCCTTGTGGACCTTTCCGATGTCCGCTTCGTTGACTGATGTCCAGACCTGGACCTTGTTGAGGTCTTTGGCAATCAAAAACAGGCTGGGAGCATTCAGGCTCGCCACAACCGTCTGGCCGACATTGACGCGGCGGTCAATGATGGACCCATCCACAGGCGATGTGATCGTGCAATAACTCAGGTTGATTTCGGCTGTTTCCAGGGCGACTTTGGAATCAGTGACGGCAGCCAGCATTCTGGCCACATTGGCCTTGGCGTCGTCGATGGCGGCTTCTGTCTGGCCCACGGTCGCCTGGCCGACAGCCAGTGCTGCTTTGGCACTTTCATAGGCTGCTTTGGCCGTATCGTAGTCCGACTCGGAAACAGCTGCACTGGAGATCAGTCTTTTGGTGCGTTCCACCTCCCGTTCAGTCAGGTAGAGTTTGGCATTCAGCTGTCCAATGTCAGCCTTTGCTCGTTCGGCATTCGCCTCCGCCTGCTTGACCTGCGCTTCAGCCTGCTTGACTCCCGCTTCAGCCTGTTCGACCTGCGCTTTCGCCCGGGAAACGGCAGCATGATAAGGAGCATCATCAATTCGCGCGAGGACCGTCCCCTTCTGGACGACCGTTCCATAATCGACGGACTTCGTGGGATCGGACGGATCGGGACCGAATTCACGAATCATGCCCGCCACCTGGGCACCCACATTCACCACTTCCTCAGGCTCAACCGTTCCCGTCGCGCTGATATTCACCGTGAGGTCACCCCGTTCCAGCGGCACGGTGCGGAACGTCACTGCCGGGGCCGAGGAAGCTGTCATGCTTCGCCATATGACGACGGCAGCAACCAAACCAACAGCAATCATCGGCTTGAGCCAGCGTTTTTCCGTCTGTGTTTTACTTGCCATGAATCTGTTTCCAACATGTGTCGGCTAACGTTCAGGCCGCAATCGACGACCTAAAAGAAAAGATGCGAATTTGTGAGCAGTGAAGCGCAAAGAAAAAGAATTTCCACCTGCTCGTTTTGTACTGTTCACGGAACACGATTCTGGATAGATATTTGCATCGACGTTGAGGGGGCACGCGATGAGATCAATCCGTGTTGTCAGCTGGAGGGAATGGAAAATGAATCTCACCCTGCACTGGCGGCCCTGTCATTTCGTCCCAGCGCTGTTGCTGAGTGGGGGTGAGCATGGTGACGATCATTTGATTTGCACGCTTCCAGATCCCGATGGCTTCCGCCATCGCCTGTTCACGAGATTCCGCAGTGGCAAAAATCTTCAGGGATGCCTGGGTCGCAGCCGCTTGAATCTCTTTTGCTTGTTCCTTCTGGGGGGCGGTCAGACCGATCGCTTCGATGATGTCGCGTCCAAAGACGTGTGGCCCGGGCAGCTGCAAATAGACCTGCTGCAACTGACGGTATTGGGAAGCGGTCAGAATTTGTTCCACCTCTTTCCGGCATGCCGTCGCCACATCCGCAATTTGTCGTGATTTATTCCTCTTCAATTCATGCAGTTCGGCGCTCTGGTTCATCCTGAGCCGGCTGAGCGTTGGGACGAGCCGGTCAAATTGATCCGTTGTCAGACCGAGATGCTTCCGCACGACAGGTTGGTCAAGTAACAGAATGGTGTTCATCTCGTTGATGGAAGCCAGTTCCTGCTGCATCCGTTCGAGCCGGATCTTACTCTCCGCTAGATCCCTTTGAACGCCAATATCCTCCCGGCGATCGTTCAGCTCCTGGTAATAGACAACAGCTGCTTCGAGAAGCCGCTGCCGCAGCGGGGCCAGCGGTGGAAAATCAAGCAGTCCTTCATCACTCAGTTCGACGAAGAGATCGACCGCCCGCCGGGTGCGGAGGTAGTGGTCTTCAGCTTCGCGCGCCCGTTCCCGCTCCCGTGCATTGGCTTCGCGTTCCCGTTCGTAAGCCATTTTTGTCTTGGCATGCTCACGGGCGATCATGGCTGTGCTGACTCCCAGGCCGACGGACGCCAGGACTAGAACCAGTACGGCGGACAAAGCCGCCGCGCGATGTCTGCGAACCCATTTTGCAGCCCGGTCGACGAGTGTCGGTCGACGAGCCAGAATTGGCCGATCATCAAGAAATCGCTGAAGATCGTCGGCGAATTCTCGGGCCGACAGATAACGATCACCCGGAAATTTGGCCATCGCCTTCAGGACGATTGTTTCCAACTCGGCAGGGATTCGGGCATCAATGTCCCGGGGAAGCCGGGGTTCTTCATCGGCCAGTTGACGCAGAAGCACCTGACGATCTTCTCCGTCGAACGCCGGGGTCAGCGTCAATAATTCATACAGAGTCACGCCGAGCGAATAGACATCGGTCCGGTGGTCGACCAAGCCTCCTTTTCCCAGTGCCTGCTCGGGGCTCATGTAGCGGATTGTTCCAAGCAGTTCACCGGTGACTGTAAGCCCCGCATCGCTGCGGATGAGTGCGAGCCCGAAGTCAGTGATCCAGAGGCGTCCACCAGCATCGAGCAGCAGGTTGGCGGGCTTGATATCCCGATGGATGACGCCGACTTCGTGGGCATATTCCAATGCGTCGGCGACCTGACGGATGAGTTCGGCGAAACGACGATACTCCTCCCGCTTACGGATTGTCTGCTGTGTTGAATCCGCGGCAGGGACATCAAGAGCGGCTGTCTTCGCTGCTTGCCCAATTGTTGTCGATAAATCGGATGAAAATGGCTGTTCACGGACAACGGCCTGCTCCTGCTGGTGGCTTCCGGTTCCCCTGCGGGCCTCACGCAGCTCCGAAAGAAGTTGGGAAAGACTTTGTCCGTCAATAAACTGCATCGAGTAGAAATGCACCCCCGCCTCGGCTCCCACGGCGTAGACAGGCACAATGTTGCTGTGATGAAGCTGTGCAGCGGCCTGGGCCTCGTTTCGGAATCGCTGCAATCGGCGCGGATCGACCGCTGCTGCAAATGGCAGAACTTTCAGGGCAACACGGCGTCGCAATGAAAGTTGTTCGGCCTCATAGACGACCCCCATTCCGCCACGGCCGACTTCTCGCAGCAGCCGAAAGTCACCAATTCGACCGATGTTTCCCGCCGCGGCGAGGGTGGACTCATCCGATGACGATGATGGCAAATTTGTCCCCCCCCCCGCTTCACTTTCCCGGGTTCCAAAGTTTGGAACTGTGCGGAGAGGGGCGGCAATACGGTCAAATTGATCTCGTGTCACAAAGAATGCAGCCAGTTCTTCTGCATACTCAGGAAACGATTCGAGCAGATCTCCCCGATCCGGATTCTCTCCCCGCTCGATCGCTTCGACATACTCCAGCAGGATCGCATTCAAACGATCTTCGCGATCAACACCAAAGCTGCCGTCATCCATCTCGTTCCTCCTCCTCCAGCAACTCCCGCAGTTGCTTAAGGCCGCGAAAGATCAGTCCCATGGCGGACGGACGGCTTCGCCCCAGGATCGCTCCCACTTCAGCCACGGTATGCCCTTTCAGATGATGCAACTCGACGGCTTCACGCTGGTCCGCGGGCAACTGGGCCAGTGCGGCGGCCAGACGGATCAACTGTTCATAGCGTGATGCCTGCTGACTGGGGGATGACTGTTCGGCCATCAACCATTCTTCGACCCTCGCCGCCGACTGCTCCAGTGTGGCATCGATCGAACATTCACGGCGAAGATCCCGAATTCCGGCCCCGTAGGCTCTTAAGGAGCCGGCTAAAACATTGGCGAGAATCGCCCGCAGCCAGCCGATCTGTTCCTCCTCGGTCCGGCCACGAAACTGATTCCGCTTCGCATGAGCCTGCAAGACCGTCTGCTGAACCACATCGGAGGCATCCAGCTTTCCGCGCAGCTGCGGAGCCAACTGCAGGCGTGCCAGCAGGCGAAGATAATCCGTGTATGCTTCGATCGGTTTCAGGACGATTTCTGCTCCCAGGTTGTTCTTTAACAACAAAGATGCGTGGCGGCCGCACGTGAAGCGCAGAATTTCGGCAAAATTGAATTCTATCAGCCCGGGAAATGACGACGACCCGTCAGCATCTTCGATCCCATCAGTTCAGGCAGTCCTGTCGGATCATGCGGTTTTCGGCTCTCCCAGGCCATTTCTTGGTGACATTGTTCCTCAGTTTGAAGATTTTCGAAAAGGAGTCGGTATTCTGCGGCGGTTTTTCACGCCGGACCGCAACCAGCCTCGCAGAGACCATGTTTCATGCTTTCTTCCGTTAGCAACAGGTACGAAGATTTGCTGCTGTCCCGATTTGAGATCGACTCCGTCGACTGGCTCGACCCTACCGTGATCTTAAAAAGTGAACGGGTTTCTTCATCGCCGGTGTTCTACGCCATTCGAAGAGGTTGCTGGAACTTTACCCCAGGATCGAATGCCCCGGAACTTCGGCTGAATCCTGGGGATGTTCTATTCGCCGTTATATCATCCGGACAGGCGTTGCGACCTTTCGATTTCAGACCGGAGTCTAACGGAGATGCTCCGATATTGAGAATCCGCTGCCGTGCCGGCACGCCCTCTCATCCCTTCGCCAACTCCGGCGTTCCCCCGGTCTTCCATCTTCAGAGTGCCTTTACACCAGGAACTCCGTTCGATGAATCGGGTGACCTATTGAAATGCGTGGCCGTATTGCTGATTTCCGTGGTCCTGGTCACTCAGGTCGGCGAGACCCCACCGGGCACCACCCAGGGTGTTGATCCGGATGTGGCTCAAGCGATCCTCGCGATGCAACAACATCCTGGGCGTCCCTGGACGGTGGAGTCGCTGGGGAGGGAAGCTGGAATCTCTCGCTCCGGCTTCGCGGAAAAATTCAAGGCCCAGACAGGCCAGACTCCCAGCGACTTCCTGCTGAATCTTCGCATGCGGTTCGCGGAAAAAATGTTGCGGGAACGGTCGCAATCCTTGAAAGAGATCGCCCGCCGAATCGGGTACCAGTCGGCCTCCGCGTTCAGTACGGCCTTCAAACGCTGGTCCGGCTCTCCTCCCAGCGTCCATCGCCGCCGTCTGTCTACCTCGTGACGATCGTGTCGTCGCGAGGTCCATGCGCCATGCGTGATTAACGAACTTGATTCATGATGAATCTCAACAGGTCCTGCCAGGGACCCCTGCTGGTTCAATACTTCCTCTCTCTCTGCCAAATTCAGAAAAGGACTTCACTGGTGCATTCCCGATATTCCTTGCTGGCGCGGCCTTCTTATCCACCAGAATCGATCGCCTCCCGGAAACGCAAATTCGACCTGTCGCGATTTTGCAAGCGATCGCTGGCCTACCCATTTGCTCGACTCTCGGAATATGGCCTGCTGTTCAATGAAATTCCAGGATGCCATGTGGTCTTATGCGGTTTCCCACGATCAGGCACCACTCTCTTTCAAGCGCTCACTCGAACCTGTATCGACCGAATTCAAACTTTCCGGAAAGAACGCGGAGCCCTGGATGCCGCCTTGTTCGCGGTCAAGAGGGGGAGTTATCTCTTTACCAAGCGCCCTCCCGACCTCTTTCAAATTGAAGAAATCCGAAACTTCTATGCCAATCGGAAGACGGACCTTCGTTTGTTGCTGTCCTGCCGCGATCCTCGCGATGTGTTGACTTCGTTTCATGAAATGCAGCCAGGTGAATTTTTTATTTCACCGGATGTCTGGCGTGCTTACTACGAACATTGGAAATGGGCTGAGCAGCTCCCGGATGTGCTTTCCGTGCGATACGAGGATCTCATCCGGACTCCTCGCGAAGTCGAAGCACGGATGGAGCAACATGTCGGCTGGAAGACCAAGCGTCATTTCGAAGAATTCCATCAGCATGTCCCGAAGAACTTCGACACCCGGGCCCTCAATGGTGTTCGTCCCCTGGATCAGGCAACCGTCCAGCGGTGGAAGAACGGCAAGTTTCATTGGCGGCTGCGCGAACTGGTCGAACGGGAACTGCCGGAACTGCCCGAACGATTGATTCAAATGGGATATGAATCTGATGATCGCTGGATCAGCGAACTCACATGATCTGCAGGAATTTGATTGTGAGACGGGAGCGATTCGAGACCACTCGCAGTTGGTCGGCATTGCCGGCAGGACCTTCGCCTTTTTCAAAGCAGATCGGCCCCGGGAGGGCGACGCCCCCTGAGCCGCGTGCAGGATCACGCTTTTCACCGTCTGCGGCTCGGCTCCCAGCTTGATTTCAAAAAAGCGAAAGCCCTCGCATCTTCCCAAGAGACTTCCCTTGCCTCCGAAATTGACGAAAATTTCACAAAACCTCCTTTTTTCTGCGGCGGTTTGATCGAGGGCTTCGCAACCAGTCCTGGGTGAGAGCGCGAACGGGAGTGCTCGGGAAAGGCATGAGACATGTCGGTTGATTCACATCAGATTCGCGCAGCCAGGAAGGGAGATGCGGCCTTGGTCGAGGAGTTGCTCGAACCGTACCGGCAGTATCTCAAGCTGTTGGCTCGGATGCAGATCGGTCCGAAGCTCCAGGGCAAGGCGGATGAATCCGATCTGGTGCAGGACACGTTTCTGGAAGCGCATTGCGGTTTTGTTCAGTTTCGGGGAGAGAGCGAAGCGGAACTGGTGGAATGGCTGCGGTCGATTCTGGCAACCCGGCTCGCGACACTGTTTCGCCGTTATCTGGGAACCCGGCAGCGGGACGTCCGCCTGGAACAACGAATCGATGAAGAGCTGGGACATTCGACGGTCGTGCTGGGAACGAACATCCTCGTCAGGCTTGCATCACCGGAGTCGTCTCCCAGTCAGCGGGCCAGCCGTCACGAAGAGGCCGTGCGGCTCGCCGACGCTCTTGCCAATCTTCCCGTCGACTACCGTGAAGTGATCGTGCTGCGCAATCTCGAAGGGCTGCCGTTCAAAGAAGTGGCCCGGAGGATGGAGAAGACGGAAGACAGCGTCGAAAAGCTCTGGCTGCGCGGTCTCGCCAGGCTCCGTCAACAGCTGGGAGGTCAACGATGAATGAGTCGTTGATGTCTCCCGATGAGGAGGAAGACTCCCGGGTCTTCGAGGTTGTGCAGCGATACCTGCAGCAGATCGAAGCTGGAGAGCATCCCAGCCGGGCCGAGCTGGAGGCCCGGTATCCCGAGCTCGTCGCGACGATGGAACCGTACCTGGACGCGATCGAGATGTTGCAGGCAGCTGCTCCTCAACTGCGAGATCAGGCCGGCTCTGCCAGCGCTCAGGCAGCGCCCGCAGCAGCTTTGCCGGAAGGAAAACCTCTCGGCGACTTTCAACTCGTCCGGGAAATCGGTCGCGGCGGGATGGGAGTAGTTTATGAAGCGGTGCAGTTGTCGCTGAACCGCAAGGTGGCGGTCAAGGTGCTGCCGTTCGCCGCCGCCCTCGACGCCCGGCAGTTGCAGCGGTTTCGCAACGAAGCCCAGGCCGCCGCCTCCCTACATCATCCTCATATCGTCCCCGTCTACGGCGTCGGGTGCGAACGGGGAGTCCACTTCTATGTCATGCAACTGATCGAAGGGCAAAATCTGGCGGCCCTGATTGGCAGGCTGCAGGAAGAACCGGGGGAATTTCCGGCCACGGTGCTCGATTCGTCCCATGTCTCTGGTCCGTCGGAACAGCCGGCTCCCGTCAAACGGCAACCGTCAGCAGAAACGGGACACGTCTTCAGCGCCGAGCTGACGACGCACCGTGTGCAGCGCAAGGTGACCTATTATCGCACCGTCGCTGAAATGATCGTCCAGGCGGCAGACGCACTGGACTATGCCCACTCGCTGGGAATCGTCCATCGTGACGTGAAACCGGCGAACATCATCGTCGACGACAGTGGGAAGGTCTGGGTGGCGGACTTCGGACTGGCTCAGATTCAGACCGACCACGCCTTGACCCACACCGGCGACTTGCTGGGAACCCTCCGCTACATGAGTCCGGAGCAGGCCGCCGGACAACCGGGGCAAGTTGACCAGCGGACCGACGTCTACTCACTGGGAGCCACGTTATACGAGTTGTTGACGCTTCGTCCCCTGTTCGCAGCGGAGAACCGGAGGGCGCTCCTGCACCAGATTCTTGAAGAAGAACCGCGTCCAGTACGATCGTTCGACCGTGCGATCCCGCGAGAGCTCGACATCATGACGCGGAAGGCGTTAGGCAAGACTCTCGGCGAGCGATACGTCTCCATCCGCGAAATGCGCGACGACCTGCAGCGGTTCCTGAACGATCTCCCGATTCGAGCCCGCACTCCCTCCCTGCTCGAGCGCCTGGCCAAATGGTCCCGGCGGCACCGGGGAATTGTGGCCTCCGGCGTGGCGGCGTTAGCGTTAACGGTGGCCGGGCTGTCCATTGCCACGTGGATGACGGCCACCGCTTATGACCGGGAACGGGCAAAGGCGGCGGAAGCGGCCTGGCAGTACGAGCGGGCGGAACGGAATTTCCGTCAGGCCCGCGCGGTTGTGGATGAGTTCACCCGAATTACGGATGAAACGCTGGGAAACCATCCGATGATGGAAACGGCTCGGATGCGGATGCTTCAGGCAGCATTGACATACTATCAAAATTTCGTCGACCAGCATCGGGACGATGCCACGTTACAGGCGGATCTGGCAGCAAGTCTCGCCAAGGTGGAGCTGATCCTGAAAGAACTGACCACGTTGATCGGGGCCGGGAGATACCGCCTGTTGCAGTATCCGCAGGTGCAACGGGAGTTACAACTCGCGCCGGAACAACAGACATCGCTGCAGTCCGTTGTCGACCAGTGGCATGAAATGTTCCGCGACAGAGAATCTCTAAGTCGCACTGAGCGGGAACAGCGGCGGCTGGAACTGGCCCGGCGGCAAGACATGGAAGTCAAACGCGTGCTGACCGCGGAGCAGCAGGACCGGTTTCAGCAGATTGTCTGGCAGGAAGCGGGGCCACTGGCCCTGGAAGACGACGCCCTGGCAGGAAAACTGGAATTGACCGCGGAGCAACGGGAGGAGATTCGTCGTCTGCTTGCGGAATATCTTCCTCCACGTCCCGGCCCTCCTCCGTTTCGTCCTCCGCCAGAACGAGAACTGAGGTTCCCCTCCATGGAACTCCCTCCTGGTCCTCCGCCTCCTCACGGGCCGGGAGGGGAGTTCGCCCAGATAGACGTCACGATGGTCAACGAAGCGTTGATGAAAATTCTTTCCCCCGAACAGCAAGCCCGCTGGCAGCAGTTGCAGGGGAAGCCGCTGACCGAGCCGCTGCAACAGATGCGGCCCTCCATGCACGAACAGGAACTCCGTCGATGAGAATCAATTTGAAATGGATCTGCTTTGCTCTGCTGATCGGCAGCGGAACAATACTGCTCCGGGCATTTGATTCAGGATCGCCCCACGATCAAGATCGTCTTCTCTTCGCCCAGGAGAAACAACAGCCACCGGGAACTCCGGAAGAGGGGCGCGATTTTGAAGGGGGCGGTCCTCGCCCGGAACGGAGGGGCCTTGGGCCGGGTGGTCCCGAAGGGAACCGCCGTGGCAGGCCAGGAGGCTTTGGCCTCCAGCAGGACCTGGAGATTGTGAAACAGTTTGACAAGGATGGAGACAAGATCCTGAACCTCGAGGAACGATTGGCCGCGCGGAAGTGGTTGTCGGAACAGGGAGGGGGGCGACGTGGCGGTCCTGGTCGCGGTCGCGGCGGCTTCGGCCCTCCCGATGGTGCTGGTCCTCTGGGCAGCTTTGGTCCTCCCGGAAGGGGCTTCGGCCCCCCTGGCGGTGGTTTCGGTCCTCCCGGTGGTGGCGAGCGCATGGCGGGAACACCTGGTCCCCAAGTCCGACCAGAAGATGTCCCGACATTCCCGGATGAGCCGTTGTATTCGCAAAAGGTTGTCCGGACCCTGTTTCTCAGCTTTGAACATGACGACTGGGAAGACGAGCTGGCGGTGTTTAAAAACACTGATGTGGAAATCCCCGCCACCCTGGTGGTCGATGGCAAGACCTATCCGGACGTCGGGGTCAGTTTCCGGGGGATGTCCTCCTTCATGATGATCCCCGCCGGCTCCAAACGCTCGCTGAATCTCTCGCTCGACTTTCGTCAGCCGCAGCAGAAGCTGTACGGCTATAAGTCACTGAATCTGCTGAACAGCAACGGCGATCCCTCGATGATGAGCGCCGCCCTCTATTCGCGATTGGTGCGGGAACGGATTCCAGCTCCGCTGGTGAACTTTGTGAAGGTGGTCATCAACGGAGAAAGCTGGGGAGTCTATGCCAATGCCCAGCAGTTCAATAAGGACTTCCTGCAGGAGAACTATCGAGAGACCGAAGGGGCGCGATGGAAAACGCCCGGAAATCCAGGGGGAGACGCCGGCCTGCGTTACCTCGGAGAGAACATCCCAGAATACAAGCAACGGTTCGAGATCAAATCGAAAGACAAGGCGGACTCCTGGAAAGCACTGATCCATCTCTGTCGCGTGCTCGATAAGACGCCGCCGGAGAAGCTGGAAGAAAAGCTCTCGCCGATTCTCGCCATCGACGAAGTTCTCTGGTTTCTGGCATACGATATAGCGCTGGTGAACGAGGACGGCTATTGGACGCGGGCGAGCGATTACAACCTGTATCTCGATTCCCTGGGAAAGTTTCATGTGATTCCTCACGACATGAACGAAACCTTTCACGCGGCCGGTCCCGGCCGCCCTGGAGGGAGGGGCTTTGGCGGGAGAGGGCCACAAGGGTTTGAAGGGCCGCCACCGGAAGGAGACCTGCCTCCTCGTTCCCCGGAGGATCGCCCATTTCCGCCTGATGGCATGCGTCCGGAGGGGGGACGTTTCGGCGGACCACCCCGGGGCGGCATGATGCGCCCCAGCGTCACGGTCAATCCACTGGTCGCGATCAATAACCCTCGCATGCCGCTGCACAGCAAGCTGCTCGCAGTGCCAAAGTTTCGCCAGCAATATCTGGCCAACATCCGGGAGATTGCGGAGCAGCAACTCGACTGGAATTCTCTCGGTCCGCTGGTGGCGGAATATCGCGAACTCATCGGTGACGAAGTGAAAGCGGACACACGCAAGCTGACCTCGTACGAAGCCTTTGTCCAGGCGACGGCAGACCATCCTTCCGATTCGGCGAACACCCGCACTCTGCCGCTCCGGACATTTGCGGATCAGCGGCGGGAGTTCCTGTTGAAGTCAACCGCTCAATGACACTCAGTCGAATCTTCCGACTCTCCCCTCGAAGCCCGGCCATCGCATGGCCGGGCTCCCCAAGAGCACCCGCCATGGATCACGATCTCATCGTTCCCTCGTTCCTCTCGCCCTCCTTGACGGTTCAGGCCGAGGGAGCGGCTGCCTTCGAAGTGAAATTCCTCGTTGATGAGGCCCAGGCTCTGGAAGTGGAAGCCTGGGCCGCCCGGTATCTGGAACCGGACCCCCACGGCGATCCAGCACAGGGCGGAAGTTATCAGATTACCAGTCTCTATACAGATACGAACGCATTTGATGTTTACCATCGAACGCCCAAATATCGCCGACGCAAATACCGGTTGCGACGTTATGGAAGCGAACCGACGATCCATCTGGAGAGAAAGGTTCGCCGGGGAGAACGGGTCACCAAGCGACGGGCTTCTGTCTCTGAATGTGACCTCCTCCTGCTCACGCACGCCCTGGCGATTCCAGGCTGGCCAGGTTACTGGTTTCATGACAGCCTGTTGCGAAAGTCTTTGTTCCCCGCGTGCCAGTTGATTTACCAGCGAACGGCATTTTTCGGGACTTGCTCCGATGGTCCGCTGAGACTGACGCTCGACCGGCAGATTCAAGGACAGCTCGTCTCTGATTGGAAGGTCGAAGTTTCTCAGCAAGTGATTCCTTTACTGCCGGGAGAAGTGGTGCTGGAACTGAAGTTCAGAAATGCGATGCCCGTGGCCTTCAAGCAACTGGTGGCAGAACTTCAGTTGAATTCCACCGGAATTTCCAAGTATCGCCGGTGCCTGGATGCGTGGCGACATCTTGTCGCTTTGAAAGAATCAGGAGTGAAGTATGCCTGACTGGCTGACACCGCCGGTGGGAGGGGAAACTTCGCTGTCGGTTTCGTTTCTTCTCCTGCGACTTGGACTAGGACTGGTGTTCGGTCTTCTCGTTGCGGGAAGCTATCGGCTGACGCAAGGTCGCCTGTCAACGCGGTCCATGTCACTGATGGCGACGCTGGTGCTATTGACCATTCTGATCGCCATGGTGACGCTGGCCATCGGGAATAGTGTGGCTCGCGCGTTCAGTCTGGTCGGCGCACTCTCAATCGTTCGCTTCCGCACCGTGGTGGAAGACACTCGCGATACCGCATTCGTGATCTTTGCTGTCGCGGTCGGGATGGCGGTCGGAGCAGGATACTTTGAGGTGGCGCTGGTTGGTATCCCGGTGACGACACTCGCAGCCTATCTATTTCGTCCTGGCCAAAAAGTCTCCCAGGAAGGGGCATTGGAGCGAACCTTGAACCTCCGCATCGGCCTGGGACGAGATGTCAACGCGGTCCTGGAACCGACTTTCCGTGCCCATCTGGAACGCTGGGAATTGAATTCGATCGCCACCGCAAAACAGGGAGCAGCGTTCAACCTGTGTTATCACGCCCGACTGCTGAACTCTGATTCCGCGATCCCCTTGGCCGCGGAGTTGAATCAACTTGAAGGAGTACAGGAGGTCGAACTCCGGTGCTGAGCAACACGTGGGAAAAACTTTTGGGAATTCCCTCAAAATGTCCATTTTCGGCGGCGGTTTCAGTGGAGGCTTCGCAACCAGTCCAATGACAGGCGTGCAGAATGTCTGCATGCCCGAATTCCCTGAGCCTCGTGATGGACACGCCAGGCTGACATTGAAGGACGGCTGTCCGGTGCAAGCATCGTGCTTGTCGGCGGCCGTGTGTCATTTCTCCAAGGAAGGTTGAATGTGATGATGAATGGAACACTCCCTCGGCTGTTTGCCGCAACCGTCGGGATCGCGTGGGGAAGCTGCATGCTGACCGCACAAGCGGTCGCCCAGCCCGGCCCGTCGACGATCCCTCGAAATCCGGTGCCCTCTGTTCCCGGTCCGGTCGCCGGGCCGAAAATTGAATTCGGGGGACGAGTGAATGCCGACCGGCTGGCTGCACAACTGGTGGCCGACGCGAACAGCATCTGCCTGCAGCTCGATCGCAGCTACCAGGGAAACAGCAACTTCCGGGAACGGTATCGCGACATGTACGGGATTCTGCAGGATGCTCAGCAGGTCAGAGAGCAGGTGAAACGCGGCGCCCATCGTGGAACTCGTCGTGACGATGACCAGATCGCCACATCGCTTCACAAGATGGACCGCGACTTTCACAGAATCGAAAGAGAGCTGCTGGGATGGCGGGCCCAGCCTGGAGCACGAAATGTCGTCAGGCTGGATCCGTTGCTCAGCCAGTTCGAATCGAACCTCCACGAGATGATGGAGGACTACGGCGTGCGCAGCCAGGTGGCTGCTCCCGGTCGCCCTGTCGCATCTCCACCATCTCCTCCGCGACGGTAAGAAGCAATTTCTTCAGGCCGCATACGCAAGCCCCACTTTTTCTTCGCCGGTCGATGCAACGGCAAAAGCCCTGAAATGTCATGGCTTTTGTCGGCATCAGCCACATATTCGTATCAACTTTGGAAACGGGACGAGCCTCCTGGAAGGGGCCAACAACCGCGTCCGTCTCCAGGATGAATCGGTCCCCGACCCACGCACGCCACGGCAACCTGTTCGGCCGGGACATCATGCAGCAGGTTCTCGACCACGGCCCGGCCCAGCTCGCCGGTCGCGCCGGTCACAACGATCATGGCTTATCCTCCGCGGGCTTCGCCTCTCTCACGCTGCAGAGTGGGCTTTGAATCAGCGGCTTTCCCACCAGTTCCAGCCGGTCCCGTTCCTCGATTGAGGTATCGAACGCATCCATGTCGACAGACAAAATCATGTGCGTTGCTTTGTCTTGAGCCTTAACCAGAACCGTTTCTTCTTATTGAATACGGAATATCTCAAGCCATCATTTTCCGTACAATGGCATCGACTGCGGGAGCCGATCCATTCATCATCGAGCCCCCAACCAATTTATGTGAACGGAGAGTGTCATGTCCGATCCGCTGCTGACCATTTCCAATCACCATTCTCCCGGCTGCGGTGATCCGCCGATCATCGATGATCGTAATTCCGACTTGTATGTCGGCTACTTCGCGAATGCGTATGGTGAACAGTGGATCTTCACGCACCATCGTCCGAGTAGTCTTTCGCAGCTCCGGGATGGGGATATCGGCTGGAATTCCCCGGTAGCAGTCAGGAACGGATCTGTCCAAGACTTGATCCTGAGCCCTTCCGAAGCCGCATGGCTTGCTGCGTGCTGGGACGCCGCGGTGAATGGACGGTCATAGTGCGAACACTTCGTCCAGACAGAATCTCGAACTGCATTGCCAGGCCCGTTGACCTGTTTCATCATGCTCCCCTATCCTCCCCGACGGTTGTTAATCCCTGGCTTCACTCGATCGGAGCATTTTATGATTGGCCGTTTGTGTCTGGTCGCGGGATTCGTGTGGGGATTGTCGGTCTCGGTCTGGGGAGCGGACCGAGCTGCTGTCCAGGCGAGCCTCGAAAAACATCTCACTTCCGGGGATCTTCCGGGAGCCGTCAAGGAGTTCGAAGCGAATCTCGCCACCGATCCGGCTGATGACCACTCTCGCTTCGCGCTGGGAATGACCCGGCTGTTGACAGCAGTGGAACGTCTGTCACAGAATCTGTTTCGATATGGATTGCGGGTGGCGGCTCCCGATCTGCCGGTGCTGCGTCTCCCGGTTCCGGAAAATCCCCATCCCGAACCACTGACCTATCTCAAGATACGGGCGCTGCTGCAACAACTGATCGATGATCTCGCCGTGGCTGCCGATGTCCTTTCTCCGATCAAGGATCCGAACATCAAGCTGCACGTCCCCGTGGGGCTGATTCGCCTCGACGTCAACGGCGACGGCCAGGTCGCCCCGAAAGAGACATTCTGGAAGATTTTCAAGAAGCTCAATCCCCGGATCGGCAATCTTTCGGAAGAACAGCAACGCTTCGCAGTGGGGTTCGATGCCGGGGACGTCCATTGGATGATCGGCTACACACACGTGCTGCGAGCCCTGCTGGAAGCGTGGCTGGCCCAGGATTCGGAGAAATTCCATGACATTCTGGCACCGCAGCTGTTTTCGGGAGCTGCGCCGAAGGAAGAAACGCCGCTGCAGGCCCGCGGTCGTTCAGGAGGGGGAATGGATGCCGAAGGGATCGCCACCATCATTGCCGCCATCCATCTCATGAGTTTCGATCTTGCCGAACCGGAACGGATGCCCCGGGCACGGCAGCATCTCTTGGAAATGGTCCGCCAGAGCCGGCTCTCCTGGGAGTTGATTCAGCAGGAGACCGACAACGAGGGAGAATGGATTCCTAACCCGCAGCAGTCCAGCGTCGTGGGGTTGTCCGTGACGGCCGATCAGGTGAAGTCGTGGCAGCGAGTGATGGACGAATTGGAAGCGGTGCTCAACGGAACGAAGCTCGTTCCCCACTGGCGTCTGCGTGAAGGGGTGGGGATCAATCTGAAGCAGGTGTTCGAGTCCCCGCGCGGTTTCGACCTGGTGATGTGGGCTCATGGCGGTGCCGCGCTCCCTTATGCCCAGGCGGGGGAAGTCGTCACGCAACAAACGGCCAATACCTTAACCGCCGCCTTTGGGGGACAGTTCTTTCTGTTCGCCGTCTGGTTCAATTGAGGCACGCACCCGGTCCGGAACACGTCAATTTTTACGGCCCAACAGTTAGCGTTTCTCCACCAGGCAAGACCAGCCCAGAAAACGTACCGGGACACCGGGAGCTTCATCAAACCGGAATTCGTGCAGGTCCAGGATGTGAAACGCACCGCCGAGTTCGTCACGCATCTGTTCTTCCGTCACGACCGGCGGTCCCGGATCATGTGGCTCGCGCGCATTGCCGGCCAGGATCAGACCGCAAGCGCCCGGCACCAGAAATTGTGCTACAGCGGGGGCATACCGTTCCGGGGCGCTGCGACGGACCGCATGGTAACACCCTCGATCAAAGAAGAATCCAAACGGTTTTCCCAGGTCGGACAACTGAAGTACATCAGCAACCACGAACTGTGCTTTGACCCCGGCAGCGTAAGCGCCCTGTTCCGCCCGCTCGATGGCCAGCGGAGCCAAGTCCACGCCAGTGACGTCAAAACCCTGCTGGGCCAGCCAGACACTGTTGGTCCCCGTTCCGCAGCCGATATCCAGCGCACGACATGGCGGAATCGCGTGCCGACTCAAAACGCTCTGTAATTCCGACGACGGCCGCCCCGTGTCCCAGGGGAGATTCCCGTCCCGGTAGCGGTCATTCCAGTCACTGGCCTCAGTCATGGTTTTTTCCTGGCGATTACAGTTGACTTGATCAGTCTGGTGGTCGACAGCAGGCTGACTTTTGCATGATATGCCGCTTCCGCAGATTCTCATAGGTCATACCACACTTCGAGGAACGAGAAGTTTCAGGGAACAATTCGTGGCAAAGAGCAAATGAATGATGGCCTTTCGACCGGCAAACCCTCCCAAAGACGATTGACGTTCAGACTGCGGCAGATTGATCTGCTCGTACTGAGTTTCCCTCACACCAGAGGGCTTTTCTTCTCTGTGATCCGTGGACATTGGGGAGCCATCTCGCGATTCAGGGAGATGTAGTCCTGCCATTTCTCCGGAACATCTCCTTCATAATAAATTGCTTCAACGGGGCATTCCGGAATACACGCCTCACAATCGATGCACTCATCCGGATGGATGAACAGCATCGATTCTCCTTCGTAAAAGCATTCACAAGGGCAAACAACGACGCAGTCAGTATACTTGCAGCCGAAGCAGGGTTCGGTGACGACCATCGCCATGATTCATTCCTCCAGATAATGGGGTTTCAATCTCGTTGTGGAGGGAATGCAAATTCCTGCGAAGGACCGGACACGATAATTTTCAAGATTTTCTGAACTCCCGATTCTGCACCGCCCTCCATGCTGGAACTCTCGACCAATCAGGAACTTCTGAATGCCTGGCAGACAGGGAATGAATACGCAGCGCAGATTCTTTATCAGCGTTATATGGTCCGGCTGACCGCACTGGCCCGGAGCAAATTGTCCCGAAAACTGGCCCGTCGGCTCGATCCGGACGACATTGTCCTGTCGGCGTGGAGAAGTTTCTTTGTCGCGGTGAACGCGGGACGGGTTCTGGTTCCCGAAGACGACAACCTCTGGCCCCTGCTGGTGACGATGACCCTGCGCAAGCTGTCACGTCAGGTCACCCGGCATGCCGCCCAACGGCGAAACATCGGCAAGGATCTGAGTCAAGACGATCAGCTCAGTTGGCAGCAGATCCTTTCTCGCGAACCCGCTCCGTACGAGGCCGCCATGATCGTCGATGAAGTGGAGTCTCTCCTCTCGGAATTGGATGCCACGGACCGCGAAGTGTTCTCCCGGCGTCTTCAGGGAGAGCATCAGGCTGAGATCGCTATCGCGCTGAACTGCTCTGAACGAACCGTCAGACGGAGCCTGCAGCGCATTCGGGAGCGATTTCTTCAGGGTGAACATCCCGTTGATCGAGATTCTCCCCAGTTCATTTCAGCAGGACGGATCACGGACAAAGCCGCATTTTCGCCCCCTTCTGTCGCATCCAGAGTCATCTCCGATCAGAAATCAACCATCGACTATCGTGATCTGCTGCTCAAGAAACTGATTGGGCAGGGAGCCTTCGGGAAGGTCTATCAGGCGTTTCAACGGTCCACACAGAGTAACGTCGCAGTCAAATTTTTGAAAAAGCGGTTCTGGAATGATCCGCGTGCCGTCCGAAGTCTGTTGAACGAAATCTCGCAAGCCGAGTCACTCTCGCATCCTAATATCGTGCGTCATCAGGGTTGCGGGCACTCTCCTCACGGAACCCCATTTCTCGTCATGGACTGGATCAACGGCTCTAGCCTACAATCGCTGTTGAACAACCGCTCGTTCGAACTTTCCGATCTTCTGAAAATTGGAATGGCCATCGCCGACGCCGTCGCGGCCGCCCATGTGATCGGCATCGTGCATGGAGACATCACTCCTTCCAATGTCCTTCTGTCCGCTGAGGGAACTCCGCTTTTGACAGACTTCGGATTTGCCCGATCACTCTCCGAATCGCGACGATCGTCTTTGGGAGGAACGCCGGGATTTCTGGCTCCAGAACAGATTTCGGACGCCTTTGGTCCGGTCAATAAGCGGACGGATCTCTATGGATGGGGAGGACTGATGCACGCCCTGATCACAGGCCATCCCCCGTGGACAGGAGTTGACCTCCCGGACATTCTGGCAAAGACGCTGTCCTCGCAGAATCCTCCTTCGATGGTCAATGCTGCTGTCGAAATCCCGCAGGAACTCTACCGACTGGTCGAAAGCTGCTTGAGGAAGGAACCCTCCGACCGCCTTGCTACGATGGTCGAAGTCCGCGAAATTCTACAATCGATTGCAAATTCAGCGAACCTCGGCTCGACAAATCATGTCGTAAACCGCGAATCCATATCGAATGGTATCATCAATCGTTGAACATCTGGAGATGTGCCATGCTGTCTCAATCTTTCAATACATCTGCCACATTGAGCCTGTCACGCTGCTGAGCAGAGTCTGTCTGCATTGTGAAGTAACAGACATTCTCTCATCAGGTTCAGGCTCGCTCTCTCTGTTTGCCTGCTGGCAACTGTGCAGTGTCGATCGCTGTGTGCGCTGATTTCTTCCTGATACCGATGAGAGAGATTCATGACATTCAACCAACGTCAGCGCGCGGAAATGAGCGCGCTGTGTGGGGAACTCCGTGAGGACGACGGCGTCGATCCTCGTGATTTATTCAAACCGTCTCGCAAACGGGACAGAGAGCACCGGAAGGCGAAGCAACTCTGTCGCCAGGTGCAGAAGACGCTGGACCTGGTCCTGTCCGGTGAGATTCGCGATGAATCGCTCAGCGGACTGAAAATCGTGTCCATCACCCCAGGAGCGGATTCGTCCCGATTGATGGTGACGGTCGTTGCAGACGTTCCCGCAGCGGAACTGAGCCGGTCTGACATCGAACGGTGGATGGAAAACGAACGTCATTTCGCTATTGTCGCAATCTGTAATTTGGAACGGTTTTACACTTTCGTTGGACCCCACTACGTCCTGATTCCAGCTCCCAAAACGGGGCCTCAAAAACTGGTTTTTCGAGGCCCCGTTGGGATGCTGATACAGGTCCGAAAGGCGGCAGAATTCGATGAAGGATTTCACCCTCAAATCGGGGAGCCAGAGGGACCATGTGGAGGAAGCGAAGGCGGTGAGCGAGGTACGAAGGCCGAATTCAGACTTACGTCATGTGAAATTCACACGGATGTACCTTTATCAACCCACACGCCGACAAACTACGGGCAAACTCGACAAACTCATGGTCGGTTTTAAGCGGTTGCCCCACAAGCGATTATCGTCGCAACTTGATTAAAGAGAGTGTGTTGCGGAATTTTTGGCAGTCGTCCTACGGAACCGAAGGGATGGAACCACTCCGCTGGTCCTCAGCACGGACGGCTCGATTCACCCCATCCCGATCACAACAGGCGAAGCAACGTCTGGCAGTGCTCCCCCATCAGAAGGGAACGCGCCATGACTGGGCGAC
>Ga0182744_1001244_pt1 | contig 22570 bp, 21 predicted proteins | sample eDN3rd30CKraftMG_FD_128525 | JGI IMG/M metagenome (GOLD analysis project Ga0182744, IMG submission 128525) | Enriched Miracle-Growth compost microbial communities from Emeryville, California, USA - eDNA 3rd pass 30_C Kraft MG (version 2) (version 2) ...
ATGGACCTATAACAACGAACGGCCCAATATGGCCTTGGGCGGCATCACCCCGAAACAAAAACTAGCCAGTAAATATTTAACCGATTCTACTGCCGCTTACTGCTAAATATGGGGGGATTACCCTATGAATTCCTGTTTGGGCGGGCCTTTAACGCTACGTTCGAGCGCAGAAAGATAGCTCTGCTCATAGCCGAGCAGATAAGCCATTTCCTTTTGCTTTAGGCCGCGCCGGAGTCGCAGCTTACGTAGATAAATAGCAAATGGGCTCATTGGTGCCCCGATAGCCTACCGTTGTGCGTCAGGATAAGCGAAGGGGGTGTAACGACCGTCTTTAGAGGTAATTCCATTTGGCTCTTTTCTCCACTTACAGTATTGGACAAAAGAGTACCTAATCCGTTAGATTCAGTCAATAAGCCATTGATTTAAAAGACGTTTTAGTTTACCGTTCAAACCTGATTATGCCAAGTCTTGGGTCGTGTTCGTGCCGGGCGATATTGAAATTCTGATAACTAGCGCCCGAAGAGAACATCTCAATACAATGGCGCGCGGGATTATCAAGCCCAATTTGGTTGAGTATCCCTAGTTACACCGCCTCAGTGGTCGTTCCTTTGTCCCTATGTAAGCCTCTTCCGAAGAATCGCTCATGACCCTGATCATTAATGTGCTGCACAAGGACTTTTCGCTTCTGGCCGCCGATCGGCAAGCCAACGCCAGCGGTCCAACTACCATTACGGCGGGCAGTGCGGACACAGTAATCGAACACACGCTGCATTTAAAGCCGCCGCAAGTGCAGAAGTGGCACTTCAAGCAGTACGCCAGGCCGCACATGGCTTCTTCGACTTCATTGAGTGCAAGCGTTTTTGCACGGGGGAAGGGCAAATGGTCAATTCCTCGATTATTTCGTTTTTTGATGGAGAAAAGGACAACTTCCGGTCCTACGTCATCAATTACATGACGATAGACGCATTAGCCACAGCCAGCACGCGTACAGAGCGGCGTCCCGCTCCGGTCTCGAGAGCGGGGCGAGGTAATTCCCGGCAGTGTTCAATAGTTCCAACGGCAAGGTGGCCTGACGCGGTGATGTGCAGCCTTAGATAATACAACTGAGTCAGACAGCATCGCGCCCGAACTTGATCCGCCTAACCGCGTGTGCGCTTCGTGACGCCTCTGCTGGCATCCGTCCGAGATACGGACCCGGCGAAGCACGCGGCAGTCATTGACGTGAACAATTCGAGAAGCGCCATTGGGCTAAGGTCTTTCGGCTGTGGTCCCGTATCTTCTGGCGCGTCCTTGCCGCGATTGGCGTCCACATGCTCGCGTATGGCCTGCATCTGGTGCACGAACGGCAGCATGTCCTCAGCGGTCAGCCTGTAATCCATCCGATGTCCTAGACGATTCCGTAAGCTGTTCAGGTGCTTGATGCCTTCCACTGGATTGAACGGCTTCGGTATGGTCCACGAGGATACCAATGCCACACGCTGCCCGAACGTTAGCCGCGCGGCTTCCCATTCGAGCTCAGGGTGATGCGATTTCAGGTAGGCGTCCATGTAGTGCTCGATGATTAGATGGCAGGACAGCAGGTAGCCCATCAGCCCGTAGTCGATCTCGCCTATGCGTACCCATGTGCGCTCACCGTTCACCAGCGGGCCGAACATAGGCGGCAGGCTGCTGCCCTTCGGTTTAGCTTCCTCGTTGTCTTCTGTGACTGCGCTCATTCCGGGCTCCAGATGGTCTTATGCGGACCTAATTTTGCCATACCTATTCGCGGGCACTTAGGCTAGCCACGCGCACTCGCACGCCCCCTTAAAACAGAACTCCCGGCTTCCAATGCGACTAAAAAATGAACGTCCGTTGTGCCTTGAAAGCCGTCCTATATGTCGCGCTGGATCGACCGGCCGCAGAGGGTCGTTTTCTACCTGACAGTTCTGACAGTGCTTGTCAGGTCAAGTCTGGACTTATACATACTGTCTGGCCTCTGCATTCTACGGACACCCATCGAGTGACCACACCATGGGGCCCGGCGCAGATCAAAGTCCAGTATCAGCCGATCGTTGCCATAGAAATCCTATGGTACTTACTGCCATGACGGTCCAATTGCTAGAGGCTAGCAGTCTATAGTCCCTCAGCGAGCAATCCAATAAGCCGCCGCATGACCCAATCCAATTCGGGTTGATCAAGATCCCACTCCCCGGATTGCATCTTTGCTTCCACGCCTTTTTTGGTGCGCTCGAGGCTAAATTCTCTATCCCATTCTGGATTTTCACGCTCTTTGCGCAGGACATATTCCTTCAAATGCTGAGCCAAATCCTCTGCGTTTTCGTAGGCTTCTCGATACTCAGAATCGTTTGCCATGTTCGAATACGTGCCGTCCGGCATGAGGCGCACAGCCAGCTTTGGGGCAGCCCCAGCCAAGCTCGCATTTAATGTGCGGCGGGGAAAATCGTCAGGGATCTTTTGGCTCATTTATCAATCCGGTCGGGATGGTTCTGAGCTTGATTGTTTATCAAAATCAATAACGGCGCAACGGAAACGCAATTGAACGCCTGCATATCGAACGAATGGTCACAATCGGATGAGCAGTAAAGTAGGATTCTGGCGGAAAATACTACTTTGTTGCCCATTTCACAACGCCGAAGTAGGGAGTCAGCATCGATGCCATTCACGTGGCACAGACAACAAATCGTCGCTCAGCAGCCTAGCTTGATTCTGCACCTGAAGGACTTCGGAAGCGATTTCAAAATTTAGAGCCTAATTGTCCAGTATCTGAGATAAAGAGATCTCACCCGTGGGAACATCGCTTTCTATCCATTGGCTCATTAGGCTCGTGAGCGCGGCGATTGCCGGTCTGCTCCGGGTTGCGCACTCCCATACTACAAGGATCCGCCACCCTGCTGCTTTCAAGGCGGCAAAAACCTCCTGATCCCGCTGCACATTTCGGCCCAGCTTCTGATGCCAGAAGTCTGAATTGCTCGATGGCAGTCGCGCATATTTGCACTCCAAGTGCTGGTGCCAGAAACATCCATGGACGAAGATTACGATTCTCCTGCCGGGCATAACGACATCAGGCGTTCCTGGCAAATCATTTCGATGCAGCCGATACCGAAAGCCACTGGCAAAAAGCAGTTTGCGGACAAGTAGCTCAGGCTTTGTCCCCTTGCCCCGAATTCCTGCCATCATCTTGCTGCGTTGGTCGGGACTAACGATATCAGACATGGCTTTTCAAATACTGGTGATTAATCTAGCTCAGCTCGGGAATATTATCCCTGACAGGAGAATAACTGGCAGAACGAACGGCTTCCCAGCATTCCAGTTTTTTTGCCCATTCAGAAATCATCCTGCCTTCGGCACCTCTGTGCAGCGCATCGTTGACTTCTGGCGCCCAAGTAGCAATTTGTTCCTTAAGTGCTGGTGAGATGTCCTGTTGGTTCCAGATTCGCTCGAGGACAATGCGGTCTCCTATCTTCTCTGCCGTCAATGATACGAGGTAAGCGGCCACGTTGGCCTGGAAAGCCGGGAACATGGGTCTGACAATAGAATGAGTTTTTTTGAACAGTATCGCCTTTGCAACCATTTCCTTGAACGTTGTTATGTCAGGAAGAGGAGCGGCGGGCTGTCCGTCAGACGGAGTGATTGCATCCATATAGCGCTCGAAATTTTTTTGTGCTCCAAGGCTGACGAGGTATGGCTTTTGTTCCCATGCGGTCAAATATTTAGCCAAATCAGTCTTAATGATTTTTCGGCCAGGCGGAATTACCTCCGTCCTTAAATGCTTGAGTTTGGAAGGAGTCGTTCCTTCCCTGGCAAGCAGAGTCTTGTAGCTGCCTGCTGTGCGCTCATAGAACCATCTTCCTACACCGTTCGGGCAATAGGTTCCCTGTGCCAGTTTTTCGATCTCGACATGGTACGGCTTATTAGCGGAAAGGTCGGACTGCTTTACTGCATTTTGACTATTGGCATACCTTGAGATGTCAGAAATTAGGGCTTCTTCAGCCACCTCATCCTGAGAGCGCAAGATGATGATCTTTGCTGGTACACGAACTTGCTTCAAATTGATCTCGGGTGACTTCTTTTTTGAAAAATAGATCGATGCCGTTGTCTGGCCACCGTTGACGATTTGCATACCCTTGAGTGAAGAGATACCAGGGCTTCCGTCAGCAGCCCTATTGATGCTGGCTTCATCAGCCACTATCACGATACCGTTGTTATAAGCCATGAATCGTGCCGGTGAGTTTTTTAGGGTATCCCTGATTCCCCGATTGACCTTTCCCGTAACGCTTAGAAATGAACGAACATTGGCTTCCAGAAGTCGTGCACCATACTTCTCATAGATGAAGCGCAGCGCTTCGCCTGGGATGACTGTCAGGGCGTAGTCATAGTCTTCGTCCTGTGCAGGTACATAAACGCAAGGTAGGGGTCCGCCAGCCAGATCATCAAAATTCACGATCAGCTCATCGCGAGGCTTGCCTTCCGACCAGTGCCGGTGCAACCGCTCGATGTCCATGACTTCAAGCTTGATGGTTTTTCCGCTAATGTCCCTCGGCTTGAACGCCTTCGATTTCGCCTGTCGATCCGTGACAACATAAATTCTTATTTCATCGAGGCCAGGATACCCGCCCTCAATAGTCAAGGCCAGCTCATATGCGTCATTGGATTCGTCCATTGTGCGAGCAAGTTTTCCTTCGGCACACCTCGCCAGAAAACGCAAGCACTGTTCCGCTGCTGTTTTGGTTTCCGTATCTGTCACGGGTGTTATCTGGTCGACGCCATCGTAAAGGCTGACAAATAAGTCCAGCTGTTCGGCATCTTCTGATAGTGAATAGCCGCTCAGGCGTAAATTCGCATTCCCTACCTTAGCCGAGTAATGACAAGCTGTCGGTTCATATGTCATACCTATTTCGGCCATATGCTCCATGACCACTTCAGCAAAGATCGTTTCAGGATAAGGGTATCGCTGATCCTCTGTCGTTTCGAGGCGTTCGCTGATCTGGGTTCGTACATCAGCTTGGGTCTGCTGCAGAAATTCTTCCAGTTCCATTGTTAAATCATTCCAAGTTCGGTCATGACATGAAGCATGCCCATATTTTGCGACGATATCAGGTCAAGATCGATCTCATAATGAGCCGTCCTGATTTCATTTGCGATATTTCCACGGGTTAATCGTGGGAATCCTTCTGTGATTAGGAGCAGTCGAGTGTCCAAGTGGTTAAACTTTCGTGTGTATCGGTCTTCGGCGCCGGGCAGCAGCCCCGCTCGAAGGAGCCTATCCCCCAGCATGGATTGTGCAGCGGAGTCTCCCGCCAGGCAGTTGTGAACACTAGCTGCCCGTTCGGGTAGCGTTTCACCATAGACGGATAGCTCAAGCCTGATGCCGGCCAGAAAAAGAGGCCTGATCAACGAGTCATCAAGCTGTTCAAGGGACCCAATTTTTGCAGGAAAGCCACCCGCTGCAACGGTGCTTTTCACTTCTATTGCCCCCGTTCCAAAGCTGAAGTCCTGTATACCGTCCAGCGGCCCTTGCCAACCTTCCACTGCGGTACTCGCAGGTAGCCCTGCCATTAGTAAACCATGCAGGAAATGGAGCTCTCCAAAGAGGCCAACTTCCGCTTCCGCCGACAGGATATGCTCCCGATTCTCGCGCATGAAATTCTGCCAAGCACGTATACGTGACAGGAACAGATCGAAGATGCGTTCTTCGTCCGCCTTCGGATAGCGTTGAATTGTTGTGATGACATCTGTTGCCATCATTGTGAAAAGGTCGAGGCTGCCACTATCCTCCCTCGAAAGGGCAACCCAGGTTCGATCGGCTTCTCTTCCCGACAGCGAGACCGTGCCGACATGAAATCCCCTGCCCTGAGGAAGATTGATGGCAGTCGGTATCCGCATCGCGGTGAAGCCAACCAGAAGCGACTCCTCATTCCCCGGGAAATGGCGACCAGCCAAGAAGCGGCAGGGCCCATCCGGTGAAATAGGAATAACCTGCCAGCCACTATTTGATTCGGTGCCACCAAGGGCACGCCAGGTCGCGAGCAGCTCTTGGTGATGATTAATTTGCGGACCCATACTCCAGCTCCCAGCCAACGTTGTTGATTTTGTATTCCACCTTCAGGCCGGAGTTGCTGCCCGGAAAACTTATACCGAATGCGATGACAGGAGGAGTTCCCTTGTGGAACCCCGACATGGCTTTCTCGGGATCCAGTGCATAGATCAGCAATACACCGCGCTCAGGATGAGCTGGTACGCTTTGTGATCCAAAGCCGCGTATTCTACGGATTGCCGGGCCATTCGGAATCTCTGGCTCCTTACCATCAGAAGCTCTGGCAGGATCGTTTTTCCACGCTTCACGTGTCAGTTTGAGCGCCTCCCCCCATGCAGCTTCATCCAGATCTATTGCTTCGTCCCTGGGAGATAGCAGGCGCCCGATAGCATAACGGTCTTCGAATTGACCGTTAGCTTTCCGCTTTAGCATACTGACTGATATACCGTCGACAAGCTCGTAGTTTTCACCTTCACCACCACCAACCAGGGCGACAGTCCACTGAGTAAGCTCGTTCCCGGCAGCCATAGACTGGATAAACTCGGCGAGTAGGGTGCTGTTCACTTTGTGCGCTTGAGGGTGAGTTCTGTATGAAGAGAGGAACTCCACTATATAAGTCGCGTTGATATTGCTCCAGAGAAAGCCGGTCCAGTTCTGCTGGCTACCCAACCTTTGTCGGGAGGGATTCTTTTCGGGTTCGCCCAAGCCAGATAGCAGCTGCTTGGCCGCGTTGAGATTCTGCTGCAGAATCACCTCATCCCGGAAAAGTGATACGGTTTCCAGTAATTGGCCGCTGAAGGACAGCATTAGGCTCCGTGCCGAACGCATTTTCAGCCGTGATGTCACCATAAGTACCGGATGGGATTGAACCTTCAGGCCGTAATCCCTTGGTGTACCGTTACTGGCTGCCATCAGATCGAATTCCTCTCGAAGCTCTTCGGCTGCATCAGTAATGTGCTCGAACCATTCGCAAAGTTCTGGAGTCGTATACAGTCGGCATAGGTCCAGGTATCCTGGTCGATAACCAAACCAGCGCCCCATTTGCATGAGGGTGTCATACATCCGGGAAGCACGCAGGAAATAGCTGACGCAAAGGCCTTCCAAAGTCAGGCCGCGCGCAAGCTTGTCACCGCCGATAGCTATCACCTTTAGTCCTACCCCTTTATGATCTGAATAGTCCAGTGCATCCTTGGCTGTACCGTTAATCATTCTGATCTGAACATCTCCGATGTTATCGGTAAGGGCCTGCAGCACGTCTTCCCATTCGGGTTTCTGTTGGGATGCCTGATCCGGGGCTATGGTGAGTATCGCCTGCGTAGTGGAGATGAAGTCCTCCTCCCAAACCGTCCGAAGACGCTGAACTATGTCTTCGTGGTCTACTTTGCGCTGGAGCCTCTGCCGTATATGCCTGACGTGTTCGTTAACCTGGTCGTGCACATGCTTTTGCACGGCGTTAAAGCGGGTCACGTGAATGAGCATGGAACTGTGGTCAGTCCCCTGGCCCCGGATATCACGCAAGGCACAAGACAATAGAAAGGCGTCGATGGCCTCAATTAGCGAAGGGGGCAGAGCAACTCCAACGTCGTGAAGCGGCGTGTGAGCAACGTTGTGCTTTTGTGGCATCCAGCCACCCCGCCCATCTTCCTTCGAATAGTCGTTCACTAGGCGGACGAGAGGGATGCCCCCTTCACGCCCGTCGGGGCCGGAGTGGCCGAAGACTCTCGCCGGACCTATGTAGTTTGACGAGGCAGCAAGATTGATGATGAAAGCCGATGGAAACAGATCGGGCCCTTCTTCGCGTGTAGCACCTTTTTCATGAATAAAAATATTTGCAAAGGGTGTTGCTGTATAGCCGACGTATGAGGCCTTTGAGAAAGAGTTAAGGATCTTCCTGATCCTGCTGTTGATTGCCGTCGGCTGGTGCTCATCATCCGGATTGCCTTCTGCATCAAACCATTGCTCCCCCGTATCTACAGATGCATGATCGGCCTCATCATCGATCAAAAGGAGAGGTAACCGAGTTACGATCCTTCTGCCGGTTTTGGAATCATGCGTGTCGGCGACATGATTTCGAATCCAGCGGTACAGCCGTTCCAGTACGGTCTTGTTCTTTTTGACGACAAATAGCCAAGGTCGCTGTTCCGGTGTAATACCCAGCTTTCTGGCAATGGCGGTGCTGAAATCGCCCTTGTCAGTGCGATTCGTGACATAGTTCGGGCGAATGGCTGGATCGCCATCGATCTCGCCTACTCCGATGATCCTTATGTCGTCCTGCGCAGGTTTGGTTTCATAGCCGAGGAATCCCTCATCCAGGCGCATCTGTGTCTGGGAGCGCAGGTTGTTATGCAATCCAGCAAGGACAATGATGATCTTGTAACCAGCGTCTGCTGCCTTACAGATAAGCCCGGTATAGTTGCCCGTCTTGCCAGACTGTACATGACCGACGACAAGACCTCGGCGGTCCCAGCTCCCATCGCGCCGGGGATCCTCCAGTTGCTCAAGAATGGTGTCAGTAGAACTGTTCAAAGCGTCAACTGCAGTGGGTGAGAGCTTACGTTCCAGCCATTCTCGATAGCGCTGCCAATACCGCCAGTCCTGTCTGCGCGCTGATGTTAACCATGCCACATGGTCGACATCACTTGTCAGGGCAGCATCTTGGCCGGTCCACATGCTGAAGCGTCGGATGAGTTCATCTGTAACGGCATTCCTGTTCAGACCCTCTCCCCATTTCGGGTTCATGCTTATGACCAACGAAATCTTCTCGGCGATCAATCCAGTTGTGACATCGGAGCGATCTTCATGGTCCAGCAGAAGCTCCTGTACAAATTTAATGACCTTCTGACTATGTATGTCTGCGGTTATTGTCATGACTCAATCTTGCTGGTGCTCTTCAGGGTTGTCGGGGAGGGCATGCACTATTTCAGGATAATTATCGAAGGGCTCAGTCGTCAGGAGCTGCTCGCGTGCGCGATGAGCCGACATCCCTTTTCTAAGCACCATGTTTTTATATAGGATGAGGAGCACGCTAAGAACTTCGGCAGCAGGCTCTTCCGCAAATCCCGTTCGGGGCGTTTCTCGGGCTTCGGCTGTGTCCAGCCAGATCCTTTGAACAGGGATCGTTTCTTCGAGGATGCGCAGCATGGTGACGATATTCGTTTTTAGTGGGCCGGCGTCTTCAATTACCGATTTGATCGCAGGATGATTGTGTTCGATTCTGTACCGAATGCCGCCATTGAAGTGCTCGGCACGCCAGGCCTCAACGAGAGTCTTGCCTCCTCCAACTGCTACTGCCTTTCCCCGATGCGCGAAAACACGTCTTGCACGTTCCCGAGTGTCTTCGGCGAGCCGGGTCAGTTGCATGCGAAGGGCTACGGGAGGTCTTGCGGTTGATTTTCGAATATCGATCTTCCAATCCGAATCAGCTGTGTTTGGAATATCCAGCCTGATTCTGGCCAGACGATGAGCTTCTTCTTTGGTCCATGAACGACCCCGGCCGAGACCCAGCCAACTACCCGCCAGCAGCAGGCGCTCATTTCTATAAACGTAAAAACCCTGCTGGGCCGTCCAGCCGTCCGGGCCTGCTGCTGTTTCATGAGCTCCCGGATCAAGCCGGTCCTTGTGAGGAAGCACATGGCCCTGAGCTTCCACCTGCCCACCAGCCGTAACGAAAGTGGCTATCGGTGATGACCAAGTGGCCGGATGTGTTGTCAAAAAGGGATCCCACGGTTTGACTGAGCGATCATTGATGGTCAGTGAGAGCCTTGCTTGAGGACCGGACAGAAAACGGTGGAAAACCATCGCAAGATGCCGTTCTACCTTATCAATCAGATCGAGCAAGTCCTGCTCACGAAAGCCGGGGGTAATGATCCGATCGTTTAGCTCCCAGATGACTAACGTTCCGTTCTTTTTATTGCTGAGTGCTTGCAGAAGGTGTTCGGAGCCTTTTGCAGGCCCTTCCAGCAGATACCAGCCATCGTCTTCACTGGATGCAAGCACGTCCAGATCCCACCGAAGGCAATCGATTCGGCCATCTTTGCAGCTGGCGACGGTCAACCTGCGGCATTGGGAAAAGGATGCGGTTTTCAGGCCGAGGCCAAACCGCCCCAAATCGTAAGGGTTTCGAGCATCCAGCGGGTTTTTCTCACCGAGCCGCATGGCTAGGTCCAATTCGACTTCACTCATTCCCGCGCCATCGTCGAGAATGGTAATGGTACTCAAGGCACCATCCCAGGAAAACCGGAGGTCCACATGCCTTCCATGCGCGGCGATACTGTTGTCGATAATGTCGGCAAGTGCTGTTGCGGTTGAATAACCCAAGCCTCGCAGGGCCTCTATCATGGCTCCGGCCTTCGGAGGGGCATGCCTCATATGAATGGAATGTGTTGGCTTCTGATTATCTTTCATGTCTAATCTGGCACCAAGTAATCCTTGAGATATTCCACCCGACTCGGATGGCGTAGCTTACGCAAGGATTTTGCTTCGATCTGACGGATTCGCTCACGGGTAACCTCGAACTGATTGCCGATCTCCTCGAGGGTCATATCTTCGCAGTCAATGCCGAAACGTAGACACATAATTTTATTTTCCCGAGGCGTCAGGCTTGAAAGCGCTTCTCGGACGCAGAGTTCGAATTGTTGGAGCTCCAATGAGTCATATGGTGATGACAAGATGAACCCGAGGCTTTGTGTGCTCGTGATGAGATCGGATTCACTAATGTTGTCAATCATCTGATCCAACGGTATGGCGTCCATGTCAGCCCTTAGGATTTTGTGAATTTTCTCTTCCGGCATCTCCATTTTTTTCGCTAAGATGGCTGCGTCGGGGGCCTCACCGGTTGTCTCAAAGACCTCACGACGGATTTGCTCCATCTTGTTGATGGTTTCAATCATGTGAACTGGAATTCGAATGGTGCGCGCTTGGTCTGCAATTGCGCGCGTAATCGCTTGCCGTATCCACCAAGTTGCGTAAGTAGAGAATTTGAATCCGCGTCGGTACTCAAATTTGTCTACCGCCCTCATCAGACCAATGCTACCTTCCTGAATCAGGTCCGTAATGTCGAGGCCACGATTGCCATATTTCCTGGCGATCGAGAATACCAGCCGGAGGTTGGCAACGGTCATCTCATGTTTAGCTTTGCGGGTCCTGGCCTCACTGGCGGCCATACGCTTACCTATTTCCTTCAGATCCTTTATCGGCAGCATCATGTCATGCTGCAATTCGATGAGTTTCTGCTGTACTTCCAGGATTGCAGCGGTGTGATGTATCAGGCCATCTGTGTAGTTGCCACCTGCGATGATCTCTTTATTCACCCATTCAAGATTTGTTTCGTTGCCCGGGAACGTTTTGATGAAGTGCTTTTTGGGCATGCCTGCATGCTCTACGCAGAGCACCATGACGGCATGTTCCTGGCAGCGCACCTCAGTCATCCTGACTCGAATGGCTTCCGCTAGATAATCGATCATTTTTGCTGCGAAACGTACGCCAACCAATTCAGCCTGAATGGCTTCGTACGCCTCCATGTAGGCAGAAGACTCGTCACCCTCAGATTCGAAAGCGACCCGCATTTTATTGAACCAGAATTCAATCGTTTCAAATTTCTTAAGAGACTTTACGCACAGGTCCCCCAGCTGTTTGCTGGTCATGCCGCCAGTTGGACCGGCATCGTCCTCCGAGGTCACGCCTGAGCCCGCGTAGTCTTCGCCGTCTGCGTCGATCAAGCCATCGATGATTTCATCGATTTGGGCGGATCCATTTCGCACTCGGTCCATGTACGCGAGGATCTCGCTTATCGTGGTTGGGCAGGCTGCAATAGCCTTGACCATATGTTTGAGACCTTCTTCGATGCGCTGGGCAATAGCGACTTCAGCCTCAGAGGACAACAGTTCATAAGCGTTCACTTCCTTCAGGAATAGCCATAATGGTTCATTGTCCTGTCGGGAAAGTTCTGTATAAAAAAATAGGGCTTCCTCAGCCTCTGTCTCCATATCTTCGTTCTGGTCATTCGGAATGTCATTTGTTTCAGCCCACTCCCAACCTTCATCGGCGATGAGGATGCCGAGATCACCAAGAATATTGAAAAGATGAGTTTCCGGCAGGACACCCTTCTCCTCGGACAGCTTTGAGGTGATGTCTATGAATGATTGTCGTGATACCGCGCCATATTTCAATCCTCGCGAGAGAAAAAGAAGGATGGATTCGGAAATTTCGGAATCAAGATTACGGCGATTTTTTTTGCTCTCGGGAAGTTCAATATCAATGTCCGACCAATCCTCATAGTCATCTATAAGTGTGTGATCTGATATCTCACTCTGCAGCTTTATGGCCTCGTTCTCACAGACTTCGTTTGTAACGGGCAGAGGCAAATCTTCGTCAGGCTCCCATCCCGAGAGGTCCAGAATTTCGTCAGTCTCTGGAGCTGGCGTATGGATAAGATTGGGTATTGGCCTTTTGACAACCTCATCGTTTGCGGCCGACAAAGTCGGTCTTATAATCGCCGCAATGGGAGTTGAATCCTCTACCGCCTGAGTTGCTAAAGCGTGATGAGCAGTTACCGCGGTCGGTGCCTGACCGGTCATGTCAGTCGGGGACGAGACCGGCTCCAAACCACTCTTCGACATCTCAACAGTCCGAAGGTATCGGGCCGACAGGGCCGGCTCCGATAGCACTCCAATGGTTGAGAGCCCCTGCATTCCCTGAGTTGCCGTCGTTGGAGCGCTATACTCGCTGATTACTGCAATAACCTCTGTATTGTTGGCGCTCTGCGCTACTGAAAGAGCATCATCGCCGTTTCTATCACAGATTCCGGGATTAGCACCTGACTCCAACAAGAATTCGCATATGCTTGCATGCCCATAAGAGGCGGCAAGAATCAGTAGAGTGCGGCCTTCGCTATCCGTAGCATCCACGTTCATACCTTGCTTGATACGTAAGCGCAGCACGGGCAGGATGCCTGCCCGTATCGCCAACTTAAGCAAATTGGGCAGGGGTTCGTTGCCGGAATTGGGCCTACTCACGCTTCCTTCTCCCTTGATGGGGTTTCCAGAAGATGAGTCGATACCACAAACAACCGTAGCAACCCATCAAACTGGGGGCCGTTTCGCTCGATCCGGTAAGTTGGCACATCCCATTTAGTATGCATGGACAAAACTGACCCGCCTTGGGGGTTGAATCTATTACTGGTGGCATTATCGTATCAGGTTGACACAATTAGTGAGTTTTTGCCGAATTTGAGCTACATGCACCGGCCGCCGGCAAAGTCCAGTTCAATCTGCCAATCCCGGCCTGGTATACTCCGAGACTGGCAGAAGCCTTTTCCCTGATAAGTTGAAGAACAATGAAGCAGCCTGAGCCCATACCTGTAATAGACCTTTTTGCAGGCCCTGGGGGGCTGGGTGAGGGGTTCTCCTCAATCATGGGTGACGATAACTGCAGCAGGTTCGACGTTCGGTTATCCATAGAAAAGGAAACCGTTGCTCATCGCACTTTATCCTTGAGAGCACTGTATCGAGCCTTACGGAACAAGCATGTTCCGGATTGCTACTACGACTACGTCTCGGGAAAAATTTCCCGTGCTCAGCTGTTCGATCATCCGGATGTTCCCGAGGAGGCGCGGAATGCCTCGCTAGAGGCGCACTGCGCAGAGCTGGGCGGTACGCCTGATGAAGAAATTGATGAACTGATCAAGCACGCTCTGGGGCATTCTTCCGAATGGGTGCTAATTGGGGGCCCCCCGTGTCAAGCCTATTCGATGGCCGGGCGGTCCAGAATGAGATTGGGAAACATCAAGAAATTCGAACGGGATAAAAGACACCTGCTGTACGAACAGTATCTGCGTATTTTGCGAGACTTTGGTCCCTCAATATTCGTAATGGAGAATGTCAAAGGTATATTGACTTCACGCCTTGGTGGATCACTCATATTTGACCGGATACTCTCAGACTTGAGCGATCCTGGAAATGGACACCATTATCAAATTCGGTCATTCGTGACCAACGGTCCAGATCTGGCGCCTCTGGATTACCTGATTGAATCCGAAACTTATGGTCTACCTCAGGCAAGGCATCGCGTCATCCTCTTTGGTATTCGCTCTGATCTGATCGGCGCCGCATCCAACCTGCTGGACGGAGGTGAACGTTTTTTATTAAAGGCATCTAACTCAAAAGTGACGGTTGATCAGGCCCTGATGGGCATGCCACCATTGCGCAGCAGACTGTCAAGGGAAGATGATGACCATGAATCATGGCTGTCTGCCTTAAAGGGCGCAAAGCAGGGCTTGAAAACGTGGCGTCATCCTGATCGACAGGATATTGAAGAGATGATGACCCGGGCATATGGTGAGGCCTGGAATCATCAATCCTATGGTGGGCTATTTGTAGCAGGCCAACCGGATTTTTCCGAAATGCCTGGCCCCTTACGCTCGTGGCTGGAGGATCCGAGGCTGACCGGGGTGCTTCAGCATGAGTCTCGCAAACACATGCGCTCGGATTTGGAGCGATACCTGTTTGCATCATGCTATGCGCAGGTAACGGGGAGGTCGCCTAAGCTGGATGACTTTCCGCCCAGACTTTTGCCTATGCACGGCAACGTATTTGACGAGAACATTCCCTTCAAGGACCGATTCAGAGTACAGCGAGGTGACGATCCTTCGACCACTATTGTGTCGCATATTGCGAAGGATGGTCATTACTACATCCATCCTGAACCCTCTCAGTGCCGGAGCCTGACTGTAAGGGAGGCTGCACGCCTTCAGACCTTTCCGGACAATTACTATTTCGAAGGAAACCGGACGGAGCAGTATTGGCAGGTGGGAAATGCCGTGCCGCCGTTTCTGGCGCAGCAGATCGCCGAGATAGTTCTTGATCTGCTTGATTCGGTACGTTGCCAGCAGCGTGAGCGTCTGGCTTACGCTTGAGCAGATCCAGCTCGTCCAACAGAAAAGGCTGCCGAAAGCAGCCTTTTCTGTAACATCTAAATAACGTGGGAAAAATCTAAACTCCCACGGGATCCTACAACCTCTGTCGGGTCTCACAATTACTGAAAAACGGGCCATTGATTTCAAAGGGTTTTTTCACTAATTGTGAGACTGCAAGCAGCCATGTTCTCATAATTACTGAAAAAACGCGGAATTTTTCCCACAATTACTGAAAATTTTCGAGAAGCCTCCGGCTGCACTGGGCGTCGGTCGTCAATGCGATGGCGTGGCAACCGTGGGTGGGGGCCTCTTGCCCTCTGACTGATGAGGCCCGAAAATGTGAGGGCCTACAAGAGTTTCCCGCGTAAGCGGGGGTGAACGGCGAGCCGCGTCCATGATAGTGAAGCGTCCCAGAGCCGGATGCAAGCGAGGTACGGATGATGACCAACACAGGTGTTGTGGCGATTCTGGCGCTCATGGCGTGTGGCGTGCTTGTTGCACAGTACGCTGACAGGATGGCTGCCGGGTTAGAGCATCTTGCCGACTGGCTTGATCATGTGCGCACGGAGGTCAAATGAAGACGCAAAACGCAAAGTTTCCATGGGGGCCAATCATTGCCTGGTGCGTGGGGCTGGCCCTGCCATTGGGTATGATGGTCTGGCAGCAGCCGACGGAGATGCAGGCGACCTACCTGTTGATGGCGCTCACCGTGTTCTACGGTGGTGGTGGTTTGGTTGGATTTTTTGCCAGCGACTGGGCACAAGAGCGATGGGGAGGTGAGAAGGTATGAGTCTGACGGAAGGTTTTATCTGGGGCACGTCCATCATGATGCTGGGATCAGTAGGGCTGCTCGCATTCGCTATATGGATACGAGTCCAGGACGAAAGGTTGCGAGAAAAGGAGGCTCAGGACGCAGAGCGCGAGGCCTTCAGAAAGGCTTTCACGATCCATCAGCACTGACGCACCGAACACTGCGTATTACAGCGAAGCGGACATCAATCGGCCTGGCCGATGTTGGTGTCCGCTTTGTTGGTTTCAAACCTTCAGCTTTGAGCCCTTTGTCATGGTTGTCCCACTGCGATTTTCATTTGCGCGTTTGGATTAACTAACTAGCGATAAGAAGCTTTGGATTTTTTGATTTCAATATCAGATTTATCCATTCTTCCTAACAATGCTCGCAAATCACTCCCGGATGTTTCATTTTTCGGGCCTAAAATAATTTCTTGGATAATTCCGTCTTTAATATACTCAGAAAAATCAAATTCATAATATGAGCATACTCTGTTGCGGGAAATTCTGTATTTAGGTTCAGACAGCTCAAATAAACTTTGTGTTGTTTTGTTCGTTGTCCTGCTGGCCATAACAAGTGGAGCATGAATTAAACGATACTCTTTTTCTTCATGAAAGGCGGGATTTTTCGCTATAACAGCATAACCAATAAGCCATCTAATAGCGGTATCCATGGAGGCATTAAAATACGGAAAAGGCTGTTGAATCCCCATTTCCAGACTAATAGCATCCAAATAGGCAGATTGGGCTTGCATCAGGTTGGCGTCGAACTGCATCCCGTTCTCTTCGTATATTAGCGCGAACTCAACCAGATGTTTAACAAGCGATTTTTGCTTGTCAGCATCGTACTCTATCCGTGAAAGGTTCAATTTTTCCTTGTTCCCATCCCCTAGATTTGCCATTCTTGGTATTTCGTGGGCGCAAGGAAATATATCGCTATTAAATCCTATAGCAAATCCGTAACCGTCGCTCGCATATCCCCTCCACTGGCTTAGAAGATCGCCATCTTCAGAGAAGCAGCAAACATAGGGACTAAATTTCGAGTGATTGTAGGATGTTGCGACCTTATTGATGGCGTCCTGAGAATATTTTGATGATAGTTCATAAAATACGTTGCTAATAATACCCGCTACCCAACTACCATCCAAATAATCAGACATATTATGCAAACCAGACAGCCAAAGTTTTTTCCCCTGCATGATTCCGAGAAAACCCTCTGGGCTACAGTAGTGATATAGAATCATATTATAAGAAAAATGAAATTAATAGGAATTAGACCAATCATTTCATGGTGCTCGGGCTGGCCTTGATGTTGGGCCTGATGGCTTGGCAGCAGGCGACTTTGCTGCAATAGGCCTAGCTTTTGATGGCGCTCGCTGTATTCTACGGTGGTGGCTGCTTTGTCGAATTTTTTCCAGCTTGGGAAGCAAGTTTGCTAGGCTTTAATCACATATCCACAGTAATCGGGTTTCCTGAATAGAGATCGAGTTCGAGCCTTGTCTAGCCAAGAAAATTTGCTATCTAGCTCATATGTTGCAACGAGTTGATCTGCTATTTCCTGTTGTCGCAGGAAATACAGGGATTGGAGAATGTTATAGACTGCATTCGACTTTTCAAAAATATGGAAATAGTCTTGTCGAATGGAGCTATTGTCTGAAGCCGCGAATTTCCCATGGGCTTCTCGAAGATGAATTGCGTATGTATGTGCATAGGATTCTGAAAAATCTAGATCCCTAGCAAAGTAAAATAATGCAGATAACCCAGCTAATATTTCTGGGGTAATTTTTGATCCGACTGCATGCCAAACATCTTGTTTTATAGCGGAGCGCTTTTTGATTTCATCAAAACAAGTATCTAGGTAGTACTCGCCTGCATCGAGATCAACAGGAGCTTTGTCGGACTCCAATTCGTGTAGCTTGAACCAGTGAAAGACGAACTCATAAATATCGTCTTTTGTAACTCCCAGTAGAGGAAGTTCAACACCGATCTCTGGGGCAAGCTCAAAGTGCGACTTAATTTTTTCTATCGCATCTGAAAGCTCTTTGCTTCCAATGCCAAACTTTTCCTTGATCGTATCTCTTGTGGTGTCGAATGATTTGTCGGTCCATGTGGTTCGATGAGGTAGTAGGGTGGCTATCTCAAACAGATCCCTTCGAGATAGTTTTTTGGTAAAACTGCCCCATGAGTATTCTTCGAGAAGATAGGTGTTTAGTCTATGCAGTTCGTCAAGAGTGGCTTCTAGCTCTGTAAAGCTACGTTTCAATACCAGGAAATTTATGACAGATACATTGACCAGATGTTTTCTGCTTTCCGTGTCTATTGGATATCGAAAGGTTTGTCCGGTAGCGTCAATCTCAGCGATATCGTTAATTTTTATATTTAAGCGCTCGATTATTTGGTCGTAACGGCTATCGATTTTTTTGGCGGATTCCTTAAAAAATTCCCAAATATTATTTATGTTATGAGACCCAGAAAAGTCGAATATTAGATTGCGAGATCGATAGCTTTCAAGTTGAATTAGTTCAGATATGGAACCTTTTAGTCGCAACTCAACGGAGTGCCTCATGTTGAAGCATACCGGGTATATCAATTCGTCAACGGAATACTTTATGCCCTTGGTCCGAAGAACCAAATCTATGAGGATAACTGCCGCTTGAGAGAATCCTTTAGAGTATTCCCAATATCCTGGGGAACCATTTTCCCCTACGCAAGCATTTGCCCAGAATGGCTCGGAACCTGTAAATGTTGAGTTGTACTGTCTCATAGTATGTTCAAAGAGCGAATGCGTGCCACCGACAGATGTCCGCCTTGTAGATTTTCAAACCTTCAGCTTCAAATCCTCTTCCATGGTCGAGCGTTCTGCGAGCCACTGCTCTCGACCATAGCGATACCCCGGAAACTCCTGCTCAATCGTCGTTTTGCCCTGAAGTAGCCGCTTGCCAAGATCAGCCACGACCCGGAGTTCGGCCTCATCACGCACCTCTAGCGGGACGACGAGATGGACGCTCGTAGACCATGACAGCCGTTCACGGCGGTAGCTGGCAGGTACATCGAAATCAATGCCGTCGGCCCGCAAGGTTTTGGAGATGGCATCTACCCTGTCGTAATACGCGCCTGCTTCGCCCTGCGGAGTTGGCCGTGTGTAATAGTCAATCCGCTTGCGCGAACGGCCGACCTGTTTGTAGTGAGGGACGAATTCTGTCAGGACGTTGTGCTTCGGTGGGTCTCCGGCCTGGCTCCACGCTCGATCCTGGATTTCATTTTCGTAGACCCAACGAGGGTGCCGCCAATGCACCATGACGCGCCGACCACCCAAAATGAAGCCTACCTCGTCCCACCATGACAGCGCGGTGCGAGGATCTTTCCCATACACATGCGGGATGAAGAGCCCATCCCTCATGAGCCACTGGGAGCGGCGATGGTAGTTCCGCTGCGATTCGCGCATCTGTTCAAGGCGTTTGATTTTCATATCTAAGCCATTCGATTAAAGGCGTAGTGCCTATGTCGTCTAGGTCTTGGCATCAGGTTGATGCAGCCGATCACCAAGATAAAAAAGCCCCCAAAAAGTAGCTAAGATCATCTGCCAGAATAACAACATGAAAACAAATAGAAATATTGCCGATGCGGCAAAGTGAGTGCTTGCAGGCAGTAGATTTTTTATTGATTCGTGTGCAACGATAGCGAATATTGAAAGGACAATTAAAACGAAGCTCTCCGCCGTTAAAAAGGCGAACATGGAACAAAGAAATCTTCTCCTAGTTAACTCTATGGATGCGGTCTTCCCGTTAACTTTAATATCTAATTTTGGTGCTGGAGCTGGCATAGTTTTATCAATATCCAGCTTGTTGAAGGTGGCTATGGCAGCTAGGGCAGCGATATAAAACCCAGGCAAAACCTGAACAAACCCAAAAATTTTATCAATGAGGCCAGAGTCTTCGTATATTATTATCTCCCCCCAAAGTCCAATAACCAATATAAGTCCAGTAGATAGTACCGCAAGGATGGCTGGATACAGCCAATCCACCTTCCATTTAAATCGGTCCTGAATAGCTAAATATGAGAATGGGCGGAGTAGATGTCGATACATTTTGATTAACCATCCACAAGAAGAGCCTTCATTTTTTCCAGTATAGAGGGTTCAAATTTCTCGTAAGACCCGGAAAGGTCATACTCAAAATCTTCTAGCTTGGCACGCTTTACATATATCTTTTCCAAACCTTCGTTGGTGTCCATGCTCACCGTTCGATCAATCCCCTCTCTTGTTTTAAACTTGATTCTCGCTTTGCTGTAATCCTCTTGATTTTTCTTGAATACGCCGACAATTTTGCGGTACTTGTCTCGGATTTTTCGATCTTCATCCTTAAGGGTTAAGACGAGAGTCTTACACCTTTCTGTTATATAACCATCTTCATCAAAGGAAGAGTTTTTATCCCGCTCTGTGATGAGTTCAATGGATTGGACGCTCCCGTTATTAAGGTCATCTTCCAATGTGCTAGATAGGTGGCCGTCGAATCTAAACTTAAATTTCACATTGATTTTCTTGGGTTTTCCTTTGGCATCAAGGGCTCCGTCTGGATGATTTTGTTCAAACTCTTTTGGAGCAATTTTTGAGGCGTCTGAAAGAACCTGATTTAATAGTCTCTGTACGTTCGTGAAACTCAAACCGTTGCATTGTTCAATCAGAACAAGAGCCGGGTCTAAGTCATCGTCTGGCAAACGGATGACTACATGAATTGAAAAATCCTGTCCTTCCTGTTCTTCCTTTGCCACCACTCTACGCTGCTTAGCTTTTGGTATGGTGAAAACAGGGTCGGAAATTGCAGTGTCAGATTTATTGATCAAAAGGCTAACCGTATTTCCGTCATTTTCATAGTCGGAAATGTACAGCCTCTCACGACCTTTGGCCTGCTCTTTTATCCACTGCTCCCTATCCACTTTGGCCATTAGCTCAATGGCTTTTCTGACTGAGATGGTTTGTGGAGCGTCAAACGTACGGCTATGTGCTTCTATGCTCAAATCATAGAAAAATATTGAACGCTCTCGTTTTTTCATCTCGCTTCCTTAGTAATTGAATTCTTCTTGCTGTTGCGAATTAGCCGCCCTAATGTGACTACTGTGACCCTCAAGGGTCATCCGAACGTTACATATATAGGGCTTCACGCACCTATCTTTTTGACCAGCCGGTTTGTGGTGTTGTCCATCCGGTACTGAACGATGCTGCCATCAATGATCCGTCGGACTACCTCACGGGCGGTATCCAGAGGGACTGAAAACCATTCGCGTGGGCGGTAGGTTTTCCCATCCCGGCTGTTCAGGGTGATGTTGAGCCGTTGCGAGTGCAAGAAGCCGTGGATCAGCGTCTCGAACTTGTTGGGGTTCATGTTGTAGCACTCGACGCATGCCAGAATCCTGATCGGCGCTTCGAGGAAGGCTACGTCGCGCACGGCGTTTTTGGTCCGCTCTTCCACCGTCTGCTCGGTATAGCCGATCTTCAGCAGGTTCGGGATGGCCTTCAACTGTGGGTTCTCGCTGAGCGTGGTCACAAAGTAAATTTGCCCGGCCCGTTTGTCCCGGTGCGAGATGTTGTTGAAGGCATCGACCACAGAGTCGGCCTCTCGAATGATGCGGCGGCCTGTTTCGTCTGCGAACAGCCGCTTTGCCAGGGACTGCAGCAGGTGATTCGATTCAGTACCGTTCTCAAAGATGACGCGCAGCCGGGGGTCATACCGGCCCGTGCTATCCAGACGGTGTTCGCCGATCTTGTCGATCAGACACAGCACACCCTCCAGAATGAAGGCATCGCCTTCCTCCACCTGTGAGGATTGCTGAAAACGCACGGTCTGTACCGTGCCAGTTTTCAGGCCTTCGTGCAGGTCGCGGAAGATGTGCTCAAACTCGTAGAAGTCCTCGCATATCCTGCGCTGGGCGATTTCATCTGGGCTCTCCCGGTCGGACACCACCGGCACATGCTGGATGTCGAAGATCCCGTGGTCCCCCTGGTCCAGCTCACCAAAGTCTGCGCTGGCAAAGATGTCATCCAGGGAGGTGATGTTTTCGGCTGCGGCGACCGCTGCGGGTGCTTCGACCTCCGGCTCATCCGATATGGGGGCAGGCGGGGGTGCCTGGGGTGGCTCCTGCTCACTTTTGCCCGGTGCCTCCGCTGGCCCGGAAAGTAGGCCGTGCCGGTCGTAGGGGAGTAGCGCATCACGCAGACGGGTGTTTGCCACATAAGTCGCAAGGCGTCTGGCAAGCAGCTTTTCGGTCAGATCGCCATGGTCATTGGGCACGCGCTGATGCTGATCTACAAAGGCGTTGATGGCCTCGAAGTTGGTTTCTTCCAGCGGCGCGTGACTGCCAATGCGTTTGGCGGTGACATCCAGCAAGCCGAACTCATCGGGACCACTGAAGATGTCGTCCAACGATGGACGAGCTATAGCTTTGCCTCTGTCGTGTCGAATCGCAGCCATGAACCGTCCCTATGAGGCCTGTTGCGCTTTGCGTTCCTGGGCTTTGCGCTTGAGGTAGATGAGGCCTTCGGCCAACCGCCGTTCGTATTGGTCCCCAGAGGTGGCCGACGGCTCCCGACCCTGTTCCTTGCGAAACTCAAGGATGCGAGGCCAGAGGATGATGGCCTCTTCTTCCGACATATGAGAACGCATGCCCACCACAGTTTCCTGGATGGCCTTCAAGACGGCAGGCGTCACCGCTTTCGAGAGAATTTCATAGGCTCCCTGGAATGGGTTGATCTGGCGGATGAGATCGACGTTCAGGTGTTCGATGTTGACGAACTTATTGCCGATCAGCACGAACTTGCGGTTCGGCTTCTGGTTGTTGGG
>Ga0182744_1001249_pt1 | contig 22483 bp, 23 predicted proteins | sample eDN3rd30CKraftMG_FD_128525 | JGI IMG/M metagenome (GOLD analysis project Ga0182744, IMG submission 128525) | Enriched Miracle-Growth compost microbial communities from Emeryville, California, USA - eDNA 3rd pass 30_C Kraft MG (version 2) (version 2) ...
AGAGCCGAAGAAAGAAACCGTTGCGGACAACTCTTCCGAGCGCCTGGCCGGAGACGCCTTTCAAAAATGGGTGATGTCTCTGAGTGAGACGGTCAGCATCGAGCGCAACGCCCAACTTTTTCAGTAAAAATGTCTTAAAATGAGATTCTGGGGGTTTTTCCTAAACCCCCTGGACCATTGGCCGATAAGTCCTTAAAGGGGACTCTATCAATGAATAGCTATGGTCGCTTCAGCCTGTATGCGGTGTTGGCCTTGTTCGGAACTTTTGTGTTCGCCCAGAATTACAAACCGGGCGAAGTGATCGTCAAGTTGAAGTCGAACAAGGGAGCCATGTCCTCTTACGCCTTTCTCGGCAAAGCCCAGTCTGAAAAACAAATGACCCTGAAAGCTTCTTTTGGAAAGATGAACCTGCATTACTTCGCTTTAGGCAAGGGCCAAACGGTGGACCAGGCCATTCAGGAATTGTCCCAAGATCCGGACGTTGAATACGTGGAGCCCAATTATTACGTGGGAAAAACGGATGACGGCGCCGGATTCGTCGAGGCCTTCTCAAAATCGGAAATTGAAGCCTACGCGCAGCAGTCCCATGAAGTGTTGAGCACGGATTCGGACATCGGTCTTTTGAACACCTGGCAGTCCATGGGCGGTTATCAAGCCCAGGCGGCGGCGCCGGTGATCGCGGTGATCGACACGGGACTGCAAACCAGCCACGAGGTGATTCAACAAACGAACGCTCTCTGGGTGAACACCAAGGAAATTCCCGGCAACGGCATCGATGACGACGGCAACGGTTACATTGACGACGTCAACGGTTGGAACTTCGTGACCCACTCGGGAAGCATCTATGATGACGACGGCCACGGCACTCACGTGACCGGGATTATCTTGAGCGTGGATCAGGATATTTTTCAGCCCAACCGCGTGGCTTCAAAAGTAAAGATCATGCCGCTGAAGTTTTTGGACGGCAACGGACAGGGAACCACTTCCGATGCCATTCAGGCGATCTATTACGCGGTCAACAACGGCGCGACCGTGTTGAATAACTCTTGGGGAGGTTCCAGCTATTCAGCGGCCCTTCATGATGCCGTCGCTTATTCTTACTCCAAAGGCGTTGCCTTTGTGGCCGCCGCGGGAAACTCGGGAACCAATAACGATGCCGCTCCTCTTTATCCCGCGGGTTATGACGTTCCCAACGTGATCGCGGTCGCGGCTTCCGGAAGTTCAAACTATCTGGCGAGCTTTTCCAATTACGGTGAACACACCGTGCACTTGGCCAGCCCCGGAACTTATATTTTAAGTACCTATCCTCCGAACACTTACGCGACGATGTCCGGAACCAGTATGGCGACGCCTTTTGTGGCCGGCACTTTGGGACAGATGAAAGTGGTTTCTCCGAACATGCTGGGTTATCAGTTGAAAAACGTCCTGTTGGACGAGGTTCAAGGTTACGGTCAACTGGCGGGAAGAGTGATCACCGGCGGAAAGCTGGCGACGGACGCGGCGATTGCAGCGGCATCAAAGGCCACCGTGGAATCTTCTCAGCCCTCTTATAAGGTTTCTTATCTGGCAAACCGCAGTCTGGCTTCGACCAACAAGATGGCCGGATGCGGATTGGTGAGCAAACTTGAAGAAGGCGCGGGTCCCGGAGAACCCCTGGGCCGCTCTTTGATGCAGATTTTGATCACCTTGTCTTTATTGGCTCTGCCCTTGGTGGTCTATCAAGCGCGTCGAGTGCTGCTGCCTCAGAGCCGCAGACGCCATGACCGCTATAAGATCGACAGCGAGGTGCGCATCACCGTGGGCGACCGCGAGATGGTGGGATCCGTCAGCAGTATCTCTCTGGGTGGTGCTCAGGTGAATACGGCGGCTCTGCTCGAGGACGGCGGTTTGATCACCATGTCGATCGAATCTCCGGACGGCTCCGAGCGGGTCGAAGTCGGCGGTCGGGTCGTTTGGTCCGAGGCCAACAAGGCCTACGGTGTGGCCTTCGATCAGGCGCCTCAGTCGGTGCTCCATCGCATCACCGATTGGACACGGGGACTCCAGAAGACCTAACTTCGAACCCTTATTAAAGGCTTAAATGAAAGAAGAGGAAAACTTTCGTTTTCCTCTTCTTTTTTTAAAGCTGAATCAGACACCTAGAAAGTGGGATTCATTTTCTTCAGGGCTTCATTTCTTTGGTTCAAGACCCGCCCCATATTTTCGGAGATCGCCTTCCAGACCTGCACTTGTTCTTCCTTAAGGTGCTCGCGCATCGTTTCGTGAAACAAGGACAACCATCTCTCCAGAAATGTTTCGTTAAATCCGGCGTAAAAATGTTTTTGGATGGGATTGTAATGGGTGAACATATAAGGTTTTCCGCCCAAACGAATCCACCAGAAATGCGTCAGCCGCGCAATGTGTTCGGGCCAGTCGTGCACGGAACTGAAGGGAACCTTCAGCAAAGGGTCGACGGCGACCTTATTGTAAAACCCATCCACCACCAGACGGAGATCTTCATGGGAAAAGACCGTGCCTTGGGGTTGAATGGTTTCTTCGGGATGCGGCAACTGAGCGTCTGACATGTTCACCTTTCCATCAAAGAAAGAGCTTTTTCACTCTCTCCCAAAATAGCCTGGATTTCAACGCGCCAGCTTTGCGGAAACTCAGCTCCGTGAGAAAGCGCGGAGGTCACCGCGGAAGGATCATAAACCAGCGTGACGGATTTCCCGGTCGAAATTCTTTCGAAGCGCACGGCATTTTTCGCCAGATCATTGGGTCCGAAAGAAACTAGATGGTTGCGCGCGAAGCGGCCCTTTAAGCCTGGAAATCCAGTGTCGCCCCAGGCTCCGGTCACAAAACCGATCACATTGGATTTCGGACCAGCGGCCATCTCTCCCAAAGCCGCCCCGAATTGGACTTTCAGATCCCCGCGCATGCAAGTGTTCGTTTCCGGATAAAGCAGGCGCACGGCTTCTTTGGTTAAAAGAAAAATTCCCGTGATCGCGTGGCAGGCGTGGCCCGAAAGGCGGTAACATTCCAAAAGAGAAATTTCAAAATCCACTTCTTCTGGGGTCGCGCCCAGGAATTCCGCGAAGGGTTCATGAACTTTGATTTTCATTTGATGCATCAGTTGGGAAAGTCCCGTGGTGTTGGTCATTATTTCCCCCAATCCTGAGCGTTGAGTTCTTCTTCCCCTTTCCACGAGGAGGTGCGGGCTTTGGTTTGCTCCGCCACTTCCTCCACCAGTTCCTTTGAAATCGCGGGAGCGGTGTTGCCGAAAGAACTGCGCACGTAAGAAACCACCGCCGCGATGTCGTCATGAGTTAATTGTTGCTGGAAGGGAGGCATCAGATTCTGAAATTTTTGTCCTTCGACGGTGATGGCTCCTTCAAGGCCGTGAAGAACAATGGCGACCATTCTTTTGGGAGGTCCTTGGACCCATTCGGAACCGGCCAGGGGTGGGAACACGCTGGCGATGCCTTTGCCGTCAGCCTGGTGGCAGGCCTGACAAGTGGTGGTGAAAACTTGTTTTCCTTTTTCGATCAAAGCGGCGTGATCATCCGGCGCGGCAGCGGGCGCGCCGCCGCCGGTGGCGGCGGAGTTTTGTGCCACCGGAGTGGTGCGGCTGTCGCCCTCTTCCATCGTGATCTTGTCCGTTCTCAGCGTCAGATAGCTGATGCCGAAAGCGACAAAGGCGGCAAGCAGCACCAAGGGAACGTTGATGAACTTCAGCGTGTTTCCCTCGATGGGATCATTTTTTTCATTGGCTATACGGTCTTCCTTAAACGGCGTCATTTTTTCACCTCTGAAGGTAAGAAGGGCTCACGATCTCTTTTAAGACTTAAAATATAAGCAACCAGCGCCTCGGCTTCCGGTTTCGGAAGCAGCCATTTATCTTCGGCGCTGGGAAGTTTCACCGCGGTGGGTGAGGGCTGAGTCGGTGAAGACACCACGTCATAAAGAAAAGGAAATCCCGGCATGATGCTCCACTGAACCAGCAAGCGCGGATTGTAAAAGTGAAGGTGATGCCAATCGCGGCTCGGTTGGCGCGAGCCGATGTTGGAGAGATCGGGACCGGTCCTCATCGTCCCCAGAAGATGGGGTTTGTCGTAAATGTAATCTGAAGGCAAGCTGGCCCGTCCCCAACCGAAAGCCTTATCCGCTCCGGCGGAGGGATCTCGAACCTGTTGGGAGTGGCAATAAACGCAGCCGTTTTCGATGTAGACTTCGCGGCCCTTCAGTTCCAATTCCGTGTAGGGTGCTTGGGCGGAAAGCCCTTCCTTGTTGATCTTTTCCACCTCGACCCGCGGAACGAGAACGAAAAGGAAAATGGAGAGAGTGATGGTGCTGGTTCCGCCGAGAACGAAGATGTAGGCCTTATTCATGGTTGCCCTCGCTTTTTTGAAACCACAAAAGAAAGCAAATGTTGAAAAGGAAAAGCAGATGGGAAAACAGCATCAAGCTTCCCCCCACGCTGCGCGCGGCCAGATAGGGCAGGGTGACCAGTACGGAAGCTTCGAAAGTTCCCGCCGTGTTTTGCAAAGCCTCTCCCTGAAGCCATCCGCCGATGCCCAAGGCCACGGCGTAAATGATGATGCCGATGGCGGCGGTCCAAAAGTGCAGATTGATCAGCTGCGGGTATTTCCAATCGCGCCCTAAGAGTCTGGGAAAGGCGAAATAAATCCCGCCGAACATCACCATGGTGGTGAAGCCGTAAAGACCCAAATGCGCGTGGGAAACCGTCCAATGCGTAAAGTGAGTGATGTAGTTGAAAGTCCTCAAGGCGTGCAACGATCCTTGAAGAGAACTGACCGTGTAAGACATCGCTCCGAAAACGATGAAACGAAGAACCACCGAATCCTTCAGCATGTGAAGATGCTTATAAGCGGTGATGTGATGGTTGATGGCGACGGTCACGACGGGAATGGCCATCCCCACGCTCATCACGATGGAAAGGTTGGCGATCCAAGTCGGAATGGGCCCGCCCAAAAGATGGTGCATCCCCACTTGTGAATAAAAAAGCGCCAGCCCCCAAAAACCGAACAGGGACAACTGATAGGAAAAAATCGGACGTCCGATGATTTTCGGAAGCAAATAATAGATGACCCCCAAGCCCAGCGGAGTCACCCACAGGCCCAAAACGTTGTGCGCGAACCACCAATTGGCGATTGCTTGCTCCACTCCGGAATGAAAGGGGTGGAAATTGGCGATGATAAAAAGAATCGGAAACCAGATCAGGGCCGCGATGGTGTACCACATGGTGACGTACAGATGCTCTTCCTTGCTGCGGTAGATGGTGTGAAAAAGCGGGATCGCCACCATCGCTCCGGCAATCGCCAACAAAATGTCGACGGGCCACCAAAATTCCAGCCACTCAAGTCCGTCCGAATAACCGAACAGAATTCCCAAGCACCCCAAGGTCACGCCGACGTTCCACAAAACTCCGGCGGAAAAAAGGATTTTAGTGTTTTGCAGAGGCACCCGCGTCAGGCGCGGCACCAACCACAAAGACACGCCGAGGGCGGCGAAACTCAGCCACCCGTAAGTGACGATGTTTAAATGCAGCGGACGGAGTTTTCCGAAAGTCAAAAGACTTGAAGATCCCAAAAAATCCGGGGCGTTGAATTTCAAGGAGACCAGCAAGCCCAAAATGGATCCGATCACCAGCCAGATCGCCGAGGAAACGAAGAAAAAAACGATGGGCGTGCGCGCCGACTGATCCAGAGCCTTCCAGGTTTCACTCATGGCGGTTCTTTGATCCAGTTCGGGATTTCCCTCCTCATTTTTGGAGAAGATCGAGCGGGCGGCGGACGGGGGGACGAGCACTTGCCCTTGAATCAGCGCGACCACGAAGGCCGCCATTCCTAAGACGGAGATGGCGAAGGTGAGGACGAGGAAGATCAGTTGTGCGTTCATGAGATGGTCCTATCTAAAGAACTTTGTCTTGATTTATTGTATTTTAGATGCAACATTTAGCAAGCTCTGTCAATTGGAGAGTGAACAGGAATTTTAAATAAATGTTGCGCCAAACGGAAGACAAACTGATCTATTTTGTTTCGGGAATGTGGTGCGCCACCTGCGCGAAAAGCATTCAGTCTTCCGTCCGGACCATCGGCGGTGTTCGGGGGGCGGAAGTCAACTATGTCAGCAAACTTCTGACCGTGGATATTGAGCCCCAGACCTTGGCCGACAAAGTGGATTCTTTGGTGTGCTCTCAAGTGGAGCGCATCGGCTTCAGTTTGAAAAAACAAAGCGACGATTGGGTGGAGTCCTTTAAAAAGGACTTGGCCGGTGAGCAGACCCAAAGACTGTCTTGGCTGCGGGTCGGAGTCGTTTGGTTTTTGGCCATGTGGACGTCGATGATCGCCTTCTCCGGTTATATGGGGGGATTGGATGCTTCCAGCCAATATCTGGTGGCCGTCGTGGTCTCCGCTTTTGGGATGCCGGCCATCGTTTTTGGGATCGCCCCCTATGCCCGCTCGGGTCTGCGTGCGCTTTACTACAGCCATCTGGTGACGATGGATTTGGTGATTTTCCTCGGCGGAGCGTCGGCGACCTTGGTGTCTCTTTTTTACCTCTTTTCTTTGCGGCCCGAAACCTATGCGGATTCGGCGGCCATGGTGGTGGCCTTTTTGCTGCTCACGAAAAAAATCGAAAATTGGGTGGCGCAAAAGATGACTTCGGAAATTCTTTTTCAGATCCACCCCAAGTCGAATGAAGTCGAAGTCTTAAAAGGTGAGATTTGGAAAACGGCCTCGCCCTCCCAAATTCGGATCGGGGATTTGGTGCGGGTCGCTCAAGGTTCCACCGTGGAATTTGACGGGAGACTCGAGTCTGAAACCGCCACTCTCAACAACCATTTGATTTCCGGAGAGGACAAAGGGGTGTCCCTCTTAAAAGGCGACGACGTTCACGCCGGCGCCATCGCAAAGACCCCCTTGATGTTGAAGGTTTTGCACCCGCTCGGAAAAAGAAGGATCGACGCTTGGGCGGAAAGGGCCCTTCTTGCCAGTCATAAGGGCGGAGCTTGGGCCCGGTTCTTTTCAAGGATGGAAAGCTTTTTGGTCTTCGCCGCTCTTTCGGGCGCGTTTTTGGTGGCGGGAATTCAGTTTTTAAGAGGAGGATCGACGACCGCGGTGATCGAATCTTTTTTTATCGCCGTTTTGGTTTTTTGTCCCTGCCTGTTTGCCAGCATCATTCCTTTGGCGGGACAGATGGCCCACCTGGCTCTTCATCGCAGGGGCATCGATTTGTTTCGAAGCAACGCCCTTTTGGATTTGACGGCGGTCAAAAACATTTACCTGGATAAAACGGGCACCTTGGAAGCGGTGGAGTCCCGCTTTCTCCCTTTTGAAGAGGAAAGCGCGGAGATGAAAACTTTGATTTCCGATCTGCTCTCGGAGCTTTCGGAAAAAAGCACGCACCCTCTTTTGCGCGGCTTTCGCAAGGAAACATTTTCTCCGGTGATCGCGGAGTTTCACGAGTGCGCGGGACGGGGCCTTCAGGGAAAAACGTTTCAAGGAATGGAGTTCGCTTTGGGCCGGGCCTCCTTTTTGGAAGAACGTGGGATCCGCGTTCCGGAAAAATCCACGGCTCCTCTCGTGGCCGTGGGAGGACGGGTGCTGGGCAAGCTTTTGGTGAAAAAGAAATATGACGAAAGCGCCAAAAAATTTCTGAAAGCTCTCTTAAATTTTTTCCCTCAAGGCCACTTCGAAATTCTCTCCGGCGATCCTTCTCCCGGCGTGGGCGCCGCCTACACCACCCTCAGTCCGCGCCTTCATTTTTACGGGAATTTAAGCCCCGAAGAGAAGGCCTTGCGTGTGGAGGACAAAAGTCTTTTCATCGGCGACGGCTTAAACGACGTGTTGGCCTTGAGCCGCGCGACCGTGGGAATCCGTCTGGGAAACCGCGTGGTCGGGTTCGCGCCGGTGGACGTGCACGTGAAGCTGGCGGAGATGGGTCTGATTCTCGATCTGATTTGTTACGCCAAAAAATTCCGCCGCGTTTTGATTCAAACCGCCTTGGCGGCGCTGACCTACAACGGAATTGCTTTGAGCTTCGCGGCCTTGGGGTATTTTCGTCCTCTCACCGCCGTTTTGGCGATGACTTTCAGCTTCGCGCTTTTATTGGCCAGCTCCACTCGGCTTTTGTCTTTTAAAGGAGAAAAAACATGAAACCCACCGTGGATCCTTACCGTCTTTTCTTCCCGCTGGGATGGTTGTGTGCTCTTTTGGGCGTGGGTGTTTGGTTCGTGGACGGATTGCATCTTTCTTCCGAGCCGACCTTGTTCATTCATTTAAGATTGATCACCGGAGGGTTTCTTTGGAGTTTCATCACCGGCTTTTTAATGACGGCGATTCCGCGCATGACCGGAACCTTTCGCGCCACGAAGATGGAGATCGGTTTGGGAATTATTTTGATTTTGATGCAGATCATGACGGCATGGCGGATGGTGGATCAACGGCTTTTTTACCAAAGCCATGCGGTGCTGGTGGTTTTCCTCTTGGTGTTCGGCGGAGGGAGGATTTTTAAGGCCACCAGGAAAATTCCCGTTTTCTTTTCCCATGTGGGCTTTGCCATGATTTTGGCATTGCTTGGCGATTACTACCATCTGCGCGGTGACGTCACATTGGGAATTCATCTCGGGCAGATGGGGGCCCTTTTGCTTTTGGTGCTCGGGATAGGGGCGCGCTTTTTTTCTTTCTTGTCGGGCTTACCCTCGGAAATTGAAGAGCAAAAAAGTCTGCAGGACCGTATCGCCACCAAGGCGCTTCCCTTCATGGGACTTCTTTTGTGCGTGGGACTTTTTTTTGCAGGAAGGGGAGAGAAAAACGCCTATCTGGGATTGGCATTTTTGACCTTGTGCTATTTGGTCTTTATCTGGAAAGTCTTTCGCCGCGCGGAGCGGCCCTCGCCTTTAAAGTTCGCGGTGCGCATTGCCGGAGGAATGATTCCCTTGTGTTTCTTTCTTTGCTGGTACGATCCCATGCGCTTCATTACCTGGTTTCATTTTATTTTTATCGGTTGCTTTTCCCTTTTGGTCTTTTCGGTTTCGACCCGGGTGATTCTGGCCCACGGCGGCGGTTCCATGGACCTCGAGATGCGCAACCTCCCCTTAGGCGTGTTCGTCGTTTTACTCGTGCTGTCCATGATCTTCCGAGTGGCCTACGGAATGAGCGCGGGACTGCTGGCGAAAAGTTTTCTTCATCTTGCGTTGAGCTTTTGGATCGCCGGTCTTTTGGTTTGGAGTGTCGCGTTTCTTTTTAAAATGACGGCGAAGGGGAAGAGCTCATGCGGCTGACGGATCACACGGATTATTCGCTCAGGGTATTGATGTATCTGAATCAGAAAAAAAAACTTGCCACTCTGAATGAGTTGTCCGAGATATTGAACATTTCCAAAAACAATTTGATCAAAGTCTCCCATCAATTGGCGCGCTTCGAACTGATCGAAACCACCAAGGGGCGTGCCGGGGGTCTTCGTATCAAGGAAAATACGGGGACTCTCAGCCTCAAGGAGATCATCTTACACACGGAAGAAAGTCTCACGATGGCCTCTTGTTTTACGGGGCGCACGGACTGCACTCTCTTGAGAGGGTGTAAATTGAAACACGCCCTCAACGACGCTTTGACGGCCTTTTTGGATTCCCTGGAGGAGACGACTCTGAATGAAATCACTCCTTGAATCCCGCATTGATTTAAAAGATGAAATCGCGCACTGCCGGAAATGCGCGTCTTCGCTGCCTCTGGGACCACGGCCGGTTTTCAGAATTTCCCCGCACGCCCGTGTGTTGATCGTGGGTCAGGCCCCGGGAAAGAAAGTGCATCAGACGGGAATTCCGTGGAACGATCCCAGTGGAAGACGGCTGCGCGCCTGGATGGGAGTGTCCCGCCAGGATTTTTATGACGAAAATTTGGTCGCCATCGCTCCGATGGGATTTTGTTATCCGGGAAAGGGCGAGCGCGGAGATCTGCCTCCGCGCCCCGAGTGCGCTCCCTTATGGATGGAGCGGGTGGTCCATTATGTGAATCCCAGTTTCATTCTTTTGATCGGTCATTATGCGCAGAAGTATTTTCTCAAAGAGCGCGCTCAAGCCAACGTCACCGAAACGGTGAAAGCCTGGCAGAGCCATCTTCCGCGCTATTTCGTGCTTCCTCATCCGTCCCCCCGCAACAATCTGTGGCTTCGAAAGAATCTCTGGTTCGAAGAGGAAGTGATCCCGGCGCTCCGCTTGCAGGTGCACCGGGCCCTTAAGGGTTAAACGGTCTCGGAAAGAGCGCTCTCGACGTTCAGCACCCGGATGTTTTTGACTTGATCGTTTTTCATTGGGCACTGAATGACGTCGCCTTTTTTCAGTCCGATCAAGGCCGCCCCGATCGGCGACAGCACGGAAATCTTTTTCGAAGCGACGTCCGTTTCATGGGGAAGCCCCAAAACCACGGAAAACTCTTTCTTCGTTTCGAGATCGACGTAATGCACGTGATCCCCCAAGGCGATGATTCCCTCGGGAAGTTCTTCACGCGGCAAAACCGCGGCGCGATTGAGTTCCTCTTCCAGGAACTCGGCAACTTCCGCGCTCGCCAAAGAGAGCACGGATTGAATGGTTTGGTAATCTTCATGGGACAGAAAAAGGATCTGATTCGACGGCATGGTAACCTCCTGTTTTATTTTTTTGTTGGGAAAAAGTGGGAATAACGAGGACTGACTTAAGAAAAATCAGTCCTCAAGGGAAATAAATTTAAGCTCCAAGTAGTTCATGCGCTTTTTACCTTCTCGAGCAAAGAGGGAGTGTCCAAAGCGATGGATCCCCCTTGTGCCACGGCAAGCTGCGGTTGTTTGGCCACCGTGACTTTAAGTCCGGTTTCCATGAGAAGTCTTTCCGAAAGGCCGTTCAACAAAGACGTGCCTCCCGCCAAAGTCATCCCGTCGCGCACCAAATCGGAAGCGAGTTCTTCGGGACAATCCTCAAAAAGACGTTTGATGAGCCCGCAAAGATGCAGAGTGAATTTATCGATGACCGGAAAAATCATCTGTGACGTGACCAGTTTGCGCTTAGGAAGTCCGTCCGTCAGATCCACGCCACCGATTTCCAGTCCCAATGAATTTTGGGGCAGGGCGGAAGCCACCGCTTTCTTTAAGCTCTCCGAAGTTTGCTCTCCGATCAGAAAGTTAAAACGTTGGCGCAGGTGTTGGATGATCTCCTGATCCAGGCTTTCTCCGCCCAGACGCATGGCCTCAGCGCGCACGATGCCGCCCAGGGAAATAATAGCCGCTTCAGTGGTGCCGCCGCCGATGTCCACGATCATCTGACCCCGAGGCTCCAGCACGGGCAGTCCCGCTCCCAGAGCGGCCGCAATGGGTTCATCCAAAAGCTCGACCTTTCCGGCGCCCATGGCCAGACCCACGTCTTCCACGGCCTGACGCTCATGGCGTGTGACCTTATGGGGAAGGGAAATCACCATCTGCGGTTTCATCCAAAAAAGGTTTTCCTTAAGGCGTTCCAAAAAGGAACGCAACATTTCCGAGCTGCGGTCAAAATCAGAAATAACGCCTTCTTGCAGAGGCTTATACACGCGGGAGTGCAGGGGCGTTTTCCCCAGCATGGACTTCGCCACCGCGCCGTGGGCCAGAAGTTGGGACCGGGACGCGGTTTTTTTCAAAGCCAAAAGAGAAGGTTCATTAACGGCAAAGCCCCGTTTTTTGAGGTAAATGGACGTGTTGGTTGTCCCCAAATCAATGTAGAGGTTTAAGGGCTTAAGCATCCCCTTATTTTACTGCACTTTCCTTGGACTTGGAACCTAAATTAAAGGTTCTTGTTAATTTACGCATTATGCGTATAATTATACGCATAATGCGTAAATCGATACAGGATGCTCTCTTTCCAAAAACGAGACAGCTCATTTTATCCGCCCTTCTCCTTCACCCCGAGAGATGGTGGTATATGTCGGATTTGGCTCAACGGATAGGCGTCAGGGTTTCCTCCCTTCAAAGGGAGTTGGCCTCTTTGACTGCGGCCGATTTGATCGAGAGCCGGAAAGAGGGAAACCGGGTCTATTACAGGGCTCAAAAAGCAAGCCCCGTTCTCAAAGACCTGCAAAGGTTGTTGCTGAAGACCTCAGGGCTTAAAGAAATCCTCGAAAGAGGATTGAGCAAATGTTTAAAGAAAGTTCCCGTGGCATTTATTTACGGATCAATGGCAAGGGGCGAGGAGCTTTCCTCAAGCGATGTGGATCTTTTCATTATAGGGGATATTCAATTGATGGAATTAGCCCCGGTTCTCAAGAGATTGGAAGGTAAACTGGGAAGAGAAATTAATCCTTCAATTTATTCTGAAAGCGAATATATTAAAAAACTAGAAAGCAAAGACGGTTTCTTGCAAACGGTTTTAGCCGACAAAAAGATCTTCATAAAAGGTGACGATGCCCAACTTAAAATCCTGGTTGGATAAAGGTGAAATTCAAAGAGTGCGGGTGGGTGTCAGGGATTTGGAAAATCTATTGGCTCTGGTTGAGCGGGATCTGAATGATGCCCAAGTAGAGGCGGTCTCTGCTGACCGAAGGTTTGCCAGTGCGTATGGTGCGGCTTTAAATCTTGCCAACTACGTTATCAGGAAAGAAGGCTATAGAGTTGTGGGGCAAAGGGGCCATCACCGGACCACTTTTCTTGTTACCGCTCAAATCCTGGGCAAAGCATCCGGTTTGTATGTGGAGTATTTTGATCTGTGCCGAAGGAAAAGAAATAAAGTTGATTACGATTTTGTCGACGTTGTTTCGGAGACGGAAGTCAAGGAGCTCATTGAACGGGTTATTGAGTTTGGCGAGTTCGTCATGGGTGACCAATAAAAAGGGAGTCTTTCGACCACCGGAAGGAACCCTTCCGGGGCAATTATTTTGTGTCATTCGGGGAAACTGTTGGTGCCCTCGGGGAGAATCGAACTCCCACTCCCGTGAAGGAACTGGATTTTGAATCCAGCGCGTCTACCAATTCCGCCACAAGGGCCCGTGAGGAAGCGACAAGAGTAAGGCGGATTGCGGTTAAAAAACAAGAAAATCTTTTCAGGGCCGTGAGATTTCTGAACACCAAAGCGCCTGGCCCGAAAAAAAGAGCCGCTCTTCCCTCTGCCTTCCATAAATTGCCAATAAATTAAGCATTTCAAGGGCTTAGGCCTCTCTTGAAAGACCTTCAACCGGGGCGACGAAACACGGCACGCCGGTTGCTCATACATCCTGACGTTCGAAAGAAAAAGGAAACGACACACACACTTAACTCGAAGGAGAGGAACATGACGTTTACTCAATTAGCTGCGGTGATTGCCAGCCTCATGATTGCAGTCACAGGTTTTCAAGTCAGCGCGGAAACGGAAGTCAATGCGGACTTTCAGGATGCCGTCGTAGAGAACTCCGTGGACAGCACGGCGAAAACCATCCAAAAAGACATCGAGAAGAATAAAAACGCCCAAGGCGGAGTGATTATTCTGAACTCGAATTCAAACGACAACAAAAACGATTCCGCCGCCGCTGCCGACACGGATGTGACCGCCGTCGCCGATACGGACGTGAAATCGGAAGCCGCTTCCCAGGCCGATCTGATGAGAAGCTTGCGCAAGAGCGCCGAAGATTCCACCGAGCAAAGAATCGTTGAAAAACTCGAAGCTTCCCGCTTGAACGACGAGCGCCGCCGTGCGGACACGCTGTTCGGCGATCGCTTCGAAGACCTCAATAAAAAAGATCACGATCGTCGTAATGACCGCGATGAAGACGACGGCGCGGACAACACCGTGATCGTTAAAAAAGTCGTGGTGAAGGAAGATCCCACTCCCGTGATCGCGGAGCCGCTTCCTCCCGCACCCGTCGTGCAAAAAGAAACCGTGGTCATTCAACCTCCGCAAGAGATCAGAAACGACCGCGCCTATATCGGACTCAGTGTCGGCGGAATGTCTTACGACGCCTCCAACGTTGAATCCAACTACGCCGCGGGCGTGACCTTGGGTAAACAGCTGGAAAACAACGTCAGCGTTGAAGCCAGCTTCCTTTACTCCAACCACTATGTGGACAAAAAGTTTTGGTATGTGCCTTTGTACAGTGATCTGACCCAATACGACATCGGTTTCAACGCCAAGTACAGCTTCTTCACCGGCGCCTTGAGACCCTACATCGGAGCGGGAATCACTTACGTCTACAGAAACTACCAGGACCGCATTTACACGCCTTACACCAACAGCTCCGTTGAGTTCGGCGAAGAAGCGAACACCCACGCCGTGGACGGCAACTTGATGGTCGGACTCGATTTCCAACTCAGCAGAAGTTTGGCGATCGGCGCTGAATACAAGTACTCCGGAAACGTGTTCGTGAAAAACGACGAGCCGGTCTTCGCTCAACAATGGGCCCGCCCGACAAACGGCAAGCCCTTGGAAGAGATCGATCGCTCGCAAGTGACGGTAAACGCGAAATTCATGTTCTAAGATTTGGCCCCTGTTAAGTGAAAGTGTGTCAAAAAGGGTTGGACCCCGATCCCCAAAAACGAGGTCCAACCCTTTTGTTTTTCAAAGACAAAATCCCTCCCGTATGTGATGATGGGATCAATGTCGAAAGCTCTTCTTCTTGCCTGCTTGCTCAGTCTTTCTTTTTTCTCCCCCTTTTCCGACGCCCGTTTGATTTCCATGACCGTGGGCCGCTCTCAAAACCACGTGTTCACCAGCCGCGAGGTGCATCTGCGCCACTTGCTGGGAGAGGCCATGAAGGGAAAAAAAGCGGCTTATCGTTTGGATTCCGAGGATTCGAAAGCTTTCTTCGCGGAGACGGACAAGACCATTCTCGAGCAATTGATCGCGGAAGAGTCCAAGCATTTCTCCACCGTGCGTTTGAACGAGAGCGATTTCGACCGGGAACTCAAGAAACTGCCGACGGCGCTCTTTACCAGTGCGGAGTGGAAAGCCCTGAAACCTGCTCCTGAAGAATGGAAAGAGATCTTTTGGCGGCGGTTGCAGGCGGAAAAGTTCATCCAATTTCGGGCGCAGTCGTCGGTGATCCCGATTTCCGATGGGGAAGCGCGCCGCTACTTCGAGGAAAACCGTCTGAAGTTCGGCGATTTGCCTTTTGAGCAGTTTAAAGAAAACATTAAGATCTTTCTTCGTCGTTCGCAGGTTGAGCAACGCTTGAAAGATTGGTATGAGGTGTTGCGTGCGAAATACAAAGCCCGGAATTTTTTGTAGGAAATTTAATCAGAGAGATCAATGAGCGCGAATCAGTTCGAAGACTACGGTGAAATCACGGTTCTTACCCAAAAACACGGAACGCAGATCTGGGAGGTTTTGAAGGAAGCCTATAATCAATCTTCCTTTCCCGTGGGGGGCACCTGGAATTTGGAACTCTTGAAACAGGAGCTCAAGTTTGGTCAAGGGGTCGGGCTGACCGGGCCCGAAGGGCTGACCTCTTTCGTTCTTTACCGTTTTTTTGACGAGCACCGGGAAATCACGGCTTTGGCCACCCATCCCTCCCGGCAAAAAAAGGGGGACATGAGGTTTCTTTTGAACTACCTGATCGAGCGCAAGAGCCCCTCCGAGAAGTTTTGGTTGGAGGTCCACGCCGACAATGCGCCGGCCCGAGCCCTTTACAATCAGGTGGGATTCCAAGAGGTTGGCTGTCGTCCGAAATACTACCGGGATGGCGGCGACGCGGTTTTATTCACCTTGGGCTAAAAGCCTTGATTTAAGCCTTTGATTTTGTTAAGACTTCCTGTGTTGGAAGAGGGCTGGGTAAGCCCTCTTTTTTTTGATCTTCGGTTTGGAGAAGGTGTTGAGCTCGTCTCTGGTGGAAAAAATCAAATCCCTCGCGGGTGAAATCGCTTTGAGAGAGGGATGTCTTCTTTATGATTTGGAATTTTTGGAAGCCGGCTCCCGCACTCTCAGGGTCTTTATCGACCGTGAACCGGGGGGAGCGAGTCTGGACGATTGCGTGAACGTGTCGCGCGGTTTGAATCTGGCCTTGGACGTGGATGATCTGATCCCCGGAGGGAAGTACGATCTGGAAGTTTCCACGCCGGGACTGGAGCGCAAACTCACCCAAATGTGGCATTTCGAAAGGGCCGTGGGGGAGATGGTTCAGATCAAGTACGAAAGCGGCGAAGTCAACCGCACGGTGAAGGGCAAAGTGCTGGAAGCCGCTGGTGATGTGGTGAAGGTCGAAGAGGGAAAGGGAGAAGTCCTGGTCCCCTTCGGAAAAATTTTAAAGGCAAAAATGATATTCAGTGGTGCTGAGTCCAAAGGGCCGAAGAAAGGACCCAAAAAGAAGGCACCCTCAAAAAAGAGGTAAAAGGCAATGGCGGAAAATATGTTCTCCGAATTGGGACGAATCATTGATCAGGTAGGAAAAGACAAGGGCATCGACAAGCAAATCATCGTGGATGCCATCGTCCAAGGAATGTTGGTGGCCGCCCGCAAAAAGTACGGCACTTACCGTGAAATCGAAGCCCAGTATAATGAAGACGCCGGTGAAGTGGATCTTTATGAATTCAAAGAAGTGGTCTCGGATGATGAATTCGTGGACGAGGAAGTTGAAATCAAATTGACCGACGCTTTGGAGCTGGATCCTGAAGCTCAATTGAACGATTCGATCGGAATGAAACTTGATTCCAGTGACCTGGGCCGGATCGCCGCTCAAACCGCCAAGCAAATCATCACCCAAAAGGTCAGGGACGCGGAAAGAGACATCATCTTTTCCGAGTTCGAACAGCGCAAAGGCGAGATCGCTTCCGGGATCGCGCGCCGGGTGGAAAGAGGCTCCATCGTCGTGGATCTGGGCCGCACCGAGGCTTACATTCCTCCGCGTGAGCAGATTCCCGGGGAAGCTTACAAACCCGGAGACCGCATCCAAGGTTACATCGCGGACGTCCGTCAAACCACGCGCGGTCCTCAGATCATCATGTCCCGCGCCGACAGCCGTTATCTGATCAAGCTTTTTGAAATGGAAGTGCCGGAAATTTATGACGGCATCGTTGAAGTCTTGGGCGCGGCCCGTGAACCCGGCCAAAGAGCGAAGATCGCCGTGCGCAGTAAAGACCCGGCGGTCGATCCCGTGGGCGCTTGCGTGGGAATGAAGGGAAGTCGCGTTCAGAACATCGTTCAGGAATTGCGCGGCGAAAAAATCGACATCATTCATTACGACGAGGATCCGGCGCGTTTCGTGTGTAACGCTCTCGCTCCCGCGGAAATTTCCAAAGTGTATTTGGATGAAGAAAACCGGGAAATGGAAGTGGTTGTGCCTGATACTCAATTGAGTCTGGCCATCGGCAGAAAAGGCCAGAACGTGCGTCTGGCCGCCAAGCTTTCCGGTTGGAAACTGGACATCATGTCCGACTCCGCCCAAGCGCAAAAGAACGCGGAAGCGATCTTCAACTTGATGCTGATTCCCGGAATGAACGAAACCATGGCGCAAAACATTTATCAGTCCGGCTTCCCATCCTTCCAAACATTGGCGGAAGCTTCGGTGGAATCGGTGATGCTGATTCCCGGTTACGACGCCGACAAGGCTCAAAAATTGGTGTCCGATGCAAAGGCTCTTTTGGAAGACTACAAGGCTCAAGGCAAAGAGATCCCCACGGTCACTCCGCGCGCCACCGAGTCCGGAGGGGCAAAAGAGCAACATCTGGCTTCGCAAGATGCAAAATCTCAGGCGGAAGAGCGGCTGCGTGAAGAGTTGGCCCAGCTCAACGCCCAAAAGGAGAATGAGTGAGTACTCAGAAGGTATTTGAATTCGCAAAAGAAATCGGAATCGAAACCATCGCTTTGATGGATAAAATCCGGGAGTGGCAGCTTCCCGTCAAGAGTCATATGGCGACGCTGGACGACGATCTGATGGCGGAAATCAAAAACCGCCTGGAAGAGGAAAACAAAGCTCCGGAACCCAAAAAGAAAGCCGTGCGCAAAAAGGCCGTGGCCAAGAAAGCCGTAACGAAGAAAACAGCGGCGAAAAAAATCACCACCACGGTGGCCGCCGCCGGCGCAAAAAAGAAGACCAAGAAAAAAGCGAAAAGCGTGATCCGCCGGAAAGCCGGCGAAGTGGAAGCCAAAGCCCAAGAGGCGATGGAAAGAGTGCAGGAAGAGGCCGTTCACTCTCCCGGAGCGGAAGCGGCTTACGAAAACGCTTCCCACCACATGGACGTTTCCGACATGATGGAAGTCGAGACTTCCCATGAAGTTCAGCAAAGCGTGCCCGCGCAAGAGGAAGTGGTTTCCGTCAGAAAACCGACCAACATCGTCGGTCGTATGGATTTGCGCCGGGTGGCGAAGATTTCTCCTGATAGGAGCAGCGGCGGTACCGCGGGCGGAGCCGGCGTCGGAGTTGGCGCTCCTCGCGTCGCGCGCACCAGCACGCGCAACATCCGCACGGGATTCTTCACCTCGGAGCCGGCTCTTCCTGAGGTCGATCATTTCGCCGATCGGGATTTTGATAAGAAAGCCAAAGAAAAAGAAAAGAAAAAAGGCACCGGTACCGGTGCCAAAGAAGGTGAAGAGCAAAGCTTCACCGCCACGGAGTTTCGTAAGCGGGAAGTGATTTTCCAACCGAAGAAGAAAAAACCGGCGGTGCGCGGGGAATCCAAGAAAACCCAGATCACCACTCCCGCCGCCCATAAGCGGATCGTCCGGGTTCCTGGGCAGATGACTCTGAACGATTTGGCCATGGCCATCGGTGTGAAAGCCCCTCAATTGATGAAAAAGCTGATGACGGAAGGGGTTTCCGCCAAGATGAACGCCGATTTGGATTTCGACACGATCGCCTTGATCGTTCCCGAATTCGGATGGGAAGCGCAGAACGTGAAGAAATCCGAAGAGGATTTGGTCACGGCGGCGGCTTTCGGTGATATCGAGGCCGCGCCGGTGAAAAAACCGCCCGTCGTCACTGTCATGGGACACGTGGATCACGGGAAGACCTCTCTTCTGGATGCCATCCGCCACGCCAAAGTCGCGGCGGGAGAAGCCGGTGGAATCACCCAGCACATTGGTGCTTACTCCGTGCGTTTTGAAAACGGCGAAGCGATCACTTTTATCGATACTCCCGGTCACGAAGCCTTTACGGCGATGCGGGCCCGCGGAGCCAAGGTCACGGACATTGCCGTGATCGTGGTCGCGGCGGACGACGGGAAGATGCCACAAACCGAAGAGGCGGTGAACCACGCCAAGGCGGCGGGTGTTCCCATCATCGTGGCGATCAACAAAATGGATAAAGCCGGAGCCAACCCGGAACGGGTGAAAAATCAATTGATGGAAATGGAATTGGTGCCCGAAGAATTCGGGGGTACGACCATCTATGTGCCCGTCTCCGCTCTGCAAGGGCAAGGGATCTCCGAACTTTTGGAACAGATCAATCTGGTGGCGGAAGTGCAGGACTTGAAAGCCAATCCGAAACGCTCCGCCCGTGGGGTCGTGATCGAGAGTCGGATGGAAAAAGGCCGCGGTTCCGTGGCGACCTTGCTTGTTCAAGAGGGAACCTTGAAGGTCAGTGATTATCTGGCCGCCGGCACCGTGGTCGGACGCATCCGCTCGATGATGAACGACAAAGGCGAGCAGGTGAAGGAAGTCCTTCCCGGATACCCGGTGGAAATTTTGGGTCTGCCCCAACCGCCGATGGCCGGTGACTTGTTCGACGTCGCGGAGAGCGAAAGCAAAGCTAAAGACGTGGCTGAGTACAGAAAAGCTCAAATTGAAAAAGAAGAAAATCCCAATTCGAAAATGTCCCTGGAACAGCTGTTTTCCAAAGTGAAAACGGGAGACGTCAAAGAACTGTCCTTGGTGCTGAAAACCGACGTGGCTGGAAGTATGGAAGCCATCCGCGAAATGTTGCCTAAGATCGGAAACGACGAAGTGAAAGTGAAGGTCATCCACTCCGCCGTGGGAGGAGTGACCGAATCCGACGTGCTGCTGGCGTCCACCGCCAACGGACTGATCATCGGTTTTAACGTGCGCCCCGACGGTGGGGCGACCCGCATGGCCAAGGAAAAAGGCGTGGAGATCAAGACTTACTCGATCATTTACGAATTGATGGATGATCTGAAAAAAGCTTTGTCCGGTCTTCTTTCCCCCGACGTGGTGGAAAAAGCTCAGGGTTCCGCCGAAGTCCGGGAAACTTTCAGCGTTCCAAAAATCGGCGTGATCGCCGGCTGTCTGGTGACGGACGGAACCATCAGCCGCAACCACATGTTGCGCTTGGTGCGTGACGGGAAAGTCGTTTATGAAGGCAAGGTTTCAAGTCTGAAACGCTTCAAAGACGACGTGAAGGAAGTGGCTTCCGGTTTCGAATGCGGGATCGGCATTGAAAATTTCAATGACATCAAAGTCGGCGACGTGATCGAAGCCTTCACCAAAGAAGAAGTTCAAAGAGAACTTTGATGGCGGAAACACACCGTGTGGCCCGCGTGGAGAGGGAGCTTTTTCAGTTGGTCTCGGAGCATTTGCAGCACCGACTGGGAGAGCCCCTGCCGGCCTTCGTTTCCGTCACGGCGGTGGAAGTCACCCCCGATCTGAAACACGCCAAGGTTTTTTTTCGGCTTGTCGGTTCTGAAGAGGATCAGGTCGCGGCGGAAGGAATTCTTTCCGAAAACCGAAAGGGCTTTCAGGCGGACGTGGCAAAAAATCTGAAATTAAAATTTTGCCCCGTCCTGCGCTTCATTTATGGCCGCGTGGACAAAATGGATCCGATTGATGAGATGCTCGCGGGTTTAAAAAAAGGAAGCAGATGAACGGTCTTTTATTGGTGGACAAGCCTTCGGGGATGACCAGTCACGACGTGGTCCAGAAGGTGCGCAAAATCCTTGGGCAGAAAGCGGTCGGCCATACGGGCACTTTGGATCCCCTGGCCTCAGGGCTGCTCGGCATCGTCATCGGAGAGGCCACCAAGCTTTCGCAGTGGCTGCAACTCGCCCGCAAAACCTATCTGGCGGAAGTGAAGCTCGGAGAAACCACCACCACGCTGGATATCGAAGGCAAAGTGGTGGAGTCCAAGGAAGTCTTCGTTTCCGCGGAGGAGGTTTCCGGACAGGTTTCCCAAATGGTCGGCGAATTCGAGTGGCCGGTGCCTTTTTTCTCCGCGAAAAAAGTCGATGGGGAAGAGCTTTACAAAAAAGCCCATCGCGGTGAGACCCCCCAAAACCTCCCTCTCAAAAAAATGAATTTTTTCGACGTGAATCTGCATGGACTGGAGTTGCCCTTTTTCAAGGTCGAGCTGTCTTGTGAAAAAGGGGGATTCATTCGCACCTGGGCGGACCAGGTGGGGAAATCCTTGGGCGTGGGCGCCCATTTGACCGCTCTGAGGCGCCTGAAGGTGGGACCTTACCGCATCGAGCAGGCCTGCACCCTTAAGGATTTGGAAGCGGGAAGCTTTGAGGCTTCTTTCATTGATTTCATGGATTTGCTTCAGGACTGGAAGGTCGTTCAGGTGGGAGGCCGTGAGGAAAAACTGATGGAAAACGGACAGATCCCCTTTGATCTCCAGGCGCGCCTGGTGCCCGAGCAAAAGCAGTCCTTGCGCGAGAGCCGCGAGATCGGCGTGCGGGTGGATAATGCCGAGGGAAGGTGTCGGGCGTTGCTGGTGATCCGTCCGGGCCAAGGGATCAAAATTCTTCGGGTTTTCAAGCTTGACCTGGATGCCATCAGTCATTAGTTTCGTTTGAATCGCTCGAGGGAAGCGCCCGCCAGACGCCCCAAGGGTTTTTAGGAGGTACCACAATGGCATTGTCAAAAGAATTCAAAGAAGGACTCATCAAGAAATTCAAGCGCTCGGAACTGGACACGGGGTCTCCCGAAGTTCAGGTGTCCTTGATGACTTCTCGGATCGAAGAACTCACCGAGCATTTCAAAAAAAACAAAAACGACAAACACTCTCAGCGCGGACTCATCAAACTGGTGAACCGTCGTCGTAAACTTTTGGATTATCTGAAAGAGAACGATTTGAGCCGCTATCAGACTCTGATCGGCGCACTTGGAATTCGTAAATAATAATAACATCACTAAAAGGCAGGCCGCATGAAGCAAACAGTCTCGACCACTCTCGGAGGGCGAAGCCTTAGCATTGAAACAGGAAGAATGGCCAAACAAGCGGACGGCTCCGTGGTTGTTTCCTCGGGAAACAACATGGTGCTGGTCACCGTGGTTTCCGGCAAAAAACCGTCCAGTCTGGATTTCTTCCCCCTCACTGTTGAGTATCAGGAAAAATTTTACGCCACCGGAAAAATTCCCGGCGGTTATTTTAAACGTGAAGGACGTCCCACGACGAACGCGGTTTTGACCGCTCGCCTGATCGACCGTCCGATCCGTCCGTGTTTTCCGGAAGGTTATCGTCACGACACCCAAGTGGTGGCCACGACTTTGAGCTTCGACGGCGGATTTCCCATCGAAGTGCTGGCGAGCCTCGGCGCTTCCGCGGCCCTTCAACTGAGCGACATTCCCTTCAACGGTCCGACCGCGGCGGTGCGTGTGGCCCGTGTGGACGGTCAACTGATCGCCAATCCC
>Ga0182744_1001251_pt1 | contig 22448 bp, 20 predicted proteins | sample eDN3rd30CKraftMG_FD_128525 | JGI IMG/M metagenome (GOLD analysis project Ga0182744, IMG submission 128525) | Enriched Miracle-Growth compost microbial communities from Emeryville, California, USA - eDNA 3rd pass 30_C Kraft MG (version 2) (version 2) ...
ATTGTTACTCCAGTAGCTAGCCGGCTCATCGACTCACGAAATTTATTTTTTACTTCATCCATTATTATTCCTCTCCTCAATTGGAAGTTTAGAGATGATATCCCCTGAAAGCAACTTACCTGCATTTGGCACATACGGGTGCAGATCAAGAGTTTTAAGAATGTTGTATACGGTTGCAACCGCTGCTGAAAGCACTGGTTTTCCGATTTCATTCTCAACAAGCTGAATTGCTTCTAATGAAGGCATCTGCACACAAGCGGATAAGACAACCGCATCAGCTTGGCTAATATCTAATTTTTTAACAATCTCTAGCAAACGCATAGGGTCTTGACGTCCAACTTCCAAATTATCAGGAATTTCCAGACTAATCGAATCTGTTACTTGTATCCCGCTTGCCTCAATATAGTCAATCACCTGTTTCGTTAAAGGCTTCATATAAGGGGTAATAATAGCGACTTTTTGAGCTCCTAATGTTTTAATGCCATCTACCAGAGCACCTGCACTGCTAATAACCGGTGTAGCTGCTCCATTTTCTTTTGTTGCATTAAATAGGCGCTGTTCAGACTCCATATGATAACCGGGCCCTTGACACATAATAGCGACAAGGCATGCATACGCAAGAACATCACATCTGGCATCCGAAAGTTCGACAGCACAGCGGTCACTTTCTACATCCATTGCTTTTAATTCTTCTTTTGTAACATGCTTCATTCGCATCCTACTTGAGTGAAAAGTAAACGATAAATTCGGATCAACTTGTTCTCTCCAACGAAGCATTGCAGGAATTTCCGTTTCCATCGTTGTATTGGAACTAGGAACAACTAATCCTATTCGGTAATTTGTTTTCATTTACAAGCCTCCAAAATAGTTAGAACCTATTAAGCTATTGTTCATATAAACTTCACCTACAAAGGAAGTCCGATTGACTTACGAATATGATTCATAAACGGTGTTCGATCATATTCATGATACAAACGCTCACGAAGTAGCGGTGCCGGCAAAGCATTAACGTTTTCAAATAGAGCAACGCGGCCTGCGTGGGAATCTGTAGTAATATCCCAAATGAAGTTCATCAACAAGTTTTTCTGCTTCGAAGTTAAATCGCGTCCAACAAGTAATTCCTCTAATTTTCCTCCAATAAAAGGATGTTCATAATCTTTTTCAGAGAATCTCATGACCAGTCCTTGTCCGCATAATTCCTGGAGATGATGGATAATTTGCGGATAATGCGTGATACCATAAAGGCGTCCAGCTGTAAGCATATTGACATCCGGCCACATAACGCCATCTTCAGTCATTTCAGCTAATTCTTCAGAGGCTAAAACGTAAGCTCTTAACGTTTGAGCATATTGAATAACTTCCGATACGATAGACCGAACTCCTGGAATTTTTCCTGTTCCAAGTGCATCTACGATTAGCTGAGCCGCACCTGCATACAATTCAGCTTTGGTAGCTAGACGGGATAACACGTGCCAGTGTACTCCTAATACAACGCCGCCGTACAATTCATTGAGTTCTGGTACACCATAATTGAATATTCTCCATTTTTCCACAAAGACGTTATCAAAAATTAAGAAGGAATCCATTTCTTCTCCACGTGATTTAACCGGATGATCATAAGAACTGATAGGATCTGAAGAAACCGTTTCACGGCAGACAATGTGAATTCCTGGTGCATTGATAGGAACAGCTAACCATAGAGATTCTTCCGGTAACAGCCCTGGACGCATAAGATTGGAGAGGATCATTTCGTTACCTTGGGAAGAAATTGAACCAACTGCCTTTGCACCGCTAATATAAATCCCCTCTTCAGTCTCTTTCACTACCCGGAGCAAAGCAGGTGTAGAGTTGCCTCCTTTTATTTGACTTCCTAATTCAACATCGAATAGGCGGGCACCCGCAGCGGCTGCTTTGGAACGGTCATTCTGAGGATCTACTAGTACTTCTGGACCCATCAAGTTATTTTTCTGAGCATAGTTGATATAGTGAAGAACATTTTCAGCATATTCTGGCCTTTTACTGCGGAATTTCGAAAGATGTGCAGCCATACCCACTGGAACAAGAGGAGCTAAATCGAATGGTCTGCCAAACACGCCAAAGGTTTCCCGAGCTACATAGTCAGTCAATTCTCGGCGACTCTTAAGGTCTTCCTTCGATCTGGGAATCATCCAAGCTTTACTGACACGTTCACCTGACTCTTGATTAATATACGTTAGCTTATCCTTAGTTTCCGGATTATGCTGAGCATCAAAGATCTTTGCCATAATATTGATACCGCCGCTAGTTGCTGGATGAATGGTCACATCTTGAATTTTTTCACCCTTATAGTATACTGTCCGGCCATCACGAAGACTTTCCTTGAACATTTCACCCGTTTTCAAAAACTTTGATACTACCTGAGTATTTTCCATTTTTACTCCTCCTAAAAATAATAGAAAATCATGAACACCGATAGTTTGAAGTTATCAAAGTTGTATTATTTCCCTAAAAGTTACATCAATCTACCAAACTTACCAAAACTTCCATGGTTTTATTCTATCTCACGGCGCTATTAGTGTCAATATTCATTTTTATTAAACTTTTCTGAAAATAAAAAACCATGATTACCTGAGGATAATCATGGTTTCAAATGCGCTGCTCATGGTTTCATACCTTTAAGAACCTTATCCAGATTTATTACATCTGCATACCTTGCGTTTAAATCTACTAATGTTGAGTTTTGTAAGGTTTGATTTCGGTCTCCTACAGCCTCTTTAGGTATGATAACTCTATAACCTCTTTGAAGAGCATCTACTGCAGTTGCTCTTATACTCCCACTTGTGGTAGTCCCAGCTAATATTAATGTATCAATTTGTCTGTCTTTCAAGAAATTATCTACTTGATCATCGTACAAAGAAGATATATATACAGTCGCGTTAATCAAATCATATGGATAGTCAGATAAATCTTGATGAATATTGACCCAGGTGCTTTCGCGGTCTAAAATTTGAAGTGAGGGGAATTTTTCACACCATAATCTAGAAACCTTATTATTAGTTTCATAAATCGTTTTACTGAAGATTATCGGAATCTTATCGTTAAGAGCTTCTTCGATAAGTTGTTGGGTGGCAGTGATTTGATGATCCATTTTAATAGCTAATTGGGAATGCGGGTCTGTAAATGCTATGGTAAAATCACGAATTAACAGAGCTGGTTTTGTACCAAATCCAATTTGTCCGGAAAACCCCTGATTAGAGAAAAGCTGTTGAACCTCATCAAGAATATATCGTCTTTGACCGCCAGGGGTATAAATAACCTTTAAGCCATATTCTTCAATATTTCCTGCTTTCTCCATCCTCCTTAATGTACTCGGTGACACTCCCAATAGCTTGGCAGCGTCAGATATATTTAACAGGTTTTCAAACATATGTAATCCTCCCGGCTTAAGTCAGCAATAAACTTTCTAAAGTTACAATAAATTAGCCATTATGTATTAAACTTACCATCATTATAGCATAGCAAAATATTCACTGGAACATATTCCCTATAAATAGTAAAATATTCTCTGCGATGCGTTTGCTTACTTACTTATATATTTTGACTATCTCTTATAACTTATGAACACTAAAAGAGGCTTCTCACAATCTTGTGAGAAGCCTCTTTTTGAATCACTTTAAACCAAAGCTTTTTTATTTAATGTTACCCATTCACCTTTTTCAGCGGATTCAAGAATGGCATCTGCGATCAATTCGATCTTATAGCCGTCATTGAAGTTTGGAGAAAACTCTGTATCATCAGTGATTGCTTTAACTAAATCATATGTTTCAATGATTTTTGTTTCGCCATAACCAATACCTAAAGCAGGAATTGGCCATAAGCCTTCACCATAAGGAGTGGCAGGCCCCGTATAAACCGTTCTGAAGCCTTTTGCATCGCTTGGATCATCCGCGAAGCAAACTTGAAGCTCATCACGGCGCTCATAGTTAAAGTATAGAGAACCTTTTTCACCGTGAATTTCAAAAGTTAGGAAGTTGTTACGCCCCCATGCATTACGTGATGCTTCAATCGTTCCAATAGCACCATTATCAAACTTAACCATGGTAATCACTTCATCGTCTACATCGACTGCCGCTTTTGGTACATCATTTCCACCGGTTTTCACTGTACCTAATTTATCAATACCGCCAGTTTGAACCGGTCTTTCCGGAATCCATGTTCTTGTCATCGCATTTACATCTGTAATTTCACCAACAAGGTAACGGGCAAAATCAACGACATGTGTTCCGATATCACCTAGAGCACCAGACCCGGCAATTTTCTTTTGGAAGCGCCATGATAATGGAGAATTTGGATCCGCTGACCAGTCTTGTAAATACGTTCCACGGAAGCTTAGAATTTTTCCTATTCTTCCTTCCTCAATATATTTTTTCGCTAGCGCAACCGCCGGTGTTCTTCTGTAGTTGAAGGCAACCGCATGTTTTACACCTGCTGCTTTAACTGCATCTAACATTTCCTTCGCTTGTTCAGCACCTAATGACAATGGTTTTTCGCAAATAATATGTTTACCAGCTTTTGCTGCTGCAATTGCAATTTCAGCATGCGTATTATTTGGAGTAACAATATCAATAACATCAATTTCCGGATCGTTAACGACAGCTCTCCAATCTGTCGAATAATTGTCAAATCCTAATCTTGCAGCTGCGTCTTTTGCTAATTGTTCGTTCACATCTACTACTGTATGACGGTGAGGGATTGCTGGTGCTGGCCAGAAAAACATTGGCATTCCTGCATATGCAAGAGAATGCGCTTTCCCCATAAAGCCTCCGCCTATCATACCTACATTTAATTTTTTCATTCTTGTATCCTCCCTTTTATGAATTCTTCATTATTTTGCAACACTTTGAATAGATTTTGGTGCTTCCTGATGGTAAACAAGTTTCCATGCGTCCAATACGTTTTTATTCGTTACTTGTAATGCAGGTACTGCTACATATGCCGGTGCTTCTTTAGCAAGTATTCCATACCCTGCTAAAATTGCTTCTGAAATCCCCTGATCATACGGCAGCTGAGCGCCAAGCCCTTTAATGATTCCGTTAGAGGCAATATCCAAGGCTACGTTTGTCCCTAAATCGATGGTTGTAATTACGAAATCATTCTTGCCTGCCGTACGTGCGGCTGCTAAAGCTCCTTCTGCCGGAACATCCCATACGACAAACATGCCATCAAGGTCACGATTTTTCGTCAACATTCCAGATGCCACTTTCTCACCATCGTTAGGGCCGATGATGCCGCCACGTTCAACGATTATGATATTTGGATATTTTTCTTTAATTGTTTTTTCAAATGCTTCTGTACGCTGCTTGGTTACGAAATAATCGGCATCATGATAAATCACACCAATTTTTCCTTTTCCACCAAGCTTTTCAGCCATGATTTCCGCAGCCTGAACACCATTTCCATAGTTATCAGCAGAAACTACACTCACGTAATCCTTGCCTGCTTCCAGACCATTTGGTTTATTATCCATAAACACGACTTTTACTCCTGCATCTGCGGCTTTCTTAAAAGCAGATGCCGTCGAAACAGGGTCAACTGGAATCCCTACGATAATATCAGGTTTTTTCGCTAAAACCGTTTCAATATCAGATACTTGTTTTTCAGCCTTAAATTGGGCATCGGTCACAGCTACTACTTCAATTCCCATTTTCTCAAAGGTGGCTTTTAAACCATCGATTTGAGCAGTCGCCCAGTCGTTTCCTGCATAGTGCATAACAAGAGCAGCTTTGTATTTACCTTCTTTGATCTTTTGCACTTCTTCTTCAGTCAGCTGTAGTGTTTTAGCTGAAACAGCAGCTTCCCCGCTGGGACCTTTACTTAAAATTTCTTGGTCAGGGATTTCCTGATTAATGGTAATTGGACCGGAACTTGCCGTTGTTTCTTGCGTTTTGGACTTCTCTTCGCCATCACTTTTTTCGATATTCGTGCTTTTCTGGCCGCAGCCGGCTAGTGCAATACTAATAATAAATAGAATCAAAGTAATAATCGATAAAACCTTTTTCATATTGGCCCCCTTATCTCTTTAAAAACTTACTTTGTAATTAATGCTTCATACTTAGCCAGAAATTGCCTGCTGATTTCGGCACCTTCTTTTGGATTCGCCCAGTTGTCCAATTCCACTGTAATCCAGCCGTCATAGTTTGCTTTCTCTAGTAATTTTAGCATTTCAGCAAACTTCTGATGCCCTTCCCCTAATGGCAGAAACACTCCATTTTCATAGTCTTTAAAGTGAACATATTTGATGCGGTCGACATATGTTTTAATCACTTCAACCGGGTCTCCACCACCTGCTTCTATATGAGCTGTGTCAGGACATAGATTGATCGTTGTTAAAGGCATTAATTTATCCAGCTGTTCAGGTGACTGTACATTCGTCCCCAAATGCGGATGGTAGCTAGGAATAAGGTGGTATTTTTCTGCGATTGCTACTATTCTATTAAGGGCATTTCCTAAATCCTTATAATCGCTTTCTTTGATGCCGTTAGTCCGGACTGCACCGCCGCCGACAACTAGATGCTGTGCTCCTAATTCATAAGCGAAAGCTGCTACCTCTTCAATTTTTGCTAATTCTTCCTCTAAAATATCAGGAAAAATAAAGTTACCGCCGGTATAAACACCGATGAAGGATAAAGAGTGTTCTGCGATGAGTTTTATAAATTCTTCTTTTTTATCTCGAAATTGCATCATATTTCCATCAAAAAGTTCAAACCCTTTATAGCCGGCTTCAGCAATCTCTTTGAGCGCGTCCTCTGTTGAGCCGTTTGCAAGGTAATAGAGATCCTTTACAGAAGTGACTCCAGCCGGGTGACCAACCACGCCCCCCCAGGTATTCGTTTGATAGCCTAGTTTCATCATTTTCCCTCCATTTTTTACTATGTATCTTTTGTCCCATCGAAAATAATCCCTTGTTTGTAATCGATTACAATTTTAGGTTTAAAAAATCATTATTTTGTCTTCTATGAGAATTATATAATCCACTACATTTGACAAAGAGTATTTTCACTCCATATACTACATGGAATATGGTAAAGGTAAAATCAATAAAATTGCGAAATTAAATACACATTCTTGCTACCAAAAAAAGCTCTAATCACCCCAATTATTGGAACGATTAGAGCTTTTTAAGCTCACGTTACATAAAACTACTTAGCAGGATCTTGAATATCTTTTACATGCAAGCTGACTTAAAGTTTTCAATAAAGGTATTGTTAAAATTTACAATAAAAATACTCTAAACTTTCCTTATGTTTTAGAAAGATTAGAGTACTAGGTTTTCATTCTTCTATATTTCCCTGGCGGGTTTCCTGTCATTTTTTTAAAGAGTAAACTAAAATAGTTTGGATTTTCGTAACCGATGATAGATGCAATTTCTCTTACAGAAAGATTGGAATACTCCAGTAACCGTTTTGCTTCTTCTATACGGCATTGAATCATGTATTGAATTGGAGGTAACCCCACTTCTTCTTTAAAAACATGAGCTAAATGGTACGGGCTTATATAAACGAGATTGGCCAAATCGTTTAATGTCAGCTCTTTCCGAAAATTTTCTTCTATATATTTTTTTACTTCAAGGGAGAGTGGGGAAACGGAATGATGATTCGTATTTTTTAAAAGACGAGTAATTTTAATAATAACGGTTTGTAAAATGGAGGAAATCACTTCTTGATATCCAGAATGTTTCAAGTTATATTCACGTAATATAGCTTTAAGGTAGTTATGAATCTCATTTTTTTCTTCTAGCAAATGAATAATTGGAAGATCAGTAGGATCTGTTAGCCAGCCTTTATCGTTACCATTGATATGCAGATTTGAAAAACAGATAGAAATCCCTTTTAGCGGATCATCAATACAAGATTTTCCTTCGATAGGACTAAAAGGATGATGAATAATAAGATCTCCTTCTTGGCCTATAAACGGTTTTTCTTTTAAAAAAAATTCTCCACACCCCTGTTGAATATATATTATCTCTATATAATCATTATCGGAATGCTGTTTAAACAAATTAGGACTATATTCAATTATTTCTCTTATAGTAAAAAACTGAGGAGTATTTAATAGAATAGAGGATTTTCCCACACTGCATGTCCCCTTATAGTAACTATTTATATAAATTAAAAGCTCAGCGACCAAATAGATTTATCGCTATACCAGCAAATATGAAAGCGAAGGATTAACTCTTGCTCACACATATGTAGAGAGTTAACCCTTGTCCTTTTTTACCAAACTTACAAAATAAGAAGTGACTCTTGCGTCTTAACTCTGTTGGGGGGCAGATGCCCACTTAGGTTACGTTTCACCGGACTAGGGGTAAGCCCCTAACTCAATTAACTCTTTACTATGAGTTATGCTCCTTTTATTTCGGTCGCTTCAAATACTTGTACTTGTATTGGTTCGCTTATTAGTCCTGGGACAGCATGGATAAATTTTTGGAAATAAACGGTTGCTTCATGAATGTCAATTGCCGCTTGATCCTTCCACACTTCTACAAACACAAAGGTATTGGCCTGTTCTGGATGTTCGTAATATTGATAGCTAATATTGCCTTCTTCCGCTTGAGATGATTCCGTTACTAGTTTTGCTTCGTCCAGGAATGATTGGCGATTCCCCGGATCAACTTTAAAATACGCATGAATGATAATCCTCATCTATAGTTTCCACCTTTATACTTAATCTCTTTTATGATATTGCTCCAACAATTTCTTTCATATGTTCGATAGATTGCTTCGTGAAGTCATCAAAAATAGTAGATTCACCTTGAAGACCTGATGCGACGTAAGGATTTGACACCGCAGGAAGGAACTCCATCGTAATATAGCCCTTATAACCTAGTTCTTTAAGTACCGAAATCACTGGTCTAAAATCCGTTTGCCCTAGTCCCGCAGCTTCCCTTGTGTTATCAGCAATGTGTATATGGGCAAGATAACGGGAAATTTTCTTTATCGATTCAGTCATACTTCGTTCCTCTATGCTCATATGGAACAGATCAGCCATAATCCCTACACCTTCTACATTAATTTCCTCAACAAAACGTAAGGCTAATGTCAGGTTGTTAACTAAATAGGTCTCATAACGATTTAATGCTTCAATTGCAAGGGTAACTCCTTGTTCCTTAGCGTATAGCCCCGCCTCTTTCACACTCAAAACGGCATTATTCCATTCTTCTTCAAGTGTCGTTTCTGGACCAAGTTTGCCAACACGTGTAGGAACAACAATAACGGTTGAGGCATTTAATGTTTTCGCTAAATCAACAGACTTTTTTACATATTCCACTGCATTTTTTCTAATTTCATTGTTTGATGAGGAAAGATCTCTTTCAGGAGTATAAATTCCACAAATGGTACTGCATACCAATTCATACTTTTTTAAAAGTTCTTTGGTTTCCTCAACATCAATGGAATATGGCTCTCCTGCTAATTCGACACCCTGATAACCATATTTCTTCAGCCTTTTTAAGCTATCTTCTAAGCTTTCATTTCCAAATATCCATTGTGTGGCACTATAGTTGAACATTCTATAATCGCTCCCTATACTTAAATTTTGACAATGCGAAATAGATGAAAGGGATAAAAACGACTTTATCCCTTTCATTCTCTGGAAGAATCCTCAATTCATTTATTAATCAATTTCAACAAGATTTTAATAGTGTCTTTGTTTTTATCTGCCTCTACAATCCCTTCTTCTAATTGGTCTAATTTAATGGTCTTACTGAAGATGGCATTTGGATTAAATCGCTTCGAAGAAAGTAATTGAATCGCCTTAACCCATGTTCCATAAGTACCTGCATAGGAGCCAACTATTGTCAGTTCCTTACTAAAGATTTCAAATGGCTTCACATCAAGTGTTTGACCGGCAGGGGCCGCACCGTAGGCTACGATTGTCCCACCTTTTCTAACCATTTGGAATGCTTGTCTATAGGTTGGCATTGCTCCAACTACTTCAAATACAACATCCGCCCCTCTTCCTTCCGTCTCATGAAAGACTTCTTGAATAGGGTCCTTTTCTAATGCATCTATAACAACGTCTACTCCCAGTTCTCTTGCTTTCTGAAGACGCGCTTTGTTCATTTCCGAAATAATTACCTTGCTTGCTCCATTTAACTTTGCCATAACAGCATGTGCCAGACCCATTGGACCTGCACCAATAATCGCGACGATATCTCCCATGACTACATTTGCCCGCTCCTGCCCGCGAATAACACAAGCTAGCGGTTCAATGTAAGCACCTTCCTCCCAAGACATTCCTTTTGGTAACTTATAAATATTATTTTCCGGAGCTTTCACAAATTCAGCAAATGCTCCGTTTGTATGAACACCAAGTTGTTTAATGTGCTCACAGAAAAGCTTTTGGCCTGTACGGCAATAATAACAATTTCCGCAGCTAATATTAATATCAGCAGTTACTCGATCACCAACTGCTACACTGGTAACATAAGCTCCTATCTTGACAACTTCGCCAGCAAATTCATGACCTTGGATTAATGGCATAGGAGCAGGGAAATGACCGTTGAAAATATGTGGGTCTGTTCCACAAATCCCACAAGCTTTAACCTTGATGAGAACCTCGTTATCGTTTATTTCTGGAATAGGTACTGTTTCAATTTTTAAGTCATGTGATGCATAAGTTACTGCAGCTTTCATTTCTTTTTGATCAAACCCTGAATCTGTACCTTGAATGTTTATTAATGTGTTCTGAGCCATTTTATTCTTCCTCCTTAAATAATTTTTTCAGGAAAACGATTGACTCTTCTGTATATTGATCATAAAACTCTTCACATCTTGTTCCATTAAATGGATCTGCAAACGGAGGCAATAGCTCCATCGTTAAATATCCGCTATAGTTAATATCGCGCAAAGCTTGAGCGATTGGCTTAAAATCGATATGTCCTCGGCCTGGTGCCGCTCTATTACTGTCAGCAATGTGAAGGTGATATAATTTATCTCCAACCATTCTGATGGTATCTGCAATATCGACTTCTTCAATATTCATATGATACGTATCACCCATAACTCCTACGCTTGGCAGATTAACACGATTAACCAGCTCAAGTGATTGCTCTAATGTATTAATTAAATAGTTTTCGTAGCGATTCCATGCTTCTACTGTCACCCTGACACCATGTTCTCCTGCATAAATACCTGCTTCGCGTATTCCTTCCTCAGCCCACTTTAGCTCAGTTTCACGATCGGCCTCTCCATAAATTTTCATACACGCAGTTGGAGTTAACGAGATTCCTTTTGCTCCGATTTTGCTGGCATAATCAACGCAGTTTTTTAAATAGTTGACTGCATTTTTTCTAATATTTTCATTGCTAGAGACTAAATCTCTTTCAGGGTTATAAATGGCACAAATTGTGGAAGCTTCAATATTATATTTAGCCAGTAATTCTACAATGCGGTCAGCATCCATTTGTTCTGGCTCGCCAACAAATTCCACACCGTTATAACCAAATTTGGCAAGTCTGGCAATACTGGTTTCAATATCTTCTCCTGCATATACTAGCGTGTTGTAAGAGTATTTAATCATTGGAACATCTCCTAATCACCAATTTTAATTATCTATGAAAACTTCCCCTAGAATGATAAATATATAACCTTCTTTAAATAGGGGCCGCATTTTAAAAGCAGCCACTACTTGAATTTATAGTTGTATACTAGGAAGTTTTTATTCTACTTTCATAGCTGACTAATTGAAGTTTATTTTGCTGCTTTTTGAATAACTTCTGGTGCATCTTGACGATAAGCCATTTTCCAAACCTTTAAGACATTTTCTTTTGTTACTTTCATCGATGGAACAACATAATATGGTTCTAATTGCTTGCCAAGTAATGAATATCCGGCTACAAGCGCTTGAGCAGCTCCATTTTCATAAGGTAACTGTGCTCCAAGACCTTTTACATTTCCTCCGGAAGCAATTTGAAGCGCTACATTCGTTCCCAAATCAACTGTCGTAATGACTAAATCATTTTTTCCGGCTGTACGCGCTGCAGCAAGTGTTCCTTCCGCTGGTACATCCCAAATTGCGAAAATGCCATCTAAATCAGGGTTTTTTGTTAACATACCAGAGGCTACTTTTTCAGCATCGTTAGGAGTGATAATTCCACCGTGTGCAACAATTTTAATATTCGGATACTTTTCTGTAATCGTTTTTTCGAATGCATCTTTACGCTGGTTATTTACAAAGAAATTAACATCATGGAAAATAACACCGACCTTGCCTTTTCCTTTTAGTTCTTCACCCATGATTTCGCCGGCAAAGATACCGTTTCCATAATTATCTGCAGAAACAACGCTTACATAATCTTTACCAGCTTGGAAACCTTTTGGCACATTATCCATAAATACTAATTTTACACCTGCTTCTGCAGCCTTTTTAAAAGCCTGAGCAGTAGCAACCGGATCAACCGGCAAAGCTACGATAACATCTGGTTTTTTAGCCATGATGGTTTCGATATCTGAAATTTGTTTTTCTGGCTTAAATTGTGCATCAGTAACAGCAACAACTTCTATGCCCATTTTTTCAAAAGTATCTTTCACACCATTGATGATGGCAGTTGAGAAATCATTTCCTGCATAGTGCATAGAAATAGCGGCTTTAAATTTACCTTCTTTAATTTTCTTTACGTCCGTTTCAGACAATTGCAAAGTTGCTGCAGGAGTGGCTGTTTCTCCATTTGGTCCTGTACTTAAAATTTTCTGATCGCTTGGTATTTCTGGGTTAATGGTTAGTGGATATGTAACTTTTTCTGGTGCTTTTTCATTTTTTTGCTGACCCGAGGTATTGGCACTTTGTTTTCCACAGCCCATAAGAGCCAAACTGCTAATTAAAAGTATGGTAACGATTAATGAAGTAAGTTTTTTCATGATATCCTCCAATAATTGATTAATTTAATAATGTTAAATTTTAATATTGATTTGGAAATCAAATAATAGTATTTTTAGTGACCTTGGAAGGTTAAAATTCCTTGTTCAAGCGGGCCAACCCTTGTAGGATTTTAGTATCTAGGTCAGCCCTGTTATCAATTGATCTAAAAATTTGAGGTTTAAAGCTTACTTATAGCCAATTTCTTTTAATTTTTCTTTCAAGTAATCAATGGAGGTTTTCGCATACCAATCAGGATCCGCTTTTCTGGTACCAAAACCAATTTCCATGGAGAGGTAGCCCTTGTAATCAATTTCCTTTAATGCTCTTAATACCGAATCCCAATTTACGGTTCCTTGTCCAGGCGGTAATCGATCGTCATCTGAGATATGAACATGATGCAACTTATCTTTCATTTTATATACATAATCACTCGGTACTTCACTACGGAATAGGGCATGGTAAGTATCAAACATCACTTTCACATTGGATGCACCTGATTCTTCTGCCAGCTGCAAAGCATCATCTGCGGATTCGATTAAATTACAATCAGCTGCCTGAGGTTCAACTACTAAGGTGATTCCTAGATCTTTTGCATAATTTGCGACATCTTGCAAACCCTCCAGGCTATATTTCCATGCATCTTGTTTGTTCATTCCAAAACCGAACCAGCCCGCAAGCCACATAACAGTTGGACATTCCCAGTCATGTGCTAGGCGAATGACTTCTTTGTAATGCTTTATCGTAAATTCACGCTCTTCTTTTAAAGCCGAGGATGGATTGACTCCAGGTCCTCCCCCAGGTGCGGGAAGCATAGCCGCAACATTAAGATTGTTCCGTTTTAAATGTTGAGCTATTTCTTTTCTTCTCTCATTGGAGAGATAATCCGGCCAAGCATGGGGACTCGCACAACCTATTTCAATTCCATCATATCCAAATGCAGCAATTCGATTAATCGTTTCTTCTAATGGATAAAATGGCAACATTGATGGAAAAGAATTATAAACCCAAGTATTAAATGCAAGCTTCATTCATATATCCTCCTAAAATCAAGTTCAACTACTTGTTTTGTTAATCGTTGGTGATTACTCCCAAACAAAGACTGCTTTCTCAGTTTTTCTTTCATCAAACATACGGAATGCTGATTCTGCTTCTTCCAATTTAAATTGATGTGTCACTAGTTTTTCAACAGGCAGATTTTTTCTCACAATGAATTCTGCAATTTCGTCGAACTCTTGAATTGGGAAGTACCAAGAACCCATCACGGAAATTTGTTTACGGATTAACTGCTGACTAGGCTTAATCGTTGTCTCTTTGCTTTCGCCGATAAAGGCCACACGTCCATGTGCTCTCACACAATCTAATGCATCATTTTCAGCATACGGGCTTCCGGAGCAATCGATCGCTGCGTCTGCACCGGCACCATTTGTAATACGGGCAATTTCTTCTTGAACATTCATCGTTTTTCCATTGATGGTGTAATCTGCGCCTAATTCCTTCGCTAGCTCCAAGCGCTCATCCAGCATGTCAACCGCGATAACCGTTGCACCTAATCCTTTAGCAATCATCACACCTGCACCGCCCATAGGGCCCATTCCAAAAATGACAAGATAGTCTCTGCCGGAAATCCCTAATCTCTTTTGTGCGTGATACAGGGTCCCTACTGCATCTGTTGAAACGGCAGCTGTTACAAAGCTCATGCTATCTGGAAGTCTCATGCAGTTTTCAGCTGGAACTACCATATACTCAGCGTCACCCCCATGAGAGTCAAAACCGATGCACTTAAATTCTTTACAGAACATTTTGTAGCCACTCTTACAATGAGCACATTCACCGCAACCTAATGCTAAGTAAACGGCAACCCGATCACCGGGTTTAAAATTAGATACACCATTACCTACTTCTGTAATAACTCCCGCTGGCTCATGTCCAGGCACCGTACATCCACATTTCGTTCCTTCAAAAACAGATGTTCCGTAGTATAAGCTCATATCACTGCGGCAAATAGCAGACGCCTTTAATTGAATGAGTACTTCTCCTTGTCCTGGTGTTGGGACTTCAACTTGACGAATTTCTACCTTTTTGTCTCCTGGAAAAAATACTGCTTGCATTGTTGTCATCGTACTGCCTCCAATAAATTAATTTGAATCATAAAACTAGAGTCTACCAAACTTGTTTTTATTGGTTTCATAAGGGCTATAGTATACAGCCCGCCATATCCCCATTTATATAAAACCATCTAACGTTCCGATCAAAATTGTTCTATCAAACAAAAATTAAGCCCACCACATATCAGTAACTTGTTCCTTAAACATGGCATCTTTTAATAGAGAAATTGCTTTCTTTAATCCCTCATCTGTTGAAGCAAGCATATCTTCATGTTCAATGGAAATGACATAATCATAACCAACCGCTCGTAGGGCACTGACAATGTCTTTCCACATTTTTTCATCCGAGCCATATCCTACAGACCTAAATGTCCATGAGCGATCTAAAATTTTGCTGTAATGCTTTGTATCTAAAACACCATTTACACTAATATTGGCTTGATCTAAATAAGTGTCTTTTGCATGGAAATGGAAGATGGCATTTTCCCTTCCAAGCCTTTTAATTGCTTCTACCGGATTGATTCCTTGCCAAACTAAATGGCTTGGATCAAAATTGGCACCAATGTTTTCCCCCGCATGCTCCCTTAATTTCAGTAATGTTTCTGGATTATAGACCACAAAGCCGGGATGCATTTCAAAAGCAATTTGATTAATGCCGTGCTGTTTTGCGAATTTTGCTTCCTCTTTCCAATAAGGAATCACGACTTCGTTCCATTGCCAGTTCAATACGTCTATATATTCCGGCGGCCATGAACATGTAACCCAATTAGGATTCTTGCTGCTTAGATGATCACCCGGACAGCCGGAAAAACCATTGATAACAGGAACTTCTAAATGTTCTGCCAGTAAAACCGTTTTTCGCCAAACGTCATGTGACTCTCGGGCTATTGTAACATTCGGATGCAGCGGATTCCCGTGGCAGCTTAAACCACTGATGGTCATTCCCCTTGTTTCAAGCGCTCGCAGGATTTCTCTGGTTTTTTCAGGTGAGGCAAGCAATTCATCCGGATTACAGTGATGGTTGCCGGGATAATTCCCTGTCCCCAATTCAACTGTCTCAACACCCATTCCTGCTAATTTATCCAGCATTTCTTCAAATGGCAGATTCTGATACAGCGGAGTAAATACACCTAGTTTCATGCTAGAACCTCCTTGCTCGCCTGAACCTTTACCCATTTCTGCTGCTGATGGCTTTCCAAGATGGCATCTGTAATACACATGGAAATGTGGCCATCTACAAATGTCGCAAACTTATGCGTGTCTGTTTTCAGGTTCTTTCCCTCGCGAACAAAAGAGTAGAAATTTAACATCATATTTTTTAATGCATCCGGCCAGCCTTCATTATGCCCACCTGGATGATGGATAGCTGATCTTGCCTCCGCTGAGAATAACGCAGGGTCTGCTAACAGAACTTCATTCGCTTTATCCCGGTGTCCGATCCATAATTTTTCTGGTTCTTCCTGGTTCCAGAAAACTGAGCTGAGGCTTCCGTTGATTTCAAAACTTAGTCTATTTTTCCGGCCGGCACTTACTTGAGATACGGTAAAGACTCCACTTGATCCATCTTCAAAGCGAACTAGAACGGAGGCATAATCTTCTGTATTGATTAGAACATCTTCATATTCCATATCTTCTTTTTTCTGGTCCCCAAAAGTAGCTACATTTCCTGCAGGCTTCTTTCTTACTGGAATAACAGTTGCTAAATCAGCAAATACTTCCACAATCTTTTTACCTGTTACAAATTGGACAGTATCGCACCAATGGGACCCAATATCCGCTACGGCCCGTGATTTCCCGCCTACTTCCGGCGCTAAACGCCAGTTATAATCTGTTTCATATAATAACCAGTCCTGCAAGTAACTTCCGTGGACCAAATTAACTTTTCCAAGGTCACCATTTGTGATTTTCGTTTGTAAGTTTTGTATACTTGCATGCTGTCTGTAATTAAAGTTCACCGCATGGACTACGCCGTGTTTTTCTGCAAGTTCCAGCAATTCTGCTGATTCATGACTGTTCATTGCCAGCGGCTTTTCTGAAACGACATGCTTTCCTGCCAAAATAATCTCTTTATTAATTGCAAAGTGCAGGTGATTGGGTGTGCAATTGTGCACTACCTGGATTTCACTGTCTTTTAGCATTTCACGGTAATCACCATAAGCTTTCGGGATTCCAAGCTCAACTGCTTTTTTTTCAGCTGTTTCCTGACTGGTTTCCGCCAAACCAACTACTTCTACAAAGCCAAGTCTTCTGATGGCTTCAATATGTGTTGGCCCGATAAAACCGGTACCAATGATACCAACTTTAATCTTCTTCACTTTGTTTCCTCCTGTACATAAGTTTTCTCATGTTGCAGTAACATACTTTTTAAGAGTGTTTTATAAAAACCTATCGCTTCATCGCTTTCTTACCAAATGCTACTGCCAATATGATGATAATTCCTTTGATAATCATTTGCTGGCTGACATCCAGACCCATAATAATCAAACCGTTATTAATCGTACCAATCATCAAGGAACCTACAATCGTTCCGATGATCGTTCCTACACCGCCAAACAAGCTTGTTCCTCCAAGGATAACTGCTGCGATAACAGAAAGCTCATCCCCTTCACCAAAGGAAAAACGACCTGCATTCATACGACCTGCATAGAGAAGACCGGCTAGACCAGCCATTAATCCTGTACCTAGGAAAACCATCAGCTTTATTTTCATTGTCTTCACACCTGAAAATCTTGCAGCGTTTTCATTTCCTCCTGTAGCAAGCACCTGACGGCCAAATGCTGTTTTACGAAGCAACACATGGGCGATAATCGTAAACACTAGAGTCCAAATAAGGAGAACCGGAATTGGACCAATATCACCAGATCCAAAAATAAAGTTGAAATTTGCATCTACAATGGGAACTGGTGCTGTGTCTGTAATCCACATCGCAAAACCTTTAACCGCTCCCATTGTTCCCAATGTCACAAGGAAGGAAGGAATGGCTACCTTAGTAACAAGCAAACCATTGATTAAACCAACCACAAGTCCTGTACTTACACCGCCAATGAGTCCTCCGACAATGCCATAACCTGCTTGGATCGCCAATGCACCCACAAGGGAAGAAAGTGCGGCAATAGAGCCAACAGAAAGGTCAATTTCACCTGTACTGATTACAAAGGTCATTGCCAATGCCATTAAGGAAATGGTAGCTGTTTGTCTAACAATATTTAACAAGTTTCCTGATGTTAAAAACCCTTCATCACTTAAGGTGATAGAAAAATAGATTAACACTCCTATGAAAGCGAAATAAACAATATAATTGCGCCATTCGAAGCCTTTCAATGCCGTAGCTTCCGGCTTTTGTATATTAGAAACCTTGGATTGCATATTGTAATTCCTCCTCTGTTTTAATCTCTTTGCGTGTCATCTCCTTCTTTATTTTCCCATCATGCATGACGACCACACGGTCACTTAAAGCTAGCAGTTCTGGGAGTTCAGAGGAGACCACAAGGATTGCCTTGCCGGTTTCTGCCATTTCTCGAATAATTTCAACGATTTCTGTTTTTGCACCAATATCCACACCAATGGTTGGTTCGTCCAGCATGAGTACGGTAGGATCATTCGCCAGCCATTTGGCGAGAACGATTTTTTGCTGATTACCACCTGATAACAGTCTTGCCTGTTTAAAAATATGATCCGTTTTAATATTGAGCTTTTGAACAAATTTATTACTAATGTCATTTGATTTTTTATTATCTATGAAAGTTCCTTTTTTAACCTTCGAAAGAATTGGAAGAATCATATTATCTTTGACACTATGTTCAAGAACCAAGCCTTGCATTCGGCGGTCCTCCGGAATCAAGGCAAGACCGGCATCAATGGCATTTCTTGGATTCTTAATCTTTTGTTTTTGGCCGTTAACGTAGATTTCTCCATTTTCAATCGGGTCAATTCCAAACAGACTTCGAAGTAATTCTGTTCTCCCACTTCCCATCAACCCTGCAATTCCGACGATTTCACCCGGCTGAATTTTAAGATTGATATCTTGAACAATTCCGGCTGTTAAGTTTCTCACTTCAAATATCGGTTGTACGTCAGTAGCATAAGCACGTTCCTTCCATTCAAAGGCTTGGTCAAACTCCATACCGACGATATGTTGAATGACGGTGTCGAGATCGGTTTCACTGCATGTTTCAGTTGTGATATACCGGCCATCACGTAATATTGTAATTCGGTCACATATTTCAAAGATCTCATCCATCCGGTGAGAAATATAGATGATGGAATATCCTTTTGCTTTCAATTTGTTAATAAAGCTAAATAATACTTCTGTTTCATTTTTGGTTAAGGAAGAGGTTGGCTCGTCCATGATAAGAATTTTTGCTTCTTGGGAAAGTGCTTTGGCAATTTCCGTCATCTGCCAATAGCCAACGCCAAGGTTTTGCACAATATCAGTTGGTTTAATATCTACGCCTAATTCCTCTAACAGTTTTTCCGTTTTCTTTTCACAATCTTTGTCATCGAGCAGCCCTAATGATGTCTTCTTTTCACGTGTAAGATAGATGTTTTGGGCAACAGTAAGGGTTGGAATTAAACTAAATTCTTGGAAAATCATTGATATATTGTTTTTTTGTGCTTCTTCATAACTTTTAATACTTACAGGTTTTCCGTCAATTAGAATGTCGCCGCTGTCTGCCGTATAAACACCTGTTAGAATTTTCATTAACGTCGATTTCCCGGCACCATTTCCCCCCATCAAGGCGTGAACTTCACCTTTTTTTACGGAGAAATTAACGTCTCTTAATACGGGAATACCGTTAAATGCTTTACTAATATTTTTCATTTCTAGAATAGGTTGTTCCATTCAATTTCACCTTCTTTTCGTGATAGAGGCTGCTTCTCGGGCAACCCCTATCCTATTTTTTATTTCATTGCATCTTGAACAGTTTTTGGTGCTTCTGCCCCGTAGATAAGCTTCCAAGAATCTAATACATTATCTTTTGTTACTTTTATTGATGGTGAAGCAACATATGCTGGTGCTTCCTTACCTAATAGTGCATAGCCAGAAAGAATCCCTTGTGCAACACCTTGGTCATATGGCAGCTGAGCTCCAAGCCCTTTTACGATTCCATCCTGTGCAATTGAAATTGCAACGTTTGTTCCCAAGTCAACAGTTGTTACAACAAGATTATTTTTGCCTGCAGTGCGGGCAGCTGCCATAACACCTTCAGCAGGTACATCCCATGGAGCAAAAATTCCATCAATATCTTTATTTCTTGTAAGCATTGCAGAAGCTACCTTTTCAGCATCGTTCGGACCTGTAATACCGCCGCTCGCTACAATCTCAATATCTGGATATTTTTCCTTGATTCTTGCTTCAAAGGCATCCGAACGATTTTTTGTTACAAAGAAGTTTACATCGTGATATACAATACCAACTTTACCTTTTCCACCTAGTTTTTCGGCCATAACGTCCGCTGCAGTTGCTCCGTTACCTGCGTTGTCACCAGATACAATACTGATATAATCTTTTCCAGGGACAAGGCCTTCTGCAGCTCCATCCATAAATACTAATTTAACCCCCTGTGCAACTGCTTTTTTATAAGCCGGTGCTGTAGAAACGGCATCAACTGGAACTGAAATCATGATGTCAGGTTTTTTTGCTAGAACTGTTTCAATATCATTTACTTGCTTTTCTGCTTTAAACTGTGCATCTGTTACAGCAACTACTTCGATACCCATTTTCTTAAACGTATCCTGCATTGCACCTACTGCGGCATTCATATAATCGGTACCAGAATAATGCATAACAATGGCCGCTTTATATTTTCCATCTTTAATCTTTTTCAACTCTACTTCCGTAAGCTGTAATGTCTTTGCTGAAACGGCTTTTTCACCGTTTGGACCTTTATCTTTAACTTCTAAGTCTGGAATTGCTGGATTAATCGTTAAAGGACCTGAAGTTGTTTCTGAATAGTTTTCATTCTTTTTTGATGTTGCTTGATCACCTGAACTAGATTTATTGCCGCCGCATCCCGCCAGCACGATATTTAAAATCAATAACAATAATACCGAAAGTGAAAAACTCTTTTTCATTTGATTAACCCCCACTATTTTAGTTATTTAGTTAAAGCTCGTTATTTTGTTGGCACCACCCTTAGAATCTAAAGTGTGGCACCACCCCCTTTTCATAAATTGAAAGTTTAGTAAACTCTGTCTAGTAATCGTTTACATTACAGAGAAAGAATAGGAATCACATGGTCATCGAAAAAATGCAAAGGATTACATTTTCTTATTAAAATTTAGAAATAGTTCTGACAGACTCCCTTACAACCAACTGGTCAGCTAAGATAATTTGCTCGCGTTTGACTTCCTCTTTGTTGATGAGCTTCATCAGTAATTCCATCGCGCTCTCACCAATTTCGTATGCTGGCTGTGCAATCGTTGTAAGACCCGGTTCAAATATGGAGGAAAATTTTAGATTATCAAAACCTAGAACCGAAATATCCTCAGGAACCTTAAGACCCTTAGATTTAATCGCCTTAATTACTCCCATTGCCATATCATCGTTTGCAGCAAATATCGCTGTTGGGAGTTGGCCAAGAGCGAAAAACTTCATCATGAGATTAAAACCGCTATCAAATGAGAAGTCACCCTCCTGGACTAACACCGGGTCAACGATAAGGTTTTTCCTTGCCATCGCCTGATAAAATCCTTTGAGGCGGTCTCTGCTCAATACGATATCGAGAGGTCCAGTGATGCAGCCAATTCTTTCGTGTCCCAAATCGATTAAATATTCAACTGCCTTTCTGGCACCACTGATATTATCGATCGAAACAGTCGGGATCCTGGAACCCTCAATATATTCACATGCCAGCACCACAGGAAAACACCGGGCCACCTCTTCAACAGCTGCTGCATCCATTCTGGCGGTTAATAAAACCATCCCATCTGCTTTTTTTTGCTGCAGGATGTTTAAATACCCCTTTTCTCGTTCCACATCATTGCCTGTATCACCGAGTAAAACCTGATATCCTTTTGCCACAGCAACAGCTTCAATCCCCCTTAACACATTTGAAAAAAAAGGATTTGTAATGTCAGGTACAACAACTAGGATCGTATTCGTTTCGAGCCTTCTTAGCTGGCGCGCTAGGAGATTAGGCTGATAATTCAATGCTTCAATTGCCTTTAACACTTTTTCCGTTGTTGTTTCTCTTACTGTTTCAGGCTTTGTCAAGACTCGAGATACTGTTGCAGTAGAAACATTAGCCTTTTTTGCTACATCCACAATCCCAACCATCTTTGTTCTCTTTTCCTTTCCTGTTTCTACTTGGATTGTAATCGATTACAAAACAGTCGTCTAATCGCGTTCAGACAAGCATTTTGTCCAATTGGCTGCTAGATTTTTTCATCCATCAACCCTTTTCATCCATTCGAACAAAAAAAGCATTTTTTCAAAAAAAATAA
>Ga0182744_1001252_pt1 | contig 22442 bp, 29 predicted proteins | sample eDN3rd30CKraftMG_FD_128525 | JGI IMG/M metagenome (GOLD analysis project Ga0182744, IMG submission 128525) | Enriched Miracle-Growth compost microbial communities from Emeryville, California, USA - eDNA 3rd pass 30_C Kraft MG (version 2) (version 2) ...
AAGCGCGCGGCGCTGCAGGACCGGCGTCGTCGCGGCAAGCCGGGCCATGGAGGCAAGCAGGGCGCCGTAGCTGATTGTCGATGTCGGCACGCGCCGCGGCAGGGCCCGGCTGAGGACCAGCCCGACGGCAATCATGGCGCCGGCGGACAGAAAGAACACCATATGCCAGGATGAGACCTGCGTGATGAAACTCGCCGCCGGCCGCGCCAGCATGATGCCGAGCATGACCCCGCTCATGACATTGCCGACGACCCTGCCCCGAACGGCCACGGGCGCCATATGCGCCGCATAAGGAACCAGAACCTGCACAGCAACGGAACCGACGCCGGTGAACAGGGCTGCGACCAGGAATGAAATGACCTGCGACGACAAGGCCGCGCCGAGAAGCCCGAGAGCTGCGACGCCGATCGCTATAAGCACGAGGCGGCGGTTCTCGACCAGATCGCCGAGCGGCACGATCAGCAGCAGCCCCGCGGTGAAGCCGAGTTGAGTCAGGGTGACGATGAGGCCGGTCGCCTTGGGCGAAAGGCCCAGCGAGGCGCTGATCGGCCCCGCCAGGGGCTGCGAATAGTAAATATTGGCAACGATCAGCCCGCATGCGGTCGCAAGCAGAAATGTCAGCCAGGGCGACACGCTTCGCTCGTCGGCAACGGTGTCGGCAGTCGTGAGTGCAGTCACGTCAAACTCCAGATAGGAAATATTTATTGTTGGGCGGGCGCCGCTCGATCGAGCGTCTTCATCGCGACATCCACCACGGCCGCAGACAAGGAGCGCGAGACGGATGCAGCGCGACCCATCGCCCGCGTCAGCGGGAGATGGCGGCCCTTGCGCGGCAAGGGTCGGACGAGGGCGGACGTGTCCTCGCGCACAATGCGGGAGCTTTACCGCGTCTAGGATGAAACCAGCACCCGCGCTAATGTGGATGCAGGCAGCTTGTTTTCGAATGCCTCGGGAAATTATCCATGACTTGTCCGATCACATCCCACGTCCTTCGTCTCGCGCTGGTCGCGGGCTCCCTCGCAGCATCGCCCGTTTTCGCTCAGCCGGCGCCCCCGGCCTGGCAGGGCGTCTATGAGGGCACCATCGGCAAGGCGCACGTCGTCGTGGCGATGACGCCGTTCAGCACGCGCTATTTCTACGCCGGCAAGGCGAACGATCTCGGCCTGATCATTCCCGACGACGGCAACCTGTCCAGGCTGCAAGAGACCATGACGCCGGACATCGGCGGCGACGACATCAAGACGAAGCCGAAGCTCGCCACCGGTGTCTGGTCGCTCTCCTTCGAAAAAGGCGCTTTGAAGGGCACCTGGAAGGATCCGGCCGGCAAGAACGAACAGCCGATCGCGCTGACCCGCCTGTCGACGGCCAGCGAAGGCAGCAACGAAGTGTCGATCACGCTCGATAATCTCGGCGTCTATGCCACCCGGTGGCTGAGCGCCGCGCCGGCTCTCGTCGCCAGCGACAAGGAAACGACAATCGGCCCATTGACGCTCAGGAACATGCGCGATCCGTCGTTCGGCGGCGAAACGCCGCGCCTGGTGAAAGCGCCCGAGGGCGTCAGCATCGAGGCGGTCAACGCCGGCCTTGACCGCCTGCAGCGCTATCTGCGGATTCAGGATCGCGAATGTTTCCAGGGCCTGCGCGCCTTCCGCGCGCGGACGTCGGACGATCCGCTGAGCGCCATCGACAAGAAGGGTGACAAGAACGACGAGGACACCGAGGCGACGGTTCTGAAGGCGACCTTTGCAACTGCCAAGCTGCTGGCGCTGGAGGAATCCCACATGACCTTCTGCGGCGGCGCCCATCCCAACATGAGCCTCGGCAATTACACGTTCGATCTCAGTAATGGCGCACTCATCACCGGGGCCGACGGCGGCGCCGGCGAGTTCGATGACCTCGGCCCCAAGGGCCTCGGCCGCGCCCTCGATCTCGGTACGGCGAGCAAGCGGGCCAGGTTCGATGCCTTCTGGAAGGGCGCCATGCGCGCCGGCATTGCGGCCGATCGCGCCGCCAGTAATTCGGCGGAAAAGGGCAAGAAAGCCAAGGATGACGATGCCGACAGCGATTGCAGCAAGCTGATAGAATCCCAGCTCAAGGAAAAGCAGCTCACCATCCACGCCTATCCGACGGCCAAGGGCCTGGCCGTGCGCGTTGCCGATTTCCCGCATTACGCCGAGATCTGCGAGGTTTTCGATCCCATCAATCCGGTGATCCTGCCTTATGCGGCCCTGAAGCCATACCTCAAGCAGGGCCAGACGCTCCTGCCCTGACCGGTTTGCCCTGATCGATTTGCCGTGATCATTGCCTCGACGGCCCGCACGGATGATATCAGGGCGGAATCACGTCCCGCGGCCGCGGGCAAACGGAGCAGGAATGGTCGAGGTCGAATTCGAGAACATCTATGGCGCGCCGCCATCGGAGATCGTGGGAGCCTATGGGGCAGCGGCCGTCCAGTTCTCGCCGCTGTTTCCCGGCGCGCAGAGCCTGGAACAGGCGGCGGCAGGCTCGCTGAACGGGCTTGCCATCCTGGCGCCGCCCGGCACCGTCGAACGGCGCTATACACTGGCGCTCGCCTTGCGCGCCCTGCGCCCCGGCACCCGCCTCATCGTGCTGGCGCCCAGGGACAAGGGCGGCGCACGCATCATCGGCGACCTGGAAAAGCTCGGCTGCGAAGCCGTCGAGACGGCAAAACGGCATCACCGCATCTGCGTCACCTCCGGGCCGGGTGACGCCGGGGCCATCGAGGCCGCGATCGCCGACGGCAAGCCGCAATGGCTGGACGACCTCGGCCTGTGGTCGCAACCTGGCCTGTTCAGTTGGAATCGCATCGATCCAGGCAGCGCGCTGCTGCTCGACCATCTGCCGTTCTTGAGCGGCAAGGGTGCCGATCTCGGCTGCGGCATCGGCGTGCTCGCGCGGGCCGTTCTGGCCTCTCCCGATGTGACCCATCTCGCCATGATCGACATCGATCGCCGCGCCATCGACATGGCCCAGCGCAACATAAGCGACGATCGCGTCAGCTTCCTGTGGGCCGACGCGCGCACGGTGAAGGATCTGGCCGGTCTCGACTTCGTCGTGATGAACCCGCCGTTCCACGAGGGCGGCCTGGAAAATCAGGCGCTCGGCCAGACCTTCGTTCAGCGTGCGGCCGCCGTCCTACGCAAGGGCGGCACGTGCTGGCTCACGGCCAACCGCCACCTGCCCTATGAAGCGATCCTGAAACCGCTGTTCCGTCATGGCACCCTGATCGCCGAAGCCGATGGCTATAAAATCTATCAGGCGCAGAAATGAGCAAACCCGCCGCCATGCGCCTCGATCGCCTGCTCGCCAATCTCGGTTATGGCGTCCGCCGTGGCGTGCACATCCTGGCGCGCCAGGGACGCATCAGGCTCGACGGCGAAGCCCTGCGCGATGTCGAGCAGCGTGTGCCCGTGACCGAGGAGTTTGCCGCACGCCTGACGATCGACGACGAACCTCTCGATCCCCTTCCCGGCATGGTCGTGATGCTCAACAAGCCGGTCGGCGTCACCTGTTCGCACAAGGATGTCGGACCGCTCGTCTACCGCCTTCTGCCCGAGCGCTGGCAGCGCCGCGACCCGGCAGTCTCCGCCATCGGCCGTCTCGACAAGGACACCTCCGGCCTGCTCCTGCTGACCGACGACGGCACCTTCCTGCATCAGGTGATCTCGCCGCGCCGGCATATCCCCAAACGCTATCTGGCAACGCTCGACCGGCCACTCAATGGCAGCGAAGCCCGGATTTTTGCATCTGGCACTTTGATGCTGGAAAGCGAAACAAAGCCTCTGCTGCCGGCGACGCTGGAAACCGTTTCCGCACGCGAGGCGGCCGTCACCATAACGGAAGGCCGCTACCATCAGGTGCGCCGCATGTTCGCTGCGGTTGGAAATCATGTCACGGCACTGCACCGCGTCTCCATCGGCGGTCTTGCGCTGCCTGACAACCTTGCGCCAGGTGCCTTTACCGTACTCGATGAAGCGCAGCGGCGCGCAGTCATGGCTGGCGCTGTCATGGCTGGCAGCGGGCAATAAAAAACGGACCGCCTTCGACGGTCCGCTCTTTGCTCAAAAAGCGAATGCGGCTCAGTTGCAAACGCGGGTCGGACGGGTGCCCATGTAATTCCCCCACCGATCGGTGACGGGCCGGCGCTCGACCCAGCAATCGCGATAGACCGGAGCGCTGTTGGCCGCAGCAGCCGCCGCCGCCAGACCAAGAACACCGAGACCAACGGCGACGCCGGCCCCACGGTTGAAGCCCCCTCCGCCACCGTAGTAGCGGCGTCCGCCGCCGCCAAAGCCGCCGCCCTTGAAGCCGCCGCCACGGTTGAAACCTCCACCGCCGCCTTTGAAGCCGCCGCCGCCTTTACCCTTGAACTGGACATGATCAATCATCGGATCGATCGTAAGCGACTGCTGCATGCCGGCTGAAAGCGGCAAAGCGGAAGCTGTGGTTGTGAGCGCGGGAGCGGAAATTGCCCATGCGCCAAGCGTCGCGGCAGCGAGAGATATTATTTTCATTATTAACCCCCTGTTCGGCCTGGCGAAATAGCCCAGGCTGCCGGAAAAGGCTGGCACGATTAACCCTCTGAGTCGAGCCGCTTTTTTACGCTTTATCGTCAAACGATTGAAACCGCGGTCACTTCTCGTGATCCATCACGCCCACGCCCAGGCTTATTGGAGGGAGATCTGCAGCCCGCTGAGATCGAGATTGGCGATCAGGCCGACCTGCCGTCCCTGCAATTGCAGGATCGCGCCCTTGTTGTTCTGCAACACGATCACGCGAGCGCCGACACCGACTGAAGCGCCCGCGCCCGCCGCGCCATAGACGCCCTGAACGTCCGAAGGCCGGCGGATGTTGCTGACACGGCCGACCAGAGAGGTCTGCGACGCGCCGAACACGAGGCCTGCGCTGAGCCCGCCGACCGACAGCGGATAGCGCCTGCCCTTGAAGGTGAGCGTGCCGCTGCCACCCGATGCGCCGACAAACCAACCGGCCTTGAGCACCGAAATGCGGATCATCCCGCTGTCGGCAAGGGCGGCGGAAGAAAGGGTTGCGGAGGTAAGGCCGGCGCCAGCCACAGCGACGAGAGCGACGAGACTTTTGCGAAAGAAGGTTTGAAATTTCATGTCGGCTCCGGGGAATAAGCTTCTAAAAGGACTTAAAGAATCAGCTCGCAAAAGCGTATACGCCTTGCTTCCGGTTTGCCAATGATTGCCGGCCGCTTATCGCGCAGCAGTCATTCCGCCTTTCATTGCATGAATGACGCGAAGGCGAGTCTATAAATAGAATAGTTCTAAATGCGCTGACAGAACGGGCGCTCTCCGCGGGCGCTGCCAACCTAACTTTGGTTTGAGATATGTGCGTGCAGACCCTTCAGGCGAGCAAAGCTCGTCCGCGGCTCCCCATCGAAGCCAAGCGCCTGCGCATCGGCAGATTGACGAACATTACCGAAATAACTACTTCCCAACAGCCTGAGGCGCCTGATACGCATTCGCCGCCCGCAGGTTGATGCAGGCTGCAAATTTGGCGAAAGCCGCAGGATTGGCGAAAGCCGAAAGATCATGAGCGACGTTTCAAACCCTTCATCCAAGCTCCTGCTCGGAAATGCCCGGCGTGGTTTCGTCGGCACCATTCAGGGCATCGACGTTGTCGAAGGTCATTCGTCGCTCTCATCACACGAACTCGAAAGCCAGTTGATCGAAATGGGTTTCGTTGAAGGCGCGCAAGTCGAGATCCTTCACGAAGGCGCCATCGGCCGCGATCCCATCGCGGTGCGCGTCAACGGCATCACCGTCGCATTGCGGCGGCGCGAGGCCCAGGCAGTCGTGGTAAAGGCCGTCGCGGGGCGGCCGGTGACAGCAAGATAACCGGCGATGCAGAAAAACCTGCGATGCAGATAACCCGCGATGGTTGACCCAGCATGAGCACCGGATCGTTTCACCTCGCCCTTGTCGGCGCGCCCAACAGCGGCAAGACCTCGCTGTTCAATGCTCTCACCGGCAGCCGCCAGAAGGTCGCCAACTATCCCGGCGTGACGGTCGAGCGCAAGGCGGGCGTCTTCGTCACCCCCGCCGGCCGCAGCGTTTCGCTGGTCGACCTGCCGGGCACCTATTCGCTGCGTGGCCGCAGCCCGGATGAGGAAATCACCCGCGATGTCGTGCTCGGCCGGTTTCCCGGCGAGGCCCTGCCCGACCTCATGCTCTGCGTCGTCGACGCCACCAATCTGCGCCTCGCCTTCCGCCTTGTGCTGGAGTTGAAGCACACCGGCCGGCCGATGATGGTCGTGCTCAACATGTTCGACATTGCCCAGCGCCGCGGCGTCAGCGTCGATATCGACAAGCTGTCGGCGGCCCTCGGCGTACCCGTCGTCACCGCGATCGCCGTGCGCAAGGCCGGCATCGAGGAACTACTGCGCCGCACCGATGAGTTTGCCGCCCGCACGCCGGAGCAGACAAAAGATGCAAGCAGGGACAACGTCTGGAAGACGCTCAGCATCTCCGAGCTGAAAGGCCTGCAGCGCGAAGCCGACCGCATCATCGCCGCCACGATCAAGCTGCCGGAAAAGCCTGACACACTGACGACGCGTGTCGATGCCGTGGTGCTGCATCCGGTCGCCGGCCTGCTGATCCTGGCGCTCATACTCTTCGTCATGTTCCAGGCGGTCTTCTCCTGGGCGCAGCCGCTGATGGAACTGCTGTCGGGGTCCTTCGCCGCGCTGGGACAATTGGTGCATGACTATCTGCCGGACGGCCTGCTGCAGAGTTTTCTGCAGAACGGCGTCATCTCAGGCGTCGGCAGCGTGCTCGTCTTCCTGCCGCAGATCATCATCATCTTCCTGTTCATCCTGCTGCTGGAAGATTTCGGTTACATGGCGCGCGCGGCCTTCCTGATGGACCGCATCATGGGCGGCGCCGGCCTGCATGGCCGCGCCTTCATTCCGCTGCTGTCGAGTTTCGCCTGTGCCATCCCCGGCATCATGGCGACGCGCGTTATCGACAACCGGCGCGACCGGCTGACCACCATCCTGGTGGCGCCTCTGATGACGTGCTCGGCGCGCATTCCCGTCTACACGCTGATCATCTCGGCCTTCATTCCTCCAACGCAGATCTGGGGCTGGGTGAATTTGCAGGGGCTCGTGATGTTCGGCCTTTATGCGGTCGGCATCGCCAGCGCGCTTGGCGTCTCGTTCCTCGTCAAATTCTTCATGTGGCGCGACTATGCGCCGGCCCCCTTCATGCTCGAACTGCCCGACTACAAGCTGCCGCGATTGAAGAGCATCGCGCTTGGCGTCTACACGCGCGCCAAGATGTTCCTCTATCGCGCCGGCACCACCATCCTGTCGATGATGGTGCTGATCTGGTTCCTCGCCTCGTTCCCGCAGCCCCCCGTCGGCGCCGAGGGGCCGGCAATCAATTACAGCCTCGCCGCCATGATCGGCCATGCGATCGAGCCGCTGCTGGCGCCGCTCGGCTTCAACTGGCAGATCGCCGTGGCGCTGATCCCCGGCATGGCCGCGCGGGAGGTTGCGGTAGCTGCCCTCGGCACCGTCTACGCCATCGAGGGCGGCAAGGAAGCGGCCGACCAGATCGGCCAGGTGCTGGCAATGCAATGGAGCCTGCCGACGGCGCTGTCGCTGCTCGCCTGGTATATCTTCGCGCCGCAATGCGCCTCCACCCTCGCGGTTATCCGCCGCGAGACAGGCAGTACCCGCTGGATGGTGGTGACCTTCGTCTACATGCTTGCGCTCGCCTATCTCGCCAGCCTGCTGACCTACAACATTGCACGGACGTTTTAGTGCGTTTTCGAGCGAAATGGTCGCCGTTCGTGTGAAGAACAGGCTGCACTGAGAGCCTCAGCCCGGGTTGCTCTCGCCGTCGCAGAGTGATACTATTAATATCAGCTTATCGTCATCATCTCGAATATCAGGTAGGTCATGATAACGACAGCCCAACTGCGCGCCGCACGTGCGCTCATCGGATGGACGCAGGACCAATTGGCGGCGCGCTCCGGCATTTCGAAGCCGACCATCGCCCGGCTCGAGCTGTCGACGGGTCCTATCGGGGGCTATGCGGGAACGCGGGAGAAACTCGTCAAGGCGCTGGAGACGGCCGGGATCATCTTCATCGCGGAGAAAGACGAAGGCGCCGGCGTCCGCTTGAAAAAGTCCGCCGCCTCTCTCGATGCCCAGATCGCGGATGCAAAACAACGCTCGAGGGTTAAGGTGCCAGCCGGCACCAGCCCCGCGAGCGGCATGGCCATTCTCAGGCGCGGCCATGCGCAGAATGAATTGCGGACCCTGCAAGAGAAGCGCCGCCGGACGAAACAACCCGAATAACCGCTGGTCCTGGCTGCGGAACCAGGCGCTTCGACGCAGGTTCTATGAACACCCTGCCCGGTTCACCAACACGGAGTCGAGATCGCATGGATGTCACGGTGAAGGCAGGCGCCGACGGCACGTCATGGACGATGGTCGATCTGCTTGGGAGATCGATGGGACAGGTCGTTCAAACGGGAAGCACGTTTTCCGTCGAGCCCGCCGGCCATGCCGTCGAGACCATGCATGCCATGAAGCGCGGCCCGTTCGCATCCCTTAACGACGCATTGCGCGAAATCGAAACGCATACGCGCGGGACCTGCCAGCTCGAGGTGCCGAAAGGTTCATCACCAGGCTCGATCCCCGCCGACAAACTGAACGCCAGCAACGACGATTAGCGAACTGCAAAATTTGTCAGCAACGACACGACAGCGAACGTCTGCCGGCTCTTGCCTGTTAGACAAGAGCCGCCACGCAAGATGATCCCGGTTCAGCGGAAAAACATCATTTCTTCTTGGCTTGGGTCGCTCCCTCGTCGTTGACGCTGCCTTCGGCGATGGTCGTCAGCAGCTCGTCGGTCTCCTTCTCCTCGGTCAGCGTCTCATCGAGGAGCGCTGCCGCGTCGTCATAACCAAGCTTCAGGGCCCATGCCTTGAGAGTGCCGTAACGGGAAATCTCGTAGTGCTCGACAGCTTGGGCGGCGGCGAGAAGACCGGCATCAAGAGCGTTGCTGCCCTTGTACTCGTCTATGATGCTCTTGCCTTCCTCGAGAATGCCCATGATGGCATCGCAGGTCTTGCCGCGTGCCGCCTTCCCGATGATGTCGAAGACTTCTTCGAGACGTCCGATCTGGCCTTCGGTCTGCTCCATGTGCGTTTCGAACGCCTCGGTCAGTTCGTCCGCCTGAGCGGCCTTTGCCATCTTCGGCAGGGACTTCAGGATTTGCTTCTCAGCGAAATAAATGTCTTTCAGTGTGTCGTAGAACAGCGCCTGCAGTTCGCTGTCCTTTCCGCTGTCGTCGACAGAGCGGTTCTTTTCCATAGTTTTGGCCATATGCAATCTCCAGAGGTTGAGGGCTCCGCTCAACGTCGAGGCTGCCGGGCTGTTCCACTTATCTAAAAATATCTTGCCGAGGTTCAGCGCCCAGGTTCGGCGCCAGGTTCAGCGCCCATGTCCGGAAACCCCGCTGACGACGGAACGATTGCACAGCATCGCCGTTAGCTGCGGTCGTCACTGGCGGATAATTCCAAGAGGGATCGCCAACAGGAGGGACTTAGATGCGAAGCATATTTTACACGATCGTGATTGCAGCGAGCGCGACAGCGGCGCTCGCGCAGGCGCCTGCACAATCGCCCACGGCCCAATCACCGACAGCAACCACGACCGCCCCGCGGACGACCACGACTTTACCGCCGGCGGTCAACGCTCCCGGCAATAACGCCGTTAACTCTTCGGGCGCCAACAATTCCAACGCACCCGTCGCGGGCGCCAACAGTTTCACGCAAGCGCAGGCCAAATCCCGCATCGAGGCGAAAGGATATTCGTCCGTGTCCGGCCTCAAGAAGGATGACAAGGGCATATGGCGCGGCATGGCCTCGAAAGACGGCAAGTCTGTCAACGTCAGTCTCGACTTCCAGGGCAATATCAACGCACGCTAACAGGAGCATGATTCATGGCTACCGTCACACGTCTCTACGACGACTATGCACAGGCCCGGCAGGCCGTTCGTTCGCTCGAAGCAGCCGGCATTCCGTCATCGGACATTTCCATCGCCGCCAACAACTCGGACGGCTGGTATAACAATAAGGTCGACCGGGATCTCGACGGCACCGACGACCGCGCCGAAGGCGCGGCTACGGGTGCCGGTCTTGGCGCGACGCTCGGCGGCGCCGCAGGCGTGCTCACCGGTCTCGGCATTATGGCCATTCCTGGCGCCGGCCCGATCGTGGCGGCCGGCTGGCTCGCCTCTCTCGCGGCCGGCGCGGTCGCCGGCGGTGCGACCGGCGGCATCATTGGGGCGCTTACCCAGTCCGGCGTCTCGGAAGATGAAGCCAACGTCTATGCGGAAGGCTTGCGGCGCGGCGGTTCGATCGTGACCGTCCGCACCGATGAAGCCTCCAGGGCACGGATCGAAAGCCTGCTCGACAGTTCCGCCGTCAACTGGCGGACGCGGGCGGATACCTGGCGCAAGGATGGCTGGAACAAGTATGATCCGGCGGCCTCGCCGTACACCAGCGATCAGGTTCGCGCCGAGCGCGACCGCTACATCGGCCAGTGATCGCGCGTCGATAGCGAAGACAACGAACCGCAGCTTCGGCTGCGGTTTTTTGTCTCGGAATCATGTCCGCGTGCTATGGAAGCCGCGACCTTTCACCTCCACCGGGCAAGACGCGATGGCCACCCGCTCCGACCGTCTCGCGCAATTCGTGACCGACCGCGCCCCTTCCCCCGGCCAACGTTGCCGGGTGCTTTGCGAGGACCATGTCGGCACCTATGAGCCGCGCTTCCTGTGCGCCTTCAAGGACGGCGCCTGGTTCAATTGCGACACCGGCGAACGCATGGAAGCCACTGTGCTCGGGTGGCGCGAGCCTCAGGCGAGATCTCCGATTTAATCTTGCAACGACATAACATTCAGGAAATGATCGTCTGACGCTGGCTGTCCGCCAGCGAAGCCGGGGGGCTTGCAAAAATGAAGAATATTCTGTTAGCGGGTGCGTGTGCGCTCGCTATGTCCGGCTGCGCAACCATAACGCGCGGGACATCCAATCAAGTTCAACTACGATCGAACCCTGAAGAAGCCCGCGCATCGACCTCGCTGGGGCAAAGCTGCCAGACGCCTTGCACGATCACCGTAGGACGTAAGGACGAATTTGCAGTCAAATTCGAGAAGGACGGCTATGAGCCGCAAACCGTCGAAGTAAAAACCCAGCTTGCAGGCAGCGGCGCCGCCGGCTTCGCGGGCAACGTTCTCATCGGTGGCGTCGTCGGCATGGGCGCCGATGTCGTCACCGGCGCAACGCTCGAACACGTTCCTAATCCTGTACAGGCGGACCTTATCCCGCTCAAGAAGATCGAACCGGTGGCTACCGTCACGCGGTCGAAGAAGCGACCACGCGCCTGAAAGCCCAATGAGGACCACGTAGCGGCTCAGGCCTGTGCTGAGTTCCAGCCCAGCCTGAGCGCATAGGCCTGCACGTCAGCGGGCCATGCCGCCATGTGCTGGACGAAACGCGCCTTGTCGCCGGCGAACAACGCGCGCGTCGCCTCCTCGAAACCCGGCAAATCGCCAGCGAGGCCCGAAAGAAAGCGATAGGCCCTTTCCTGCGCGGCACGGGCCTCGCTCTCACCGCCGTCGTTGCGGCGCGCTTCATCGATCAGCCTGCGCAGCGCATGGGAGGCGCCGCCGCGTTGCTGCGCCAGCCAGTCCCAATGCCGCGGCAGCAGCGTGACTTCGCGGGCGACGACGCCGAGTTTCGGGCGGCCCCGCCCGCGCGGCCCCTCCTCGCCCGCAGGCTCAGCCCCGGCGAGACGGGAGGCGATCTCGCTCCTGTCTCCCCGCAGATCGAGATCGATCACCTTTCCGGTCGTGTCATCGAAGGTGAGGATCGAGGCAGAAGCGTCCTTCGCGAGAACCGCTTTCACCGCCATGGCGACGTCGATCAAAGGACCGCTGGCGACGAGACGGTGGCCGTCGAACGCGGTGCTGGGTCTGGATGCTGCTTCGGTCATTGGGTCTCCTGCTGTGCTCATAATTACCCGGATAAAATAATTGCGTCAATATTACCCGGATGATATTAAGCGCAACAATCGTCAATCAACGAGACCGGACATGAACACCACCGACAGAAAAGCGGCCGTCGCCGCTTACAAAGAACGTAAGGTTGCGATCGGCATTTACGCCATACGCTGTCTTCCTACCGGGGAGGTCTGGTGCGGCCGCGCGCTCGATCTCGGCGCCATCCAGAACCGCCTCTGGTTCACGCTGCGCCAGAACAATTGCCGTCACACGAGCTTGCAGGCAGCCTGGAACGCGCGCGGCGAGACCGCCTTCGTGCTTGAGGAGATCGAGCGTCTCGATGACGAGACGCTCGCCTATGTGCGAGATCGCGTCCTCAAGGAGCGGCTTGCCCATTGGTGCGCGGTGCAGAACGCAGAAGCAATCTGAAAAACGCCCGGTGCCAGATAGGCTGTGAGCCTGCTCCTGCAGGGCGTTGCCTGCTCCGCTGGCCAGCGCCCGGAAACTGTGCTTTGTCGCGCTGCGAGGGCTTCCCGCAAGCCTGACAAGGTTCGGTCGTGACGCTTCGCGTCGGTTATTTGTGTATGGATTCAAACAGTTCAGATTCCCAGCTTCCGACTCAGACACCGCCGGTCCGCAAGCCGTTGAGTCCAAAATTCTGGACCATTCTGATGTGGAGCCTGTTTCTCGCCTCTTATCTCAGGTTCGCCTACGGCATCTTCTGGTACGCTTCCATCCTGGGCCTGATCATCGCATACGAGAAACGCAAGTATCTCGACAACACACCCTTTGAAACCCATGCGACATCCGCCATCTGGACATTCTGGCTTTATGCCGGCGGAAGCTTTTTCGCCGTCGTAATCTTTTTCCTCTCCGACCAGCTCGTCTTTTCGGTCAATGTTCTGCTCGGAAGCTGGAAGCTGTTCCGCTCGCTCCGCGGCCTCTATTACGCGATCAACGACCGGGAGATCGCAGACCCGACCCGCTGGTTGTAACGTTGTAATAAACACTGGTCAGTCCGGCAGCCTGATACCGTTCCATATGCTGCGAAAGAGCGGCTGCATCGCATCGGCATCGCGCACGCGCGCGACGCAGTTCAGGTAGGCATAGGTCGAACTCGTCTGCGCGTGATACATGAAGATGACGTTGCCGGCGTCCTGTCCCTGCGTCGGCGTCCACCGCGACAGCATGACGAAGCGGCCATTGGCTTCCTCGATCGTTGACGGCGGATTCTTGGCGCCTTGCGCCCGCATCTGCGCGTCGACATTCGCCTTCAGATAGAAAGACGTCACCTTTTCGCCGAGCCTCGGTGCAATGGAAAACGTGACCGCGCACAGAACGCCGTGATCGCCGACGGAAGGGATGCGATCGGCCATATCCGGCGCCACCGCGAAGTCCCATTCGGGTATCTCGGTTCCCGCCGTCACCACAACCCCGGCCGGTGGTTCGATCATCGCGCCGCTGGCGTGGTCGGTGACGGTGTTGGGACCTGCCATGGCGCTAAGCCAGCACGCCGCGACCGCGGCCAAAAAAGTCAGGCCTGCAACAGTGCCGCGACAGGTGCATGAAGACATAAGCACCTCAATCCGAGCAGACCAGCTCGTCGCAACTCCGCACCGCCGCAATCATTTTCTTCATCGCCTTCGGGCCGGGATAGCCGAGCACGCCGACGCCGTTCAACATGAACGACGGCGTGGCGCTGAAGCCGAGATTTTCGGCAAGGCTGATAAGGCGCTTCAGGATCGCGCCCATATCGGCTTCATCCGCCACGGCCTCGATCTTCGCCGCATCGAACCCCAGCCTGGCGGCGGCCTTCAGCGCGCTGATGCCGCTGACGACGCCACGCTGCGCCAGCAGGTCGTTGTGCAACCTATAGGCCGCCTGTGGCCCCTGCGTCTTCAGCACGGCAAGGCTGACCCTGGCGGCCTGGAACGAATCCAGTCCCAAAATGGCGTTCTGCACGAAGCCGATCTGGAAATCCTTGTCCTTCGCACGCATGCCGTCGAGATCACGCGCAGCCTTGCGGCAGAACGGGCAGTTGTAATCGAAAAACTCGACCAGAATGACGTCGGGCGATTCCGACGGCGTCCACAGCACGCCCGGCAAGCCATCCGTCGTCAGCGTCGAGGTCAGCCGGTAGTTGACCACCGGCTTTCCCTGATCGTCCTTCAACGGATAGAGATTGTCGTCCGACGGCTCGGCGCCAGAGGCGTTCCCGGAAGGACGCTCGTCATCGGCAGAGGCAAGGGTTTTGGCCAGGGCCTTGCCGGCCAGCGCAGCCGATCCGAGACCGGTCAGGGAAGCAGCGAGGAGCGCACGGCGATCGAATCTCATGACGGCTTTCAGAAGTAGCGAGAAGCTGCGACGCAGCGGGAGGCCGCTCTCTACATCAAGCAAACATGTCGAATCTGCGGTCGCGAAACGCGCCCTACCCCTTCGCCAGCCGCGCCGCTTTCAGCCTGGCGAAATCCTCACCCGCATGGTGCGACGACCGCGTCAGCGGCGTCGCCGAGACCAGCAGGAAGCCCTTGGCCGTGGCGATCGTCTCGTAGGACTTGAACTCTTCCGGCGTGACGAAGGAGACGACGCGGTGGTGCTTGCGGGTCGGCTGCAGGTATTGGCCGATGGTGAGGAAGTCCACGTCGGCCGAGCGCAGGTCGTCCATGAGTTGCAGCACTTCGTGGCGCTCTTCGCCGAGGCCGACCATGATGCCGGATTTGGTGAAGATCGTCGGGTCGAGTTCCTTCACCCGCTGTAACAGGCGGATCGAGTGGAAATAGCGCGCGCCGGGCCGTACCGAGAGATATTTCGACGGCACGGTTTCGAGATTGTGGTTGAAGACGTCGGGCCGCGCCGCGACGACCACTTCCAGCGCACCGGGCTTGCGCAGGAAATCCGGCGTCAGGATTTCGATGGTGGTATTGGGCGAGCGGGCTCGGATGGCATTGATGGTCTCGGCGAAATGCTGCGCGCCGCCATCGGCGAGATCGTCACGGTCCACCGAGGTGATGACCACATGGCTCAAGCCGAGCTTGGCGACCGAATCGGCGATATGCGCCGGCTCCAGCGGATCGAGGGCATTGGGCATGCCGGTCTTGACGTTGCAGAAGGCGCAGGCCCGCGTGCAAGTGTCCCCCATGATCATGAAGGTGGCGTGCTTCTTCTCCCAGCACTCGCCGATATTGGGGCAGCCGGCCTCCTCGCAGACGGTGACGAGACCGTGTTCCTTGACGATCGCGCGGGTCTCGGCATAGGCCGGTGATCCTGGCGCCTTGACCCGGATCCAGTCCGGTTTGCGCATCACCTCCTGATCGGGCCGGTGCGCCTTCTCGGGATGGCGCAACTGGCCCGCCCCCTCATGTACCTTGCGGCGGGGATCCTTGTTCAGAAGGTCGAGAACGACGGCCATTGCATGCTCCGGGGGCCGGATCGGGCAACGATCCGGCCGTACTCCTCATTTAAGCGAGGAAAGCGGCCGAGCCAAGGCCATCCACAGGCATGGAAGGCATCTGCAAAGCTGGCACCCGCCGCTGATCGGGTGCTTCTGTCGTCCGCCGAACCTAGATTTTATCGATCGGCGTGCGGCCGGGGCCGACCGGACCCGGTCCGGGACCGGTATTGCCACGATTGCGCAGCGCCCCCCACACCCACAGCAGGATCACGGCGCCGACGGCTGCCGCGATCAGGTGCTCGATGAAGCCGAAGACCGGTACGCCCGCCACTTCGGCGAGCCGCGTACCGACGAAAGAACCGGCGATGCCGACGATGATATTGGTGAGGATGCCATGGTTGGAACTGGTGATCTTTTCAGCGATCCAACCGGCGATCGCGCCGATGAGCAGCATGGTGAAAAAGCCCACGCCGGGCGTTCCGAGAACTGGATACACCTGACTGTTCATACATGCCTCCTGCAATGGGCGCGGCAACGTCGCCTTGAGTGAAATTAATCATCCGTTAAGGGCATGACAAGCCGGCGACGCTGACCGCCCCCCCATGAAACGTCATTGACCCGGCGGCAAGGCCGCCGCTTTCGCCTTGGCGACGATCTCGGGCGAGCTCGCATGCATGCGCGCCACTGCCGCCTGCACATCCGCGCCTGCCATCGGCTGGACGTCCTGTTTCATCTTCGCCGCTTCCTCCAGGGTGATGGGGTCGGTCAGCGCATCCATGAAGGCCTTGCGCAGCGCCGCCACCCGCGCCACCGGCACCTCCGGCGCGACGATGAACGGCCGCCCGAAGGCGAGCGGCGTGATGACGAGTTCCAGTACCTTTCGCTGCTCGTCGGTCTTGGCCAGCGAGAGGATATTGGGCACGCCCATCTTGTCGAGTTCGGCGCTCCTGCCCGGCGTCCCGTACACGGGGATCGTCACCATATGGTCCCTGATCCATTGCGGCCGGCCGACGGTGATCGAGGACCAGCCGGCGCCGCAAATGCCCTGCACCTCGTTTTTCTCCACAGCCATCGAGATTTCCGTGCTGCCCGGATAGCCGTTGACCATCTTGAACCGCGCCCCGAAGAGGTTCATCAGCAACGCCGGAAACTCCCGCGTCGAACCGCCGGCGGCGCTGGCGCCGAGAATGAGCCCGCGCGTGCGGAAATCCTCGAAATCCTTGATGTTGAGATTGCTGTTCACGGCACAGACGTAGGTTTCGCTGTTGGCGCTGCCGATGAAGTTCAGCTTCGTCGGGTCGTAGCGCAGCTTGCTGCGGTCGCCATAGAGCGGCTCGGTGACGATGCTGGGATAGACCGCGCCGATCACCGTACCATCCTTCAGCGCCGCATTGGCGATGTGCTGGGTCAGCACGATCGACGCGGCGCCCGACATATTGGAGGCGACGACCGTCGGGTTGCCGGGAATATGCCGGCCGATATTTCGCGCCACCAGCCTGCCGTAAAGATCGTAGCCGCCGCCAGGGGAACTGCCGACGATGACGTTGACGGTTCTGCCGCGATAGAAATCGGCAATGTCGTCTTGCGCGAGCGCTCGCGTCGCAACGGCGGACAGGGCAAAAGCCATGAAAACGGCATGCAACCTTGTGCGCCGCCTTGTGGCAGTCGTCATCGTTTCCTCCCTCGTTGCCGGCCACTGCTGCGGCCTGACCTTCGGCCAGTCTACACCGGTTTTCAAATACGCAGGCGCCAAATCGTCCCATCCATGTGCGCTAACACACCGCTTTCGAGGAGCGACCGATGACATCTCCGTCCGGCAAACAACCAATGGATTTGAGCAAACGATGACTTCCGCGAAAACGATCATCTCGGCGCTATGCCTCGCCGCCTGTCTGTCAACCGCCCCAGCTTGCGCCAGGACAATCTCGATCCTGGGCACCTGGACGATCGTCTCGTCGACGCCCGCGCCATGGGTCAAACCCGGCGAGCCGCCGCTGCCGTCGGACGAGAAGGACCTGCTCGGCCGCCGGATGATCTTCACCAAGAACAGGGTTACCGCGCCCTCCCCGCCGCTGCATCCGCAATGCAGAAACCCGAACTACGAGTACAAGAATTATCCGTTCGGCTGGCTGTTCGAAGGCAACCTGCCGGAGCCGCAGGACAAGGCCGCCGCTGCACTGGGCTTCAAGGAACAATTCGCGCCGGGCGTCTCGACCGGCTGCGAGGGCGTCAGCGACTTCGGTTTCCTCGACGACGACACAGCTCTCTTCGGTCTCAACAACCGCATCTACCGCATGGAGCGGAAGAAGCGCTGATTGAAGCGCATTTTTTGTTGACTAGGAAACAATATTATTTTAGTTTCCTAGTCAACAAATGAGGTCTTCATGCGTTCGAGCCAGGATTTGCCGCCGCTCACCTCCCATCTCGGGTACTGGATGAGACTGGTTTCAAACCACGTCTCCCAGGCCTTCGCGCGCAGGCTCGCCGAGCGCGAAGTCACCGTCGCCGAATGGGTCGTGCTGCGGCAGCTCTACGACGAAGATGCCCTTCCCCCGAGCCGGCTTGCCGAACGCATGGGCATGACCCGCGGCGCTATCACCAAGCTGGCCGACCGGCTGGTGGCCAAAGCCCTGGTCACGCGCGTCGCTGACCCCGACGACGGCCGCGCGCAGACGCTGGCTTTAACAAAACCGGGGCGGCGTCTCGTCCCCGCTCTTGCAGCCCTGGCCGACGAGAACGATGCTGCTTTCTTCGGGCATTTCTCGGCAGAAGAGCGCAGCCGGATCGAACAATTTCTGAAAGCCATCGTCGAACAGCATGGTCTGAAAGACGTGCCCGTCAACTGACCGGCCTCCCATATCGCAGCGAAAGGAGAACGCGCATGGAAACGCGATTGCAGACGATTGCCCGAAACTGTCTCGACGGCGCCTACGCCAACACGATGGATTTTCCCGAAATCGTCGGAACGCTCATGGCCACGGGTTTCGAGGGCTACACGGTGGATTACCGCCGCGGGACATCGATCTACTATCTCGCCGACGGTGACAGCATCGCATTCAACAATCCGCCGGCCGAAGATCATATCGCGGCAGGCTTCGACATCCCCGCCCTCCAGGCGGCCATCCGCGGCGCGCAAACCAAGGCCGCCGGATATACCTATAAGGGCTTCTGCAATGCCGTGAAGGCTGCAGGCTGCGCCGGCTATCTGGTGTCGTTTCCAGGCCGCCGCGCCGTCTACTTCGGCCGCACTGCGGAGGTGCATGTCGAACACTTTCCAGGCACGTAGGCCAGCCTCATTTCGTCATCTCGGCAAGTCCGCGCCAGAACAGCAGGAAGCCGCCGAGGAAGACCATCGCCTCGATCAGGACGTCATGCACGCGGACCGAAAGCTGTTCGGTCAGCCAGCGCGCCACGAAGGCGCCAGGCACGGCAATGGCGCCAATCACCAGCGCCATCGCCCAGGAGGCGGGCGACAGCGCCCCGGTCGACTGGAACATGACCGTCTTGCCGAGGCCCAGAACGAAGGAGATCGTCGCGTCGGTCGCCACGACGGCGCGGCCGCTGAGGCCGGCCGCCATCAGGATCGACAGCAACACGATGCCCGAGCCCGCGGTGCCGCCGGCAAGCAGTCCGAATCCCGCGCTCGCCGTGCCGAGCGACAGGCCCGAGAGCTTTGCGCCGGAGCGCCGCAGCAAGCGCTTGGCCGGCACCAGCAGCATCAGCACCAGGCCGATGAGCGTCGTCGCCAGCGGCCCGGACAGGTGCGAATAGCCATAGGCGCCGATCAGGCAGGCCGGCGTCGCCACCGCCATGACGGCGAAGGCCTTCGGCCAGTCGATGGCACTGCGAAACGCCGTCAGCCGGCTGAAGTTGTTGAGAATGGAGGCGACACCGATGACCGGCACCGTCGCCTCCGCGCCGATCACCGGCACCAGCACAAGCGGCAGGATGAGCCCGGTGCCATAGCCCGAAACTCCGCCAAGAATGGCTGCCAGCCCGCCGACGCCCGCGACCAGCAGAAGCTGAAACAGGGTGACGCCGAACAGCGGCAATTCGGGATTGGGCACGGGCGAATCTTCCAGCGGGAGATGGGCCCTTCCTAGCGCATTCTCGAGCGAAGTGGCCGCCGGTTCGCGTAAAGAAAATGGGCTCTTTCAATAAACGAGACTCGTCTTTCCGATTCCAGGGAATCGGAAAACGCTATCGTCCCATGCGTCAGGAAGTTGAAGCTGCCTCGTCACCGGGCACGAATGCAATTATGACACTAATTCTGCTGTTCCATGACAGAATCTTCCGCTACGCACAGAACGGGCAAGCGCGCTGCCATCGCTGCAACGCGCTGGATTCTGGATTGCTAAATTGAAGCAGGCAAAGGTCAATCGGCAGATTCTGGTGAGCGACGCCTCTTACGGCTCCGACTGCAGGCGCTACGATCTCGTCGACGTAGCACTCCTGCTTGTCTCTTTTATGAAGTACTTCCTCATTCTCCCGGTCGTGACGTTCATTCTGCTGCGCCTGCTTTGGGGCATCTGGCGGGAACCCGCGTCTGACGTGGACAGAAACCGGCTATCGGCTTAGAACTTCGGTTTGATAAATCAGAACCGAAGCTCTGTTTTTGTTTAGACGCGTTTTCTTCACGCAAACCGGCGACCACTTCGCTCGAAAACGCTTTAATCCCGGAACACCGGCGGCGTCGGAATGCCCCACAGGTTCGAGGTGAACGGTCCCGGCTGCCAGACCTTCGGCCGCTGCGGCTTGTCTTCATGCCAGGGCCTGGGATCGAAAGCGCCGCTGGCCTCATCGCTCATCTGATCGAGTTCTGCATAAAGTTCAACGATCTGGCTGTCCGGGTTATTGTGATAGGTGAAGAGATTGTGGCCAACGGGATGACGACCCGGTCCCCAAAGCAAAGGAATCTTGCGGTGGCCGAGGAGGTCGCTGGCGTCCTTCAGGTGGTTCCAGTCGCGGGCCTCGAAGGCCATGTGATGCATTTTCCGCCGGCTGCCATGCAGGAAATTCACCGTGTGATGATCGGGCCCGCAGCGCAGGAAAGCGAAGAAATCGCCCAGCCAGTCTGACACGCGGAAGCCGAGAACATCGACGAAAAAATCCACCGTCGCCTGGACGTTCTCCACGTTGAAGGCCACATGCCCGAGCTTGCGCGGACCGATGCCGTCGCCGGTCGCAAGCGCAGGCACGGCATCCTCACCGGCCGGCCATTCGTGGGTAAGATCGATTTGCAATCCCTCGGGCGCATCGACCGCCAGCAATTCGCGCGTTTCCGGCACCGCATCGCTCTTCAGGCGGCTACCGACGCCCTTTCCGGCAAGTTCCTTCGCCGCAGCGGCAAAGCCGACCGTATCGGGAACCTGCAGCGAGAGCGCCACGCAGCGTGCCGCACTGCCCTGACGAAGCACCACTGAAACCGCATCGTCCTGGCAGGCGAAGAAAGCCTCGTCGCCGGTTCTGGCCAAGAGGCGAAGACCCAGCACGTCGCTGAAATAGGCGGCCTGTCTGGCGATATCCGGGGTTTCCAGCGTGAGATAGCCGATCCTGGTGACGTTCATTATTTGCTCTCCCCTGATGGGATCAGCTTATCGGTGAAGTCCAAAAAAGAGCAAAAGATTTTCCGTCCTTTGGGCGGTCATGGCCCGAAGCATTTCGTTGCCCCTCACGATCATGTGCATCCTTCCCGCATTGATGGAACGCCGCCCCGCCCGCTATGGCTGAGGCATGGTTGCGACACTGCGGCATGTTCTTTCGGCAAAATCCTTCCTCTCGGCGAGGCGGCTACGCATCGGCTCCGGCCTCGTCCTGTTCGCCTATGTCAGCGGCCACCTGATCAACCATGCGCTCGGCCTGTGGTCCCTCGATGCCGCCGAGGCCATGCTGCGTGTCGCCATGACGGTGTGGCAGGGCCGCGCCGGCACGATCCTGCTCTATGGCGCCGCCGCCCTCCACTTCAGCCTCGCGCTGCGCTCGCTCTTCATCCGCCACGACTGGCGCTTCCCGCTGATCGAGATCATCCGCCTGTGGGCCGGCTTCAGCCTGCCGCTGCTGCTCATCGGCCATATCGCCACGACGCGGCTGGCGTTGGCGTTGCAGGACGTTAACCCGAGCTATTCCGGCACAGTCACCTCCATCGTCGCCGGCGGCTCGCAGGAATGGCAGATTGCCCTGCTGGCGCCGGGCTGGCTGCACGGCTGCCTGGGTCTATGGATATCGCTGCGCCGTTACGAGGTCATGCAACGGCTGCGCAATGGTCTGATCGCCGTCGTCGTTCTTCTGCCGCTGCTGTCGGCGGCAGGCTTCCTGTCGATGAGCCGCAAGGTCCAAGCCCGGGGGCTCGTCGAAGCAGCCCGTGCACCGCAGAGCACCGTCAGCATCGAACGTCGCGCCGAACTGGTGACGTGGCGCAACAACATGACGATGATCTATCTGGCGTTGATCGCCGGCGCGCTGCTGCTGGGGCCGGTGCGGCGCAGCTTGATTGCAAGAGCCTGACGCCCTCGTCCTTCGAGACGCAACGCTTCCGCGTTGCTCCTCAGGATGAGGGCTCCTGGCAGTTATGGACAACTTGCAAAGAAGCCCTCATCCTGAGGAGCCTGCGTAGCAGGCGTCTCGAAGGACGAGTGCGTCACGCCGCAGCCTACGTATGGATCACGCGCCCATAGGCATCCAGCACGCTCTCGTGCATCATTTCCGACAACGTCGGATGTGGGAACACCGAGTGGATCAATTCTTCCTCGGTCGTCTCGCAGTTCATCGCGATGACGAAGCCCTGGATCAGTTCCGTCACTTCCGCGCCGATGAGATGCGCGCCGAGCAGCTTGCCGGTCTTGGCGTCGAAGATCGTCTTAACGAGACCTTCCGGCTCGCCGAGCGCGATCGCCTTGCCGTTGGCGATGAACGGGAAGCGGCCGACCTTGACCTGGAACCCCTGCTCCTTCGCCTTGGCTTCCGTCAGGCCGACGCTGGCGACC
>Ga0182744_1001253_pt1 | contig 22442 bp, 22 predicted proteins | sample eDN3rd30CKraftMG_FD_128525 | JGI IMG/M metagenome (GOLD analysis project Ga0182744, IMG submission 128525) | Enriched Miracle-Growth compost microbial communities from Emeryville, California, USA - eDNA 3rd pass 30_C Kraft MG (version 2) (version 2) ...
GGATCGATCGGCGACATCCCGCCGGCCGAGGCCGAAGCGCGTTACTATCGACAACTTGCAGCACCGCCTGCGGAACCTGTTTTACTTTAATCAAACAGCCTCCGCGATTCCCGGTGTGATTCAATGCGATTGAAATACGCTAAGGCGAAAGCTGTCTGGGGAATTAAGCCCTGCATTGAAATGCAAGTAATATGTGCAATGCGTAACTGAAAATCTTTGGAGGGGAATTGAGGATGGGTCTTCCGCGCACATTCGTCGGGTTTAGCACGGGAGGTTTCGTTCAAATGCAAGACACAGACATTGAGCTTTTCTTTCGATTTTTGGGCTATGGCCCCATTAAAACCGCAAAAGTCTGGTTCGTCGGGATAGAGCCTGGGGGAGTGAGAAACGCTTTTGTCAATGAGCAGGACGGCATTAGCTTGAATGGCGAAGACCTACTTTATGATGCTTCGATCCCCACACCAGTTCAAGCTGAACGCGAAACACGCGTTTGGACGTGCAGCAGGGCGATGGCAGAAGCCTTAGGTGTAAACGATGCTTACTTCATGAGTAACATGGCCCCCCTTCCACGTCCGTCCGAGGGCGCAGTTCATGAGGGGGTATCGAGTGCAGAATACGCCACAAAAGTCACTTCCGAGTACATACCCAGACTCTGCGCGGCAATTGAGAGCTGTTCGCCTAAAGCAGTCATCTTCCACGGCAAAGGGGCCTTTCGCAGCTACGGTATAGCGAAAGCCCTGGGATTGGATCGCGCAGCCAAGCCCCAAATTACAAACGGGTTTGAAATCTATGAAGATCGCAAGATCATCGTCTGCGGCAACTTCTCGCGAGGCTCGAACTTCAGCAACGCCCAAATGAGCTCAATGACAGAAAAACTGCGTGACTGGCTGAGATAAGCTAAGGATAACCAGATGTAACCATCAGTGCGTAGCTATCGCTCAGGGGCATTAACCGCGAAAAGCCAGGCGCTTTTGGAGAGACCCGGTCGGATCCAGGTTCTTTCAACCTTCTGAACCCAATGCTCGATAAAGGAAATCAAATGCCGCCAACCGCTGAAAACATCAAAGAATCCACTGACCACTACGGGCAGGCTAGGGATGTCGCCTTGGCAAATGGCTGGGTCACCGCCTGCCTTATTCAGCGCAGACTAAGACTGGGCTACGGGTTTGCGCTTTCCTTGCTTGATGGGTTAGTACGCAGGGGCGTCGTTGGGCCACTTGACACCACCGATCGGCATCTTGTTCTGCTAACTAACGAAAACAACAGGGCTCGAATGGCGGCAGTTTTCGAACCAGTCATGCCCTTGACTCGGGATGAAAAACCAAGCCTGACTATCGTGCCACAAAACCCATTGCTGTATCGGCTCAACCACGATGACACCGAGCATCATACTGCATCGCTAACTCCATCGCTCTATCGTAAAGACGACTTTTATCGCGTACTCAGTGCGGGGCGGCAGATCCCAGAAAAGACGGTGATTACGCGATATTTTGTTGGGGAGTCAAAGGATGGGACATTCGAAGTTTTGGTTCAATGTCTGCGGCCTGCTGTAGGGGCACCCTTCGAGGTTGAGAGTGTCTCCCTTGTCGTGCAACCGGAAAGCACCAAAATTGCTCAACTTCCAACGTTTAGCATCATCGAAGAAAACGCTTCAGATCAATTGTGATCTGGGGAGACTTACCCTGTGTTCTTTAATTGGTCTAGGTAATCTGCCCACACCTGCACCATCTGCCGCCGTTGTTCTTCGAATTGTGCTCGGTCATAGGCGCTTCCGAGTTCCTCCTTGGACTCATGAGCAAGGTGACGCTCTATGACCTCAACATCAAAGCCAAGACGCTCACGAATTAGTGTTCGGGCAGTCGCCCGGAAGCCGTGGCCGGTGATTTCGTCTTGTGTGCAGTACCCAAGGCTCCTTATGGCCGCGTTAACAGTGTTATCGGACATAAATCGACTTTTCTCAGAGCGTCGGCTGATGCTTCTAAAAACAGGCCCGGATGGGCCGGTAATGTTTTGTAGACCCTTAAGGATTTCGACCGCCTGGTAGGGGAGGGGAACGATGTGATCCGCTCCGCCGCCGTTGGCACGGCGGGTTTTTGTTTGCTTCACCTGAATTCCTGGACAGCTCCAGATGGCGGCGTTCAGGTCGAGTTGCTCCCACAGCATTTGTCGGACTTGGCCTGGGCGCTGAAAAATCAGCGGCATGAGGTGCAGGGCAGCCTTGGTGATCGGACTGCCGCGATAGGCATCCAGGTCGCGTAGCAGTTGGCCAAGCTTTACCGGATCAAGAATTGCAGCCATATGCTTGACGCGTGGTGCTGGGGTAATCCCCCCGTATAACCGCAGTGATCGAAGGTAGAATTTCCCAACAAGGAAATTCGCAATGAAGACATCACGATTCACCGACAGCCAAATCATGGCGATCCTCAAGCAAGCGGAAGCTGGTACGCCGGTGCCGCAACTGTGCCGTGAACACGGCATGAGCAGCGCCTCGTTTTACAAGTGGCGTGCAAAATACGGCGGCATGGACACCTCGATGATGGCCAGACTCAAAGGTAAAGTCTGCGACACCTTTTGCCATGAAGTTTTCAGCGGGCAGCAGTACATTGCGTGTGACGGCATGGCGGTACGTCCGTTGAATTGATTCCCGCAGCCGTATGGCCGTCTCACGGGTTCCGGAGGACGAAACCGCCTGCAAGGTATCCAATACATCTGCGGTCGTGATAAGCCCGATTGGCAGCTTCCCCAGGCGCGGGAATGCATGCAGCTCCATCATACGAAGGACGCGGTGGCTGTAGCCATCCGTCCATTCATGTGTGGCCGTAGCGTGCTTATGCCAGTCGCGAGCAACTTGTTCGAAGTTAGCGAGATCTCGCAGCCGTGCAGCTTGGCGTTTTTCGAGCTTTTCGCTTTGGGGATCTTTGCCAATCGCGATTAGTTGGAAGGAGTCACGAGCCAGTTGTCGCGCAGTAGTGGCCTGTACCTTTGGGTAGGTGCCAAAGGATATGCGTACTTGCTTGCCTGATGTGGGATGGGTGTAAAGAAACGCCCAAGACTTGCCCGAAGGGCGTATGCGTAGGAAAAGACCGGAGATATCTGCGACTAAGCGGTCGCGTCCGTCGTGGTGAAGTTCTTCAATTTGTTTGGTGGTCAGCATTTGCAGTACCCTGATTCCGTAGTTATTACCCAACGATATTTTGGGTAATAGCCAGGGGGGTGCCAAATGTGAAGCCCACTGCGACCACTTGAGACTTTCTGCGATGCTGTGATGCAGAAGTCAATGATTTGTTTGGTTTTTTTGAGTCTCGCTAAGTTGCAATGAAACTCAAAGAACAAATCGTTGGTGGCCTGGGGCGGAATCGAACCACCGACACAAGGATTTTCAATCCTCTGCTCTACCGACTGAGCTACCAGGCCACAACGTGAAAGGCAGAATCATACACGAAATTCGAGGTGCGTGCAGAAAGCCGGGCTCTCTCTGCGCGAGCTGGATCGCGCCGAGGCGGGGGCCTTTTCCACGGGTTGAATCCCCCATTATTGAGAATCATAAGTATTCAATCCACAAGGGTTTTTGCTTTTTATCAAAAGAACCTCCGTCCTGCCGGCCCCGTTACACCGATTTTCGTGCGCGCGTTTATAATCTATGCCTATCTACGGGTATTTCCTGACGGCTTTTCGCTATTCCATGTCTGTCGACGTCCTAACTTTTGGCTTGAATCATGTTTCCGCCCCGGTTTCGGTGCGGGAGCGCGTGACGTTTCCGATCGACGTGCTGCGGCCCGCGCTGGACGGCTTGCGTTCGGCGTTCGGGGCCTCGGTAAAAGAAGCCGCCATTCTCTCCACCTGTAATCGCACCGAAATCTACTGCGCGGCCGAACCGCACGTGCGCGAGCAGCTTCCTGTGTGGATGGCCGACTTCAATCGGCTGGAGTCGGGCAGTCTCAAGCCGCATCTTTACCAATACCAGCAGAACGAGGCGGTGCGCCATGCTTTTCGGGTGGCCAGCGGGCTGGATTCCATGGTGCTGGGCGAGCCGCAAATCCTGGGCCAGATGAAAGACGCCGTGCGCGCCGCCGACGAGGCCGGCGCCTTGGGCACGCTGCTGCATCAATTGTTCCAGCGTACGTTTTCGGTGGCCAAGGAAGTCCGTTCGCAAACGGCCATAGGCGCGCATTCGGTGTCGATGGCGGCCGCAGCGGTACGCCTGGCCGAGCGGGTGTTCGGCGATCTGTCGCAAACCAATATTCTGTTCATCGGCGCGGGCGAAATGATCGAGCTGTGCGCCACGCACTTCGCCGCCTTGCAGCCCAAGCGCATGATGGTGGCCAACCGCACGCTGGAGCGCGCCGATCTGCTGGCCTCGCGCTTTACCGCGCAAACCATGCGCCTGTCCGAGCTTCCCGAAAAACTTGCCGACTTCGACGTCGTCGTTTCCTGTACGGCAAGCTCCTTGCCCATCCTCGGACTGGGGATGGTGGAAAGGGCTACGCGTTCGCGCCGGCACCGTCCCATGGTCATGGTCGATCTGGCCGTGCCGCGCGATATTGAAACCGAGGTCGGAAGGTTGGACGACGTTTACCTGTATTCGGTCGATGACTTGGGCCGCATGGTGCAAAGCGGCACCGATGCGCGCCGCGCCGCGGTCGTGCAGGCCGAGGCCATTATCGAGACGCGGGTGCAGAATTTCATGCACTGGCTGCAGAACCGCGAAATCGTGCCCACCATCGTCGAAATCCATCAGGCTGCCGACAAGGTCCGGCAGGCCGAACTCGAAAAAGCCCGCCGCCTGCTGGCCAGGGGCGAATCGCCCGAAGCCGTGCTCGAGGCGCTGGCCCATGGCCTTACGCAAAAATACATGCACGGCCCGCTGGCCGCGCTGAACCGCAGCCAGGAAGCCGAGCGCGATCAGCTCATCGCCATGCTGCCGCGCCTGCTGCCCACGGTCGACCGTCGCCGTTAGCGGCGCTTTTCTTCTCCGCGCCGTTGCCTGTGCACTTCGCACAGGCCGATCCACCCTGATCCATTCAGCTTTATCTCCCCTCCTTATCTATGAAAAATTCCATGCGCAACCGGTTGGAGCATCTGGCTCACCGGTTGGTTGAAATCGATGCCATGCTGGCCGAACCCGAGATCGCCGCGGATATGGATCGCTTCCGCAAGCTGTCGCGCGAGCGGGCCGAGCTGGAGCCGGTGGTCAATGCATTTGCCGCATATACCGCCGCCGAGGGCGACATCGAGGCGGCTCAGGAAATGATGGGCGATCCCGAGCTGAAGGCCATGGCCGAGGAAGAGTTCAAGCTGGGCAAGGAAAAACTGGAAACCCTGGCGGCGGAATTGCAGGTGCTGCTGCTGCCGCGCGATCCGGACGACGGCCGCAGCGTGTTCCTGGAAATCCGCGCAGGCACGGGCGGCGACGAGAGCGCGCTGTTTGCCGGCGATCTGCTGCGCATGTACAGCCGCTATGCAGAAACACGCGGCTGGCGCGTCGAGCTGATGTCGGCCAGCGAGTCGGAGCTTGGCGGCTACAAGGAAGTGATTGCGCGCATAGGCGGCGACGACGTGTACGGGAGCCTGAAATTCGAATCGGGGGCGCATCGCGTGCAGCGCGTGCCGGCCACCGAAACGCAGGGGCGGATCCATACCTCGGCGTGCACGGTGGCCATTCTGCCCGAGGCCGATGAATTGAGCGACATCGTCATCAATCCTTCGGACCTGCGCATCGACACCTTCCGCGCCAGCGGCGCGGGCGGGCAGCACATCAACAAGACCGACTCGGCCGTGCGCATCACCCATTTGCCCACCGGGCTGGTGGTGGAGTGCCAGGACGACCGGTCCCAGCACCGCAACAAGGACAAGGCCATGCAGGTGCTGGCCGCCCGGCTCAAGGACAAGCAGCAGCAGGAGCAGCACAGCAAGGAAGCCGCTCAGCGCAAGAGCCTGGTGGGGTCGGGGGACCGCTCCGAGCGTATCCGCACCTACAACTACCCTCAAGGGCGGGTGACGGACCATCGCATCAACCTGACGCTGTATAAATTGCAGTCCATCATGGACGGCGACCTGGACGAGCTGACCAAGGCGCTGCTGGCCGAACACCAGGCCGAGCAGTTGGCGGCCATGGGCGAGGAATAGGCCTGCATGGAGACGGTGCGCGGCGTGCTGGCGGGCAGCCAATTGCCCAGGCTGGAAACGCAGATGCTGCTGCAGCATGTGTTGCGCGTGCCGCGCTCGTGGCTGATCGCCCACGATACGGACCCGCTGGATCCGCAGGCGGTGGCGCGTTTCCAGGGCCTGGCCGGGCGGCGCCTGCGGGGCGAGCCCATGGCCTACCTGGTGGGCCAGCGCGAGTTCATGGGCCACGAGTTCAAGGTCGGACCCGGCGTACTGATACCGCGCCCCGAAACCGAATTGCTGGTGGAAACGGCGCTGCGGCATCTGGACAAGCCGGGCCTGGACGCGCCCCGGGTGCTGGACCTGGGCACGGGCAGCGGCGCCGTGGCGATTTCCGTTGCGCTGGCCTGTCCAAGGGCCCAGGTCGTGGCCACCGACGTCAGTGTCCAGGCGCTTGCCGTGGCGGCGGACAATGCCCGCAACCTGGGGGCCGAGGTCGAGTTTCTGTGCGGCAATTGGTACGAGCCCATAGCCGGCCAGCCCCGGTTCGACGTGATTGTCTCCAATCCGCCCTATATCGCCGCAAGCGATCCGCATCTGGAACAGGGCGATTTGCGCTTCGAGCCCAGAGGGGCGCTTACCGATGGCGGCGACGGCCTTGGCGCCCTTGAAATTATCACGCGCGGCGCCACTTCAAGGCTGAGGCCAGGTGGCGTATTATGGATGGAGCACGGCTGGGATCAGGCGTCCGCCGTGCGCAGTTTGTTGCAAAGCACCGGCTTTAGGCAGGTAGGCAGTTCAAGCGACCTGGCCGGTATCGAGCGGATTACCGGCGGGTCTTTATAATGTGGTTGATTATTGTCCAGGAAACGAGAGCACCATGAGCGAAGTTCAAGATTTTATTAAGGAAACCGTTACCAGCCACCCCGTCGTGCTGTTCATGAAGGGTACGGCCCAGTTTCCGCAATGCGGTTTTTCCGGCCGGGCCATCCAGATTCTGAAGGCGTCGGGCGTGACCAAGCTGGTAACCGTCAACGTGCTCGAAGACGAGGAAGTGCGCCAGGGCGTCAAGGAATACGCCAATTGGCCCACCATTCCCCAGTTGTACGTGTCGGGCGAGTTCCTCGGCGGCTCCGACATCATTGCCGAAATGCATGAAAGCGGCGAGCTGCTTACCGTTCTGAAAGAGGCCGGCGCGCTTGAGTAATGCGCAGCGGGCCGGCGGGCAGGTTCCTAACGCGGCGGGGCAGGGTGCCGTCAGGCATTCCTGTCCCGTTTGCGTAGCCGGGGCCTTGCCATGAGCGGCAAGCGCCGGCTCGTGGTCGGCATTACGGGCGCCACGGGCGCCACCTATGCGGTGCGCATGCTGCGGGCTTTGCAGGGCGTGCCCGATGTCGAGTCGCATCTGGTCGTTTCGCCGTCGGGCGTGCTGAACATCAAGTACGAACTGGGCATGACGCGCCAGGAGGTCCACGCGCTGGCCGACAAGGTTTACGGCTTTCGCGATGTCGGGGCCACCCTGGCCAGCGGTGGGTTCGCCACCACGGGCATGATCGTCGCGCCGTGTTCCATGCGAACCTTGGCCGCGGTGGCGCACGGGTTTTCCGACAACCTGCTTACCCGGGCGGCCGACGTCACGCTCAAAGAGCGCCGGCGCCTGGTCATGATGGTGCGAGAAACGCCTTTCAACCTCGCGCATTTGCGCAATATGACGGCGGTAACGGAAATGGGCGGCATCATCTTCCCGCCGCTGCCGGCGTTTTACCATCACCCCGCCACCATCGACGAAATGGTCGATCACACGGTGGCCAGGGTTCTCGAATTATTCGATATCGCGGTTCCTGGGCCGCACTGGGAAGGCGTGAGCCACGGCGCGCAATAGCGTTAGCCGGCGGCGGGCCTGGTGATCTCCTGCAGGGAGTCCACGGCCCGCACGTCCACCGGCGGCGCGTAGCCGTCCTTGTCGCGGCCAAAGTGCAATACCGTATGGGGATAGGGCACCTCGATGCCGGCGGCGTCGAAGCGCTGCTTGAGCAGCTTGTTGTAGCCGCGCTGAACCGCCCACTGATTGCCCGGTGTCGTCTTGATAAGCACGCGTATCCTGAAGCCCTGCTCGTTCAGAGCGGTTACGCCGGGTATGGAAATATCTTCCAGCACTTCCGGGGCAAGCTCCGGATCCTGCATCAGGTCCTTGAAGGCCATTTCCATCTGGGCAATGGCTTGATCCACGTTCTCGCGGTGGGCGACGTTGTACTCGCCATAGTGATAGCCGTAGTCGCGGGTGTGGTTGCTGACCTTGTCGATGCTGGAGAAGGGTATCAGGTGGTAGCCGCCGTCCAGTGTACGGATGACGACCGAACGGATGGTGATTTTTTCCACCGTGCCGAAAAGGCCGCAGACCTCGACGATGTCGTTCTGGTTCATGCCGTTTTCAAGCTGGATGAACACGCCGGTAATGACGTCCTGCACCAGCTTTTGCGCGCCGAATCCTATGGCCAGTCCGGCAACGCCGGCGCCGGCTATCAGGGGCCCGATGTCGATGCCGATTTGCGAGAGCACGACCAGCACGGTCATGGTGGCGATGACCACGGCGGCGGCGTTGCGAAACAGCATGAGCAGGGTTTTCTCGCGTTCGCTGGGGCGGCGGTGCAGTCCGCCCGCACCCAGGCGATGCTCGATAAGGCTGGCGATGATGGTCCAGCTCAGCGCCGCAATCGCCAGAATGACGCCCACTTTCAGGATGACGGCGATAACGGCGCGGCCGCTGTCCGAATCCAGCCAGGCCCCGAGGTCGAAGGCGTGCCAGGCGTCCAGCACGACAAGCGCCACCAGGATGAGGATCAGCAGCCTGAGCCCTTTGAGGGCGGCCGGGACATAGGAGTTGATGCGGGTTTCGAGCAGAGGCAGGGCTTTGTTCCAGGCGTCCGGTACGACGATGCGGCGGGCCAATAAAGACGACAGCGCGGCGGCCAGCAGGGCGCCGGCGATGATCGCCACGACCGATTGCGCCGTGGCGCGCATCATGAAAGCCAGCGCCAGCTGCTGCTCGGCCTGGCTGGCCACCAGCAGAACAGTCAGGTAGGCAATGGCAATGACGTGCCATAACCGCGCCAGGACGCGGATCAGCGTGCCGAACACCGCGGTGCTCGATTTTTCCGCCCAGGCGGTCAGCCCGGCCTTGACGCTTTTGCGATGGCTCCAGACCACGCGCACGCCGTAGACGTATACGCCCAGCATGATCAGCAGGCCCAGCAGGCGGCCTAGCGAGGGCAGCATGATGGCCTGGGTAATGGGCACGACGGCCAGCAGGCAGTAGCCCGTCAGGCCGATCAGCAGCGTCAGCCAGCGGTTCCAGTAGCGCGCCGTGGCGGGCTGCAGCGGCAGCAGGCGAAGGTGTTCGTAGCGGGTGGCGAAGACGCCCCGGGACAAGGCCTTGACGGCCTCTATCATGGCGAATGCGCTCAGGAACTGGAAGGCGAGTCCGGTCGTGCCGTTTTCCTGCTCAGCCAGGAACAGGGCCGCGGCGTAGCCCGCCAGCGCCGCCAGCAATGTGGCCGCAAGGTCGACGGCCAGCGCGGCCGCGACGCCGATGAGTTTTCGGCTCAGGGCCAGGCCGGGTTTCCTGCGCCCGCCTTCCCTGGGCTGTTCGGTCTGTATCCAGCGGTTCAGGCGGGTGAACGCCGCGCCCGCCGCCAGCCTGAAAACCAGATATGCCGCCAGGGTGGCAAGCACGGTGGCGGCCAGGAGGCGGAGCGCGTCGCCGTGCGACGGCGCTGTGGCAGTGAAAGGCAGCTTGCCTTGTGCCAGGGACTTGACGGCTGCCGCGGCGCTGGACAGGTCGTTGGTGGTGTGCCGCAGCGTCAGGGCCAGGCGTTGCGTCGGCGATATGTGCTTGCCGGCGTCTCCCGAAATCTCCACTTGTGAACCTGCTTGTGTGGAGGCGTTATCGGCGCGGGGCGGGTGTGCGCCGGTTTGCGGTTGCGCTTTGGAATCGCCCTGGGGCGCCATGGTGCGCAGTTCCTGGATGAGCTGGTCGCGGGTCTGGGGATTTTCCAGCAGGTCGGCAAGCACGGCGTAGGGGGTTTCGTTGCCGGCCGCGGGCGGGCTGGCTTGGGCATGGCCCGGGATGTGCACGGCCAGGCCGGCCAGGAGGAAAAAAATACCGATAAGAACCTTGCAAAAACACGGGCTCAAAGTGTTGTGGGCCGTATCGAAGCGCATGCGGCGGACTCCCTTTGATCGTTGGCGGTGAACAAATAAAAAAGCACGTAGCGTGTTGTTGGTTATGAAGCCAGCCAAACAACACGTTGATCACGTGCTTATATAAAAGGGTAACACCCGCATGCCGGCTTGTCAGGCCGGGGTTCGCCGCGCCGCTACAGGGAACGCAGATCCGTCATGAATATGGTTTTATGCGGCCGGCCGCCTTCAGCGGAGGTTTGTCCGCCGTCATCGTCGCCGTTTTCGCGGTCCGGGGCCAGACCAGGATTGTCGAAGTCTTCGTGGTCGAAGGCCATGTCGCCTTGCGCATCGGGCGTGCCGGTCACGGCAAGCCCCGCGAAGTCGAACAGGTTTTGATCCATGAGGTGGGTGGGCACGACGCGCGAGAGCGCACCGAATACGTTCCAGGATCGGCCCGGCATTTTCTTGTCCCATTCCGCGATCATCCGGCCGACTTCCTTGCGCTTGAGGTTTTCCTGGGAGCCGCAAAGATTGCACGGAATGATGGGAAACTGCTTGAGCGCGGCATAGGCGATGAGGTCTTTTTCCATCACATAGGCCAGTGGCCGGATGACGATGTGCTTGCCGTCGTCGGACATCAGCTTGGGCGGCATGGCTTTCATGCGCCCGCCGTAGAACAGGTTCAGGAAAAACGTGGCGAGGATGTCGTCGCGATGGTGGCCCAGCGCGATCTTGGTGGCGCCCAGTTCGTCGGCCACGCGGTACAAAATGCCGCGGCGCATGCGCGAGCACAGCGAGCACATGGTCTTGCCTTCGGGGATGACGCGCGTCACCACGGAATAGGTGTCCTGGGTCTCGATGTGGTAGGGCACGCCCAGGTTCTTCAGGTATTCGGGCAGGATGTGGTCTGGAAAACCGGGCTGCTTCTGGTCCAGGTTGACCGCCACGATGTCGAACTTGATCGGCGCCCGCGATTGATGCGTCAGCAGCAGGTCGAGCATGCTGTATGAGTCTTTGCCGCCCGACAGGCATACCATGACCTTGTCGCCTTCCTCGATCATGTTGAAGTCGGCGATGGCGCGCCCGGTTTCGCGCATCAGGCGCTTGGCCAGCTTGTTGTCGTCCACACGCTGTTTGTGCGCGCGGCGGCGGTCGGCCCCGGCATCGGCTGGCGTATCGGGGCGGCTGTGGCGGTCGCCCGGCTCGTGGCCGGGGGCGTCGGGTAAAGGCGGATTCTGGGAAAGCATGGCAATAAACCCGCGGTTGCGCGGTTTCTACAAGTAAAGGTTAGCGGCTGCGCTGCAGCTCGATGCCGACGGCGGCGCAATCCGAGAAGGCGTTGGGTTTGCTGATGCGGATCCTGACCCGGCTGATTTCCGCGAAATCGCGCAGCAGGCGATCCACGACCTGCTCGATCAGCGTTTCCAGCAGATTGACGTGCGCCTGGGTGCATTCCTGCACGATGGCGTTGCGCAGCAGACGATAGTCCAGTACGGTTTGTATGTTCTGGTCGTGCACGGGCTGGCTGATGTCGACGTCGATTTCCGCATCGATATGCAGGGGCTGGGTGGCGCGCAATTCGTGTTCAAGAATGCCGATGCGTGCATCGAGGGCGAGTTGCGAAAAGAATATGCGGCGTGTGGACATGGCGTAGACCTTAACGGGGTGGCGCAATTGTAGTGCGATTACGCGGCCGGGCGGGAACTGCGCGCCGTGCCGGGGCCCTGCATGCTTGTTTGTCACGTTCGCGGCGATGCAGGACAATGCAGGGTGATACGCCACCAGGACGCGAGACCCTGGGGTATGCACTGGATGGAGCGCAATGCAGGCAAGCACAGAACACTACGATGCGGTAATTATAGGAGGCGGGCCGGCCGGCGTGTCGTGCGCCGTATGGCTGGCGCGCCTGGGTTATGCCCCGGTCCTGCTCGAGGCCGGCAGCCGCATAGGCGGCCTGTGCCGGATGCATCCCTTCCCCGACGACTGGAATGCCTCGCTGCCGGGCATGACCGGCCCGCAGGTCGCCGACAATCTCGAACTGAGCCTTGAACAGGCCGGGGTGCCGGTGCTCTTGTCGCATGCCGTGGCTCATATCGAGCCCGCCGGTCGGGAATTCATCGTAACCGCCAGGCACGAAGGCGGCGAAGCCACGCTGCGCGCCGCGCACGTGGTACTGGCCACGGGCGTTACCGCGCGCGGCCTGCCGCAGGCGGACACGGCGGCCGCCGGAGCCGGGGCGGCCCAAGCCGGGGGCAAGGGCATGACGGCGAGCTCGTCCGTACTGATCGGCCCGGGCGCGCACATTGTGGCCCAAGACTTCACGGGCAAGCAGGTGGCGGTGCTGGGGGGCGGCGACAATGCCTTCGAAAACGCCTTGTACGCCATGCGGCATGGCGCCTCGCTGGTGCAGGTTTACGCGCGCAACGTGCGTGCGCAACAGCAATTCGTGCGCCAGATCCCGGCCGCGCAAATGCATGTGGGCGAGTACCAGGTCGATGTCCAGGCGTGCGCCGTCAATGGGCGGCGCTACGACCTGATCCTGGTGTTCTATGGCTGGGAGCCCAATGCACGCTTTGCCGGCAGCCTTGACCTGAGCCGCGGCGAACAGGGCTTTATCGCAACCGATGCCGCCACGGCGCAAACCAGCTTTCCAGGGGTCTACGCCATTGGCGAGGTCACGCAGCGCCAGCATCCTTGCGTGGTAACCGCCTTGGCCGACGGCGTCACCGCCGCCAAGGCCATTCAGGCGCGCATCGAGCGAGGGCGCGGCTGATTTGGCGATCCCCGGATGCAGTCTGGCGGAAACCGGATAGATGCGGGAATGTGCCTTGGGTATCTTCCAAGTGTCGGGACCCATTCCGGGTTGTCCCCCCAAGGAGAACTGATCATGTCCAAGGTTGCTTACGATGCTTACCGCGAGGAAGTCGCAGGCCGTGCGTCTGTCGAAGATACGCCCGAACTGGTGGAGTACTACGAGGAGCTGGGACGGCTGAACACGGCGGCGTTGTGGACTGTCGCCAACAAGATCGAGCCGTGGCAGCCCAAGTCGCAGTCCGTGCCGATGTTGTGGCGATACGGCGACCTGCGCGAGCATGTGCTGCGCTCGGTGTCTTTGGTGTCGCCGGAAAAAGCGGGCCGGCGGGTCATCTACCTGGACAATCCCGGCCGGAGGGATGTGGCGGCTGCGGTGGGTTGGCTGTATTCGGGTCTGCAGGTGATGCATCCGGGCGAGGCGGCCTCGGCGCACTGGCATTCGTCTTCGGCATTGCGCTTCATCATGGAGGGCCGTGGCGCCTACACCATCGTCAATGGCCACAAGATGCCGCTGGGCGCCAACGATTTCGTGATCACGCCCAATGGCTGCTGGCACGAGCACGGGGTCGGGGAGGACGGACTGCCGTGCATCTGGCAGGACGGGCTGGACATCCCCTTGGCAAACGCCATGGAGGCGGGGTTCTTCGGCGTGCATCCCGATCTGCATCAGGCTGTCGGCCATCCTGTGGATGACTCCGTCGGAATATGGGGAGCGCCCGGCTTGCGGCCGCAGGACGTCAAATGGAGCCAGCCCTACTCCCCGTTGTTCAAGTACCAGTGGGAGCCAACCTACGAGGCGTTGCTGCGCTATGCCAAGGTTGCCGACGACAACCCCTGCGATGGCATGCTGATGCACTACACCAATCCGGTCACCGGCGGCCATGTCATGGCCACGATGGGCGCCAGCATGCAATTGCTGCGGCCCGGATTCGTCGGCAAGGCGCATCGCCATACCGGCAGCTTCTTGTATCAGGTGGCCAAGGGCCGTGGCTACTCGATCATCGACGGCCGGCGCTTCGACTGGCAGGAGCACGATATCTTCTGCGTGCCTTCCTGGGCCTGGCACGAACACGCCAATGCCTCGCAGACCGAGGATGCTTGCCTGTTCTGCTTCAATGACCTGCCAACCATCGAGAACATGGGTTTCTACCGGGAAGAGATGCTGGCCGACAACAGCGGCCACCAGCCGGTGCTGCTTCAAGCGCAGGCCGGACAGGAGCTTGTTTCGGCCTGATCGACGTCCATCGTTCCGTTTGCGCGAAGGCATGCTGTTCCGGCGGGGTCCGGGGATGGGGCGCGCGGTTGTTCGGCGCCCGGGCCTGGCGTACTATTGAAGCATATAGGTCGGGGGCGTTCGCCGCCGACCGTGCTTTCTTCAGCGAAGCGAGAGGCTGGAAATGGCCGACTTACTGGCGGAATGGACCGAGCCCCTGTTCAGGCAGCACATGCTGCTTGCCTCGGACGATGTCGACGAGATCCGTTTGCGTGTTGCGGAACTCTTGAACGACCATATCCTGGAGCCGCGCGGCGCCACGCTGGCTGCGCGGCTGCATGGCGTCAAGGCCGGGGTGCTGAGTGTCTGCATGCTCGAGTACGGCGAGGCGGTTACCGTCGAAGAAACGCGCCCCGCCGGAGAGTTTCTGCTGCTTCAGATGCCGTTGTCCGGATCGGTGGATATCGAATGCGATGAAGGCAGTTGGACGGCCGGCCCCGGGTCGGGGGTGATTTTGCCCTCGAATATGCCGCACCGGCTTGACTGGAAGGCCGGGGCCACGCAGATCATCCTGAAAGTGCCGCTTGGCCGCCTGTATGCGGAGTACGGCAGTTTGACGGGCGCCCACCCTGGCAAGCCGCTGAAGTTCAACCGGCGGATCGACCTGGGCTCGGGGGACGGCGAGCAATGGAATGCCTTGATGCGCTATTTCTGCGAGCAGGCCGCGCAGCCGTCGCCCTTGGGCTGGTTGAAGGCCAGAGTTGCCGAAGAGGCGCTGATGCGCCATCTTTTATGCGCGCAATCCATTTCTCTGCGCGAGCATTACTTTGGCGGCGACTGCGCCCAGGTGCCCAGGCGTCTGCGGCGCGCGCGAGAATTCATAGAGGCTCACCTGCACGAAGGCATTTCGCTGGACGACATCGCAGAGCACAGCGGTACGAGCTTGAGGAGCTTGTCGCGTATGTGCCAGCTTCAGTATGGCGCCAGCCCCATGCAATTGTTGCGAAACCTGCGCCTGGACAAGATACGGCAGGAACTGCTGAGCGCGTCCGTGGACAGCAATGTTTCCGAAGTGGCGATGCGCTGGGGTTATACGCATCTGGGCCGATTTGCCGCGGCTTACCGGAAGCGGTTCGGCGAAGCCCCCAACGAAACGCGTCAGGCCGGCGCCGCGGCCGTCAGGATGCACTCTGTTCTGGCTGGTTCGGAGACAGTCACGTCGAAGGCTCGCAGTTCGTCGCGCCGGAATACGTGAACCGTTACCGTGTCGCCGGGCTGGTAGGCTTGTAAAAGACGGTCGGGGCCGGTCTCGGTGACGCGCAGGCCGTTGATGGCCACCAGTATGTCGCCCGCCGACAGGCCCGCGCGGTGCGCCGCCCCGCCTTCGAAAACCGTGGCCAGCACGGTTTCTCCGTGTGCCGGGCGGATGCGGACGTCGAGCGTCGGCGTTGACGACGCGGCCTTCAATTCGAGCCTGATGCCTTGCTGCCGCAACAAGGATTGCAGCGGAATATCTTCGCGCCCGTCGACATAGCGGGCAATGAAGTCCGAGACATCGACGCCGGTGGCTTCGCGAACGAGCCTGGCGATGGAGTTTTCGGGCACGCCCTTGCCCGAGCCCTGGTAGAAATCGCGGCCGTATCTGTCCCACAGCAGGCGCATGACATCGTCCAGCGAGCGGCTGCCCCCCGATTCGCGCCGGATGGTCATGTCCAGACCCAGCGCGGCAAGGGAACCCTTGGTGTAGTAGCTGACCAGGGCGTTGGGCGAGTTCTCGTCCTGCTTGTAATAGCGGGTCCAGGCATCGAACGAGCTTTCCGCGATCGACTGCTTGTGGCGGCCCGGCGTGCGCAGCACGCCGCTGATGGCTTTGCCCAGCAGGCGCAGGTAGCTGGCCTGGTCGATGGCGCCCGAGCGCAGCAGCATCAGGTCGTCGTAATACGAGGTGAAGCCTTCGAATACCCACAGCAGGCGGGTGTGGTTCTCGCGGCTCAGGTCGTAGGGCGCAAAGGCCGCCGGCTTGATGCGCTTGACGTTCCAGGTATGGAAGTATTCGTGGCTGACCAGCCCCAGGAAAGTCTGGTAGCTATCGCCCGGGTTGTCCTGGCCGAGGGTGGGCAAATCGGTGCGTTCCGTCATCAGTGCGGTGGAGGCGCGGTGTTCCAGCCCGCCGTAGCCGTCGGCCGTGACCATGGTCATGAAGACGTAGCGGTCGGACGAATCCAGGAAGGGCGCGCGCTTGCTGGCGGGCTCGAACAGCGCAATCTGGGCGGCGCAGATTTTTTGCGCGTCGGCGGCGATGCGCTTGAGGTCGATATTGGGCGCCAGGCCCGTGAACACCATTTCGTGTTCCGCCCCGTGCGCCTTGAAGCGGACGCACTGCGGAGTGCCCATTTCGACCGGGTGGTCGAGCAGCGCGTCGTAGTCGGGCGCCCGGTACATGCCGAAGCCGTGGCGGCGCGCGGCCAGGCTATGGCCGGCCGCTTCGGGCAGGCTGGTGTAGACCTTCCAGTTGCGGGCGTGCGGCGGAGCGAGCAATTCCACGTAGCAGGGTTCGTGCTCGTGTCCGGTTGCGCCAAGAAACACGCTGGCGCCGTTGAAAAAGGCGTGGGTCTGGTCGAAGTGGGCGCCGCGCACGGAAAGGTCCCAGGCGTAGACGGTGTATTCGAGGGTAAGCGGTCCTGCGCAAGGCGCGCAGCGCCAGCTGTGGTTGCCGGTCTTGCGCACGGGCACCGGCTTTTTGCCGCTGCGGGCGCTTATGCTGGTGATCTGCCGTGAAAAATCGCGGATGAGGTAGCTGCCGGGAATCCAGGCGGGCAGCGTGAACTCCTGGCCTTTCGGATTGGGCCGGCGAATGATGAGTTGCACCGAGAACTGATGGCCGGCGGGGTCGGACGGCGTTAGGCGGTAAAGTAACGGTTCTTTATTCATTCCTCAATATTACCTGCAAGGAGTCAACATGAGCGCAGCATTGGTGAAAATTGAAACTCGCGGCCGTGTCGGGTTGCTGGTGCTGGATCGCCCCAAGGCCCTGAACGCGCTGAACAACGACGTGGTGGCCGAGCTGGCCGCGGCCCTGCGCACGTTCGACGCCGATCCCGGGATCGGGGCCGTGGTGCTGACCGGCAGCGAAAAGGCCTTTGCGGCGGGCGCCGATATCGACGCCATGCGCAACTGGTCGTATACCGACGTGTTCAACCAGGACTACCTGGGGCACGACTGGGAAGCGCTGCGGCGCATCCGCAAGCCCATCGTTGCGGCGGTGTCCGGCTACGCGCTGGGCGGCGGCTGCGAGCTGGCCATGCTGTGCGACTTCATCATCGCCGCCGAGAACGCCCGCTTCGGCCAGCCCGAGATCAATCTGGGCATCATCCCGGGCTTTGGCGGTACGCAGCGCCTGGTGCGGGCTATCGGCAAATCCAAGGCCATGGACATGATACTTACCGGGCGCATGATCACGGCGGCCGAAGCCGAGCTGGCCGGCCTGGTATCGCGCGTGGTGCCCGCCGAGCGGCTGCTCGACGAGGCGCTCGAGGCTGCGGCGCTGATCGCCGCCAAATCCCAGCCTTCCGTCATGATGGCCAAAGAGTGCGTGAACCGCGCATTCGAAACCCCATTGCATGAAGGGTTGTTGTTCGAGCGCCGTAATTTCCATGCGCTTTTTTCGACCGAAGACCAGAAGGAAGGCATGGCGGCCTTCATCGAAAAGCGCCGGCCGGAATTCAAGAACCGCTAGGAACGTGGGCGGTTCCGCCGCCCACGTTCCCGAAGCTGTCCAGCGTTGGCTGGCCTCGGCTGCAGGCCGTGCCGCGCCACGCTGCAATGGCGTATTTCGCAGCGTGCGCGGCGCGTATTTTTACCGATGGAGGCGTGTTGCGCCATGTTTCGCTCAAACAACAAGACCCCCGCCTGACAAGTTGCTTACTGTTCCAAAATAAAGTTATACTCCATGGGTTTTATGCTTAACAGGTGTACAACGTGGTTGTTTCAGGCAAGGGGCAAGCTGCGGGCTACCCCGAAGAAGCAGCTTCGGAGTCCCGGCTGGTAGAGTCGAAGCTGGTGCTAAGCGATGCCGATCGCGCAACCTTGAAATTCAAGGCCGAGCGCGGGCTCGTCAGGGTGCTGGCAGCGCAGGCTGTCATGGCGCTTGTTGCCGCTCTCGTCTCTTGGATTATCGCTGGTGGTGCAGCAGGTGCCTCGGCCCTTATTGGGGCAGGCGCCTATTTTGTGCCCAACGCGTTTTTCGCGGTGCGTTTGCTGCTAAGGCTGAAGGCATCCAAGCCTGCCAGCCCTATCGCCTTCTTGACCGGCCAATTCATCAAGCTGGGCGCTACGGCGGTGTTGCTGGCGCTGGCTGTGCAGTGGTGGCGGGACTGGCTGGTCTGGCCGGCCATGTTGTTTGGCCTGGTTTGCGTGATGAAGGGTTATGTGCTGTTGATGATGTTCCGCAAGCTTCCGTAGCTGCGCAATAAAAAAATTTCACGAATGCGATGCAAAGAGCCTGCATCACATTCTCGTTTCAAGTTCACGAGGTAAGGGATCCGATGGCTGCTAGTGATATTACGCCGCAGGCTGAGTATATTCAGCATCACCTGGTTCATTTGAATAGCCTGGGCGCAAAGCAATCGGTGATTGCTGATTTCAGCGTGCTCAACTACGACTCGATGTTCTGGTCCCTTTTCACGGGCGTCATCGTGCTCTTCTTTCTTTGGCGCGCCGCCAGGCGCGCCACCACCGGCGTACCGGGCCGTTTCCAGGTCGCCGTGGAAATGCTCATCGACATGGTCGACAACGAAGCCAAAAGCATCGTCAACAACGAGAAATCGCGTATTTTCGTTGCGCCCTTGTGCCTGACCATCTTCCTCTGGGTCATCCTGATGAACACGCTCGACCTGGTTCCCATCGACCTGCTGGGCTGGGTCTTCAGGCTTGTCGGGCTGGGCGGCCATCACGACCCCCTGTACTACCACCGCATTCTGCCTACCGCCGACCTGAACGTTCCCATGGGCATGTCCCTGGGCGTGCTGGTGCTGACCCTCTATTACGGCATCAAGGTCAAGAAGCCCTACGGCTTCGTCAAGGGCCTGCTTACGTCCCCCTTCCATGCACATGGCTTCCTGGGCCTGCTCCTGGTTCCCTTCAACATCCTGCTGAACCTCATGGAGTACGCCGCCAAGACCGTGTCGCTGGGAATGCGGTTGTTCGGCAATATGTTTGCCGGCGAACTGCTCTTCATGCTCATCGCCCTGCTGGGTGGTGCGTGGACCGGATTTAATGCTGTCAGCATGGGCTTGGGCATCGGCCAGATTTTTGCTGGTTCGGTGTGGGCTATCTTCCACATCCTTATCGTGATCCTGCAGGCTTATATCTTCATGATGTTGGCCCTGGTGTACGTAGGCCTGGCTCACGAAGACCATTAATGAATTTCCGCTCTGGGCCGGTATTCCGGCGCAAAGCGGAGGCGCAAGGTTTTCTTGCACAGAAGTTTTCTTTTTTGACTTTTTGATTACACGGTTTTTAACCAAGGAGTTGTTATGACCAACGTTGCTCTCGTTGCTCTGGCTTGCGGTCTTATTGTTGGCCTGGGTGCTTTCGGCGCCAGTATCGGTATCGGCCTGATGGGCGGTAAATTTCTGGAAGCTTCGGCTCGCCAGCCCGAACTCATGAATTCGCTGCAAACCAAGATGTTCCTGTTGGCCGGCCTGATCGACGCCGCCTTCCTGATCGGCGTTGGTATCGCCATGTTGTTCGCTTTCGCCAATCCGTTCCTCGGATAAGCATGAAACCGCCCGCCGGCAAGGCGGGTAAGCTGTCGTTTGCGGTGCCCGCCTTTGTGGGCGCTGCGGCGACTTGAATATACGGTGTTGTGCAGGTCGCTGCATGATGCATGTGGTATTAAAGGGAAACGACCGTGAATTTAAACGCGACTCTCTTTTTTCAGATGATCGTGTTTTTCGTCTTGGCGTGGTTTACGATGAAATTCGTATGGCCGCCCATGATGAAAGCAATGGACGATCGCCGTCAAAAAATTGCCGATGGCCTGGCGGCCGCCGACAAGGGCAAGGCCGATCTGGCCCAGGCCCAGGCGCGCATTAGTCTGATAGAGGCTTCTTCCAAAACCGAGAACCATGCCCGCATCCTCGAAGCCGAGAAGCAAGCGGCGGGAATCATCGACGAAGCCCGGCGTGAAGCCGAAGCCGAAAAGGCCCGCATCGTTGCGCAAGCCAAGGTCGATGCCGAGCAGGAAGTCAAGCGCGCCCGCGATGCGTTGCGCGGCGACGTGGCCAACCTGGCCATCAAGGGTGCCGAGCAGATTCTCAAGCGGGAAGTCGATGCCAAAGCACACGCCGAGCTGCTCGACCAGCTCAAGGCGCAACTCTAATCAGGGCGGGCCATGGCTGAATTATCGACTATTGCCAGACCTTACGCCGAAGCGCTGTTCGCTTCGGTGCAGGACGACCAGGCCGGCTTGGCCTCCTGGTCCGATCTGGTCAACCAGCTTGCGGCCATCGCAAGCCTGGAAGATGTGCACGAGGCATTGACCGACCCGCGTCTGAACAACGCGCAGCGCGCCGAGCTGTTCTGCGAACTGGTCAAAGAGCCGCTTTCCCCGAAAGCGCGCAATTTCATCGATCTGCTGGTCAACAACAATCGCATTTTGCTGTTGCCGCAAATCGCCGAGCAGTTCGATTTTCTCAAGAACCGGTTCGAAGGATCCGCGCTTGCCGAAATCACGAGTGCGTTCGCGCTCGACGATGCGCAGGTTCAAGACCTCGTTGCCGGCCTTGAAAAAAAGTTTGGCCTAAAACTCAAGCCGGTCGTCACGATCGATCCCGCCCTGATCGGCGGTGTTCGCGTGCTTGTCGGCGATCAGGTACTCGATACTTCCGTGCAGGCCCAGTTGGCCCGCATGCGCGACACGCTGGCCGCTTGATGCGGGCCAGATAACAGGATTCCAGGAGTCTGAACATGCAACTTAACCCGTCAGAGATCAGCGAGCTGCTCAAGAGCCGTATTGAAGGCTTGGGCGCGTCGACCGACGTACGTACGCAAGGCACGGTCGTTTCCGTGACCGACGGTATTACCCGCATCCACGGCTTGTCCGACGTGATGCAGGGCGAAATGCTTGAATTCCCCAACAACGTGTTTGGCCTTGCGCTCAACCTCGAGCGCGATTCCGTCGGCGCGGTTGTCCTGGGCGATTACACAGGCGTGTCCGAAGGCGACCCGGTAAAAACCACCGGCCGCATTCTTGAAGTGCCCGTCGGCCCCGAGCTGCGCGGCCGCGTCGTCGACGCGCTGGGCAACCCCATCGACGGCAAGGGCCCCATCAACGCCAAGGCTACCGACATCATCGAAAAAGTGGCGCCCGGCGTTATCGCCCGCCAGTCGGTCGACCAGCCTTTGCAAACCGGTATCAAGGCCATCGACTCCATGGTGCCTATCGGCCGCGGCCAGCGCGAGCTGATCATCGGCGACCGCCAAACGGGTAAGACCGCCGTCGCCGTCGACACCATCATCAGCCAGAAGGGCAAGAACGTCACCTGCGTGTACGTCGCCATCGGCCAGAAGGCTTCCACCATCAACAACGTCGTGCGCAAGCTGGAAGAGTTCGGCGCAATGGAATACACCATTGTCGTGGCCGCCGCCGCGTCCGACTCCGCCGCCATGCAATACCTGTCGGCCTATGCCGGCTGCACCATGGGCGAATACTTCCGCGACCGCGGCGAAGACGCGCTCATCGTGTACGACGACCTGACCAAGCAAGCCTGGGCCTATCGCCAGGTGTCGCTGCTGCTGCGCCGTCCTCCCGGGCGCGAAGCCTACCCCGGCGACGTTTTCTACCTGCACTCCCGCCTGCTCGAGCGCGCGGCCCGCGTCAACGCCGACTACGTCGAAAACTTCACCAAGGGTGAAGTCAAAGGCAAGACCGGCTCGCTTACCGCGCTGCCCATCATCGAAACGCAGGCCGGCGACGTGTCCGCATTCGTGCCGACCAACGTCATTTCCATTACCGACGGTCAAATCTTCCTGGAAACCGACCTGTTCAACGCCGGTATCCGCCCCGCCATCAACGCCGGTATCTCGGTGTCGCGGGTTGGCGGCTCAGCCCAGACCAAGGTCATCA
>Ga0182744_1001254_pt1 | contig 22440 bp, 17 predicted proteins | sample eDN3rd30CKraftMG_FD_128525 | JGI IMG/M metagenome (GOLD analysis project Ga0182744, IMG submission 128525) | Enriched Miracle-Growth compost microbial communities from Emeryville, California, USA - eDNA 3rd pass 30_C Kraft MG (version 2) (version 2) ...
CCAACGGCAGGGTCAGCAAGCTGGATCTGGGCAGCGGCCGGGTGCAATGGCAGACCGGCGTGGACAAGGCCTTGTCCGCCGGCGTGGGGTCCGACGGCCGGACCACGGCGGTTGCCGCCAGCGATGGCGCCGTCATCGCCTTCGACGAGCAGGGCAAGGAAAAATGGCGCAGCAACGCCACCAGCGCCGTCAATATTCCGCCCGCCGTCGGCGCCGGCGTGGTCGTCGTGCGCAGCAGCGATTACCGCATCCAGGCCTTCGACGCGGCCACGGGCGAGCCGCGCTGGAACATCCAGCGGCCCGGCCCAGCCCTGGCGCTCAAGACCAATATGCAGATGTTGATCCTGGACGGGCTGCTGATTTCCGGCTTGCCCAACGGGCGCCTCATGGCCATAGACGCCGCCACCGGCAATGTCCAATGGGAAGGCACGGTATCCGTGTCCCAGGGGGCGACCGACCTCGAGCGCATCAGCGATGTCGTCGGCACGCCGCAGGTGCAGGGCCCCTTGCTGTGCGCCGTCACCTATCAGGGACGCATGGTGTGTTTCGATGTATCCCAGGGCGGGCGGCCGGTCTGGGAACAGCGCTTTTCCAGCAATACCGGCATGGCTACCGATCCGCAGCACGCCTATGCGGCCAACCAGCGCGACACGGTATACGCCTACGACCTGACCGACGGCCACGAAGTCTGGAAGCAGGATGCGCTGCGCAATCGCCGCCTGTCGGCGCCCGCCGTGGTGCCCCAGGCGGTGGCCGTGGGCGATTTCGAAGGCTATGTGCACTTCTTGTCGCGCAGCGACGGCCATCTGCTGGGCCGCCTGCAGGTGGGCGGAGGCAGCATCGTGTCGCCCCTGGTCGCCACCCCGCGCGGCGTGCTGGTGCAGACCGGCGGCGGGAATCTGGTTCTGGTTGCTACGAATTGAACAATATTGCTTTGAAACCGGTCGTTGCGCTGGTGGGCCGCGCCAATGTGGGCAAGTCCACCTTGTTCAACCGGATCACGCGTTCGCGCGCCGCGCTGGTGGCGGACTTCTCCGGCCTGACCCGCGATCGCCATTACGGCGAAGGGCGGATCGGCCGGCATCCCTTCATCGCCGTGGACACGGGCGGCTTCGAACCCGTGGCCAAGGATGGCATCCTGCTTGAAATGGCGCGCCAGACGCAGCAGGCCATCGCCGAAGCCGATGTGGTCATTTTCCTGGTCGACGCCCGTGCGGGCGTCAACGCGCACGACCACGAAATCGCGCGCCTGCTGCGCAAGACGGGCCAGCGGATATTCCTGGCCGTGAACAAGGCCGAAGGCATGCGCTATGGCTCGGCCGCCAGCGAGTTCCACGAATTGGGGCTGGGGGAACCCTATCCGATTTCCGCCTCGCACGGCGACGGGGTGGTGGACCTGATCGAACGGGCGCTGTCTTATCTGGACGAAGAAAACAGCGAAAGCGGGTCCGGCGGCCGCGGCCCAAAGACGGCCCGCAGGGCGGATCGGAAGGATCAGCAAGCCGGGGCGCGGGAAAGTCCTGCCAGTGTACCGGAAGAGTCCGCCGGGGAAGGCCCGGCCGAAGAAGGCCTGACCGGGGAAGACGCGCAAGCCGGAGAGGGCGGCGCGGCCGATGCGCACGTTCATCGCATCAAGCTGGCGGTGGTGGGTCGGCCCAATGTGGGCAAGTCCACGCTCATCAATACGCTGCTGGGCGAAGAGCGGGTCATCGCCTTCGACCTGCCGGGCACGACACGCGATGCCATCGAGATCGACTTCGACCGGGGCGGCGTGGGCTATACGCTCATCGATACGGCGGGGCTGAGGCGGCGCGGCAAGGTCTTCGAAGCCGTGGAAAAATTTTCGGTCATCAAGACTTTGCAGGCCATCGAAGCGTGCAATGTCGTCTTGCTGATGCTGGATGCGCAGGCGGAAATTTCCGACCAGGACGCCCACATAGCCGGTTTCGTGCTCGAAACTGGCAAGGCCCTGGTGGTGGCTATCAATAAATGGGATGGCCTTTCCGCCGAACAGCGCGAACGCGTACTGCGCGACTTCGAACGCAAGCTGCGCTTCCTGTCCTTCGCCAAGATGCACACCGTGTCCGCCCTGAAAGGCCAGGGCGTGAACGCCTTGCTCAGGTCGGTGAACGCTGCCCATGCGGCGGCCTTCGCCAAACTGTCCACGCCCAAGCTGACGCGCGTCCTGCAGGCGGCGGTCGAGCAGCAGCAGCCTCCCCGCAAAGGCATATTCAGGCCCAAGATGCGTTATGCTCACCAAGGCGGGCAGAATCCGCCGCGCATCATCATCCATGGCAATGCGCTGGACGCCATTCCGGATTCCTATCGCCGCTATCTCGAAACTCGCTTCCGCGAGGCCTTCAAGCTGGACGGCACGCCTTTGCGCATAGAATTCAAGTCTTCCGAAAACCCTTACCTACAGAGGCCGCAGTGAGCCGTTACTGGAGCGACCACCTTGCCGATCTGGCGCCCTACGTCGCCGGCGAGCAGCCCAAGGTCGCCGATCTGATCAAACTCAATACCAACGAACACCCTTACGGGCCTTCGCCCCGCGCCCTGGATGCCATCCGCGCGGCAGCCACCGACAGGCTGCGCCTGTATCCGGACAACGAGTGCACGGCCTTGCGCGAGGCCATTGCGCATCATCACGGGGTGCGGGCCGGCCAGGTTTTCGTAGGCAATGGTTCGGACGAAGTGCTGGCCCACATCTTCAACGGCCTGTTCCGGCGCGCCGGCCGGTCCTTGCTGATGCCGGACATCACCTACAGCTTCTATCGCACCTATTGCAGGCTGTTCGACATTCCCGTGGACCTGCAGCCGCTCGCGGACGATTTTTCGCTGCGCGTGACCGATTACACGGCAGCGCGGCAGCCCGGGCCGGCGGGCATCATCTTCGCCAATCCGAATGCGCCCACGGGCATCGCGCTGCCGCTGCGGGACGTCGCCGCCATCGCCGAAGCGCACCCGGACATACCGGTAGTGGTGGACGAGGCCTATGTCGACTTCGGCGGGGACTCGGCCGTGGCGCTGCTGGCCAGCCATCCCAACATCATCGTGGTGCATACCATGTCGAAGTCGCGCTCGCTCGCGGGCCTGAGGGTGGGCTACGCCATGGCGAGCGAAGAAATCGTGCAGGGGCTGCAGCGGGTGAAAGACAGCTTCAATTCATATCCGCTGGATACCTTGGCGCAGATGGGCGCCATCGCCGCCATACAAGACGACGCTTACTTCCGCCAAGGCTGCCGCGCCATCATCGACGCGCGGGAACAGCTCGTGCAGCAATTGGAAACGCTTGGATTCGAAGTGTTACCCAGCTGCGCCAATTTCGTCTTCGCCAGGCATCCGCAATACGACGGAGGCGAGCTGGCCGCGGCGCTGCGCGCCAGGGCCATACTGGTGCGGCATTTCAAGCAAGCTCGCATAGATCAATTTTTACGCATTACCGTGGGAACTCCTGACGATTGCGCGCGTCTATGTAGTACCTTGGCCGAAATATTAGGTAAAGCAAATTAAAGTACATACAGCCATTCAGCCGCGTGCGTGTTCAGGGAAAACCCTGTACAGTATGGGCTTTCACCAAATTATTTTAAATAACAAATTGGAGCCTAGCCGATGAGCAATAAAGGGCAAACACTACAAGATCCATTTCTCAATGCTCTGCGCAAGGATCACGTGCCCGTATCGATTTACCTGGTCAATGGAATCAAACTGCAAGGGCAGGTTGAATCTTTTGATCAATATGTCGTTCTGCTACGTAATACCGTTACGCAAATGGTATACAAACACGCTATTTCCACCGTCGTTCCCGCCCGCCCGGTGGCTTTCCAAGTGGATGCGCAGCCTGAATAAACGCATCATCGTCAAGCTGGCCGATACACCCGCCGTGTGCCTCGCGCCGGCGGGTCTTTCGTTTGGGCCGCGCCCATGAAGGCATTGATCATCAGCGTGGACCTGGGCGAGCCGGATTACGCCGCGCATGCCGAGGAATTCACCATGCTTGCCAAGGGCGCCGGCGCCGACATCGTCGGCACCATCGTCGCGCGCCGTGCGCGCCCCGATGCCGCCTATTTCATCGGCTCCGGCAAAGTCGAAGAAGCCCTGCTGACCGCCGACATGGAAGACGCCGCGATCGTGCTGTTCGACCAGGCCTTGAGCCCCGCGCAGCAGCGCAACCTGGAACGGAAGTTCAACCGCCGGGTGGTCGACCGCGTATCCCTGATACTGGACATCTTCGCCTTGCGGGCCAAGAGCCACGAAGGCAAGCTGCAGGTCGAGCTGGCGCAGTTGCAGCATCTTTCGACCCGGCTCACGCGCATGTGGACCCACCTGGAACGCCAGCGGGGCGGAATAGGCATGCGCGGGCCGGGCGAATCGCAGCTGGAAATGGACCGTCGCATGATAGGCGCCAAAGTGCGCCTGCTGCGCGAGCGCCTGGCGCGGGTGCAGCGCCAGCGCACCACGCAGCGCCGTTCGCGGTCGCGGGGTTCCACCTTGTCGGTATCTCTGGTCGGCTATACCAACGCGGGCAAGTCCACGCTGTTCAATGCCCTGACGCGGGCTGACGCCTACGCCGCAGACCAGCTTTTCGCCACCCTGGACACCACCACCCGCAGGGTATGGATAGAAGGGGCGGGTCAGGTGGTGGTGTCGGATACCGTGGGCTTCATCCGCGACCTGCCGCCCACGCTCATCGCCGCGTTCCGCGCCACGCTGGAAGAAACCGTGCAGGCCGATTTGCTGCTGCACGTGGTCGATGCGGCCAGCCCGCAGCGCGACGAACAAATCGCCGAAGTCGACAAGGTGCTCGCCGACATCGGAGCCGATGCCATACCGCGGATATTGGTCTATAACAAAATCGACGAGGCCGGCTATCTACCACGGGTCGAGCGCAATGAACATGGTACGATTGCACGAGTTTTTGTAAGCGCTCGAGAGCGCTTGGGTTTAGATGGTTTGCGTGGGGCAATTGTCGAATCTGGTCAAATCGCGGGAAACAATGCGTTTAATATCGAAAATCTTTAATCTGAACGATCCGGGCTGGGGGCGCGGCAACAATAATGGCGGTTCCGAACCGCCGCGCCGGCCCGGCAAAGGCGACGGCCCGCCGGATCTGGACGAGGTGTGGCGCGACTTCAACAACCGCCTGAGCTCGCTGTTCGGGCGCAAGCAGCGGCGCGGTGGCAACCGCTACGGCGGTGGCGATGGCCCCGGCGGCGGTGGCGGGCTGCAGCTTCCCAAGGGTTCGCCCAAGATGGTCGGCGTCGTCATTGCCATCGCCATCGGCCTGTGGCTGGCCAGCGGTTTTTTGATCGTCCAGGAAGGGCAGGTGGCCGTGGTCACCAAATTCGGCAAATACACCAAGACCTTGCCGCCCGGCCTGCAATGGCGCATGCCTTATCCCATAGAGAACCATCAAACGGTCAATATTTCGCAATTGCGTACGTTCGAAGTCGGCTTCCGGGGCACAGCGCGCAATAAAGTGCTGCCCGAATCGCTGATGCTGACCACCGACGAAAACATCGTCGACCTGCAATTCGTCGTGCAATACCGCCTGATCCCCACCGGAGCGCCCGACTACCTGTTCAAGACCAGCCAGCCGGACGAATCCGTGCGCCAGGCTTCCGAGACCGCCATGCGGGAAATCGTCGGCAAGAAGCCCATGGACTTCGTGCTGTATTCCGGCCGTACCGAAGTGGCGGCCGAGGTGCAGAAGCTCGCTCAAAGCATACTGGACCGCTACCAAACCGGCATACAGATCAGCACCGTGGCCATCCAGAACGTGCAGCCGCCCGAGCAGGTGCAGGCCGCTTTCGACGATGCCGTCAAGGCAGGCCAGGACCGCGAACGCCAGATCAACGAAGGGAACGCCTACGCCAACAAGGTGCTGCCCGAGGCCCAGGGCCAGGTCGCGCGCATGATCCAGGAAGCGGAAGGCTACCGCGCCACCGTCATCGGCGATGCGCAGGGCGATACGGCCCGGTTCGCGAGCGTCGAGGCGGAATTCGCCAGGGCGCCGCAAATCACGCGCGAACGCATGTATTTGTCCACCATGCAGGAAATCCTGCAAAAAAGCAGCAAGATCATGATCGATGCGCAGGCCGGCAACAATATGCTGTATCTGCCTTTGGACAAGATCATGCGCGATGCGGCGGCGGACCGCTCCACGTTCAGCTCGTCGGTCGAAAGCACCGCGTCGGCGGCGGCGGGCGCCGCGACGCAGCCGTCCAAGACGGCGCCCGCCTCGCGTCCGGCGAACACCCGTCAGCCCGACTCCAGCACGGCGGCAGGCAGGACCATGCTGGCGAATCCGTATTCCCGATAAGAGGCCATGATGCAACGTTTCTTTCCAGTTTTAGTCGGCCTGGTCATCGTCCTGGCAATACTGTCTTCTTGCGTGTTCATCGTGCGCGAGCGCGATTCCGCCCTGGTTTTCGCGCTGGGCGAAGTGCGCGAAACCATCGTCGAGCCCGGCCTTTATTTCAAGTTCCCGCCGCCGTTCGAAACCGTGGTGCGCCTGGACAAGCGCCTGCAGACCATCGAAACCAACGACCCCGAACGCATCCAGACGGCGGAAAAGAAAAACCTGCTGATCGACTCTTTCGTGAAGTGGCGCATTTCCGATCCGCGCCTGTTCTATGTAACCTTCGGCGCCAACGACCGCGCGGCGGTCGAGCGCCTGCAGGCGCAGATACGCGATGCCTTGAACGCCTCGGTCAATATACGCACCGTCAAGGAAGTGGTTTCCAACGAGCGCGACACCATCATGCGCGAAGTGCTGAACAACGTCGAGGCGCGCGCCAAGCCGCTGGGCGTGCAGGTGGTGGACGTGCGTCTGCGCCGCATCGATTTCGCGCCGGAGATCTCCGAATCGGTCTATCGCCGCATGGAGGCCGAGCGCAAGCAGGAAGCCAACCGCCTGCGGGCCACCGGCGCGGCCGACAGCGAACGCATCCGCGCGCAGGCCGACCGCGAACGCCAGGAACTGCTGGCCAAGGCTTACGCCCAGGCGCAGCAGATCAAGGGCGAAGGCGATGGCAAGGCGGCGTCCATCTACGCCGGCGCGTACGGCAAGAACCCGGAGTTCTACAGCCTGTACAAGAGCCTGGAAGGCTATAAGGCGGCGTTCTCGGGCTCGGGCGACGCCATCGTGCTCAGCCCCAAGTCCGAATTCTTCAAGTTCTGGAACGCCGCCGAGGGCGCGCAGCCGGCGCCGGCCACCCCTTGAGGCGTGCCGCCCGCGCCGGCCCGTCCCGCGCGGCGCCCGTCCCCTAAACGAGACACGGCTTGTTTCACTTATTCGATTCTATCGTTTATACTAACGCGTAAGTTTCGATTATCTTTACCGCAAGCGACTTGGCGGGCTTACGCCCCAGGTCGCTTTTTGTTTGGTTGTCTCCATGATTCCTAGCAGGGCCGCATGATGTCCAATTGGTTATTGCCGGAAAGTCTGGCCGATATTCTTCCCGCCGAAGCGCGGCGCATCGAAGAACTGCGCCGCAACCTGCTGGACCTGTATCGCACCTATGGCTACGAGCTGGTCGCGCCGCCCTTGGTGGAGTATCTGGATTCATTGCTGTCGGGCAACAGCGGCGAACTCAGCCTGCGCACCTGCAAGCTGGTCGATCAGTTGTCGGGGCGTACATTGGGCGTGCGCGCCGACATGACGCCCCAGGTGTCGCGCATCGATGCGCACCTGCTGAACCGGGAAGGGGTCACCCGGCTGTGCTATTGCGGTTCGGTGCTGCATGCCAAGCCGGCCGGCCTGCTGTCGGATCGCGAACTGCTGCAGATAGGGGCTGAAATCTTCGGCCATGCCGGCTTCGAGGCCGATATCGAAATCATCGAACTGGCGCTGGAAAGCGTCAGGCGGGCGGGGGTGTCGCAGGCCCGCGTGGATCTCAATCATCCGGCGGTGCCGCGCGCCATCGTGGACGCCGATCCGGCGCTGTCCGAGCGCGCCGCCGATATTTTCGGCCTGCTCAGCACCAAGGACGTTCCCGGGCTCAAAGCCTTGGGGGCCGGCGTTTCCGGCGTGTCCGCAGCCGGCATCGATGCGTTGCTGGCCCTGGTCACGCTGTATGGCGGCACAGAAGTCATCGAACGCGCCCGCAAGGCGCTGCCGCCCTTGCCGGCGGTGCAGTCCGCGCTGGGCGATCTCGAAACCCTGGTGCGAGCCCTGCCCGGCCATGAATTCAGCGTCGATCTGGCCGACGTCGGCAGCGGCTACGGCTACCATTCCGGCGTGGTATTTTCCATCTACGCCCAGGGCTGGCACGACGCCCTGGTGCGCGGCGGGCGCTATGACGGGGTGGGCCGGGCTTTCGGCCGATCCCGGCCCGCCACCGGCTTCAGCCTCGACTTGCGCAAGCTGTCGTCGGGCTTGCCGCCGGCGCCCGTGGCCAAGGCCATACGGGCGCCATGGGGTACTGACGCCGCACTGGTTCAGGCCCTGCGCAAGTTGCGCGCGCAGGGCGAAATCGTGGTGCAGATGCTGCCCGGCCAGCATAACAGCCTGGACGAATTCACCGTCGACCGGGAATTGATCCTGGACGGCGAGGTATGGAAAGTAAGGGCGACAGGCTGACGCCGGCTCGGCCGGACCGTCGTGTCGCATAGATTAAATCTGCTTTGGCCTTGGTAGCTGTTGGCCGAAATTTTTTGGTTGATACGTAACATGAGCAAGAATATTGTGGTGATCGGCACCCAGTGGGGTGACGAAGGCAAGGGGAAGATCGTCGATTGGCTGGCTGAATCGGCTCAGGGGGTCGTGCGCTTCCAAGGCGGCCACAACGCCGGCCATACCCTGTGGATCAACGGCAAGAAAACCATACTTCGCCTGATACCGTCCGGCATCATGCATGCCCATGTCACCTGCTATATCGGCAATGGCGTGGTGCTGTCGCCGGAGGCCCTGCTGAAGGAAATCGGCGAACTCGAAGAGGCCGGCCTGGACGTGCGCCCGCGCCTGCAGATATCCCCCGCCTGCCCGCTGATCCTGCCTTATCACATAGCCATCGATCAGGCCCGCGAGGCGCGCAAGGGCGAGGGCAAGATCGGCACCACCGGCCGCGGCGTAGGCCCGGCCTACGAAGACAAGATCGGCCGCCGGGCGCTGCGCGTGCAAGACTTGTACGATCCCTCCATCTTCGACGAAAAGCTGGCGGAAACCCTCGACTATCACAATTTCGTGCTCACGCAGTACCTGAACGGCAAGGCGGTCTCCGCGGACGAGGTGCGCGATCAGGCCATGGCGCTGGCGCCCGCCATCGAGCCCATGGTCGCCGACGTATCCAACAGCCTGCACATCGCCCGCAAGGCCGGCCACAAGCTTTTGTTCGAAGGGGCGCAGGGCGCGCTGCTGGACATCGACCATGGCACCTATCCCTTCGTCACCAGCAGCAATTGCGTGGCCGGCGCGGCATCGGCCGGCGCAGGCATCGGACCCCAGGCCTTGAATTATGTGCTGGGCATCGCCAAGGCCTACACCACGCGCGTGGGCTCGGGCCCGTTCCCCACGGAGCTGCTGGACGACACCGGGGTGCGGCTCGCCACGGTGGGCAAGGAATTCGGTTCCGTCACCGGGCGCCCGCGCCGCTGCGGCTGGTTCGACGCCGCCGCCATGAAGCGCTCCGTCATGATCAACGGCATTTCCGGCCTGTGCATCACCAAGCTGGACGTATTGGACGGCGTCGAACAGATCAAGATCGGCGTGGGCTACCGCTACAAGGGTGAATTCCTCGATGTGCTGCCCTATGGCGCCCATGCGGCCGCGGAAGCCGAGCCCGTGCTGGAGGAAATGGCCGGCTGGACCGAATCCACCGTGGGCATTACCGAATACGACAAGCTGCCGGTCAACGCGCGCCGCTATCTGGAGCGCATCGCCGAGGTCTGCGATGTGCCCATCGATATGGTGTCCACCGGCCCGGACCGCCTCGAAACCATCGTGCTGCGCCATCCTTTCACAGGCTGACCGCCCGCAGCTAGCCGCCCGCCGCGGCCGCAGCCACCCGCCCGTGGCGTGCCGCAGGGCGGGTTGCACAGGCGCGGGCAGCCGGCCGCTTGCGGCGGCCCGCCCATAGCTCACCATGGCTGGCCGCCCGCGGCTGGGCGTCCCCGGCTAGCCGCCCCCGACTAGGCGTCCCCGACTAGGCGTCCCCGACTAGGCGCCCCCGACTTTTCTTCAGCCTCGTACGGGTTTATCATTACTGCCTTTTTTTGAAAACGCGGATACGGGACTGAGTATGAATTTGCCACCAAACACGGATCGGGACCTTTGGGTCGGCTGGGACCAATACCATGGCCTCATCGAACGGCTGGCGCTGAATGTCCACGAATCCGGCTGGCAATTCGACAAAATCGTTTGTCTTGCGCGCGGCGGAGTGCGGGTGGGCGACGTGCTGTCGCGCATCTTTGACCTGCCCCTGGGCATACTGGCCACCAGCAGCTACCGCGAGGCCGCCGGCACGCAGCGCGGGCAGCTCGACATAGCCCAGTTCATTACCATCACCCGCGGAACCCTGGATGGCAAGGTGTTGCTGGTGGACGACATGGTCGATACCGGCACCACTTTCAGCAGGGTCCGCGATCATCTCCTGGCGCAGTTTCCCGCCATCACGGAATTACGGACTGCCGTCCTGTGGTGGAAGGGGCATTCGCAGGTAACGCCCGACTATTTCGTCGAAAAACTGCCCACCAATCCCTGGATACACCAGCCGTTCGAAGACTACGACAGCTTGCGCCCGCACCAGCTGGAGGCCTGGATGCGCAAGGGCGTGCGCAGCTGAGCGCGGCCGGCGGTTGCGGGCGGCAGGCGCGTGCAGCGGGCGCCGAACAACACGCCCGTCAAGATGTCTTGGGCATTTCGGACTGTTTCATGCTAAACTTTCAGGTTGTCGTTAGCACATCAGCTTTTAACCACCCACCTTCAAGGCTCAGGAATACATGCCTATCGTTCGTCTGAAAGAAAACGAGCCGTTTGAAGCCGCTCTTCGCCGCTTTAAACGCACCATCGAGAAAATCGGCCTCTTGACCGAACTGCGGTCGCGCGAATTTTACGAAAAGCCCACGGCCGAGCGTAAGCGCAAGCATGCAGCCGCCGTCAAGCGCCACTACAAGCGCATCCGCAGCCAACAACTGCCTCCGCGTCTGTATTGATTGATCCCTGAATCTTTTGTTCAGGAACTCCTCGCCCGAGTTGATGTTGTCGATGTCGTCGGGCGATATGTGCAGTTGCGCAAGGGTGGGGCCAACCTGCTTGGCCTGTGCCCCTTCCACAACGAAAAAAGCCCCTCGTTCACAGTAAGCCCCACCAAGCAGTTCTATCATTGCTTCGGCTGCGGGGCGCATGGCAGCGCCATCACCTTCCTGATGGAATACAGCGGGGCGAGCTTTCCCGAAGCCGTGCGCGCGCTGGCCGCCAATGCGGGCATGCCCGTGCCTGAAGAGCCGCGCAGCCCCAGGCAGCGCGCCGCCGACAAGCGCCGTAAAGAAGAAGTCTCGCGCCATCAGCAATTGCTGGACATGGCGCAGAAGCACTATCTGCGCGAACTCAAGGCGTCCCAGGAAGCCATCCGCTATCTCAAGCAGCGCGGCCTGACGGGCGAAACCGCCGCGCGTTTCGGTCTGGGCTGGTCGGGTCATGACCGGCGCGGCCTGGCGGCCGTGTTCCCGCAATACGAAGACCCCTTGCTGGTGGAGTCCGGCTTGGTGATCGAATCCGAAGACGGCCGCCGCTATGACCGCTTCCGCGAGCGCATCATGTTTCCCATCCGCAACGCGCGCGGCCATCTCATCGGCTTCGGCGGCCGCATCATCGGCAAGGGCGAACCCAAGTACCTGAACTCGCCCGAAACCCGGCTGTTTTCCAAGGGCCATGAGCTCTACGGCCTCTGGGAAGGGCGGGCCGGTATACGCAGCGAAGGGTGCGTGCTGGTCGTCGAGGGCTATATGGACGTGGTCAGCCTGGCGCAGCACGGGCTGGGCAACGCCGTGGCGACGCTGGGCACGGCCACCACCTCCTTCCACATTGAAAAGCTGCTGCGCACCAGCAGCAAGATCGTATTCAGTTTCGACGGCGACAAGGCCGGGCGCAGGGCCGCCTGGCGCGCTTTGACGACCTGCCTGCCGCTGGTGCGCGACGATGTATCGATACGGTTCCTGTTTTTGCCCGCCGACCACGACCCCGATTCCTATATCCGCGAATACGGCGTCGAAGCTTTTCGGGCGACACTGGCCGAAGCCGTGCCCTTGTCGCGCTTCATGCTGGAGGAACTGGCTTCCCATCACCGCATGGACGAAGCGGAGGGGCGGGCCGCCTGCGTGCATGAAGCCCGTCCTTTGCTGGCGCTGCTGCCCGAAAGCGCGCTGCGCCTGCAAATCGAGCGCGAGTTCGCCAAGCTGGTGCAATTGACGCCGGAAGAGCTGGCCGCGATGCTATTGGCCGCGCGCGCCGCCGCGTCGGCCCAAGCGGAAGGCGCGGGGCATCCCGCGGCCGGGATGCCGGCGGGGCGGCAGTCCGGCGCTCCGCATCCGGGCAAGGGGCTGCCCGTCGCGGGCGGCAGCGGCGCGGCGCCTGGCGCGCGCCATTCAGCAGGCTCGCCCGATGGCATCCATATTGCCGAAGCGCAAGGCGACGAGCCGCACGGGTTCATGGACGCCCCGGAATTCGATGCGCCCGAATACGATGACCCGCCGGATGCCGATCACGATGCCTATGATCGCGGCGCCCATGAGCACGACGCTTATGATCGCGACGCCTACGATTCCGGCTATGCGCCGGCCCGGCCCGCCATGGCCGGGCCGGCGCGCAAGCCGGCGCATGCGGTGACGCCCATGGCCAAGCGCCTGCTGCGGCTGTTGCTGGCGCACCCCGAGATCGTCGCCGGGGTAGGGGAGCAACAGCTTGAAATACTGGAGCACGGCCCCCATCTTGTACTCGTAAGAGACCTGATTACTCTGGCGAATCTCAGCGGCGCACGTCACGCCGGGGCCTTGCTGCAAGCCGCCGAACCGGGTTCGGATCTGGAAGGCGTGCTGGCGACTTTGACCCCGGAGCTGCTTGGCCAGGAAGATTTGCCCGACCCGCAGGCGGAATGGAATGATGCATTGCGGCGTATCGAGCTCGCCGCCATCAAGGCGGAGCAGTCGGCATTGATACGCGACGGCCTGAAGGATGATTTCTCAAGGAGGCGGTATCAGGAATTGACGCGACGGATCACTTTGTTGACTAGTGTTTCTTCGCCTAAAGTGCAGTAAAATCGAAAGTTTTCGCGTAGTCTTAACATTACAGCCCGCGCGCTTCATGCGTTGCGCCAGGCGTGCAAACCAGCCGTTCCCTTTTTTGCCCTGTAAATGGCACCGGCCATCGGGGATACTTCTCATCGGGCGGCTTTGGAAGGCACAGGCATGGCGCGCGCCGCACGCCAGGCTGGCATGTAAAGGCCCGCGATAGTAAGTTCTGCCCTGCAACACTCGGCGGCTGAAGCCGTTCGGGTGCTTTTGCGTATACGGAAGCGACTATGACCCAAGTTACCGGTAAGACCCCCCTGGCAGCGGAAGATGCTGCAAAGCAAGCGAAAACCGTTGCGGCCAGCAAATCCGCCGACAAAACGGCGGTGAAGGCCGAGGGGGGCGCCATGGCTGATACGGCGGCTGAAGCCAGGCCGGCGGCCAAGAAGGCCGAGGCCAAGGCGGCGCCCGCCAAAAAAGCCCCAGCCAAGAAGGCGGGGGCGAAGAAGCCCGCCGCCAAGAAAGACGCGGCGGCCAAGACGGGCGCGGCTGAACCCAAGAAGGCGAAGGTGCCCACCGGCCGCCGGCCAGGGCGTCCGGCCAAGAACGCCAATACCGACACGGTCGATTTCCACGATGACGATAACGGCGACGCGGAAGTCATCCCCGAACTCAAGCCGCTGCCCAAGCGCGGCGGCAAGCGCGGCAAGGGCGACAAAGACGTCCCCGCGCGCAGCCAGATGACTCCCGAAGAGCAGGAAGCGCGCCGCAATCGCCTGAAGGTGCTGATCAAGCTGGGCAAAGAGCGCGGCTATCTCACCTATGGCGAAATCAACGACCATCTGCCTGACGACCTGGTGGACGCCGAAGCCATAGACGGCATCATCAGCACCTTCAGCGACATGGGCATTTCGGTCTACGACCAGGCGCCCGACGCCGAAACCCTGCTGATGAGCGACAACGCGCCGGTGGCGTCCAGCGACGACGATGTCGAGGACGAGGCCGAGGCCGCCCTGACCACCGTCGACTCGGATTTCGGCCGCACCACCGACCCGGTACGCATGTACATGCGTGAAATGGGCACGGTGGAGCTGCTCACGCGCGAAGGCGAAATCGAAATCGCCAAACGCATCGAAGACGGCCTGAAGCATATGGTCATGGCCATTGCCGCCTGCCCGACCACGGTCAATGAAATCCTTCAGCACGTGCAGCGGGTGCGCGACGGTCATGCCCAAATCGACGAGGTGGTCGATGGCCTGATCGATCAGGAAGGCGAGGAATACGCGGGCGCGGGCGTTGCCGTCGACAACGACGAGAACGAAGACGGCCCGGCCGGCGGCATGAGCAGCAAGCAGCTCGAATACCTGCGCAGCAAATCGCTCAAGAAATTCGAAGTCATCGGCGTCTGGTTCGAGAAAATGCGCAAGGCGTTCGAACGCGACGGCTACCAGGCCGAAGAATACGTTGCCGCCCAGGAAGCCATACTGAACGAACTGATGGGCGTGCGTTTCACGGCCAAGATGGTCGAGAAGCTGGCCGACACCCTGCGCGAGCAGGTCGGCGAAGTGCGCAAGCTGGAACGCGCCATCCTGCATACCTGCGTGGACCGCGCCGGCATGCCGCGCGCGCATTTCATCAAGGTCTTCCCCGGCAACGAAACCAATTTGAACTGGGTGCTGGACGAAGTCGCGGCGGGCCATCCTTATTCCGAAACGCTCGAGCGCCACATACCGGCCGTGCAGGAGATCCAGCAAAAGCTGATCGACTTGCAGACCAGCGTCGTGCTGCCGCTCAAGGACCTGAAGGACGTCAACAAGCGCATGGCCACGGGCGAGGCCAAGGCGCGCAAGGCCAAGCGCGAAATGACCGAGGCCAACTTGCGCCTGGTCATTTCCATCGCCAAGAAGTACACCAATCGCGGCCTGCAATTCCTGGATCTCATCCAGGAAGGCAATATCGGCCTGATGAAAGCGGTGGACAAGTTCGAATACCGCCGCGGCTACAAGTTCTCGACGTATGCCACGTGGTGGATACGGCAGGCCATCACCCGCTCCATCGCCGACCAGGCGCGCACTATCCGCATTCCGGTGCACATGATTGAAACGATCAACAAAATGAATCGCATCAATCGCCAGATCCTCCAGGAAACGGGCTCCGAGCCGGATCCCGCGACGCTGGCCCAGAAGATGGACATGCCCGAAGACAAGGTGCGCAAGATCCTCAAGATCGCCAAAGAGCCGATCTCCATGGAAACGCCCATCGGCGACGATGACGATTCACACTTGGGCGATTTCATCGAGGATACCGGCACGCTGTCCCCATCGGAATGGGCGCTGCACGGCTCCATGCGCGACGTGGTCAAGGAAGTGCTCGATTCCCTGACGCCGCGCGAAGCCAAGGTGCTGCGCATGCGCTTCGGCATCGAAATGAGCACCGACCAGACTCTGGAAGAGGTCGGCAAGCAATTCGATGTAACCCGCGAACGCATACGCCAGATCGAGGCCAAGGCCTTGCGCAAGCTGCGCCACCCCAGCCGCGCGGACAAGCTCAAGAGCTTTCTGGAAGGCCAATAGCGGGCATAGGTTGCGGTTCCCGAATGGGGTCCGCGCCCATGAAACCGCCCATCACGCGCCCCTTGGGGGCGCTTTTTTTTTGCAATTTCGGGCGGCGTACGGCTGCGCCGTCAACTCGAGAATAATGTTCGAATTATGTGTATGAATCTTTAATAATTTATAAAAAACGGAACATTTCGTATGAAAAATATGTTAAAAATTCAGCCGGCCCTTCATGTGAAGGGATGTATCAATTGAAAGGATTTAGATGTTCATCAGTAAGAAGTTTCTGGGTGCTGTGGTTTTGAGCGTAGGCTTGGCTTCGGGAGTGATCGCCCATGCGTCGTCGTTTCCTTCCCGCCCTGTGACCATCGTGGTGCCATTTGTGTCGGGTGGCGCATTCGATGTTGTGGCTCGTTTGGCGGCGGAGCGCTTGAGCAACGAACTGGGCAAGCCCTTCGTGGTTGAAAATAAGCCCGGAGCGGGCGGCACGTTGGGCGGACGCTTGGTGTCCCAAGCCAAACCGGATGGTCATACCTTGCTGCTGTCGGGCGTCGGACCCATTTCGATCTCTCCAGCCGTGTACAAGAATCTGGGCTACAACCCGGCGACAGCCCTGTCTCCTGTCATCCAATTGACCTCGTCGCCTTTCGTGCTCACGACCTCCGACGAGTTCAAGGGCAAGACCGTCGCAGAATTCATCGAATTCCTCAAAGCTGCGCCCGGCCGTTACAACTATGCGTCCACGGGCAACGGCACCTTGGTGCATCTGGCTGGGGAGTACTTCAAAGGCCAGACTCAGACCGATTTCGAGCATATCCCGTATTCCGGCGGCTCCCAAGCTACCACCGCGCTGCTGGCCGGCGACGTCACCTTCTCCATTACCAATATCCCCAATGTGTTGAGCCAGATACAGGCAGGCAAGCTGCAGGGCCTAGCCACCACCGGCTTGCAGCGTTCGTCCGTATTTCCTGACATGCCCACCCTGAAAGAGGCTGGCATTCCGCAATTCGAGCTGACGGGTTGGATCGGTATCTTCGCTCCGGCCGGAACGCCGGACGACATCGTAGACATCTTGAACGCAGCGTTCGCCAAGATCATGCAAGACCCTGAAATGAAAAAGCGGTTGGCGCAGCAGGGCGATGAAATCGCCACCGGCCCGGTCGGCGATTTCAAGCAGTTCGTCGCCGATAGCGATGCCAAATGGAAGGCGATCGCCACGGCCGCGAACGTATCGATAGACTAGGTGTGCCATGTCCTGCAAAACAAATATTTTAAAATCTCGCATTGCCCGGCATGATCGGCTGATTGGCCTATGGTGCTCGCTGACCTCCGCCAGCGCGGTGGAGGCGTTGTCCACCGTGGCCTACGACTGGTTCCTGCTGGATATGGAGCATGCGCCCAACGAACTGGGTGACATCGTATCCCAGCTTCGCGTGCTTGACTCGGTCGAGATGGTCGGCGTGGTCCGGCCACCCTCCAGCGATCGAGTGATGATCAAGCGGCTGCTGGATGCTGGTGCGAAGAACTTTCTCTTCCCTTACGTGCAAAGCGTGGAGGAAGCGCGTGAGATTGTGCGTTCCACCCGCTACGCGCCCGACGGCGTACGCGGCGTATCGACCGCGGGCCGAGCAGCCCTATATGGCGCCCGGAAGAATTACTTGCAAGAAGCAGCTGATGAAATCGCCATAGGCATCCAGATCGAAACCCTGGAAGCCTTCGAAGCGATTCCCGGCATCGCTGCCTTGCCCGAAGTGGACATCCTATTCTTCGGCCCTGCTGATCTGTCTGCGGACATGGGGTTGCTGGGACAGGGCGAACACCCCGCAGTCCAGGCAAAGATCATTGACGGCATTCGCCTGGTCCGGGCGCAGGACAAAATGGCAGGCGTATTGGCGCCCGATCCGATCATTGCAAAGCATTATGCGCAGGCGGGAGCCAACTTCGTTGCCGTGGGCAGCGATCTGGCTTGCCTGCGCGTGCAAGCCCAAGCTCTGCTGGATACAGCCTCGGGCTTTTGATCGCCGTGCGGGCTGCCTTCACTTTGTCTCGCAGGGCCCGGTCGAGCGCCGCTGCACCAGCGCCGTGGGCAGCATCTGGGGCGGGGGCATCGGCTTTTGCGATTCTATGGCGGCCAGCAAGGTTTCGGCCGCGGCCGCCCCGATTTCTATCGACGGGAAGCGGATGGTGGTAAGCGGCGGATCCACGAAAGCCGCGAACTCGCTGTCATTGAAACCCATCACCGATATATCGCCAGGGATGCGCAGGCCTTCTTCGCGCAGGCCGGCCATGGCGCCCAAGGCCAGATAGTCGTTGCCGCATATGAGGGCGGAAAACGGCAGCTTCCGGCTCAGCAGCCGGCGCGTGGCCTGATAGCCGTTGGCGAACCCGTAGTCCGCTTCGATGATCAATTCGCGCGATAGCCGCCCGCCGCCCGCGGCGATGGTTTCGAGCAAGCCCTGGTAGCGCTGCCGGGCCCGCTGGTTGAACGCAAGGTAGCCGCTGATGAAGGCGAATTCGCGATGCCCCAGGCCCAGCAGATGCTCGGCGGCCTGCCGGCCGGCGGCATAGTTGTCGAAGCCGATGGAGCCGGGCAGGGCGTTCCCCGCATCGGCCCAGATTGTGGCGACGGGCAGCCCGTTCTTGGCGATGAGGTCCAGCCATGGCGGCGGGCAGTCATTGCCCAGAAGGACGATGCCGTCCACGCCTCGTTCGATGAGTGTGCGCAAGGGGCGCAAGTCGGCCTGCTCTTTGATGGGCGGTTGCGCCAGCAGCAGGGTGTAGTTGGATTTTCCCAACCCATGCCGCAAGGCCTCTATGGTTTGCGCAAAAGCCGATGCGCCGATGCGGGGCACGACTGCGCCGACGCTGCGCGTGCGGCGCGATACCAGAGCGCGCCCGACCCCTTGCGGCACGTACCCGAGCGCGCTTACCGCCACATTGACGCGTTCGCGCGTTTCGGCGTCGACCATCTCCGGACGGTGCAGGGCGCGCGATACGGTGCTGATGGATACCCCTACCATGCGGGCCACGTCCTGCAAGCTGGCTGCCATATCTGCTTTTTCTTTGATTGCAAACGATGGTCAAAACTATATCACTTGTTTGCTCAAGCATGAAGAACTAGTGGGGAAAAAGCTGTTGACTTTGTCTTGCAAACGTTTGTATGATGAAAAAAAGCAACCTCAATCGTCAAGGAAGAAAGCATGGATGGAATAGCCGCCCCCGCCGCAGTCACGACCAAGCGGGCGATAGTCGATACGCTCAACGAGTTGAAGGTGGATTACGCCTTCACCCTGCCGGGCCTGGGCGTGACATGGATGCTGGATGAGTTCTACCAGACCAGAAAGCAGTTGCGCGTCATCCTGGCGCGGGGCGAGCAGGTGGCTTCCATCATGGCGCAAGTGGTGGGGCGCCTGACCGGCAAGCCCGGGGTCTACATGGGGCAAGGGCCTTTTGCCAGCACCACGGGCGCCTTTGGGATACTGGAAGCGTATTTCGCCGGTTCGCCCATGCTGGTGCTCACCGATACGTCCTGCTACGACGGCTTCGGCATGTACGGCGTATACCAGACCATGACCGGCGATTACGGCGCCGCCGACGTCCGCGCGGTCATGAAGACCATGACCAAGTCCACTTACTACGCGACCGAGCCGCACGAAGCCGTATACGCCATCCAGCAGGCCTACAAGCAGGCCAGCCTGCCGCGCCAGGGACCGGCCGCCGTGGTGCTGAAGTCGCCCATCATCCGCCGCGAGATGCCGCAGCAGTCCCGCGTGCAACTCTATCCCGCCCAGGGCTATCAAGCCGTCGCCATGCCGCGGCCCGACCCGCAGGCCGTCGAGGCGCTGGCGAACATGCTGGCCGATGCCCAGCGGCCGGTGCTCATCGTGGGCAACGGCATGCAAAACCCGCGGGGCCGGAAGCTCGTCGCCCAATTGGCCGAAAAATTCGGCCTGGCCGTGGCCACCAGCTACAACGCCAAGGGCGTGGTGGACGAAACCTCGGCGATATCGGTCGGCATGCTGGGTACATGGGGCATGAAATCGGCCAACGCCGCCGTCAAGGCGGCCGATACGCTGGTGGTCATCGGCGCCAGCCTCGGGGCGGACTACATCAGGTTCCGCGACCCGGATTTCATCAAGCCCGGGGTTCAGCGCATCGCCCACATCGATGTCGATCCACGCAACGCGGGCTGGGTCTATCCCGTGGACCTGGCGATATGCGCCGACGGCGGCGACGCGATCGAGGCATTGCTGCAGCATGACCTGGGGGCGGGGCTGCGGCAGGCGCGCCTCGACTGGATCGCTGACGTGCAGGCGGCCCATCCCGTATTCGACCAGCCCACCCGCGCGGCCGAGGGCATGGTGCACAACGCGGAGGTCATCGAGGTGCTGGATGCCTTTCTCACGCCCGACGATATGCTGACGCTGGATGCGGGCACCAACCGCATCTGGGCGACGACCACGCTCAAGCTGCGCACGCCCGGGCAGTTGGTGGTGCCGGGGGGCATAGGCGGCATGGGGTGGGGCGCGCCGGCCGCGGCGGCGGTCAAGCTGGTCCATCCGGAAAAGAACGTCGTTTGCCTGACGGGCGACGGCGGCTTCGCCATGACCATGAACGTCATGGCCACCTGCGTACAGGAGAATCTGCCCATCACGGTGGTGGTGGCCAATAACAGCGGGCTGGGCATGGTGCGCGACAACCTGAAGGATCGCCGCATCGCGGTGGATTTTTCGCCCACGGACTTCGCGCAGATCGCGCGCGGCATGGGTTGCCGCGGCGTAAATGCCAACACGCCGGAGCAACTGGCGGCGGCGCTGAAAGAAGCCCGCGGCTCGGGCATTCCCACCGTGATCGATGTGGCCGTCGATCCGGACTCCAGCCACGTGGGCGTGTCGGACTATTGATCATCCATGAAGCGAGGTCCGTCCATGAAACCCGTTGCCATCGTCACCGGCGGCGCCCGCAATATCGGCTGGGCCATCGTCCAGCGCCTGGCTGCCGACTACCGCGTTCTGGTCGCTGATTTGTCCGAGCCGCAACAGCCTCTGCCCGCAGGCTGCGATTACCTCCGCACGGATGTATGCGATCCCGGGCAAGTGGGCAGGCTGATGGCGGAAGCCGAAAAGGCGGGGCCTTTGCAGGCACTGGTGCATTCAGCGGCCATTACCGCACCCGCCCGGCCGATCGCCGATATTGCGCTGGAAGAGTGGAAGCGCCTGGTGGATGTCAACCTGACGGGGAGCTTCATCGTCGCCCAGGCCGCCATCGCCCCTTTGTCCCTGGCCAAGGGAAGCATGACGCTGTTGACTTCGCGCGCTGCGAAAACCGGGTTTGCCGCCTTGAACGCAAGCAAGAACGGCACCAAGGCCCATTACTGCGCCTCCAAGGCGGGCGTGATTTCACTGATGAAGTCGCTGGCGACCGAACTGGCGCCCGATGTGCGCGTGAACGCGGTCGCGCCGGGCCCCATCGAAGGCGAAATGATCCCCCGCGAGCGCTGGCCGGAAATCGCCGCGCGCGTTCCCCTGGGGCGGCTGGGCACCGCCGCGGAGGTGGCCGAAGCCGTGCGCTTCCTGGCCAGCCCCGCGGCGGCCTTCATCACCGGCCACGTGCTGGACGTCAACGGGGGCACGTTGATGGATTAGTTGTATCGGCACGCCGTCGGGGCGTGGCGATTGGCGGTACAGGGTGGCTTGTAATCACGGAGACTGAAAATGAAAACTTTGAATCTCAAGAACCTGCTGGGCATGGCCGGCTTGGCCTTGTGCCTCGGCATGGCGCCCGCGCATGCGGAAGTGCAAGAAGTCCGCCTGGCTCGGCAATACGGCATTGCCTATTTGCCGCTGATGGTGATGCAGGAGCAGAAGCTGATAGAAAAGCACGCCCAGAAGCTGGGGCTGTCGGGCGTAAAGGCCAGCTGGAACCAGTTTACGGGAGGCACGATCATGAACGATGCGCTTCTTGCGGGCGCGCTGGATTTCGCCGTGGCCGGGCCGCCGCCATTTCTGACGATGTGGGCCCGCACCCAGAATACCCCGGCCAGCGTCATGGGTCTCGCCTCGCTCAATGCCATGCCCATGTATCTGGTCAGCCGCAACCCGCAAGTGAAGTCGGTGAAAGACTTCACCGATAAAGACCGGATCGTGGTGTCCGGCGTCAAGGTATCGACTCAGGCCGTGGTGCTGCAGATGGCCGCGGCCAAAGCGTTCGGGCCGGACAAGTACGACGTACTGGACCGCTTGACGATTGCCATGCCTTTGTCCGACAGCATGGCCATCATGCTGTCGGGCAGGGGGCAGGTGACCGCTGACTTCACGGTGCCGCCGTTCTCCTATCGGGAACTGAAGCAGCCTGGCTTTCATTCCGTCATCGATACCTATGAGGTCGTCGGCGGGCCCAGCTCGACCAACGTGCTGTATACGACGACGCGGTTTCAGAAGGACAATCCGAAGCTGACACAGGCCGTCCTGGGTGCGCTGGACGAGGCCCAGAAATACATCACGAACAACCGCAAGGAAGCGGCGGAGATCTATCTGCGCATTACGAAAGATACGGACCCCGTCGAAGACATCGTGAAGATGCTTTCCGACCCGAAGGTCGAATACAGCCTCACCCCGCAAGGCTTGATGGCCTTTGCGGATTTCATGCACCGGATCGG
>Ga0182744_1001255_pt1 | contig 22439 bp, 20 predicted proteins | sample eDN3rd30CKraftMG_FD_128525 | JGI IMG/M metagenome (GOLD analysis project Ga0182744, IMG submission 128525) | Enriched Miracle-Growth compost microbial communities from Emeryville, California, USA - eDNA 3rd pass 30_C Kraft MG (version 2) (version 2) ...
GCTGCTTCCTTGATCGGGCTCGGGAACATCTGGCGGCCACGTCCCTTCCTAGCGTCAGCGCGGGTAAGCACAGCCACTACTTCGTGTTCAGATGCCACAAGTGCGCGCAAGGCAGGAACGGCCACGTCTGGTGTACCGGCAAAGAGAAGTCGCATGCATCCATTCTATTAGGCACAATGCGTGAGCACCCGGTTCGGGCACGTGCAATGGGCCATAGTGCACGGCGCTGCTCAAATAGCTTTTGCCCAATTGGGTTCTACCCGGTTACACCAATTCCTTAGGATCCAACACCACACTCACCCGATTGCCAGACCGCTTGGCGCTCGCAATATGTGACATCGCCTTAATCGCCCGCGCCAGGTTACGTCCCTCGCGGAGTGGCACGCGAATGATCGCCCGCACTACGCGATCCAACGTGGGGTGACTTCCAGCTGGGAAATCCTCCGGCGCCAATTCCACAGGACCTAGTACCTCCGCGCCGTCAGGTAGCACGATGTCCGTAACAAACTGCGCCACCGTGAGCCTGTCCCCCGTCACTGAGGCGACCCGCCACATAGGCGGCATCCGCAGCGTTGCTCGTTCGTCTAACTCGCGGGCAGCTACCAGCTGTGGGTCCCAGCGCACGAGCCCCCCGGTGGGAATGGCAGCGCCGGTACCAACCAAGGTTACTTTCCCGCCATGTTCACGGCTTTGCACAAGCGCAGCTGCGCGCAGCCATCTGGCGAGTGCTTCTTGATGTGCGTATAGTCCGCCGCCGCCTGAGGACAGATGTGCATCAAGCAGTACGCCAAGCACATATCCGCTAGGCGCAAAGGGTTCTGCACCTGGGGTTGCGATGACCAGTTGCGGTTTTGCGGTCACAGATTCAAGTACGCCACCTTTTGATTGGGCGCCGGAAACTCGCACTGTGGTGCCGGGAAATGCACGCCCGAGTTCTTCGGCGGTGCGGTCTGATCCGATTCGGATGGCGCGCACTGAGTCAAATCCGCATTCGGCGCATTTCCAGCTGCCTGCGAGTGATCCGCACCAGTTGCAGTGTGGTGCTGCTCCTGCGGCGCCCAGTCCGAGTGGCCCGTTGCAGTTGGTGCAGCGTGCTGCTTCACGGCAGCGTGCGCAGGCCACGTATGGAATGTATCCGGCTCGTGGTACCTGGATGAGTACAGGTCCGCGGGTTAGTGCGGTTTTGATGTCACGCCACACTTGGCCGGGGAGGCGGGCTTGTGCCCCGCCAGAGTCACGTTGGATGTCGAGTTCCCCGAAGGCTTGTGTCAGTGGTGCGCTCAGTCGAATTTGGGCGCGTTCCGCACTGAGCTCATGCGCCCACCCATTGGCTAGGAGGGATTGCGCATGGACGGTTCGATCGAGTGCGCCCACCAGGAGTGCACTACCGCTGTGTTCGCTGCGTAATGCGAGCACCTCGCGGGTGTGCGGGTTGGGTGCGTGTTGTTCTTGGTGGGATGAATCGCCGTCGTCCCAGCACACTGCCAGGGTGAGGGCGGGTACTGGGGTCAGTGCTGCGGCGCGTGTGCCCACTACTACCGGGGCGAGTCCGCGTGTGGCCAGCAGGTAGTGTTCAAATCGGGCCGATGCGCTCAGTTCATGGGTGAGGGTCACATGTGACCACTGCGTTGGGTTGTCCCAGGTAAATTCCGGCACGTTATTGGCCGTAAGCGCAGCGGAGACTCTGGCTACGTCTTTTGCTGCGGGCACCACGATGATGACTGAGCCGCCTGCCGCGCGCATGGCGCTTGCTAGTTGGGCTAACGCAACTGTCCAGTGTGGCAGTTCGTTGGTTGTTAGCGGCTTTTTGCCCGGTGCGCTTTTGATTTTCGACGATTCTGGTTCCGTCCCAGCCGCATCGGTGCGTACCGTGTTGGTGCTTACCGTGTTGGAGCTTGGCGTAACTGTACCGAGTGTGTCCGCACCAAATCCTGGTAGCGCAGTCCACACCGCGCGTGGGCCTTGCCCAGATTTTGCCCGGTTGAGGAAGGCTTGTCCCGCCGGGTATAGGGACCAGGCAGAAGTATCTACTGCAGTGCTATCAGCCAATGCATCAGAGGTAGCAACAGGAATATCCGTGGTATCTGCTGCAATACTCGCGGCGCTATCTTCCGTGCCGTTTTCGGCGTCGTATTCCGTCCACTTTGCTACACACGCGCGTTCCGCCCCCGCATGCCGTGGGGGCACGGCAAGGCGAAGCACGTCCCCAAGGGAACCGGCGTAGTAGTCGGCTACTTTGCGATAGAACTCGAGGGCATCACTGCTTACGAGGGCAGTTGTTGAAATTACGTTACGAACTGGAGAGATCCGGCCCTGGTGTGTGCTTTCCTGCACTCGTTCAGCGATGAAACCGTCGAGGATCTGCCCACCAAATGGCACCTTAACGCGGGCGCCAATAACGGCGCTTTCCTCAAACTTCTTAGGGACTCGGTAGTCAAAGAGTTGGTCGAGGTGCGCGGGCAGTTTTTCAACCACAACACGTGCAATCGGCAGGTTCTGCGCATATTCAATAGCGCCAATTGGTTTAGCCTGCTTGCGAGTCGTGGTTTTCGCTTTGCTCGTGCCGTCAGTTGCTGGCCCACCTAGAGCGTCAGGTGCCGGGATACCAGAAAAGGCGAGCTGCTCACCAAAGTCAGCGCTCACCTTTTCCTCCTTTGCATACGCCACTACAAGAAGTGGCCCGCATCTTTACAGGGCTGCCAACAGCTCCTCAACCCGGTTTGTTGCCTCCCAGGTGAACTCTGGCAGTTCACGGCCAAAGTGACCATATGCGGCCGTCTTTGAATAGATCGGACGCAGCAGATCAAGTTGATCCACAATAGCAGCGGGACGCAGGTCAAAAACCTTGTTAATAGCGGATTGGATCTTATCCAAAGCAACCGTCTCAGTGCCAAACGTTTCCACGTACAGGCCCACCGGGTGCGCTTTACCAATCGCGTATGCAACCTGCACCTCGCACCGCTTAGCCAGACCAGCAGCCACCACATTCTTGGCAACCCAACGTGTAGCGTAAGCGGCGGAACGGTCCACCTTTGACGGGTCCTTACCGGAGAATGCACCGCCACCATGACGCGCCATACCACCATAGGTGTCCACGATGATCTTGCGGCCAGTCAAACCAGCATCGCCCTTGGGCCCACCTGTCACAAACTGCCCGGTGGGGTTCACATACAGCTTGAAATCAGACGAATCAATGTTCAGTGCCTCAACCACCGGAGCCACCACATGCTTTGACACGGCTTCACGAAGATCACGCTGACTCACGTCAGGATCATGCTGAGAAGACAACACCACCGTCTCCAAAGAAACAGGGCGGTTGTCCTCATACGCCACGGTCACCTGAGTTTTGCCATCGGGACGCAGCCCCGGAATGATCTGCTCCTTGCGCACATACGCAAGACGCTCCGCCAACCGGTGCGCCGTATAAATTGGCAGCGGCATGAGCGTTTCCGTCTCATCGGTGGCGTAGCCAAACATCAGCCCCTGATCGCCAGCACCCTGACGGTCGTATTCGTCGAGAGCAGACTGGTCATCACGTGATTCGAGCGACTTATCCACGCCCTGTGCAATATCGCTGGACTGCTGGCCAATGGAGATGGAAATCCCGCACGAGTCACCATCAAACCCAATCGCAGAAGAGGTGTACCCAATTCGCTTAATAACCGAACGCACAAGCCGCGGCATCTCCACATAACCCTGCGTGTCCACCTCACCCGCAATATGTACGAGACCCGTGGTCACGAGCGTCTCAACAGCCACGCGAGAGGTTTTGTCCTCTTCTAGCAGGGCGTCAAGAATCGCATCGGAAATCTGGTCACAGACCTTGTCTGGGTGTCCTTCCGTCACAGACTCGGACGTGAACAGGCGTTGGGATTGCGTCATACCCTCAAGAATACTCGTTCCCAGCATGCGAAACCGCACGTGTCCGGCCCGTAATACAGCTTTTTGCTATGGCGTTGTTCACGCCCGCACCAGCACGCGCACCGCACTGAACCAGACAGCTTAAAAAGGTCAGGCCAACCGCTCAGCGGCAGCCGCCACAATGGCTGTAGCCACCTCATACTTAGTGCCGCTCACCTGACCCACCTGCTCCCCCGTCCGGTCCAAGAACACCACAGAGTTGTCCGCCGTCCCGAACCCCTTAGTGCGGCCCACCTCATTAACGACGAGTAAATCAGCTTGCTTGCGCACCGCTTTGGCCCGCCCGTGGTCGAGTACATCACCGGTACTGTCACCAGTCTCGGCAGCAAACCCCACAATCACCTGACCGGGAACCCGCGCAGCCGTCAGTTCCTGCAAGATATCTGGGTTCTTTAGCAGCGCAATCGGCTGCGGATCAGCGCCCGCAACCTTCTTAATCTTTGTGTCCTCATACACTGCCGGCCTAAAATCAGCCACCGCCGCCGCCATCACAATGACATCAGCCGTAGGCGCCAAGTTATGCATAGCCTCACGCATTTCAAGCGCCGAGCCCACCTGGACTACAGTCGCCGATTCGGGTGCGCTCGCAGTCATGGCCGCAGCAACGAGGGTTACGCGCGCTCCAGCATCAAGTGCCGCTTGCGCAATGGCTACACCTTGCAAACCGGAGCTATTGTTGCCGAGGTAACGCACTGGATCGAGCGGTTCGCGGGTGCCGCCTGCGCTTATCACCACGTGGCGTCCGGTGAGGCTCTTGCTTTCTTGGGCCGCGGGCTGGGCGAAGGGCTCACTGCCCGCGCTAGCATGCACCTGTACGTGCACCTGTGCAAGCACTTTGAGGGCGTAGTCTCCAATGTCCTGCGGTTCCGGTAAGCGCCCAGCCCCGGAGTCTTTCCCCGTGAGTCTGCCTACTGCTGGATCCATCACGTGCAGTCCGCGTGCCCGCAGCGTGGCCACGTTAGCTACTGTGGCAGCGTTGTTCCACATCTCAGTGTGCATCGCAGGTGCCAACACTATTGGACAGGTGGCGGTCAGTACGGTTGCCGTAAGGAGATCATCAGCGCGCCCCGCGGCAATGCGAGCAATCACGTCTGCGGTGGCTGGTGCGATGACCACGAGGTCCGCTTCATGACCGAGCCGCACGTGCTGCACTTCATCAACGGCGTCAAAAACGCTTGTGGAAACGGGTTCGCCCGATAGCGCTTCCCACGTGGCGGCGCCAACAAAGTTCAGTGACGCTGCAGTGGGTACTACTCGTACTGCGTCCCCTCGTTCTTTGAAGAACCGTACGAGGTGGGCAACCTTGTAGGCTGCGATTCCGCCACTGACACCAATGACAACTCGCACCGAATCACTCCTTTTGCTGTGTCTGCGCAATGACCTGAGCCTATCGTGAGTGCACGCTTCTCAGCCTCAGGGAAAACAGAAAGTCTCCGCCCGCCAGTGGCGGACGGAGACCCGAGTACAAGTTTGCCAACGACTAGTTAGCGTCCTCGTCCTTCAAGTCGAGGGTCAGAAGGCCCTCGTTGATCTCGCGCATAGCGATGGACAGAGGCTTCTCCTGGTTTTCGGTTTCCACGAGTGGACCCACGAACTCCAACAGCCCCTCGCTGAGCTGCGAGTAGTACGCGTTGATCTGCCGCGCACGCTTGGACGAGTAGATCACCAAGGCGTACTTCGAGTCGACCTTTTCAAGGAGGTCGTCGATCGGCGGATCGGTGATACCTACTGGCTGTGGAATGGTTCCAGACAAAATGAACTCCGAAGTGTTGGGCTCGAATACTAGGTGAGCTGTGGGCTCGGATGTGCGCTAAACGCACATACACAAGCCGTGTAATCATACGCCCGCAGGCGCATGATCTCAAGAATCGTTGTGGCTATGCCGTCATGGTGGGCGTCACAATTGCCCGTGTTACTGATTTTCGACGAAACCTACTGTGCCGCTCGCGGCTCAAGTCCCATCAGTGCGATGATCTCATCCGTGGCGCGCGAGACATCGTCGTTTACCACCACATGATCAAACTCGGACTGAGCTGCCAACTCGATTCGAGCAGTGTTAAGCCGGCGTTCCTGCTCTTCTTGACTCTCCGTGCCGCGGCCTACTAGCCGCCGCACGAGTTCTTCCCACGATGGGGGCGCCAAGAAGATGAACTGGGCATCAGGCATTGAAGCCTTGACCTGGCGCGCCCCTTGGAGGTCTATTTCAAGGAGAGCAGGAACACCGGCCTGAAGTTGGTCTTCTACGGCAGCGCGTGGCGTGCCGTAGCTGTTTTGGCCGTGCACTACCGCCCACTCCAAAAGTTCCCCGTTATCCACCATCTTTTGGAACCTTTCGGGTCCCACAAAAAAGTAGTTAACGCCTTCGACTTCCCCCGGGCGTGGCTCCCGTGTGGTTGCTGAAACAGACAACCAGATCTCGGGATACCGCGCGCGAATATCAGCGGAAATCGTGCCCTTACCCACCGCGGTGGGTCCAGCCATCACCGTGAGGCGACGCGGGGCAGGGCTATGTGAACTTGAGGATGGTGCAGCGGTAATGATTATCCAAACCTTTCAACCAGGGCAGACGCCTGGTGTGGTCCTAGACCGCGCACGCGCCGTGACTCTGCAATTCCGATTTCTTCCATGATCGCACGTGCTTTGACCTTTCCCACGCCGGGAAGAGACTCAAGGAGAGAAACGACCTTCAACTTGCCAATCGCTTCGTCACTTTCGCCCTTCTTAATGACGTCGGAGAGCTTTGAGTTAGCGCTCTTGAGCTGGCTCTTGACGTCTGCACGGACGCGGCGAGCCTCGGCGGCCTTTTCAAGAGCTGCTGCACGCTGCTCTGGAGTCAGTTGTGGTAATGGCAACTTCGTCACCTTCCTCATCAGTTGTTGGGCTCTTACCTGCGAACCTACTTGCCAAGCAGGAGGTCAGCAACCTGAGCGGCGCATTTGCCTGCTTGTTTTTCACGGTAACCCGAAAAACTGAATTCTGAATGAAAAAAGGCCCCACCACGTGCAAGTTCTTCCAAATTTCAGCCACTCGCACACAACAGACACCACACAAGCACGGGTTTATGACACATTCGCCCGTTTTTGTGTGGATCTGTCAGAACCTCATGCAGACAAAGCCGCACGAGCCTCCTGGGCTGCTGATAGCGCAGCCTCAACCAACGCCTCATGACTCGGTCCAGCCTTAAGCACACCGCGTGAGGAAGATGCCAAGACCGTGGCTCGCGCCTGCCCAAACACCTGCGCCAGTTCAGCCGCGCCCGCACCCTGTGCGCCAACACCGGGGGCGAGCAGCGGTCCATTCACCGCAGCTAAGTCCACGCCAAGATCACGGGCAGCATCCCCGATGGTTGCGCCCACAACAAGGCCTATTGACCCCAACTCGCCGCGCTCCTGCGCGGCTGCATTGACAGCGGCAGCCTCACGCGCAATAACTGCGGCTACGGAAGCACCATCAGTGGCAGTAGCATGCTGAACTTGCTTGCCTTCCGGGTTGGAGGTCAAACACAGCACAAACAGCCCGCGGCCAGTCTCGTGAGCGAGCTCAATTGCAGGAGTCAAAGAGCCAAAACCCAAGTACGGTGACACCGTCAAAGCATCGCCAGCCAGTGGCGCACCATCGGCAAGGAAAGCATCCGCGTATCCAGCCATCGTGGAACCAATATCCCCACGTTTGGCGTCCACAATGCACAGTGTGCCGGCCTCACGGGAAGCCGCAACAACCTCCTCGAGAACGCCCAAGCCCTTTGAGCCGTGCCGTTCAAACAGTGCAGACTGCGGCTTGAAGGATGCAACCTTGCCACCCAACGCTTCCACCACGGTCAGAGCGAACGAACGCAAGCCAGCCACGTCGTCGTTAAGCCCCCACGCGGCCAGCAAACCAGGGTGCGGATCAATACCCACGCACAACGGACCAAACTCATCCATTGCCGCGGCAAGGCGCGCCCCGAAGGGCGCGCGTGCGGAGGCGGTCATGCGGACACACCTGCCTCAATGTGTGAGGTGCCCGTGTGTTCCTGGATAGGAACCACGCGGAACGGCCCGGATAGAACCGATTCAATGCCCTGAACCGCGGCGGCAAGCTGGTCAATCGTGGTGATGATCGGCTTATCAGCGGCCGTCACAGCAGCGCGGATCTCATACCCATCCGCACGCGCGCCCTGACCGGACGGCGTGTTGATGACCATGTCCACCTCACCGTTCGTGATCAGGTCCACGATAGTGGGCTCACCCGTAGCGGAGCGGCCATCGGAGTGCTTACGCACAGGGGTTGTTGCAATACCAGCGCGGCGCAGCACCTTGGCCGTACCGGCGGTGGCCAGCAACTCGAACCCAAGCTCGGCCAGGCGCTTAACTGGGAAGATCACAGCGCGCTTATCACGGTCCGCAACCGAGACAAACACTCGTCCGGAGGTGGGAAGCCCGCCAAAAGCAGCTGCCTGCGACTTAGCAAACGCCGTGGGGAAGTCCACATCGAAGCCCATAACCTCACCGGTTGAACGCATCTCTGGGCCAAGCACCGTGTCCACGGCGATGCCCTCAGTGGTGCGGAAACGCTTGAATGGGAGGACTGCTTCCTTCACAGCGATCGGAGCGTCAATCGAAAGAGTTGAACCGTCACCCTGGGCAGGCAAAACACCCTCAGCGCGCAGTTGCTTAATCGACTTTCCAGACATGAGCAGCGCAGCGGCCTTAGCCAGCGGCACGCCCGTAGCCTTCGCCACAAACGGCACCGTACGCGACGCGCGCGGGTTCGCTTCAAGCACGTAGAGCGTGTCTGAAACGAGCGCATACTGCACGTTCATCAGGCCGCGCACGCCAATCCCCTTGGCAAGCGCCAAGGTGGAACGGCGGATGCGTTCAATCTCGCCATCAGACAGGGACATCGGAGGCAGCACGCACGCCGAGTCACCGGAGTGAATACCGGCTTCCTCGATGTGTTCCATGATGCCGCCCACGTACATGTCTTCACCGTCGTACAGGACGTCCACGTCGATTTCCATGGCGTCGTCCAAGAAGCGGTCAATCAGGATCGGAGCCAGCGGGCCGCCCGATAGCGCGGCCTCACCCAGTGCTCGCTCCACATAACCGGTCAGGTGTTCCTCGGAGTAGACGATCTCCATTCCGCGCCCACCCAGCACGTAGCTAGGGCGTACCAGCACGGGATAACCGATGCCTGCGGCGATCTCCTTGGCCTGGGTCAGGGTGGTTGCCGTGCCAAATGCTGGGGCGGGCAGGTTAGCCTCGCCCAGCACGCGGCCGAACTCGGCGCGGTCCTCAGCGTTGTCGATTGCCTTAGGCGAGGTGCCCAAGATTGGCAGTCCAGCTTCTTCGAGTCGGCCTGCAAGGCTCAACGGCGTTTGGCCACCGAGCTGCACAATCACACCCTTGATAGGGCCGGCTTCAAGTTCTGCCTCGTAGATCTCGATGACGTCTTCAAAGGTCAGCGGTTCAAAGTACAGGCGGTTCGCAGTGTCGTAGTCCGTGGAAACGGTCTCTGGGTTGCAGTTGATCATGACGGTCTCATAATCGCCCTTAAGCCCCAGTGCTGCGTGAACACACGAGTAGTCAAACTCGATGCCCTGCCCGATACGGTTTGGACCCGAACCGAGGATCAGGATCGCCTCACGCTCACGTGGCGCGATTTCCGTTTCCTCTTCGTAAGTTGAGTAGTGGTACGGGGTCTTTGCATCGAACTCGGCAGCGCAGGTGTCAACCGTTTTAAACACCGGACGCACGCCGAGTGCTTTGCGGACCTCGCGCACTGCGCCTTCCGCGGCAGCGCGTGAACCCTTGATACCGCGCAGGGATGCGATCTGAGCATCCGAGAGGCCGTTGCGCTTAGCCCGCAGTAAGACGTCACGGGTCAAAGCTTCAGCGCCAGCTACCTCGGCTGCGACCTCGTTCATCAGCTGGATCTGGTCAAGGAACCAGCGGTCAATCTTGGTGGCCTGGTAAACCTGCTCGATTGTGGCACCTGCGCGTAGTGCCTGCTGCGTCTGAACCAGGCGGCGCTCAGTGGGCCGCTGGATCTCAACAAGCAACTCGTCCAAGGCTGCGCCGGATACCGGCTCACCGTCCCAGTGGAAGTTGGTGCCGGACTTGTCTAGGGAGCGCAGCGCCTTGCCCAGCGCTTCGGTGAAGTTACGGCCAAGGGACATTGCCTCGCCCACCGACTTCATGGTGGTGGTCAGGGTGTCATCAGCTGCAGGGAACTTCTCAAACGCAAAGCGTGGAACCTTAACCACCACGTAGTCGATGGTTGGTTCAAACGCTGCTGAGGTGGATCCGGTGATGTCGTTCTGGATCTCGTCGAGCGTGTACCCGATGGCCACCTTCGCGGCAATCTTTGCGATGGGGTAACCGGTGGCTTTAGAAGCCAGAGCAGACGAGCGCGAAACACGTGGGTTCATCTCGATAACGATGATGCGGCCCGTGTCTGGGTCGACCGCGTATTGGATGTTGCAACCACCAGTGTCCACGCCAACCTCGCGGATGACGGCAATACCGATGTCGCGCAGCTTCTGGTATTCGCGGTCAGTCAAAGTGAGCGCGGGAGCAACCGTGACCGAGTCACCGGTGTGCACGCCAACGGGGTCTACGTTCTCGATGGAGCAGATAACCGCAACGTTGTCGTTCTTGTCTCGCATGAGCTCAAGCTCGTATTCCTTCCAGCCCAGGATGGACTCCTCTAGGAGCACCTCGGTGGTTGGCGAGTAGTGCAGGCCCTGGCCCACAATGCGGCGTAGTTCTTCCTCGTTGTACGCAAAGCCTGAACCCAAACCACCCATGGTGAATGAGGGACGCACCACAACCGGGTACTTAAGCTCTTCAACGGCGGCGATGGCTTCGTCGATTGTGTGAATGATGGCCGAACGCGCGGACTCTCCCCCACACACGTCAACAACCTTCTTGAACTGCTCGCGGTCCTCACCCTTTTGGATGGCTGCAATGTTTGCGCCAATGAGTTCCACGTTGAAGCGTTCAAGTACACCAGCCTCATCCAGGGCAATTGCTGCGTTAAGTGCAGTCTGGCCCCCGAGGGTAGGCAGGATGGCGTCAGGGCGTTCCTTCTCAATGATGGAGGTCAAAACGTCCGTGGTGATCGGCTCAATGTAGGTGGCATCTGCGAACTCGGGGTCCGTCATGATGGTGGCCGGGTTTGAGTTCACGAGGATGACCCGCAGGCCCTCCTCTTTCAGCACGCGGCAGGCTTGGGTGCCAGAGTAGTCAAACTCGCAGGCTTGGCCGATGACAATCGGGCCGGAACCGATAACGAGGACGGAGTTGATGTCAGTTCTTTTTGGCATGGAGTCAGTTCTCCTGGTTCTTGGCGCGAGCTGCCTTGGATAGGCCGGCAGCACTCGAAGCGCCCGAGTTCATGAGGTCAAGGAAGCGGTCAAAGAGGTATGCGGCGTCGTGCGGGCCGGCAGCTGCCTCTGGGTGGTATTGCACGGAGAATGCTGGGATGTCATGGCATTCGAGGCCTTCAACCACGTTGTCGTTGAGGCCGATGTGCGAGACGATGACGCGGCCGTAAGCCCCGTTGTTGTGCGGCGCAGTGGCAACTTCTCCGATGGGCGCATCAACTGCGAAGCCGTGGTTTTGTGAGGTGATTTCAACCTTGCGGGTGCTCAGTTCCATCACTGGCTGGTTGATGCCGCGGTGACCGTAAGGCAGCTTGTAGGTGCCAAAGCCAAGTGCCCGGCCCAGGATCTGGTTACCAAAGCAGATGCCAAAGTATGGGATCTTGCGGTCCAGCACGTTACGCAGCAGCTCAACCTCTCGGGTTGCAGCGCCCGGGTCACCGGGGCCGTTGGAGAAGAACACGCCGTCAGGGTTGAGTGCGAGGATGTCCTCAATGGTGGAGCTTCCGGGCAACACGTGAACGCGCATGCCACGCTCGGCAAGGCGCTGCGGGGTCATGGACTTGATACCCAGATCCAACGCGACAACCGTCTTAAGCGGTTCCTTACCTTCGAACTCACCGAGTGGTTCAAGCACGTAAGCGGTTTCGGTTGAGACCTCGCGTGCAAGGTCTGCACCCTTCATGAACGGCTGGCTGGTCACTTCAGCCACGAGGTCCTCAATGCGCTTGGGGTGGCGTCCCTCAAGAAGTGCCTCACCTGAGAAGATTCCCGCGCGCATGGTTCCGCGTTCACGCAGGTGCCGAGTTAATGCGCGGGTGTCGATGTCTGAAATGCCAACAACGCTTTGGGCACGCAGTTCATCGTCTAGTGCGCGCTCAGAGCGCCAGTTCGAAGGCTTGCGGGCTGGGTCGCGGACCACAAAGCCCGACACCCAAATACGAACCGATTCGGGGTCTTCATCGTTGACACCGGTGTTACCAATGTGCGGCGCGGTCATGACCACGATTTGGCGGTAGTATGACGGGTCCGTCAGAGTTTCTTGATAGCCGGTCATGCCTGTGTTGAAGACGATTTCGCCGAAGGTGGCGCCTACGTCTCCGTAGGCTCGACCCGAGAATATGCGTCCGTCCTCAAGGACGAGGAGCGCTGCACCCTCGTGGGTGGGTGCGTCGATCAGTGCGGGCTGGGAGATCACTGGTTCTCCTTTTGTGGGTCGTGGCCTGTTGGAACAAGCGAGTTGATGGCTTCGATGAGGCCAGAAAGCTGGTTGTCATGATCCGGTTTGAATCCGGAATCGATGAGTGCGTCGGTACCCGTGGGTGACTGTGCGCGCCATTCGACGAGTGCTAACGAGTTGCGGCCCATGAACTTACCGGCGATGCCGTTGGTTGCAGTGGCCTTGATGACGTTGCCGCTGGGGATGAAGATGTTGGTGGCGCCGGCGCGTTCGATTACTACGCCTGCGCTGTGCACGGTGACGTTTGCGTTAGATCGGTAGCCAAGATCTTGAACCGCGATTCGGTCCAGCCAGTCTCCGTGGGTGGTTGAGCTAACGTACACGCCGCCAACGGTTTGGTGGAGTTGCTCTCCCAATCCGCTTCCAGGGATGGTGGGCAGGGCGCCTACTTGCGCCGCGGACCGCTTTTGGCGTCCGCGCCAGCCCCACGCCATCAGTGCAATGAACACGATGGCAACTGCCACCATGATCAGTAGCGCTTCTTTTTGGGTCATGCGTGCAGCTCCGCTCCTGCTGCGCGGCCGTCTTCGCCGTCTTGCGCTACGCCACCGAGTACAGTTGCGCGTCCACGTAGGAACGTTGCCTCGACTCGGCCGGGTAGTTCCATTCCAGCGAACGGTGAGTTGTTGGAGGCCGTGCCTTGGAGTCGTGGGTCTACGATCACCGGGGCTGCGGGGTTGTAGAGCACCACGTTGGCCGGTTCCCCTACCGCGAGTGGGCGTCCCTGTGGGTTGTCCCCCGTATCAATGCGGCCGATACGTGCCGGGTTTGTGGATAGGACTTGCGCCACCTGTTCCCAGGTGAGCCGCCCGGTTTCCACCATGATCTTGTGTACCACGGGAAGCGCTGTTTCGAGGCCGGTCATGCCGAACGCTGCCGCGTTCCATTCGCAGTCCTTGTCCTCAACCGTGTGTGGGGCATGATCAGTAGCGACGATGTCTATAGTGCCGTCTTCGAGTCCAGCTCGTACTGCCTCGGCGTCAGCCTCAGTGCGCAGCGGTGGGTTCACCTTGAATACGGGGTTGTAACCGCGAGCCAACTCGTCGGTCAGCATGATGTGGTGTGGGGTTGCCTCGGCGGTCACGTTAATGCCGCGGGCCTTTGCCCAGCGCACGATTTCTACCGAGCCGGCCGTGGACAGGTGGCAGATGTGCACACGCGAACCCACGTGCTCGGCGAGCAGCACGTCACGGGCGATGATGGATTCCTCGGCAACAGCCGGCCAACCGGTCAGGCCGATCTCTGCAGAAACAATCCCCTCATTCATTTGAGCGTTTTCCGTGAGGCGGGGCTCTTGAGCGTGCTGAGAGATCACACCGTCAAACGCCTTGACATATTCGAGTGCGCGGCGCATCAGAACAGGGTCATCAACGCACTTGCCGTCGTCAGAGAACACGGTTACCTGCGCGCGTGAATCGGCCATAGCGCCGAGTTCAGCCAATTGCTTACCGGCCAGTCCCACGGACACTGCGCCCACGGGGTGAACGTCCACCCACCCAGCTTCCTTACCTAGGCGCCACACCTGCTCTACCACACCTGCGGTGTCTTGCACGGGGGTGGTGTTTGCCATGGCGTGCACTGCGGTAAACCCGCCGAGCGCGGCGGCGCGCGTTCCGCTGAGCACTGTTTCTGCGTCTTCGCGGCCTGGCTCACGCAGGTGCGTGTGAAGGTCAACGAGGCCGGGAAGTGCGATGAGGTCCGAGCCGTCGATTACGGTGGCGCCCTCGGGCGCTGCGGCGGTGCCAGCGGCAGCGATGTGTGAGATCACGCCGTCAGACAGGGTCATGTCCACGCGGTCATTGCCGTAGGGGGCAACGTTGGAGATGAAGTAGGTGGTCATCACAGTTCTGCCTTTACGTTTGAGTCCGAGGTGGCGGGCTGGCTCTCACCTGCGAGGAGCAGGTAGAGGGCTGCCATTCGCACTGCCACACCATTGGATACCTGTTCCACGATGACGGAACGGTGGGAGTCTGCAGCCTGCGCCGAGATTTCGAGGCCGCGGTTCATCGGGCCGGGGTGCAGCACGATGGCGTGGTCTGCTAGGTAGTTCATTCGGCGCACGTCAAGGCCAAAGTTGCGCGTGTACTCGAGTGGGCTTGGGAAGTAACCGCCTCCCGCACCGCCCATGCGTTCACGCTGGATACGTAGCATTATGACGGCGTCCGGCTGCCAGTCTCGCAGCACCTCATCGAGGTGATAGGAGATTTCGCAAGGCCAGGTTTCAGCGCCCACAGGCACGAGGGTGGGTGGAGCCACGAGCGTGACCTGTGCCCCGAGCGTGTGCAGGAGGAAAACGTTGGAGCGGGCAACACGAGAGTGCAGCACATCTCCTACGATGGCGATCTTGCGTCCGGTCAGGTCCTTGCCCAGGCCATTGTTTAGTGCGGGCAATTCGCCGGCAGGTACCAGTTGCTCGCCAAGGTGGCGACGTAGTGTGAACGCGTCAAGAAGTGCCTGGGTGGGGTGCTGGTGAGTGCCGTCGCCCGCGTTAATCACCGGAACATCAAGCCAGCCAGAATGTGCGAGCGTGTGCGGTGCGCCGGAAGCTTGGTGGCGGATGATGACTGCATCAGCGCCCATCGCGTCAAGCGTTAAGGCGGTGTCCTTTAAACTCTCTCCTTTGGAGACGGAAGAGCCCTTGGCGGAGAAGTTGATGACGTCTGCGCTTAGCCGCTTAGCAGCGGTTTCAAATGAAATGCGAGTACGCGTAGAGTCCTCGAAGAACAGGTTCACCACGGTGCGTCCGCGCAGTGTAGGCAGTTTCTTGATTTCGCGTGATTGCGTTGCTGCCATCTGAGCGGTGGTGTCCAGCAGGAGGATTGCTTCCTCTAGGGAAAGGTCTGCTGTGTTAAGCAGGTGCTTCACTTGTCTCCCCCAGCGATGAATACGCCGTCCAGACCGTCAATCTCTGAGAGTCGCACAAATACGCGCTCAGAGTGGGAGGTAGGAAGGTTCTTGCCCACGTAATCGGAACGGATAGGTAGTTCGCGGTGGCCACGATCAATGAGGGTGGCTAGTTGCACGCTGCGTGGGCGGCCCAAGTCCTTGATCGCATCAAGCGCGGCGCGGATGGTGCGGCCGGAGAACAGAACGTCATCGACGAGCACAACAACCTTGTTGTCGATGCCGTCCCCTGGAATATCAGTTTGACCGCTTGCGCGCGGCGGTTGGCGGTGCAGATCATCGCGATACATTGTGACGTCCAGAGTGCCAAGAATGCTCGACGTAGTTAGCTCTGGATCGATATCAGAAAGTCGCGCTGCAAGGCGCTGTGCCAGCGGAACCCCGCGCGTAGGAATACCCAAGACGACCAAGTCATGGCCGCCCTTATTACGCTCAATGATCTCGTGGGCAATACGAGTCAGAGCTCTGGAGATCTCGGCACTTGCGAGAACTTCGGTGGCCTTTGCCTCACCAGCTGGCCCATCAAATTCAGATGTCATCTGAACCACCTCCTTGTCCGCCTCACGGGACGGTATTTAAAGGAACTTTATGCGTGGACCCTTTAACCCTACAACGATGGCCACCACGCGGGATTGCCGTCCCACGTGGTGGCCATCACGTCAAACGTTCAACGTGTTCGAGGGAACCCTTACCGCCCACATCCACTACTGCCAACGCAACTGGTGATGCCAACGAGGGTATCGTCGAAAATCACAACAAAAACGGGCTAGGCCGGCACGATCTGACCGGACAAAATCTGCTCCTTGACCACCCGGCGCAACACCTTACCCACCTGCGAGCGAGGCAGCTCCGAAACAAACGCAAGCTTGCGTGGCAGCGCGTAACGCGCCAACTCCTTATCGCACCACTCCTGGATGCTTTTCAGCGTTACCCGATCCGCACCCTCGCGCGGAACCACCACGGCAACCACACGCTCGCCCAGATCACCCTCGCTCACGCCAACCACGGCCACGTCCTCCACGCCAGCCATCTGACGCAAACGAGCCTCCACCTGACTCGGGAACACCTTGAAACCACCGGTGATAATCATTTCCTTAATGCGGTCAACCACTCGGAAAAACCCATCTTGGTCCATAACCACCACATCACCCGTGCGAAGCCACGTGGTGCCATCAATCTCCATCAAAACGTCCGCATTATCCTGCTCGCTTTTGTTCCAGTAGCCGCTGAAAATCTGCGGGCCACTCACCAGCAGTTCACCGCGCTCAGTAAGCGGCAACACACGCGTGGGATCATCTTGGTCCACAATCATGGCGTCAGTGGAAGGAAACGGGATCCCCAAGTATCCGGGCTTACGCTCCGGAGAAATCGGATTACCCAACACGATAGGTGAGGCCTCGGTCATGCCGTAGCCCTCGATCACCAGTCCCCCAGTGATCCGCTCCCACTCAGCGGCTGTTTCAGCAGGCAACGGCATTGCACCACAAATTGCATAACGGAACGAGGTTAAATCCGCACCACGCTCCTGTGCCCGCTTAAGCAACCTAGACAACATGGGTGGAACGGCCGGCAAAAAGGTGCCCGGGGTCTTCTTTTGCGCAGCCAAAAACGCATCCACATCAAACTTTGGAAACAGCATGAGCGTGGCACCAATTTTCAACGCATACGTAAGGCACAGCGTTAGACCAAACGCGTGGAAGAACGGCAATACGCCGTACACCACCTCGGTGCCGAGGCGCTCGTCGGCGCCCGTCCATGCTGCACCTTGGATGGTATTGGCTACGAGATTGGTGTGTGTAAGCACCGCACCCTTTGGTGTACCCGTGGTGCCACCCGTGTACTGGATGACTGCGATGTCGCTACCGATGGCGGCCGGCTGGGTTGGTGCGGGGGCTTGGGACTGCGCTGTGGTTTGGGCTGCTGCTGTGGTTTGGGCTGCTGCTGTGGGCTGGGCAATGAACGCGTGCCAGTCGCGTGCGTAATCAGGGGCCTTGCCGCGAAGAGCCGCCTTAGTGCCACGAGCCTTCTTCACAGGAAGTGCGAGGAGAAGCTTCTTGGTCAGCGGCAGGTCTTTGGACAGATCAACGGCAAAGACGTGAGTAAGCGCCGTATCGCCAAGCCGATCCCCCAACTCGGCGGCAGTTTTCTCCCACAAAATTGCGTAAGTGGCGCCGCAGTCATTGAGCTGATTGACCAGCTCACACTGCGTGTACTGCGGATTGTGTTCCACCACGATTGCGCCTAGTCGTAGCACTGCGTAAAACGCGACCACGTGGGAAATGGTGTTGGGTAGAGCGATTGCTACACGGTCTCCCTTGGTAACACCTTCGCGTTGGAGGGCTCGCGCTGCGTGCTCGATGGTTTGAATAAGTGCGCGATACGTCATGGTTTTGCCCATGAAGTTCAGTGCGGTGCGTTCCGGGAATGCGGCGGCGCTTTCCCACAGGGCGGAAGTGACGTCAACGTCCGGAATCTCAACGCTGAGGGGGACGCCTGGTCCAAAATGATCGAGCCATGGGCTCTTAGAGTTGCTCACACTACAAAGCGTAACCTACGCAACCGTAAGTTACGCTGCCGTAGGTCCCAACTCGCCGACCCCACACATCACCTGCACATCCCGGGCACTTACGGTGCTCCCGTGCTTTACTTCCCCTTCCCGCGCTCCCGTCCTCTTCCCTCCCCGCCTTTTTCGCCCCTCTCGCCCCTCCCGCCCTTCCCGCGGTTTCTCACCCATTGAGATATATGAAAAATGCTGCGTATCCATCATTTTTGATGGATACGCAGCATTAATGTTTTGGTAGTTGGGCGCAGGCTCACCCAACCCAGTGACGGTTGGGCGCAGGCTCACCCAACCCAGTGATGATTGGGCGCAGGCTCACACCTAGAGGTAGGCCTGCACAACCCGAACTTAGTCCAGGATCGTCGGCTTAACCTCAAGCAACCGAGCAAGCAACCCGTTCACAAACGATGGCGACTCATCCGTAGACAACTCACGCGTCAAATCCACAGCCTCGTTAATTGCCACAATGTCAGGGACGTCATCGTTATAGATGAGCTCCCACGCACCCAAACGCAGCAGCGCACGATCCACCGCGGGCATACGCTCAAGCGTCCACCCGTTCGAGTAGGTTTCCAGCAGCTCATCAATGGTCTGAGCGTGCTCCACATACCCCTCAACGATCTCTACCGCATACTGCGGCAGAGCCGACTCCACGCCGGGGTGTTCCAGGCGCTCGCGGAGCATGTCCATGGGGTCGATGTCGCGCTGCTCGGCCTCAAACAAGATGTTCATGGCCCGCTTGCGCGCCTTGGTGCGCGCGTTAGTACCGGTTGCCACTTAGTCGTTCACGCGTCCAAGGTAGGAGCCGTCGCGGGTGTCAACCTTGACCTTGGTGCCCGTCTCAAGGAACAGCGGAACCTGGATCTCGTAGCCGGTTTCAATGGTGGCTGGCTTGGTACCTGCAGACGAGCGGTCGCCCTGCAGGCCGGGCTCGGTGTAGGTGATAACGGTGATGATCGAGGCTGGAAGCTCGATGTACAAAACGGTGCCCTCGTTGGTGGCAACCGTTGCGGTGCCGTTCTCAAGAAGGAAGTTGGATGCGTCACCAACAACTGCGGCAGGCACTACAACCTGGTCATACGTGGAGTTGTCCATGAAGATGTAGTCGTCGCCGTCCTTGTACAGGTACTGCATGTCCGACTTGTCCACGGAAGCGGTCTCGATCTTCAGGCCAGCGTTGAAGGTCTTGTCAACGAGCTTGCCCGAGGTCACGTTCTTGATCTTGGTGCGCACGAATGCGCCACCCTTGCCCGGCTTCACGTGCTGGAATTCGATGACGGTCCACAGCTGACCGTCAAGCTTCAGGACGGTGCCGTTCTTAATGTCGTTGGTGGTAGCCACGTGTTGAACTTCCTTTTTGAGTTAACAAAGTACGTCCCCACGCGACCGAGCAGCCTGACGGGCGCGTCAACCATGCCTACGCAAACAATCCAATGCTTGCCTAAACAACGAGCGCCACCACAAAGCAATGCCTCAAGGCTCACGAGGGTGCGTACCATTATAACGTGCCAAACCAGAACCACCCCACCCCGTACTGCGTCACATCCACGGACCTATTTGGTCTGCTTTTAGATGTGGACGGCCCAATTTCCAGCCCGTTGACGCGTACTTTGTCTGCGCCTGGAATTGTGGACTCGCTCGTTACTCTCGCAAACGCGGGCGTGCCCATTGCGTTTAACACCGGCCGGTCAGACGAGTTTTTACGCCACGAGGTACTCGCCCCGATGTCCGCGGCGGGCCTCAACCCTGCCGCGCTCGTGTGGGGTATTTCTGAGAAGGGTGCAACGTGGTTTCGCTTCCCGGCCAGCCCCAGCACACCGATTGATGTGCTGGTAGATGAGGGGATCGTCGTTAATCAGAAGGTGGTCACCGCGGCACGTGAGTTGGCGCATGAGCAGTTTGCGGACCTGGTATTTTTTGACGAAACCAAGCGCACCATGATTTCCCTAGAGCAGTTGACCTCGGTGCGTAATGAGGATTTTTTGGCGGCGCAGCCAGCCCTTAATCAGGCTGTGGCGCACATGATTGCCAGCCACGGTTATGAGATCACCTGGCATGGTTTGGCGGACGGCGAGACGGCCGAGCAGCTGCGGGCGATCGGCCCGGACCGCCCGAGTGGTCAGGCGCTGCGGGTGGACTCGAACATTATTGCCGTGGATATTGAGCACCCGGGCACGGGTAAGGACGTGGGTGCCAAGCGGTTTATCGACGAGCTGCTTGCCCTAGGCGAGTCTGTTCCGCATCGTTGGTTCACTATGGGTGATTCGCGCAGTGACTACACTATGGCCACTTGGTTGCACGCCAATGGATTTGCTGTGGAGCACGTGGACGTGCGCCCTGCGGACGGCGTGCCGCAGGTGCCATACCCGGTGCTGACGCACCCGGAACTGATTAACGACGATTCTGGCGCCGCATTCCTAGCCCGCTGGGCTGGTCTGGTGGCTGGGTAGGCGGGCATGCAGCGCACCACCTGATCCGTGCACTAACTGATCAGCGCAGCCAAATGGCAAGCCCACCGCACGCGAACGCCCACGCAAGTGACGCGAGCGTGCCGACGATGAAGCGCTCAGATGTGGCCGCATTGAGTTCGGGATATCGGCCCAGGCCCTTAATGGCCACAACCACAGCAATACCGGTGGTGAACCCGGACATGAGGAAGGCGGTGATCAGGACGCGTTCCAGCAGGCCAATCCACAAGCCGCCACGCAGGGCATCTTTGGCGGCGGAACCGTTGGGACCCGAGGCCGACTCGGCCTTGCTCGCCTGGCTGGCTTTGTTCTCCTGGACGGACTGGCTGACTTGGCTGGCTTCGCTGATTTGGTTGGCCTCACTGACATGGCTGGCCTCACTAATTGAGCGACGTTGCGCAAGCGCCAGCACGCCGCGGGTGGTGTAGTACCCGCCAATCGCAGAGAGCACAAGCGCAAGGATCCAGATCAGAACGGTCATGCACCTAGCCTTGCAGTGGCGTGTTGAGCTCGTCCAGCAGGCGCGCCACGAGTGGGAGAACTGCCCGTTCCTCGTCGTAAGAGGCGGTAATCAGGCGCCGACTCACCGCCGCCACAGAAATACCGAGGTGCTGGGCCACATCAGCCTGGGTGAGTCCCGTAGGCTGCGCGTCAGCGGTGGAGACGAGGTGCACGGCCTCCCACGCGGCCGCGGTACGGGACATCAGCAGTGTGCCGGTCAGGCGCAATAGCGCTTGGACCTCGGCGGCGCGCTCGACAACCTCGGCGCGCACCGACACAGGACATGAACCACGCCGCACCTTAGCGTCTTCTACTGCACCTCGGGCGTGAATGAATGCCGGGCCGTTGCCATCGGCGGAACGCTTTGGCAGCGGCTCTTTGACGCGGCCCACACCGATACCCATGTACCAGCCACCAAGGCGCATGAGCGTACGGAAAACCGCGTAAACCTGCTCGGGTGTATCCAACACACCCTGAATCTCGTCCCCTACGGATCGCGAAAATGGCACTACGGGGGCAAGATTTCCTGTGAGCTGCAGGCGCAGAACCCGTAGGAGTTCCGGGACACCGTCCTCGGAACTACGCGAAGCCTTCTGATCTATCGTCACCACGTACATGATTCAACGGTAACAGTTTGAATTATGTAATTCAACGTATTGAGTTTGAATTTGCAAACACAAACCCTAGACATTGATTTTTTGCCCAAAATCTGACTCTGAGCCACAGCACTGAAGCGCATGCGGCCAGATGCGCTCCAACCCGCTTCTGAGCCACACATCACACCAACGATAATTGCACTCAGTGCAGATTGCACTTAGTGTAAAGGCGTGACCGATTCGACCACACCTAAAGTGGAACCCCGCGTCCGCAACCGCGCGCAAATCCTCCAAGCCGCCCATGACCTCATGGAAGAACGCGGCAACCCGCATTTCAGCGCCGACGAGTTAGCAGAGCGTGCCGGGGTGTCTCGACGCACCGTGTTCAACCATTTCCTCTCCCTTGATGAAATTGTCACGCTCGTGTGCGCAGATGTGCTTGCAGCCGCGGTTGAGGACTTACAGGTTGCGTTAAACAGTGAGTCCACCACCGAGATAGCAAACATCAGCCACATGATGGCGCACATTCTCAACACGGTGGACCTCACCCCCACTATTTCCTACCTGTATCGTGTCCTCTCGCATTCTGGCCCGTCTCAGCGCACCGAGCAGGTCCTGCGCGATGTGTTTGCCCGGGTTACAGACATGCTCACCAGTGAAGCTGTTAAGCGTAGCGCTACTGCGGATCCGGTTGAGATCGAGATCCGCATTAACTCGCTTCTTGGTGGAACCGGTGTGATTGCTGGGCATTGGGGCCGTGAGACTGGCGGCGAGGTCACGCAGGAAACGCGTGAGCTGTGGCGCGGCTTGGTGCGCAGGCTTCTGGAAATCTTGGCGCCTGACTATCTCAGTTCTGCGCCGTAATCCCAGCCCGCTTCTGCTGTCC
>Ga0182744_1001256_pt1 | contig 22422 bp, 18 predicted proteins | sample eDN3rd30CKraftMG_FD_128525 | JGI IMG/M metagenome (GOLD analysis project Ga0182744, IMG submission 128525) | Enriched Miracle-Growth compost microbial communities from Emeryville, California, USA - eDNA 3rd pass 30_C Kraft MG (version 2) (version 2) ...
ATGCTTGTTCAGCGTAGGCAACGAGACGTTTTGTCATTTCGCCCCCAACTGAACCGTTTGCTCGTGCGGTCGTATCAGCACCAAGTTGAACTCCAAACTCGCTGGCGATTTCCTCTTTCATTTGATTCAGGACGTTTTCTGAACCTGGAACCACTAGTTTGTTTCTAGCCATGATACATCACTCCCGACGAAGTTTTTTGAGCAATGTAGAATTGCTCGTATTTAATTTGCCCTTTTTTATTATCCTGATTCGTTTATGCTAATTCGCGTAATAATTCTGGGTATAATAAGGCTGTGATTTTTCATTAAAAGCAACACCAACCCCTAAGTACTCATAATCCTGGCGTAAAATATTTTCCCTATGTCCCAGCGAATTCATTAGACCTTCATGAGCAAAAATACTGCTTAACTGACCATGTGCTAGATTCTCTCCTGCTGTGTGGAAGGCAACTTTATCCTCTTTCATACGATCAAAAGGTGACTGGCCATCCAAATTCTTGTGGTCGAAATAATCATTCACCGCCATATCTGAACTATGGTCTCGAGCGGTTTCCCGAACGTGCTCATCCCACGTTAATATAGGAAGCTGATGATTGACACGAGCAGCATTGGTGATATCAAACATCTGGTATTCAAAGCCTTCTTTTAAAGTGGGTGTGGCTTTTGTATAAAAATCCTTTTTGTTTTCTTCTAATGACTTGCTAATAATTTGAATACCAGTTACAGAATTGTTCTCGTGTTTATCATAAAAAATGGTTACATACGAATCATCCAACATAAATAAATCATTATCATTATTTTCTTGAAGTTGATAGATGACCATTCCCTTTTGGATTTTCGTAATCGGTTCGCCGAGAATGCTTCGAACATTGTCTTTTGAGGTACTGCCCATTTTTATTCCATTGGTAGATGCTAATAAATCTTGGTTCGTATATAAACCGGCAGCTTTGTTATCTTCATCGTACATCACCATGAAAAAGTCATGATAGTTCTCATGGTAAGCATGCCAACTTCTACCATATTCATTAACTGAAATCCGCTTTGCTGCTCCTAAGTTATGTTCTATGTCGTTTTTATCGTTTCCAAGCTCGATATTGTGAATGGAAAAGGTTTGTTCTGTTGGTGGTGTTAACTCCACTTTTTCCTTTGGAACATCATTAGATTTTTCTTGAGTCTGCTGCATTTCATTTAGTTGAAAGCCAAGCTGTTTTAATATTTGCCCGATATCCTCATATAAGACACTAATGGTTTCTGGTACTTCGAGATTTTCTTTTAGTGACGACACAAAATCAGCTTGAATCGCGGAATTATCCAGCTGTTTTGTAATAAAAGGCCAAGAAATATATATCAAAAATAAAATAGCAATTAATCTAAGAAAACGAAACATAATTTTCCTCCAATTCTATTAGGAGTATAGCCAATTTCGCTTAACTGTAAAATAAATTAGGCCTGAAATCAAGATAAATTTTTATTTAGCAATTAAATCTACGATAAAAGAAAAATATCTGCGTTAATTAAATTTTATCTGTGTTGAAACAAAAATATCTCGATAAGCCTAATATATCTGCATTGCAGTAAAATTGAAATGTCAGGCACTAAAATCGATGCCTGACATTTGCTTTTACCATAATTATATTTCAAGGATAATCGGAAGAATCATTGGCCTTCTCTTTGTATGCTTGAACAAATACTGTCCGACTGATTTTTTAATGTTTTGCTTCATAACATTCCACTGTCGAATATTATCTGCTTCTAATTCAAGAATTACTTTCTTAACAAGACGGTTGATTTCTCTTATGAGATCCTCTGATTCCCTTACATAAACAAATCCACGTGTAATGGTATCAGGGCCTTGGATAATTTTTCGATCGGATTTACTAATGGTTAATACAATAACCAGCATACCATCTTCCGACAGCTGTCTGCGGTCACGTAAAACAATTTCCCCAACATCCCCAACACTAATACCATCGACATAAGTATCCCCTGCTGGAATGCTTCTTGTCTGCCGAGCTACTGAGTTTTGAATATCAACGATATCTCCATTTTTGATAATAAAAGTATTCCCTTTTTCAATACCAACCGATTCTGCTAATTGCTTATGATGATAAAGCATTCTATATTCACCATGAATGGGGATAAAATAGGTCGGCTTCATGAGGGTAAGCATGAGTTTTAAGTCTTCCTGGTACCCATGTCCTGAAACATGCATACCAGTTGAACTGCCAGAACCATAAATAACTTTTGCCCCAATTTTAAATAAGTTGTCGATAATACGGGAAACATCCTTTTCATTTCCTGGGATAGGTGATGCTGCTAAAATAACGGTGTCACCAGGATAAATCGTGGCATCTCGATAATTTCCTGTTGATAAGCGGGCAAGAGCTGCATTTGGTTCTCCTTGACTACCTGTACAAAGGATTACGACTTTATCCGGAGGGAACTGTTCAATCTCGTTTGCTGAGATGAGCATTCCTTCTGGAACATTTAAATACCCGCGTTCAAGTGCAACATCAACCACGTTCACCATGCTGCGCCCAAGTAGTGCAAGCTTTCGATTTGTCTTTATAGCCGCTTCAACGACTTGTTGAACGCGATTAACGTTCGATGCAAAAGTGGAGAGAATGATTTTTCCCTCTGCCTTCATAAAAGCTTCTACTAAATGTTCAGCGACCATCTTCTCAGATGGAGATAAACCTTTCCGCTCAGCATTGGTACTTTCAGAAATTAATGCAATTACTCCTTGTTGACCTATTTGAGCCATTTTATGAATATCGCTAAATTGATCATTCGAGGGTGTCAAATCGAATTTAAAGTCACCGGTATGAACAACATTTCCTTCAGGTGTATGAAAAACAATGCCAAGACAATCAGGAATACTATGGCTCACTTTGAAAAAGGAACAACTAATTTCTCCAAACTCTAGAATGGACTCAGAATGAATAGGCACTAGTTCTGTATCCCTGAGCAGGCGATGCTCTTCCAGCTTTAATTCTATAAGGCCAAGGGTAAAACGAGTCGCATATATTGGTACATTTAATCTTTTTAAAAAGAAAGGTACTCCTCCAATGTGATCCTCATGACCATGTGTAACAATCATGGCCCGGATTCTATCTTTGTTTTGTTCTAAATAAGTCATATCAGGGATAATAAGGTCAATGCCCATTAAACTCTCGTCAGGAAATTTACCTCCGCAATCAATCACCAAGATATCGTCTCCATATTCAATCACATACATGTTCTTTCCAATCTCGTTTATTCCACCTAGAGCAAAAATGGATAACTGTTTCGTTTTCAAGTTTATTCCTCCCGAATACATATAGATATTTACATTATTCCCTTTAACAAGCCTAGTATGTTTTGAGTCAATAATTTAATACAAAAATACATTTCGGAATTTTAAAAAAATATATTGATTTTTTGAAAAAGAACTATTAAGATATGATTTATAGTAATCCTATAAAGTTAATCGGAATTAAAAAGCCAATTCCATTTTGATCTAAAAAGACCACTATGGAACATTTTATCAGCGAATGTTGACTGATTTACTCAACATTAATAAGGAGGCCAAAATGAAGGTATCAAGCAAGGGGGAATATGCACTTAGAGCTTTGATATTACTAGGAAACAATAAAGGAAAAGTACTCGGCATTCAGGAAATATCTGAAAAAACCCTTGTCAGTATTCATTACCTGGAACAGATCCTTCTACAACTAAAAAAACTTGATTATGTTGTTAGTAAACGAGGGGCAAAGGGTGGTTACCTGCTTCATAAGGAACCTGAAGATATTAATATAGGTGAAGTGATCCGTAAATTAGAGGGACCATTATCACCAATGAGCTGTGCCTCAATCACAAAATATGAACCATGTGCATTAGAGGGGGGATGTCAACTAAAGCCGTTATGGTCTTTAGTTCGCGATACGATTGCATTTGTATTGGAACGTACAACATTGGAGGATTTACTATTCAACAGAATTACAAAGTTAGAAGGAGAGGATTTCTTTGACATTAAAAAAGCAATTGGATCAACTGGTGATGGAAAAAATAGCTAGTTTGCTAGAAGGATTAGAATTTGGGACCGTTCAAATTACGGTTCATGATTCACAAATCACACAAATTGATCGCTTAGAGAAACATCGGCTTCCGTTACAAAGCAAAGCAAATGTACCATTATTTCCAAGTAAAAACAAAAGAGGATTATAAAAAATGAATAATTGCCGATCGGACACCCGAAGGCCCTGTAGTTTCTCGTACATCATCCATGTACGTTAGTTTAACTATTGGGCTTTTTTTAATGGAAAAAGCCTATCAAAAATACAATAAAAGGGGCAAATACAATGAAGAAAAAATTAATGATTTCACTATTATCTCTATCCTTATTATGGGCTGCCGGGTGCTCGAATCAAAGCGCAACCAATGAGAAAGATACAGAAACTGCTGCTGAAAAAAAAGAAGTTGAACTATTAAATGTATCATACGACCCAACAAGAGAATTTTATGAAGAATTCAATAAAAGCTTTTCTGCTTATTGGGAAAAAGAAAAAGGACAAAAAGTAACCATTAACCAATCCCATGGAGGTTCAGGTAAGCAGTCTCGCTCTGTCATTGATGGGCTTGAAGCGGACATTGTGACGTTGGCGTTAGCCTATGATATCGATGTAATAGCTGAAGCAGGAAAATTGCCGGAGAATTGGCAAGGACGACTAGATAACAACAGCTCACCATATACATCAACGATTGTATTTCTAGTTCGAAAGGGAAATCCCAAAGGAATTAAAGACTGGGATGATCTTGTGAAATCAGGTGTTTCCGTAATCACTCCAAATCCTAAAACCTCTGGCGGTGCGAGATGGAATTACCTTGCTGCCTGGGGATACGCTCTAGAACAAAATAACGGAGACGAAGCAAAGGCAAAAGAGTTTGTAACCAAACTGTTTAAAAATGTACCTGTTCTAGATTCCGGTGCACGCGGCTCGACAACAACATTTGTTGAAAGAGGAATTGGGGATGTACTCATTGCATGGGAAAATGAAGCATTCTTAGCCTTGAATGAGTTAGGTAAGGATGAATTTGAAATTATCGTTCCTTCCATCAGTATTCTTGCTGAACCTCCTGTTACAGTTGTCGAAGAAAATGCTAAAAAACATGAAACAGAAGAAGTAGCGAAAGCATATTTAGATTATCTGTACACAGACGAAGGGCAGGAAATTGCAGCTAAAAACTATTACCGCCCACGTTCTGAAGATGTAGCCAAAAAGTACGCCGATCAGTTCCCTGAAATTAGCCTATTTACCATCGATGAAGTTTTTGATGGATGGAAAAATGCACAAAAGACACATTTTGATGATGGCGGAGTTTTTGATGAGATATACAAACCGTAAAATTAAAGGAGAGTTTCAACGTGGCTGATAAAAGAAAGCAACATCATGTTTTGCCGGGTTTTGGTCTATCTATGGGGTACACACTGATTTATCTAAGCCTAATCATTTTGATTCCGATTGCAGTCCTATTTTTAAAAGCATCTACAATCAGCCTCGCAGAATTTTGGGAGACCGTAACCGAGGCAAGAGTCGTTGCTTCCTATAAATTAACTATCTATACATCCTTCATAGCAGCCTTTGTTAATGCAATTTTTGGGACACTTATCGCCTGGGTTTTAGTACGATATGATTTTTATGGAAAACGAATTATTGACGCGCTCGTTGATTTACCTTTCGCACTCCCAACCGCAGTAGCAGGAATCGCGCTTACAACGATTTATGCTCCAAATGGTTGGATCGGGCAGTACTTTGAATCCATCGGGATAAAGGTAGCTTATACACCACTGGGGATTATGATTGCATTAACGTTTATCGGACTTCCCTTTGTGGTTCGGTCTGTTCAGCCTGTATTGCAAGATTTGGATCAGCAATATGAGGAGGCTGCAGCAACCCTTGGGGCCAATCCTCTGCAGATTTTTGCGAAAATTATCTTTCCAGCCATATTCCCAGCCATCTTAACAGGCTTTGCTCTTGCGTTTGCAAGGGCTCTAGGCGAGTATGGTTCCGTTGTCTTCATATCAGGGAATATGCCAATGAAAACAGAAATTGTTCCATTGCTAATTATTACGAAATTAGAGCAATTCAATTATGCCGGCGCAGCAGCAATTGCAGTTGTGATGCTCGTATTTTCATTCGTTCTTTTATTTTTGATCAATTTCTGGCAATGGAAGACAAACAAAAAATATCAAGTAAGCTAGAGGAGTTAGGGGAATATGATAGTTCGAAATACAACCCTTCATGCAAGAAATGTGAAAACCACTTTCCGGCCTGAATTGTTAACAAAGTGGCTGCTGATTCCGGTTGCCACAGGGTTCTTAGGTATATTTATTGTAGTACCTTTAATCGCTGTTTTTTCTGAAGCTTTAAATAAAGGAATACAGTTATACTTTGCAGCTTTGACAGAACCTGATGCTTTATCTGCAATTAAATTAACATTAATTACAGCGGCAATAACGATTCCTGTCAACACGATTTTTGGGGTGTTTGCAGCCTGGGCTATTTCCAAATTTGAGTTCAGGGGTAAAAATATTTTAATAACGTTAATTGATATACCTTTTGCTGTTTCACCGGTTATAGCAGGACTTGTTTTTGTTCTATTGTTCGGTTCACAAGGATTATTTGGACCAATTCTCGAGGCAAATAATATTAAGATTATTTTTGGAATACCTGGAATTATTCTAGCAACTATTTTTGTTACCTTCCCGTTTGTAGTCAGAGAATTGCTGCCCATCATGCAGGAGCAAGGAACCGAGGAAGAGCAGGCAGCGATTACGCTGGGTGCAAACGGCTGGCAAATGTTTTTTCGCGTGACATTACCTAACATTAAATGGGGCCTACTGTATGGTGTCATTCTTTGTAATGCTCGTGCCATGGGTGAATTTGGTGCGGTTTCAGTTGTTTCCGGGCACATTAGAGGATTAACCAATACCATTCCTCTCCACGTTGAAATCTTGTATAACGAATACAATTTTTCCGCAGCTTTTGCTGTTGCTTCCTTATTAGCTATGCTTGCTTTACTGACATTAATTTTAAAAAGCTTTGTAGAGTGGAAAACAAAAAAACACTAAAGGCATGAACAAAGAAATATATATCTGTCTTTCATGGGGGATTGTTGAAATGGGGATTACGATCAAAGACGTGTCAAAGGCTTTCGGAACCTTTCAAGCTGCCAAAAATATAAATCTTGAGATACCAACAGGAGATTTTGTAGCCTTATTAGGACCATCGGGTTCAGGTAAAACGACGCTCCTAAGGCTCATTGCCGGTTTAGAGGGATTGGATTCAGGAGGAATCTACTTCGATGACATTGAATACACATACAAAAGTATAAAAGAACGGAATGTAGGGTTTGTTTTCCAAAATTATGCTTTGTTCAAGCATATGACTATTTTTGAGAATATAGCTTTTGGTTTAAAGGTAAGACCACGAAAAACACGTCCTTCAAAAAATGAAATTACCGAAAAAGTAAATGAATTATTGAAGCTCGTTCAATTAGACCATCTATCCAACCGTTATCCATCACAGCTTTCAGGAGGTCAAAGACAGCGCATAGCCTTGGCTAGGGCTCTAGCTGTGGAACCGAAAGTTTTACTACTTGATGAGCCTTTTGGTGCACTCGATGCAAAGGTTCGTCAGGAACTTCGCCATTGGTTAAGAGAAATTCATCAAAAGCTCAACATTACCACAGTATTTGTTACACATGACCAGGAAGAGGCACTAGAGATGGCTGATACCGTGGTCGTAATGAATAAGGGGGAAATTGAACAAATTGGTTCGCCTGAAGAGGTATACCAGCATCCTGGAAGCTCATTTGTTTATAGTTTTTTAGGAAGAGTAAACGAATTTCGGATTTCTGAAGTAGCAAGTGAGTATGATAAGATTAGTTATATAAGACCACATGAAATTGTTCTCCGTAAAATTTTACAAGGGGACAGCATCGTATCAGAGGTATCACACATCCATGTCATTGGATCAACCGTCAGAATTGAGTTAAGACGCCATGATACGAATGATTTATTTGAAGCAGAAATGAGTATCGATCAGTATCAAAAAATGGGTCAAGTAAAAAAAGGAGATATCCTTTATGCCGAATTTAAAAATATCGTTGTATTTGATAAAAACTCGGAAAATAAATTAACTCATTCAGGTAAAAGTGGTATTAGAAATTCGTTGAAAAGCAAATTAATATAAGAGGAAAAGTGCTAGGAATTCCTGGTACTTTTTTATTTCTCTGACATCACCAAGAATCGTTATGATTGAAATATACCTTTATTAAGCATAAATTAAGAGGTAGAAGCTTTTTCTACATAAATGGTCAACAACGTGAATGGGTACATTAAATAACAACTGGAAGGGCTGATTACATGAAATATAACTTTGATGAAATTGTAAATCGGAGAGGGACATACTCTGTAAAATGGGATGGAGGAGAGCTTATTAAAAAAATGGGTTTGACGGATCGATATGATGAAGACACAATCCCATTATTTACTGCTGACATGGATCTGCCAGTACCTCAACCTTTAATAGACGCCTTACATAAAACCGTTGATCATCGTATTTTTGGTTATTCTGTATTTCCTGATGAGTATTTTGAAGCCGTACAACACTGGTTTAAAAAGAGACATAATTGGGAGTTCCAGAAGGAAGAAATCGTTTATAGTCCAGGGACAGTTCACGCGCTAAATGTTGCAGTCCGCGCATTCACACAGCCAGAAGACGGAGTGATTATCCAACGACCTGTATATCCTCCTTTTACTTCATCCGTAAAAGCTAATGGAAGAACGCTGTTAAATAATGCACTTATCGGGGATCCAGAAGGTTATTATTCCATCGATTTTGAAGATTTCGAAGCTAAGGCAAAAGATGAAAAGACAAAAATGTTTATCTTATGTAATCCACACAATCCAACAGGAAGAGTATTCAACGAAGGGGAACTTAGAAAATTAGCCGCGATCTGTGTGGAAAATAATGTACTGATTGTAGCAGATGAAATTCATGGAGATATCATTCGACGGGGTCAAACTTTTACTCCAATCGCAAAAGTTGTTCCAGAGTATAAAGATCATATCATTACGTTTACAGCGATTAATAAAACCTTTAATTTGGCTGGACTTCACTGTACGAATGTCATTATTACGAACCCAGAATTGAGAAAAACCTATTTTGGTGTAATGGGCATGCATTTACCATCACCGTTTACGGTTTCGGCTCTTCTTTCGGTTTATCATGATGGAGAAGATTGGCTTGAGCAGTTAAAAGAATATATCGATGGAACGATGGAGTGGGCTGTGGAATTTTTAGCGGAAAAGATGCCAAAAGTGAAGGTCAGAATCCCAGAAGGAACCTATATTATGTGGCTGGACTTTAGTGCTTATGGAATTTCACCAGACGAAGTTCATGAACGGATTTATAACAAAGCAAATGTTTTATTAGAAGATGGAAAAATGTTCGGAGAAGAAGGCTTGCACCATCAACGGATCTGTATTCCATCTCCAAGACCAATGATTAAAGAGGCATTCGAAAGAATCGCTAGAGAATTTGAAGATTTAAAGTAGGAAATTAATTGTCTAGATGATGGAGCTAACGACGAATACTGGCGGATAACGAAAAATACTGGCGAAAGCTGTAATATTGACATGTAGCAAAGTGCTAGCAATAAGCTAGTGGGGATTACACTCATTGCTATAACAAAAAAGGTACTATGTTTCATAGGAGAGATGATATGGAGAGAAGCATGCTTCAAACTTGTACAGTGGTAATTGAAAACGCAAAGAATATTGTCGTCCTCACAGGTGCAGGTATCAGTACAGAATCGGGAATCAAGGATTTTCGTTCGCAAACAGGCATTTATCAGATGGCACCTGAATTTATCCTGTCGCTAGACAATTTTTATCAAAACCCCAAGGGATTTTATCAGTTTGCTGTTGAGAATCTTTACCACCCAGAAGCACCTCCAAATATAGGTCATCAGGTTTTAGCTCATTGGGAAAAGGTTGGAAAGGTAAGTCATATCATCACACAAAATATCGATGGTCTTCATCAGAAAGCAGGTTCCGAAAAGGTAGTTGAGTTTCATGGGACCATGAAAACAGCTAGCTGTCAGAATTGCTCCAAGTTATATACCACTGAGGAAATGATTGTAAGACTAAATACCATGGACGATTTTTATATATGCAGCCATTGTAAAACTCGTACTGAAAAAGAACGATACATTAAACCGGACGTCGTCCTATTTGGAGATGCTGGTGATTGGTTTAGCATCGATGGCTTTAACAAAATTATTAACATCATCAACCAGGCTGATTGCTTATTAGTATTAGGAACAAGTTTAAAGGTTACTCCATTTTCCACATTCCCGCAATATAGAAAAGAAGGTACTCCTCTGATTATTATTAATAAGGGAGACTCTCCGTATGACAGGACAAAGGACTCCTATGTTATTCATGATTCGATTGGAGAAACCTTAAGTAAACTAAATAGTAGTATTTATCCACCAATTGATTAATGGTGGATTTTTTTTGCAGTTAGCTTTATTGGCTACTATTTAAATTTTCTAAATTGATTGACAATTAAAATGTGGGTAAATACAATGAAAGAGAAAATGATGAAAGCCTGTTTGTAAATTAAAAGAAACGTTGTTTGTTATTACGAAACAATGGGGGTGAAGGAATGATTATTGACGGAAGTCTATCTGACTTAAAAGCTGTCTTTAAAGGAATTAAGCTAGTAGAAGAGGACCTGCATCATCCACTTGGGAATTCCGGAAGAGTGACGATGTTTCCAAAAACAGAACAAGAAATCTCATCTATATTAGATTATGCCAATACTCATAGACACACTGTTATTATTGCAGGCGGCGGGACAAAAAGAGGGTTTGGAGGGCTATTAGAAAAAGCAGACATTCAATTATCGTTGGCTCAATATACTGGAATTGTTGAGCACAATCCAGGTGATATGACATTGACCATCAAATCTGGTACACCTTTCCAAGAAATACAAAACCATTTAGCGGCATACAATCAAAGAATTCCACTTGACCCCTTCTTTCCTGATTCAGCCACAATTGGTGGAATTATTTCTGCAAACGATAGCGGGCCAAAAAGGTTAGGATATGGGGCAGCAAGAGATAATGTTATTGGACTCAGAATGGTCTATCCTGATGGATCACTGATTCGATCAGGTGGAAAAGTGGTGAAAAATGTTGCCGGATATGATATGAATAAGCTTTTTATTGGTGCAATGGGCACCCTCGGTGTTATTTCAGAAGTGACTTTAAAACTGCGTCCCATTACAAAATATGAATCTATTCTTCTCATTTCCTTTCATAATAGCAGTCTAGAAGAAGTTTCGGCTTCCGCTGTCAAGGTGCTAGATTCTTTGGTCGAACCTATCAGCCTCGAGATTATAACCCCCTCCTTAGCTGGGAAATTGACAAACATTAATCAATATACATTGCTTATTTCGTTTGAAGATGTAAAGAGCTCAGTACACTACCAAGAAGACGTTATCAGGAACATGATGCCTGATAAAACCACCATTAAGTCCCTTTCAGAATTGGAAGCAAAATCCTTCTGGAATACCTTTTATCACCATCAACCCCATGGATTTGCAAAAGCAAGCGGTACAGAGGCAGTACTTAAAATTGGCGTCATCAACCTAGATGTTTTCAAGTTATTACAAGAAGCAGAGCTGATTGGCGATTCCTGTCATGTTTCGATTGAAGCACATGGAGGCTTAGGGACTGGAATCTGTCAAATGGCGATTAAGGGTGCATCTGCCGATGTCTTATCAGCTATTCGACTCGTAAGAGAAACCGCTGTTCAGCTCGGCGGGTATGCTGTTATTAAGCACTTACCTTTCTCCCTCCGCGAGGAAGCCAATGTTTGGGGAAATAAAACGGAGTCTCAGTTTCTCTTTGAAGGAATAAAACAAAAAATGGATCAAAATGGAATATTGAATCCAAATCGATTTGTTGGGGGGATCTAAAGTGAGTATTAAAGAAACAGTTTTAAAACAAGACCCGCCTTGCACCTCCACATTAGGAAACTATTTATGGCGAGATCCCCCACAGGAAAATAAGTGGGCTGATTGTGTACATTGTGGTATGTGTTTGGAATCATGTCCTACATATGAACAAACAGGAGAAGAGCAGCATTCGCCGCGTGGACGTGTGTACCTCATCAAAGCAGTCGCAGAAGGAAAGTTGAAGGTGGATGAACATTTTGCAGATCCTGTTTTTTCGTGCTTAGATTGCCGAGCCTGTACGACTGCATGCCCTGTTGATGTAGATGTTGGAGGTCTCATTGAGGAAGCAAGAGGGCAAATCAGACAAGGTATGCCTCTAAAAGGCTGGAAGAAAGCAGTGAATTGGTTCTTTCTCCATGGCGTATTCCCTCATCATAATCGCTTAAACTCGATTGGCACTTTATTAAGATTTTACCAGAAAAGTGGATTGCAAAAAGTAGTTCGTAAGACAAAGCTTATTAATATTATGCCAAAGCACTTAACGGAAATGGAATCTATTATGCCAGAAGTTAAGAGCCCAGTGCGTAAAAAATATGATTCTGTCATAAAAGCTAAGGGTGTAACAAAGCATGAAGTATCCTTATTAACCGGTTGTGTGATGGATGTTTTCTTTAGTGATATTAACGAATCGACAATTACTGTTCTCACAAGAAATGGGAGTGATGTGAGAATCCCGAGAAATCAAACCTGCTGTGGTGCACTGCATGTACATGCTGGTGACAGAGAGATGGGGAGAAAGCTCGCAAAGCAGAATATTGAAGCGTTTGAAAATGCGGAAACAGTTATCGTCAATGCAGCAGGGTGTGGGTGCATGATGAAGGAATATACAGAACTATTCCGTGACGAACCAGAATGGAGAAAAAGGGCGAAAAGCTTTGAAGATAAGGTCGTGGATATCTCTAAATACTTACACGATACAGGATATGAAAAGCCAAAAACTATGTTAAAAACACGAATCACCTATCACGACGCCTGTCATTTAGCACATGGTCAAAGGGTAAGACAGGAGCCGCGTGATATCCTGCTTGATATTCCCGGGGTAGAAATGGTTCATATGCCCAAATCAGACAGTTGCTGCGGCAGTGCTGGAATCTATAATCTTACTAATCCTGAAATGGCAGACGCAGTCCTCAAGAGTAAAATGGAAAATGTGCCAGACGATGTTGAAATGATTTCTATGGGAAACCCAGGTTGTATGATGCAAATGGCTTTAGGTGTGCAAAAATACGGTAGAAATCAGAAAATCGTTCATACGGTTCAGCTTCTTGACTGGGCTTATCAAAAAGAAGAAAGGGATTCTAGCCATGGCAGTCCAAAAGATTAATACAACTGACAAGCATATTATCAATCTTGCAGGTATCGTTGGTGGTCCCCGCTCCATTTTGTATAAAAAAGCCGATTTACTCGCCTATGATTGCGATGGTTTTACGATTCATAAGCACTTGCCTAAGGCTGTCGTCTTTCCAAAAAGTACCGAGGAAGTTTCAAAGTTGGTAAAATATTGCTCTAATAATGGGCTCCCTTTTCTTGCTCGCGGCGCAGGAACAGGGCTAAGCGGTGGTGCAATTCCTATTAATGGTGAAGTCATCATCAGCATGGTTCGGATGAAAAAACTCATCAGTGTCGATCTCGAAAATAGAAGAGCGGTGGTTGAACCTGGCTTTGTTAATCTGAAACTAACAAATTCGATTTCCGATAAAGGCTATTATTATGCTCCAGATCCATCAAGTCAATATTGCTGCACAATTGGAGGAAATGTTGCAGAAAATGCCGGAGGGGCACATTGTCTGAAATACGGTGTTACTACGAACCATATTCTTGGCCTTGAAGTTGTGCTCCCGAACGGAGAAATTGTTGAGATTGGTAGGAATGGAGTTTTAGACGAACCTGGATACGACTTACTCGGACTCATTACTGGTTCAGAAGGAACGCTGGGAATTGTTACAAAAATTACTGTTCGTATCTTAAAAAGTCCAGAAGGTAAACAAACCGTTCTTGCGTATTTCGATAAGGTTGAGGATGGAAGCCAAGCGGTTTCCGATATTATCTCAGCTGGAATTGTTCCTGCCGCACTTGAAATGATGGATAAAACAGCGATAGAAGCTGTGGAGGCGGCGGCCTTCCCTGTCGGACATCCAAAGGATATTGAAGCAGTACTATTAATTGAGGTGGATGGAATTGCGGCCGGAATTGAAGAACAAGTCAATCAAATCTTAGAGGTTTGCAGGAAGAGGAATGTTCGTGAGGTTCGAGCTGCCAAGGATGAAGCTGAAAGAGGACGATGGTGGGCCAATCGTAAAACTGGCTTCGGCGCGATGGGCGCCATTTCTCCAGATTATTTAGTCCAGGATGGGGTCATTCCTAGAAGTAAACTGCCGGAGGTACTTAGTAAAATTTCTCAGATAAGTAAAGAATCAGGTTTGCGGATTGCGAATATTTTTCATGCGGGAGATGGGAACCTCCATCCACTCGTCCTATTCGATGCCAGGAAGCCAGGAGAAATTGATAAAGCATTAGAAGCTGGCAGCGCTTGCTTAAAGGCTTGTGCGGATGTTGGCGGAACCATTACTGGTGAACATGGGGTGGGCATTGAGAAACGTGATGAAATGCGTTTTGTATTCAAAGACGAGGAAATATTTGCACAAACTAGTATACGTGAAGTTTTTAATCCTAACAATCTCTTAAATGCAGGCAAACTGTTTCCGACACCAGGGCGATGTGTGGAAATAAAAAAAGAATTGAAATCTCTCACATAAGAATGCTGTTTCGTGATAATAAACCATTGGTACAGGAGGATATATATGAGTATGTATGTGAAAGTAGGAAGCTTACAGGTTGCGAGAGAACTTGCTGATTTTATTAATTCTGAAGCTTTGCCAGGCAGCCAAGTGGACCAGGAGACATTTTGGGCAGGTTTTGAAAAAATCATTACTGAATTGACACCAAGAAATAAGGAATTACTAGCAAAAAGAACTGAACTTCAAAGGAAAATTCATACTTGGCATCGAGAAAATAAACAAATTAATTTTAATAAATACAAAGCTTTTTTAGAGGAAATTGGCTACCTGCTGCCAGAACCAGAAGATTTCAAGATTTCTACTGAAGGAGCAGATGATGAAATTGCTCGCAAAGCAGGTCCCCAGTTGGTCGTGCCTGTTGATAATGCCCGCTATGCGATAAATGCAGCAAACGCTCGATGGGGTAGTTTGTACGATGCGTTATACGGTACCGATGTGATTAGTAATGAGGGAGGAGCTCAAAATCAAGGGAGATACAACCCAGTACGTGGTGAAAAAGTGATTGCATTTGCAAGGAATTTTCTTAACGATACTGTTCCTTTACAGGATGGTTCGCATGAGGAGGCTGTAGAATATTCCATCGTCAAAGGAAGTTTAGTGGTAACTTTGAATACTGGTAAACAAACACGGTTGAAAATCGAAGAGAAATTTGCTGGTTATCAAGGTTCACCACAACAGCCTTCTGCCATTCTGTTGAAAAATAATGATAATTATTTTGAAATTCAAATTGACCGCAGCCATCCAATTGGAAAAACTGACACTGCTGGTGTTAAAGATATTCTCCTTGAGTCCGCACTTACCTCGATTATGGATTGCGAAGATTCTGTGGCAGCAGTAGATGCACAGGATAAAGTCAAGGTATATCGAAATTGGTTAGGTTTAAATAAAGGCAATCTATCTGCAACTTTTACAAAAGGAAATAAAACCTTAACAAGGACTCTTAATCCTGATCGCAGCTATGTGTCTCCTAATGGCAGTAAATTCACCTTGCCTGGTCGTGCGTTAATGCTTGTTCGTAATGTCGGGCATCTTATGACTAACAATGCCATCCTTGACAGTGATGGAAATGAAGTACAGGAGGGAATCATCGACACAGTGGTTACCTCTTTATGTGCAAAGCATTCTATCATTGGCAATACTACTTTCAAAAATTCAGAAAAAGGCTCTATCTATATCGTTAAACCAAAAATGCATGGTCCAGAGGAAGCAGCCTTTGCGAATGAGCTTTTTAACCGGACTGAGAATTTACTCGGTTTAGCTAGTAATACATTAAAAATTGGCGTTATGGATGAAGAACGTAGGACGTCTTTAAATCTAAAAGCCTGTATCAAGGAGGTGAAGGAACGTGTTGTTTTCATTAACACAGGATTCCTTGACCGCACAGGTGATGAAATGCACACCTCTATGGAGGCTGGTGCCATGATACGGAAAAATGATATGAAATCCACAGTTTGGCTGCAAAGTTATGAAAAATCGAATGTCAATAATGGCCTTTCTACTGGATTCCAAGGGCGCGCACAAATTGGTAAAGGTATGTGGGCGATGCCTGATTTAATGAAGAATATGCTGGAGCAAAAACTAGGTCATTTATTAGCTGGCGGAAATACAGCATGGGTGCCTTCGCCTACGGCTGCAACCCTTCACGCATTACACTACCATCAAGTAAATGTGAAGGATGTACAAAATAAACTTCTTGAAAGCATGTCTAATTTAAGGGATGAAATACTACAAATTCCAGTGGCTGAAAATACGAATTGGAATTTAGATGAAATACAAGCAGAGCTAGATAACAATGCACAGGGAATACTAGGTTATGTTGTTAGGTGGATTGATCAAGGTATAGGCTGCTCAAAGGTTCCGGATATCAATAATATTGGGCTGATGGAAGACCGAGCTACTCTCCGTATTTCCAGTCAGCATGTTGCAAATTGGCTGCACCATGGAATATGCACAAAGGAACAAGTTATTGAAACGTTGAAGCGAATGGCAAAGGTAGTAGATAATCAAAATGCAGGGGATGCTGCATACAGACCAATGTCCGCCGACTTCGAGCAATCTGTAGCCTTCCAGGCTGCTTGTGATTTAGTGTTTAAGGGCTACGACCAGCCAAATGGTTATACCGAACCCATCTTGCACTCCCGCCGTCTTGAAGCCAAAACAAAATATTCAATTAAATCCTAAACATAAATCCTGTCAGGCCATTTTTTAGAAGAATTAAGTATGCCCTGAGAAAGTTCTGCTTAAAGAGGTGGTTAAGTTTGCAAAGAGAAAATGTGGTGAAGTCTGTAAGCAGGGCATTGGATATTATCGCACTAGTTGGAATGAAAAAAGGCGGACTGGGTGTTACGGAGATCGCTAACCAGATCGATATCAATAAAAGCTCCGTATTCCGAACACTGTCCACACTTGTTCAATATGGTTATATCGAACAAGATCATGATACAGGAAAGTATAAGCTTGGCTACAAATTACTAGACATAAGCTCAAAGTTGTTAGAATCAATCGACATTAGGACCGAGGCAAAACCTTTTCTTCAGGAGCTGGAAAAAAAGACGAATGAAGTTATCCATTTAGTTGTCTATGATCAGGGAGAAGTGGTTTACATTGAAAAACTAGAAGGAACTGAAACATTGAGAACGCATTCAAGGGTAGGAAAAAGGGCTCAAATGCATTGTACTTCCGTTGGGAAAGCAATACTCGCCAATTTACCTGAAAATGATGTACGTGCGATTCTTGATCGAAAAGGGATGCCTGCGCATACAGATTATACAATTACTGAAAAAGAAGCCCTCCTTCAGGAACTAAAACAAATAAGAGTAAGGGGTTATTCTTTAGATTTAGAAGAAAATGAGTACGGGATAACCTGTATTGCTGCACCTGTTTTTGATCATCTTGGAAATATAGCTGCAGCAGTGAGTATCTCAGGTCCAACCACAAGGATGACCAAAGATAGATTAAACCAGCTTGGACCGATTATGATTCAAACAAGCCAGAAGCTGTCAGCAAGACTGGGTCATGTAAGATAAAAAGCCGCAAAACATACTTCTTGTTTTGCGGCTTTTCCCTTATATTTTTACAATAAATCTTCCTTTTGCCTGCCCTTGTAGAATGATAGGAAGAGTCTGTGGCAGCTCTTCTAAACTTATTTCTTTTGAGATTGAATCTAGTACTTCTGGTTTGAAATCGGCTGCCATTCGCTCCCAAAGAAGCCTGCGCACTTCCATCGGACAATAGACTGAATCAATCCCCAGAAGATTAATGCCGCGAAGGATGAATGGAAATACCGTTGCAGGTACGTTACCACCACCCGTTAATCCACTAACTGCAACTGAACCATTGTACTGAATTTTGCTTAAGATAGCCGCTAAGGATTCACCGCCAACTGGATCAACGGCACCTGCCCAAACCTGTTTATCCAAGGCTTTAACTTTACCGTTATAAACTTCTTCCCTTGAAACAACCTCTTTTGCACCAAGTTTATGTAAATAATTATGTTCACTACTTTTCCCGGTACTTGCCACGACATCGTAGCCTCGTTTTGCTAGAATGGCTACAGAAAGACTACCTACTCCTCCGGTAGCTCCTGTAACTAGCACCTTCCCTTTTTCAGGAGTAAGCCCATTTTCTTCTAACCTTTGAACAGATAGAGCTGCTGTAAATCCAGCAGTCCCATATATCATCGCCTCTTTTAAAGAGAGGTTTTCTGGTAAAGGGACAATCCAATCAGCGGGAATTCTAGCATATTCACCGTAACCGCCATAATGAGAAACCCCAATTTCGTAGCTAGTAGCAATGACTTGATCACCCTCTGTGTAGCGGGAGTCTTCTGAAGAAACTACAACTCCTGCTAAGTCAATACCGGGTATAAATGGATATGAACGAACGATTTTGCCATCAGGCAGACTGGCTAGCCCATCTTTATAGTTTATACTCGAGTATGCCACCTTGATTAGTACCTCTCCGGCTGGCAAATCCTGAAAAGATACCTTTTTAACCTCTATCGAAAAATCAGTTTCAGACTTATCAACGACTAATGCCTTAAAATCCTCACTCATCTTTGAAACCTCCTTTTAATAAAAAAATTTCCATTTTTATCATACTACATTATAGTAAGAGTATAGAACTCTTAAGCAAAAATGGAGTGATGCTTATGTACGCAGCAGGTCAAAAAGATATGCAGAAAATGGATCAATATACGATGGGAGAGATTGGATTACCTGGTGTTGTTCTGATGGAAAATGCAGGAGCCAGAGTTGTTGAGGAGATTCTACAAATCTCAAATAAAAATTCCAGGGTAATTGTGTTATCGGGTGGCGGTAATAACGGTGGTGATGGATTTGTTATTGCCCGCAGGCTTGTGGACAGTGGATTCAATCCATTGCTTTGTTTGTTGGTAGATCCTGATGGTCTGAAAGGTGATGCTAAGATACACTATAAAGTTTATAAAAATAGAAGTTTACCGCTATTTCAGCTCAAAAAAGATAATTTTGACACCCTTATACATGAACTGAATCAGGCAGATATTATTGTTGATTCCATTTTAGGTACAGGTGTTAACGGTCCTGTTCGTGAACCATTTAAAACAGTTATTTCGCTGGTTAATACTGTTGGAGGAAAGAAACACATTATTTCTGTTGATATTCCGTCAGGAGTTAGCAGTGATACTGGTAAAGTAGAAGGGGATGCAATCAAGGCATCTAAGACAATAACATTTGTGTTCCCCAAAAAAGGATTCTTTTTAAATGAGGGACCAAGGTATATCGGTGAGTGGAAAGCCGTTGATATTTCTGTGCCGATTTCCATTGTTGATGATTTGAAGATAGATATGCCAAAGATTATAACCAATCAACTGGGGAAATCTTCGGTCCCGGCTAGACCTAAACATGGACATAAGGGAACCTTTGGTCATACCTTGATTTTAGGTGGTTCTCGGCAATTTGTTGGTGCGCCAATCTTTTCAGCGAAGGCTGCTTTGAATGCCGGGGCTGGATTGGTTACATTGGCTGTTCCGGAAAGTATTTATCCAATGGCCGCTGCTCAAAATCCTGAATCCTTATTTCTGCCTTTGTCAGAAACGGATGGCCATTTTTCGGAGGCAGCCATACATGAACTTTCGCCTATGCTCCATCAATTTGACTGCGTTGCAGTAGGACCGGGGATGAGCAGATTTCGAAATGGGGAAGAGTGGATAAGTTCACTATTAAACTGCCTAACCAATCAGCCTATTGTTTTCGATGCAGATTCCCTTTTCTTCCTCAGAAATCATATGGAGTTGGTAAAGAATTATAAAGGTAATGTAATCATGACGCCTCATCCGGGAGAAATGGCAAGGCTGCTAAATAAAAGTGTTAAAGATGTGGAAGAAAATAGACTCGAAATCGCCAGGGGATTTGCGATGAAACATTCGGTGTACTTACTATTAAAAGGACATCGCTCCGTCATTGCTTCCCCTGAAGGAGAACTATATATTAATCCGTATGGTCATGATGCACTAGGAAAAGGCGGAAGCGGTGATGTCTTAACAGGGCTTATTGCCTCATTTCTTGCTCAAGGATCTTCTCCTTTATACGCTCTTATATCAGCTAGTTTTTTACATGCAAGAGCGGGAGAGGAAGAAGCAAAGGTTTTATCCCATTATGGAGTGACCCCTTTAGATATTATCGATGGTGTAAAAAAGCTTTTAACTAAGCAGTAGAAAATCATTGTCAGTTTGTTACAATTCTTACTCATGCGCTGGGTATTGGAGCCTGTATTATCTATTTAGACGAGTTTTGGCAGCTTTATTTGAATGAGGTGGGGTATTCCGTCCTTTTTTTTGGTGTTTTCTCTGCGTGTATCTCGCTTGTGAGAATTCCAGGAAATCTATTAGCGTCTCAACACCTTATTTATTTTAAAGCTGAAACGATTATTCTTTTAATACTTGGTCTTACACCCATTTGTTTTTTTGTTTCAGCCATGGTTCCTGGGTCAATGGGTCTAGTTACAATCGTTATCATATTTATTGGCAGTGGAGTGATCGATCCTGTAGTAACGGGTTATCTTTATCATCAAGGCAGCTCAGATATACGAGCAACCATTGAATCCTTTCAATCCTTGATTGAAAGTGTAATTACATTTTCTAAGGTATAGGTTTTGGGATGATCTCATCACATTTATCAGTCGTTTCAGGTTTTTTCTTTTTAGGTGTAATCTCTTGTCTATTCTTTTTTATATTCTTAAAAAAAATTCAGAGCTTTGTGAAGAAATAGAAGCCATCCTGCGGGATGGTTTCCTATTTTACACATACACTAACGATAAATTTGAAACTAATTTGCATCAAAAATCGTCTTATTTGGTGTGACAGCCTAGAACCATGAGAAGGAGAGATATTAATGAAAGTTTTTTACAAGGGAATTACAGTTGCCATTCTTTTTGCCTTAATTCTAACTGTGTGTAGTACAAGCAATGTTTTTGCCGATACTAATGGTAATAATGAAGACAGTATTAATGAAAAGTTTGGGCTGCCAATTGTAGTATATGGTGAGGCATTATCTGCAGCTCAAAAGGATGAAGTCAGAAGGCTTTTAAACGTAACCGATATTAACAAGGTTAAAGAAATAACTGTTTCTGGAGAAGATCTGGTTACCTATATTAAAGGAGATCGCCATTCTAATATGTATTCTTCCGCTAAAATTACAAGAAAGGATTCAGGTGAAGGTCTTATTATTAATCAAGTTACCCCAGAAAATATTACTGAGGTTACCGATGAGATGTATGCCAACGCTTTGCTAACGGCTGGAATTCAGGATGCTGTTGTAGATGTTGCTTCCCCGGTAAAAGTCAGCGGACACTCGGCACTAGTAGGAATCTATAAAGCCTATGATGCAGGAGAAGGTGCCGGATTAAATAAAGAACGTACAGAGGTTGCAAATGAAGAATTGAATCTGGCAACTGACTTAGCAAAAAAGGAAGGGCTCGATCAAGATAAAGTTAGTGAGCTGTTAACGGAAATTAAAAAGGAAATTGCTAATCAAAATCCTGCAACAAAAGAAGAACTTGCTGCGATTATTGATGAAAAGTTAAAGACTTTAGAAATCAAGTTAAGTGCCGAAGACCGTCAGCTATTGATTGACTTGTTTGAAAAAATGAGGGACCTAAATATTAATTTTGATAATGTTAAATCACAGCTGGAAAATCTAACTCAAGATATCCAGCAGCGAATTGAAGAAGCAGTAGGGGATAAGAACTTTCTGCAAAAAGTAGCAGATTTCTTTAAAGAATTAATAGATAGTATTAAAAGCATATTCTCCTAATTTTGGGCTCAGTCTTTGAACTGAGCTTTTCTTTTGCAAAAAATTTAATATTAAAATTAGTAGGAATGACCTCAGGACTATATAAAAATCCCCAGTTTTTTGTTAAAATAGAATTTAAGTAAAAAAAGGTTCGACAAAAAACACAAAAATATGCTTTAGTTAGATTATAATTTATTATATTGTTATATTAATCTACTATAGCTTCGGATTAAAAATACTCATTAGAATTTTTAGAATAATGAGGCAATGAATTTTTGCGGG
>Ga0182744_1001258_pt1 | contig 22412 bp, 22 predicted proteins | sample eDN3rd30CKraftMG_FD_128525 | JGI IMG/M metagenome (GOLD analysis project Ga0182744, IMG submission 128525) | Enriched Miracle-Growth compost microbial communities from Emeryville, California, USA - eDNA 3rd pass 30_C Kraft MG (version 2) (version 2) ...
AACAGTTCACCAACGAGCTTCAATTCTCGGGCAATCTCTTCGAAGACAAGCTGAGTTTTATAGCCGGCGCCTTCTACCTGAAGGACAGGCCTTGGGGAGAGAACTCGCTGACCGTCGACATCTACCGGCCGCCGGTCGTACCCGACACCACGTTGCTTGCAGGCGAGACCTTTTACAGCGCCCGAAGTTTCGCGCTGTTCGCGCAGGTTGGTTACGACCTAGGATCGCTCGTCGAAGGCCTGAAGGTCAATGCCGGCATGCGCTACACTTGGGACACGTTCTCCGGCTGCAGCACCAGCTCGCCCTATCGCGGGCCGCGCGTCGGCTATGACGGCTGCCGCGACGGGCTGGGGATCAGCGGCAAGGTCAGTTCCAGTGCGCCAACCTGGACGATCGGACTCGATTACCAGATCACGCCCGACATCTTTACCTATGTAACTTCGCGGCGGGGCTATCGTGGTGGTGGATTCAACTCTCCCACGCTATCGCCGGTGTTGGGTTCGGTGCAGAATTTCGCTGCCGAGAAGCTGACCGACGTCGAGCTCGGCTTGAAGACCAGTTGGAGCAGCGGCGGGATGAGGGGGCGATTCAATGTCGCCGCTTATCGGGGGAATTTCCGTAACATCCAGCAGAACGTCAACGTCGCCGCCAACCTGGACGGCGATAATGATCCGACCAACGATCCGGCAGGCAACACGATCATCGCGAACGGCGGGAGCGCCCGTATCCAGGGGCTTGAATTCGATGCGATGATCTCACCGGTACGCGCGATCTCCTTCTCCGCGCTGGCGGCCTATACCGACGCGAAATACACCAAGACGTCCCTGCCGCCCATCCTGCAGGCGACGCTGGGAAGCGCCTCGTTCGAATACTCGCCGAAGTGGACCTATACGTTGAACGGGCGGGCCGAGATCCCGATCCCTTCGGACGCTGGCGAACTAACCTTCAACGCCGAATATTATCATTCGGATCGATATCTGGGCCAGGATCTCGAAGTGCCCGGCTATCACGTCGTGAATGCCCGGCTCGACTGGTCCAAGCCATTCGGAGCGCCGATCGACGTCAGCTTTTTCATGCGCAATGTGTTCGATCGGACCTACATCGTCGCGCCTGGCGTCGCGACCGAGGGGCTGGGCTATTTCAGCGCCGTTTATGCGGATCCCCGCACCTATGGCCTGCGCGTCCGCTTCGCGCTCGGCGGCTAACCTTACACCTATCTGGAGAATGACGATGACTGATACGAGACTGTGCCGCGTCGCCTATCTGGTCGACGATATCGAGGCGAGCTCCGCGCACTTCGGAGAAGTTCTGGGGTTCCAATTTCGCACCGTTGACGTCGGTGAGGCGCCTTTGAAGGTTCATATCGGAGAGCATGGCTTCGAAGCGCTGCAATCGACCGGCTTTTCCTTTGCACCGATCGAAGGCCGCTTCATCGAAGTCGCGCTCGCGGTGAACGATGCCGAGAAGTGCAAGGCCGACATGCTGGCGATGGGGATCGAGGTGCTGTTCCCGAACCATATACCCGAGACGGGGCACGACGAGTATCTGTTCAAGCCCGATTTCCACGGCCTGCCGCTGATGGTGGCGTTCGAGGGTGACCAGGAGGCGACGCTTGCGCCCTTCGAGACGCTGGAGGACGCGCCGACACCCAAGCTGGGGTGCTGCGCCGTGCTGGTCGACGATCTCGATGCGGCTATCGCCGATTTCGGGCGGGTGTTCGATATGGCCTTCGTTCCGACCGACCCGCAGGGCTTGGGCGCGCGTGCAGCGGTCGGCAAGCACCGCGTGAAGCTGATCCAACGCGGCGCGACCGATTTTGCAGCCGAGTTCGTGGGCGTGCTCGCCGCGTTGGAGGTGATGTACGACGATGTCGAGGCACAGCGCGCCAAGATGGAGGCCGCGGGGCTGAAGGTGCTGCACGAGCGTACGCTCGGCAGCGGGCGCAAAGCCTATTATTTCGGAGCTCAGTTCGAGGGGCTGCCGATCGGCATCTATGCCGCTGCAGACGACGCCGAAGTTCGTGGCCTCTAAGAGACCGTTTAGAAATTCGCGAAAGAACGAATTTCAGGACGGCGCCTGCCCGCACCCCCACCCGGCCATCCATAGAATAGTGCCGTTGGGTGGCCGGGTGGGCGAGCGGGCTGGTACTGCGAAACCCGCCATGGCGGGTTTCCAGACAGACTTTTAGGGCTGGTAACGGGACCAGACGGAATTCTCCACTCAGGGCGAGCAAGGAAGACGAGAATGAAGCGTTTTGAAGGACGGGTCGCCATCGTGACCGGCGGGGGCGGCCGAATCGGCTCGTCGACCGCGGAACGCATCGCCGCAGAAGGCGGAAAAGTTGTCTGTGCCGATGTGATAGGTTCGGCGGCGGATGCGGCTGCGCACCGCATCGGCGGTGATGCGATCGGGATTGCGTTCGACGCCGCCGATGCCAGCTCGATCGAGCGACTGATCGCGCAGACGGTGGATCATTTCGGGCGCCTCGACGTGCTGCATAATAATGCGGCCGTCACCAGGCTCGACGATCTCGATCAGGATACCGATGCGATCAGCATTCCGGTGGAAATCTGGGACCAAATGATGGTCACTAACGTACGAAGCTATATGGTCGCGTGCAAGTTTGCGATCCCGCACATGATAGCGGGCGGCGGCGGCAGCATCGTCAACACCGCGTCCGATGCCGCGTTGATCGCCGAACCCTCGCGCATCGCCTACGGCACGTCTAAGGGCGCGGTTTTGACTTTTACCAAGTATATCGCGACCCAGCACGGGCGACAAGGAATCCGCTGCAATTGCGTATGCCCGGGTCTCATCGTCAACGATGCGCTCGCGCAGGAGATCGGAGAGTTCATGACGATCAACCAGCGCCACGTGCTGCTCGACAGGATCGGCCGCCCCCACGACATCGCCGCGCTCGTCGCCTTTCTGGCGAGTGACGATGCAGCGTTTGTCACGGGGCAGGTGATCTCGTGCGACGGCGGGCTCCTCGCGCATTCGCCCGCAATGGCGGACGTGCTCGCGATGTCGGATGAGGCCTGGGGCCGGTAGTTCGTGTCGCGCCGGTGCTACCCGGCCGCGTGCATCGGCGATGACGCACAACTCCAAGCATAACCGTCTGATGCACGCCTTGGTGCATTCGATGCCAGGCGCACGCTGGCGAGAGCAAACTCGATACAATTATCCCGCCAGGCGATAAGCGACTCCTGTCGCTCCAAGTGCAGGTTACTTATAAGTGCCGCAGTAGAACTGCTGACGAAGCAGCCACGCAGCATCAGCATGGTAGCGGTATAGAAAAAATCTGGATCTATGCCAGCGCGTAGCTCGCCTTCTGCGGCGCCCTGTCGGAGAAAGCCGGCAAGTCTCTCTACAAGCACGGGGAGGAGCGACCGGAGTTTGTTGCGCCCGGAAATATGGGCCCCGAAGTGGCAATCCTGATCGACCGTAAACTTTATGAGGAACGGCATCTCGATGTACTGGTCGAAAATGAAGGTAAAAAACTTGCTGATAGAAATTTCGGCAGAATGGCTTTGGTAGTCCTGTTCAAGGATCAAATTGATTGCGTATTCGGCAGCGTCCTCCAAAACGAGCTTGTAGATCTCCTCTTTGGACTCGAAGTAATAATAAAATAGCTGCTTCGAAACCCCAGCCCTCTTAACGATGCAGTCGATACGCGCTCCATCGATGCCGTGTTCGGTAAACTCCTCCAGCGCGGCTTCGATTATCCGAACCGGTGCCCGCGTAATCTTGGAAGCACGCTCGGCTATCGACTTATTCATGAGGATCCTCTCTTGGCGATCACGAGGCTGTCGCGATGCACGGAGTTCCACTGGCCTTGATTGTCGCGCTATCAAACATGCGACATCGCGTGCGACACTGACTCGCTTCCACCAGCATCCCCTCCGTTCCGGATGGTTTCCCGACCATCCTGATGATTGTAGGACGAGCCGGAAGGAGTCAAGCCGAGCCCGGTCGATCAGTCCTGCTTGATCATTCCAGCACCAGCGGACATCTTGAGAACGTCAGCGAAAGGCGCGGCGTGCGAAGTCATGCCGCCATCGACCGCCAGTGTAGCTCCGGTGATGAAACGAGCGGCATCGGACGCGAGGAAGGCCACGGGTTCGGCAATGTCCTGCGTTTCTGCTACATAGGGCGTCAGGTGGTGGCCCGTAAAAAGCTCGATCATCTCGGGGCCTGTTGCAGCCTTGACAGCAGGTGTCATCACCATACCTACCACGACTGAGTTAGCGCGGATGCCCTGCTTGCCATATTGCGTGGCAACGTTGAGGGCTAGGTTGATCAGGGCGGCCTTGCTCGCCCCGTACGCCGGCAGCCCGAGATCTCCCTGCACGCCGCGACCCGAGGCCACCATCACGATCGAGCCGCCGCCGCCCGTTATCATGTGAGGGATTGCATGGCGGCAAAGCAGGGCAGGCGCGATCGTGTTCACCGTCAGCACACGCTGCCAGGTCATTCCGTCCATTTCAGCGATGTTCGCGTCGTTTGCCAGTGTTGCAGCATCCGTTACTGCGGCGTTGTTGACCAATATGTCGATGCGACCGAATGCCTTCACTGCTTCAGCTACGATCTTCTCTGGTGTGTCCAATTTGGCGAGATCACCCCAAACGGCGATCGCCTCCCCCCCGGCGTCGAGCACAGATTTGAGCGTTCCGGAGGCGCTTTCCTCGCGGCTGGCAGCCACGACTACCTTCGCACCCCGTTCCGCCAATACGTGGGCGATCCGTTGTCCAATCCCGGAGCCCGCACCCGTAACGATCGCAACTTTCCCAGCCAGTGAATTCACGCGGTGTTCCTCTCAACCATCCTAATCGCTCGATTATAATGCGCTTTGTCGCGCATGTGCGTACGATGATTGGACCATCGGTCTCAAAACCTCCCATTCGGCAGCCGACACTCGTGAGTGGTCCAATTTACCCTGGAGCTTGAGTAGCGTTCCGCTCGGCGCCTTCTGCGCCTCAAGATCTACGACGTAGACTCATGGAGCCATGGCGAGAAGGCGTCATAGACCTGTCCGCCTCAGACTGACAGGGCGTCCGTCAGCATCGACAAGAGCATAGCACGCCGGTCATCCACCCAAGCCACACCGCGCGGCTTGTCGGAAGCAGCGGCTCGATAATCTCCCATTCCCGATCTGTCAGTTCGGATCGCCGGCGTCCCATCAAAACCTTCAAGTCTGGAGGCTCCTGAATCACGCAAACCGACAATCCTCAGGCTGTTTACGAGTTTACGACCTAGGATACCGAGAACGGCGATAGCGCTGCCATTCCCGAAATTGGGGCCAGGTGCGGGAGGAGGGGTAGGTGGATCAGACACGGGCCTCTGCGCGAGAGGTTCGTTGCCGGAAACAGGCTGCTGAGCCGGTTGGCAAGCCGCCAAGCCGAGTATCCCGCTCGCTGGCCCATAGCGTCTCATGGCCGACGCTCCTGTAGCCGTGAAATCGTCGCCTGGCTGACGTTGAACAGCGCCGCGACCGTGCGCTGGGTGTCGCCGGCGTCGAGCTTGCGCAGCGCCTCGGCCTGCTGATGCGGGGTGAGGGCGCTCTTGCGGCCGAACTTCACCCCACGCGCCTTGGCCTGGGCGCGGCCGACGCCGGTGCGCTCGGCGATCCGCTGGCGCTCCCAGCTCGCCGCGACGCCCAGAACCGCGATCACGACCTCGGCGAGCTGGGAAGTCGTGTCCAGCATCGGCTCGGCGATCGAGCGGAAGCCTGCGCCGGCCTCTTTCACCGCATGGAGGATATTGAGCAGGTCGCGGGTGTTGCGGGCGAGGCGATCGGTCGCCGTCACCATCAGCACGTCGCCGGGATCGAGCACACCGATCGCGCGCTTGAGCTGGGGTCGCTCGGCCGACGCGCCGCTGATTTTCTCGCGGAAGATTTTGGTGCAGCCGGCGGCCTCAAGCTGGGCGAGCTGCTGGGCCAGGTCCTGGCCGTTGGTCGAGACACGCGCATAGCCGTAGATCATGGCTGCAAATCTGCATCAGATTTTTGCATCAGGGAAGATGCCGGTTTTCCGCCGCTTATGACCTGATGCAAAAGTTGTGATTTTCGGTTCAGCCGGACCGTGGCGAAGGGGCTTCGTAATCTCCCTCTTTTTCCAAGCGGCGACGACATGGCGGTATCCACGCCAACCGGGTCGGCATCGGTGACCCGTTCTGCCATATGAGCCAGCAATATCCTGTGGCCGTCGAAGCACGTGGATCGACCCGGCCCCGAAGGATCGGCACTCGCTCAACAAATTGCGCCACGCAGGTTGGTGCGCGATCCTTAAACAGCCTGTCATACCGACCAGCCCCCTCGATGAAGCCGGTGCGAACCAGCATCGCGACACCGGCACTCGCAAGGGCCAAGGCTCGTCGAACAAACTCCTCACCCAACCGAAATGGTGGGTTCGTGACAATCCAGTCAGGGCGGTCGTGCGGTGCGGCAGCGTTCGATGGAAGCGACAGGAAGTCGAATATCTCCCCATACCCATAATCATGGATATCGCTGCTTCGGACAGTGCTGAAATACTCTCCAAGAGCCGATGCCATATAGCCTCGCCCGCAAGTTGGCTCCCAACAGGAAAGCGCGCTGAAATCCTCATCGCCGAACACTTCTTCGATGAGAGCGCGTGTCGCCCATTTTGGGGTCGGAAAGTCGTCGAGGCTATCCTGAGATTCCGTGCGCTGCGCCATAACCGCTGGGGAGCGGTTTTGCGGCCCCTCCGGCATTCGATACTGAGGCGACCGGCGCGGCTTCCACTCGTTCACGCCTGGGCGCTCAATCGCGGTAATCTCGGATAGCGGCTGAATCGAGCTTGTCTGCGGGGACGAGCCGATAATGCTTTTCATCGGCCAAGCGAACCTCGCCGTCCTGCAAAGCCAACTCAAACAGGGCTATTTTCCCGCCATCCATAAATTGAGCGGCGATAGGTCTGCACCGAAGGCCGGGGAATTTCTGCTCAGCATATCGAATATCTTGTGTCGTTTGAACGACGCCGATCTGATCTTTTCCGCCCTTGGCTTGGACCGGGATCACATAGTGGCACCCGCGCTTATCAAGACCAACGTAAAGCTCATCGATTTCTATCTGACCGATGCCTTTAACCGTCGTCCGCAAATGGTTCTGCAAACTAGAAGTTGTTAGGCCAAGAAATGTATCAATAAGACGATTATAACGAACGATTGCCAATAGAGCCTGTTCGTCGTCGAGCTTATATGCCCTAATTAACTCAGGTGTAGCATCTGGAATATCGATGCTAACCAACGTCTCATTGGGTTTTATCCTGGTAGCTGGGACAAGACGAAATTTATATTTCGCACGCCCAGCACCCTCTATTATCCATTCCAGCTTTTCAGGTTGGGTAGCCAAAATGCTGTCAGGCATCGGAATCCGATAACGTATGGCGTACACCACATCGCCCAGATTCTGCGGCAACTCAATTTCAAGCGCGGTAGCGGTCGTAACGATGTCAGGCCGTGCGAACGCTATTTCATTTGCGCCGTCTGTGTATCGGTCAAAGAAAATTCGTTCGATAATGGCCTTGTAGCGATTAGTCTGCGCTGGGGTGGCAGGCTCTTCATCGTCCGGCAGAGCTTCTTCTATCGGTTCATCGGCCATTTACAACGAGCCTCAACTGCAAGCGTTCTGCCTCGATCTCATGCTGCTTACGCTTCTTCGTTCCGCTCTTTCGATCACGGCGGCTGTTGGGTCGTGCAACACCGAAGTGCTCGGCCGCTTCCGACATTTCCATATAAAGCAGGCTGGTATCGCCTAGGGCAATCGCCTTCTCAGGCCTGGTGGGCACAACTCCCAAGGCTGCGATTACCGCTTGGCCTATCGCGCGAGCAAGTGGAGCCGGTACGGCATTGCCGATCTGGCGCGCGCCATGCCATTTGGTAGCGTGCAGTCTGAACCAATCCGGGAAGCCGTGTAGGCGGGCCATTTCCCGGACTGTAATACAGCGATCATGCGCAAAATGGATAGGTCGCGGGCTAGTGAAAGCGCCTCGTGCCCCATCCGTACCGGCCCGTAACGTGTTCGACAGGCCGGTCGGGGAAAGCTTGAAAAAGCGGCTGATCGGCTCAACCGAGCCAGGTTCTGTTTCACTAAAGCGTCGGCGAGATATGTCGGTGTGAATAGTCCGGGCGCTCGATGTCAGAAAACCGGGCTGCCACTCGCGCGCGTAACCAAAATGCCAAGCGTCGTTAGTTAAACACCGCAATTCAGCCGCGTAGGGGGACGGTTTTTTAAATCCTGACGTACGAACGCTATCGCTTTCAATGAGCGCAGGAAAACGATCCGCATCGGGAATATCGCCAATCGCATCAGCGCAGGTCGGTCCTGCGGGAAGGCCTGGGATAGGCTTGCGGGTGCCTGCCGCGTTGGTTGTCGGCATCGGGTAATCCGGGACGGGAAGCCCCTTCTTCGCGCCCATAAGGATCAGGCGCTGCCGCTGTTGAGGGGTGCCGTAGTTGGCTGCATTAAGCACATGCCAAGGAAGCCGCACATTGTAGCCTGCCTTGTCGAAGGCACGCACCAGTTCCTCAAGGAATGCTTTGTGCTTCCCGACCGTGAGGCCTTTGACGTTTTCGAACACAAAGGTCTTTGCATCCAACTCGGCAACAACGCGGACGAATTCCAGGACGAGACTATTGCGGGGATCGTCAAGGACGCGCTGCCCAATCATCGAGAAGCCTTGGCACGGCGGTCCACCGAACACACAATCGACAGGACTATCGCCAATGCCCGCCGCCAACCGTATTTCAGCGGCCGAAAGTCCTGCCACCGACCGAGGAATAACGGCCGTGTCAGGGAAATTGTATTTGTGAACGGCACAATGAACGGGATCTATTTCGACCGCTGCGACAACATCGAAACCAGCCTGTTCAAACCCTAGAGAAAGGCCACCGGCTCCGGCAAAAAGATCTATTCCAATGGGTCGCACGATCAACTTTCCCTATCCCGCATAGGGCCTGCCTAAACGATTCTCATCGCGGTGTCGATCGCATTTTACCCTCTACAAGCGGCAAAATTTTGGCGGCTAGCGCAGCCTCGTCCGTCGTCTCACACTGCCAAACTGTAATGACAGACCAGCCAAGCTGCTCCAGTTCGCTGGCTTTCCTCGCATCCCGCACGCGATTGGCCTCCAACTTCGGCCCCCAATAATCTAGGCGTGATTTCGGAGCATTCCCCTTCTTGCAATCGTGGCTATGCCAAAAGCAGCCATGCACAAAAATCGCAATTTTTCGCCCTGGCATGACAATATCGGGACGCCCTGGAAGAGTTTTCGGGTGCAATCGGTAACGATAGCCGCGTGAATGAAGAAAGCGACGAACTATCCATTCAGGCCCCGTATTCTCGGTTTTAACAGCCTGCATGATTCGTCGGCGTTGCTCCGATGTCCGGGTATCAACCATCTTCGCCTTTACACCTCCCATGCGTGCCAACGGTACGGATATGGGGTAAGATGGTTCAATGAGTACGGTGCCAATCAACATAGAGGCTCTGCGCGCCCAAGTCCGGGCGATAGGCTATGTGCGCGGCACGCCCGACGAGGTGGCGCTATGGCGCGAGAACATGGACGAATCCCGCGCCAACCTTGCCATTGAAGACATAATCCTATCGGCTGACGAGGACGCTATGTTCGCGTTGATGCTGGACGAAGGGCTACCCCCTGCGCTGATGTCGTCAGTCATCCTCACTCTTTACGGGGAAAACGCTACCGCTCCCGATCAGGCCGCCGCACCCTGACGCGACCCAGAAATATCTCTTCGTGGATCGGCTCCACCACCGCCGCCACCGCGCCCTTTCCACCGTCCCGCACCTTGCCCGGCTCGAACACCCGGCCCCGGTCGAGTTGGCGCGCGATCCACTCTCGCGCGTGCGCCGCATCGCGGGCTGCACCGTCAGGATCGCCCTTGTTCAGCCCCTTGGCGATCGCCTGAGCCACCATATAATTCCCCTGCGCGGCCCGTAGCTCCGGGTCCGCCGCCGCTTCCTTGTCGGTCGCCTGCCTGAACCTGTCGCCTAACGTCAGCACGCGACCGATGCTGGCACCCGATGCGCCGGCACTGCCGGCGACGAGCTGGGCCAGCGCCTCGCCCATCGCGTCCACTTTGCCCTGCATCGCCTCAACCTGGCTCGCCAGATTCTCCACCGCTGCCAGCACGGCCCGCTGGGTCGCCAGCAGCGCCATCACCGGATCGTCGCTGTCATCGCTCATCGTTCGCGGCCCCTGTCCCGGTCCTTATCCCTGGTGCGCTCCCGATCGCGTTCGGACCCGCCCTCCTTGCCACCCATGCGGGACGCGATGCGGTCGGCCGCGCTTCCCGGTTCAGGGGTGTCGCGGTCATACTCGCCCCGCTGCGCCGTCGCCTCCGCGATGCGCTCGGCTGCACCGCGATCCTCGGCCTGGCTCCCCCATGCTGCGGTGAGACGGTCGCGCAGCCCCTGCGCCATATCCTTGGCCTTGTCGCCGATGCCGCGCATCGTTTCCGCGATCCTGGCACTCAATTCTCGAAGCTGCTGCGTCAGCTCGCGCCGCTCCCGGTTGCGCGCCTGCACCCCGCGCTGTTCGTCGCCGCGCTCGGTGACGGTGCCCTTCCGCTCCATCGCCACAGCCGACAACGGCACCTTGCCCAGAGGCTCCCGGCCTAGATCCTCTTCCCTTTCCGCGTCCCCACGGTCGCGCGCCGCCTCGCGCTGATCCTTGAGCGACCGATGATCTATGCGCTCATCGCACCCGGCCCGTTCCAATGCCCGGTTGGCGTGTTCGGCCCAGGCCGAACGCCACCCCTCAAGCCGCTCGGCTGCGTTCCAGCCCCGGTTTTTCTTCCCGAATCCCTCGCCGGTCAGGTCGCGCATGGTCAGCATGACATGTGCGTGCGGCTGCTCCTGCCCGTCCGCCGAATGGCCCCGGTGCAGCGATACGTCCGCGATCATGCCCTGGGACACGAACTGCTCGCGCACATAGCTATCGACTAGGGCGCGCCGCCCTTCCGCGTCCAGCTCGCGCGGAAGGGAGATTTCGACCTCGCGAGCAAGCTGGGCATCCTTGCGCCGCTCCGCCGCCTCGACGCCGTTCCACAGGCGCGAGCGATCGAGCATCCAGTCGGGCGTGCGATCGGGGGCCATGATCTCGCGATGCTCGATGTCCGATTTGCGCGTGTAGTCGTGACATTTACCCAGGCGCTCGTCGGTCAGCCGCTCGCCCGACCGATAGGCGGCGGCGGCGACCGCGCTGCGCCCGGTGGCCCGCGAGATGACTTTGACGGAACAATGGTAGATCGCCATGGGCCGCTCGCCTTCTTACTTCCTGCACTTAAGGGGGAAGCCGTCCGGCGGGGGCAACGCCCCCACGAGGACCACGCACATCGTGCAACGATGTATAAGCGTGCCCTTATCTTCGCTAAGGTAGCCTCATGGCGTTCTGCTTGCTATAGCGAATTGCCATAGGAGGACCGCATGGCACGGACACCCGTTGAAGAGCGCCTTGAGAAAATGCGCGAGGACGAGCGAAAGCTCCGCGAGCGGCGAAAGGCGCTTGAGGCCCGCGTCTCGACCGAACGGCGCAAGGCCGAAACCCGCGAGCGCATCATGCTTGGCGCGTTCATCCTCCATCACATAGACGAGGATACGCCCATCGGACGCCAGCTTGCCCCGCTCCTGCAACGCGAACTGCCCATGTTCCTGACCCGTGAGCGCGACCATGTGTTGATGGCCCCTCTGCTCAAGCGGCTGAAGGAGAAGGAATGATGGCAGGGCCGCTGGTCGGAGGCGAACGGGGCATAGGCTGCGGTCTGGCTGTCGGCGGCGATCTGCTCATCGGTCGCTCGGCCAAATCCGGCAAGCTGCTGCGCTATGGCGGTCCTGCCCATTTGCTGACGGCATCGAGGCGCGGCCGAAAGGGAAAAGGGCCGCAACCTCGCCTCCTACCCGCTCTGACCTCCTCCACGCGGGCTAAGGCGGATTGCACGCTGAACCCGCCCCATTTCCCTTTGAAAGCCCTGTGGCCTCTGGCCGTTCTTGTCACGGCAATACCGTCACGTATCAAACAGCGCATTGGCCTGTCGGCTAAATCTCTTTCGTCGTAGGTGTTATTATGTGTTAGATTCAGTGTTACGCAGCCAGAATATGCCAAATATGCTTCATATATCAATATCTTATATGATTTTCCGGTGGGTGATAACACGATGATTGGTGTGTGAAAGCACGAAGATCGGTGGGTGATAACACAATCTGAAACTCGCTTTTATTCACAAGCGTTGGTGTGTGAAAGCACGATATTCATTGCCTTGGTGTGTGAAAACACGATAGCTCTACCCGGTGGGTGATAACACGAATCAAGAGGACCGCTCCCCCCTCCTGCCGGATCGCTATCCGCAGCAGGATTTCTTCGTTTGCGACATCTTTGACGCTGCACCTAAAGCCGACATGGCTGCAATGGAGCATCCGATTTTCAGCGTGTCCACAAAGCCTGACTTCACCAAACGGGCATATGAACACGGCAACGCCATCCTGCGCGTATCCCCTTCTCCCAACGGCCTCGCGACCGTCCACGATCGCGACGTGCTGATATACTGCATCAGCCAGATTATGGCCGCTATCAACAAAGGGCAGAAGGTCAGCCAAGTCGTCCGCTTCAAGGCCTATGATCTGCTCGTAGCAACCAATCGCGGTACCGATGGGCGCGGCTACGAACAACTCAAAGCCGCATTTAAACGACTGCAAGGCACACAGATAGAAACGAATATCATCACGGGCGGGCAAGCCCAATGGGACGTTTTCAGCTTGGTCGATCGCGCGTCGATCATCCGCGAAAGTTTCGACGGTCGCATGATCGATGTGGAAGTGAAGCTGTCCGATTGGGTGTTCAATGCCATTCGGGCAAAGGAAGTGCTGACCCTTAATCGTCGCTATTTCCGGCTGCGGAAGCCTCTGGAACGCCGCCTGTATGAAATCGCTCGCAAGCATTGCGGATGGCCTGGGAAGCCCGTCAAATTTGGCCTCGATACGATCCAAAAGAAGTGCGGATCAAAATCGACCGCGAAGGAATTCAAGCGGCTGCTCAGGGTCATCGTTGAGCAGGACGTACTGCACGGTCACTTTCCAGATTACTCGATCCAACTCAACGAGGAAGGGGATCAAGTCACCTTCACCCCGCGCTCGGCCAGGTCCGGCCTACCCCAGACGACGCTGTTTCCGATGATCTCAAACACTGCGCTAGAACGCGCCAGATCGGTCGCACCTGGCTATGATGTATATGCGCTCAAGGCGGATTACCTGGCATTCTGGGACGACAAGGGACGGCAAGAACTGAAAAACCCCGATGCGGCATTCCTGGGCTGGTGCAAGAAGCGACACGAGCGGAATCCGCTGCGCTGATCCTGCTGCCTGTAATGCAAACATGCACTCATGTTTGCATGTTCACTTGCCCACAGGACTTTCCCCCATTTTGCGAAGCCAGTCGTTGAACGCCTCGCCCATTGCGTCCTGTAAGCTCAGGCCGTTCTTCCGCGCGGTCATGTGCATGGCGAACGACATTTCGGGGCTGAAATAGCCGGTCATGGCTTTCTTGCCCTGACGGCTCGGTGCGATCGCGCTACTTGTGCTGGTGCTGTCGGTCGCTCTCGAAATGATCGCTGCCTTGCCCGGTGCTTCGGATTTCGGTGCTGGCGCAGGTTCGCGGTCGCGAAGCGCGAGCAATGATCCTTTGCGGCTCATGCGGCATTCCTCCTTTTCTTAGATGCTTGCATGTTTACATGCTGACATGTCCACTTGTAGAGTTCCCGCACTTCATCGGCAGCTTTGCCATTGGGTTCGATTTCCATGGCGGTCTTCCCCTCGGCAGCGGCGTGACGGAACGCAGCTCGATCGGCAACGATGTGAGGGCAGGCCTCAAGACCGTACCCCTGCACTACCTGGACTGCTTCATCGTACATGCGCGGGGCGGTCGGACTGCCTGCGGTAAAGATCACAAAGGCAGGCTTGCCGCGCATCTTCACCAAGCTCGCCGTCGTTTGCACGGCGGCAAGATCGAAGGCGCTTGGTCGGCAGGGTATCAAAACCAAGTCGGCGGCCTCAACGGCAGCACTGGCAGCGCTGTCGGCATGGGGCGGAGTGTCGATAACGATAAAATTCGCTCTTTGGCCGGTAGCCTGCTCGATCTTCGCAGCAAGTCGAGGGGGGGCGCTGTCTATCACCGCGGGCGGAGCGTCTTTGCGCCATGCCGCCCACTGGCTGGCGGTCGCCTGCGGGTCCAAGTCGATCACTAGAGCGGTGTGGCCAGCATCCTCAGCGGCTGCGGCTAGGTGAAGGGCCAAGGTGGTTTTCCCTGCGCCGCCCTTCTGGCTGATTATCGCGATTGTTGGCATGTTAGCTCCGCTGCATGTCCACATGTTTGCATGTGGACATAGGGCGCTAATTTGGTGAGGTCGTCAAGAGGCGTGTCGGCTCGCACAGCCATGCCGATAATCTGTGCGAGCCGTGGCTATGAGGCATACTGATCGAAAACCGCCCTAGGCGACCTTGGGCATGATTTCCTCCGCGACCCAACGCAGCCGGTCGAGATAAGCCTCGTAGCTGTCGAGCGGCGGCAGAGGAATGACCGTTTCTGTGACTCCGAGATCACCGAGCCAGCCGCAGAGATCCACTGTCGCTTGCACGTTCCAGCTGCCGATCGTGTTCGTGGCCGCCTTGTTCTCGACATGGCCCTCGCCCAACTTCATCGCCTCGATCGGGAAACAGAGTTCGATCGGGCGGCCATGATAATCGGGTTGCGCGCGGATGAAGTCGAGCGACTGCGGAAGCTTCTCGGGTGGCGTCAGGAAGGGCAACCAGCCATCGCCCCATTTCGCGATCCGCTTGAGCGGCGCGGCCGCGTCTCCTCCGAACCAGAGCGGCAGATTCCTGGGCTTCGGTTCGTAGCCCACATCGTGGAACGACACGTATTTCCCTTCGAAGGCGGGACTTTCCTGCGTCCAGAGCGCGATCATCGCCTGGACATATTCATCGCAGATCGCGCCGCGTTCCTCGAAGGGGACGCCAAGGAGATCGAACTCCTCCTTCAGCCAGCCGACCGCCACGACCGCAGTAGCCCGACCGTCGCTGATCCAGTCGAGCGTCGACCATGCCTTGGCCTGCACGATCGCATGCTGGAGCGGCAGGATGTTGATCGAGGAGGCGAGCCCCAGCTGCTCGGTCGCACTGGCGACACCGGCGAGGAACACGGTGCTGTGATGCCAATAAGCTCCGCTTGCCGCGAGATGATCCGTGGGGATGATGAAATGTTCCGGGACCATCGCTTTGTGAAAGCCCAGCCCATCGGCTAACCGCATCGCGTCCAGGACCTGCCCCGCGCCAAGCGCGAGTTCCCATTGCTGGCTCAGCGCCGGTATCTCCAGCGTGTGTGGGACCGCCACGTTCAGTTTCATCCCGTCTTCTCCACCAGTTTCATCCCGTCTTATCTACAAACTTGCCGAGGCGTTTCGCTCGCTCGCCAGCCCAGATCGCAACCTGCGGCGCGGTGACCCGCTTTTACGGCGTTCTGTCATGGCGCGGGAACGAGGTGACCCGGCTACCGGCTCACTCGCGAAGCAGCAGCTTCCACGTACCCAGATCCTCACCCGCCGCGAAGAACCGCTCGTTCATCGGCAAGCCGTTCTGACCCCAGTGATCCATGTTCGCGACCCACGCCTGAATGCCGTACATCACCCAGCACCGCACCTGCTCCCAGATCTCGTCCAGCGGGATCACGTTCGTCGCGCCTTCCTTGATCAGGCAGTCGCGATAATGCGCAATGAGCTCGCGATGGCTCTGCCGGCGCTCTTCGACAGTCAACGAGCCGACGGTGAAATATGTGAGATCACGCCATGGCCGGCCGCGGCGGCCCAGCTGCCAGTCAAGCCACAGTCGCTCGCCATTAGGGAGGATGTAGGTGTTGCCTTGGTGGCAATCGCCCAGGATCACGCAATACGGCGCCTTGAACGCGCGCTCGAACGCGACCAGCCGGTCAAATGCTCGTTCAACCCTGCGCGGGTCATCGAGATAATGCTGCGGTGCAATGGCCCGAAAGTTAGCATCTTTGAGGTTTTCCCCAATCCAGTGCCACATGATGCGCACCTGATCGTGATCGACAGGCACTTCCATCGACGTCGGCAGCCATGGCGATGCCTCCGGGGTAATAAGCGGGCTGTCCCACAGGCCGGCGTGGAGCTTTGCGAGATCGGCAAGGCTACTCGCAACGCCATCAACCCCCGCATGGTGAGTGCTGTGACCGAACCTGCCGCCGCGATCAATGAGGTCCTCGAGCACTACGATGCCATGGCCGGTGCCATCGTCATCCCAGTCCGCATAATAGCAGGTGGCAACCTGGGCACTGAGCTTTTCGGTTAGAAAGTGATAGAACCTTGCCTCCAGCGCATGAATGTCGACGTCTTCGAACATTCCCGACCAGTTCGACTTGATGCAGAGGTTGCGCGGTATTCCCGCGGCGGACCCAGCCTCGTTCCACTCGACTGCGACCCGCAGTTTAGTCGTGTGGCTGTCAAAGAGCTGGACGATCTCCATCGACTCAGCGACCACACCGGGATACTTGTTGGCCATGAGAGCGCCCAACCATTCGGCCGTCGGCGTGAACCGACCCGAGGGCAATGATCCGGTGCGGGTCGGATAGGGTTTCGGCACCGGGTTCTGGTCCACTATTCGAACTGCTGGTTCTGCCACTAATTCTCTCCTTGTAAATGTGATCGAGCCTCAGCGGCACATGTGATGCTGCGCGACGCCCGCAATGACAGTTGATCATCGCCCGCGCGACATTGCCGTCAGAAGCGGTAGGTGCCAGGCGCAATGCCGAGCAACTCGCTTGGATCGTCGCTCAGCGTTTCGCGATACGTGAAATCCCCTTGCGCCTGGCGGGCGGCGAGCTCCTGCATCAATATCCGATAGCGCTGGCCGGCTGCATCGTGGCGCGAGTGCAGATCGCGACGATCGGTATCGAATGCGTAGCGTGAGCTTTGTGGCCCGGTCATCGCATTGTCCTGGGCGGAGATATGATAGCCGGCCTTGGGGAGCGCGAAGCGGAACGGCGTCTTGCATTCCGTAAGGTTGAAGGCGACGTCCTGGCGCGTCCGGTCGCGCGTCTCGGGCAGGCTGGGGTGGAAGATCGGAACATCGAAGCCCGGGCGAAAGCGGCTGTAGATGAGCGCGCAATGGCTGCGCGCGTAGATATGGATGACCTGGCGAATATCCTGAGTTGAGGCCCTCACTCCGCCGAACCAGCGCATTAGCGGCGCTACCGACTTCTTGTAGCAGTGCCGTACGAGCGTGACCGTCTCGGACGTGTGGAACACTTCTAGTTCCTCGCGCTCGGATTTCTCGTCGCCCACCGTATCGGCGTGAAGGATATCCGCGTGCGAGAGATCGATGAGGTTCTCCAGCGTCAGCGCGGCAGCGCAATCGTATCGGACGGTGCCGCGCATGTGCCGCGGCAGATCGCCATCGGGGGGAAAGAAGGGAATGCACGGCAGATGCCGGCGATCGGCGCGGTCGGGATCTCCGAACCAGCCCCAGATATAGCCGTAATGCTCTATGACCGGATAGCGGCCGGCGCGATCGACGAAGGGGCTGGGACCGCGATCGGGCCGCTGACTGGGGTGGAACTCGGCGGCGATCGCACGCCCGTCTTCGCGCCAGAGATAATAGGGCTGTGAGAATACCGCCCGGCGCAGCACCTTGTCCCTCAGTTGATAAGCATGGGCGAGCGGGAACCACGCGTCGCGCAACACGATCTCGTGCGGCACCCAATGATTTGCCGAGATGACGGCGTCGGGCGGGGAAGGCTCAACCCGGCCCGGGGATGGATCGTCAACCTGATCGAGCATCGTCGCTTCCTTCAAACCGCCAGCTGCCACGGCGCACGCTCCCCAAGGCGGGCCTTGTCGAACTCGATCGAGGCCGACGGGAGCACTGCCGCGAGACGCGTTGCATCGATTGTGTCGTGGACGAGGAACGGTCGCCTGCGCAGGCGACCCTTGGCGTGGGCTTGCGCGCGCCAACGGACTGCCGTCGTGTTGCGCACCGCCGGGACTGGCGCGATAACACCGGAGAGCAGCGGGCGGAAATCCCGATCCATCAGACGCAGCGCCGTCTCCCCGGTCTCGATGTGCGTTTCCGTGCGCAGGTTCAGCTCGAAATCGGCGCTCACCCGCGCCGGCCAGCGCAGCCCGTGCCGTCGGCAGCTCCGCTCCATGACGACATGTTCGTCCTCGACATGCGGATCGGCACTCAGATAAGTGGTGAACTGGACGCCCGGTATGGAGATCACCAACTCGGGAGCGTCTAAAAAGGCGCGGATATACTGATCGTGTCCGATGGCGACGGCAGTGCTGCCGGAAAGCGGCAGATCGGTGGCGGTCTCTTTCGGGATGGGCGCAATGGTTCCGGTCGCGGCGAGATTGATCCGGACCAGTCCGTCGCGCTCCTGCACCGGATAAGTGCGCACGCGGTAGACTGCGGGAAAGCGTGTCTCACCTGGCAGGTTCGGGATTTCCTCCAACCGGCCCGTGGCACCGGCGAACGTCCATCCATGGTAACCGCAGCGCAGCCGGCCATCAGGGAGTATGCAACCCAGTGACAGCGGCACGCGGCGATGTGGGCAGCGATCTTCCACCGCGCGCGCAGTGCCGTCGGGTTCGCGCCAAAGCGCCACCGCATGGCCGGCGCAGCTGATCCCGATAGGCTTCTTCGATCCGAGTTCTTCCGAACGCGCGACCGCCCACCAGACGGAATGCTCTTCGACCTCCATATGCCTCTGCCCTCTGTGACACCCTCGCGCCGCACCGGTTCATCCCGGCTGTCAGGATCGGAAGAATGCCATTTGCATCGTCAGGTCGGAACCGATATCGTTGGACCCGGCGTACAGGTTCGGCAGGATCACACGGCCGAGCGGTGCCAGCCGCCGTCGACGAGCACCCATTCGCCTGTCGTATAGCCAGCCAGATCGGAACACAGGAATGCGACCGTGCTGCCGATCTCGTAGGGCTCGCCATGGCGTTCGGCCGGTATGCCGCGGGTGGACTGCACCCATTCGGCGACGCTCTCGTCTGCCACGCCGTATTTGCCTTCGAAGTAAGCGCGCATCGTGTCCGTCATGATGTAGCCGGGCGCGACTGAGTTCACGGTGATGCCGTCCCGCGCGAATTCATCGGCGAGCGACTTTATCAGGCTGGTCGTGGAGGAGCGGATCGTGTTGTGGAGGACGTGCGCGAGGTCGCGCTGCGGCTCCTTGGCGACCGCGGATCCGATATGGACGATGCGGCCCCACTTCGCCGCGCGCATGTCGGGGATCACCTCGCGGGCAAGGGCAGCGAACGACACCGTGAAGATCTGGAAGACGCGCGCGAAATCCTCATCGGTAAGATCGAAGAAGGTCCCGCTCGTCAGATCGTTGGTCTGCGCCACGACAATCTCTGGCGGGCCGTAGACGGCACGCACCGCCTCGACTGCGGCATGCACGCCCGCGGCCGTCGCAAGGTCCGCAGAGACGCCGATCGCAGTGCCGCCGGCCGCCCGAATCTGTTCCACCGCGGTTTCGATCCTGCCCGGATCGCGCGCTACGATCGCCACGCGGCAGCCTTCAGCAGCGAGGATTTCCGCGGTGGCTTTGCCCATCCCCTGGCTGCCTCCCGCCACGAAGGCTATCCTACCTTTGATGCGCAAATCCATCGGTTTTCCCTTTGCTATTCCTGCTCGATCAGTTCGAGCGTCCCGAAATCCTCCGCCGCGCAGCAGAAGCGGCGCGCCATGGCCGAGGCGTCGGGCTCTTGCAGCCGCGACAACCAGGTGACCATGCCCCAGATTGGCCAAGCCCGATAGCGCGACCAGAGCAGGTCGAATCCCGGAGCGTCGGGGACCCCGTGCGTCGCGAGTTCACGCAGATAGTGGCGCAAAAGGTCCTGTTCGTGGAGGTGGCGCTGGCCCGGTTCAAGCGCGCTGATCGTGAACGTCGCGACGTCGCGCCACGGTGCGCCCCTGCGGACGAACTGCCAGTCAAGCCACAGGCGATCGCCCGTGGATCGCACGAAGTTGTTGGCGTGATGCGCATCGCCATGGATCAGGCAGAGCGGCGTGCGGATCGCCTGTTCCTGCGCGACGAAGAGGCCGTAAGCGCGATCGAGCCGATCGTGATCGCCCGGCAGCCACGACCCCCAAGGCTCGCTGGCCGGCGCGGTGCCCAGGTTGCAGGCAATAAAGGGAGCGAGGATCGTGTGCATCTGCGCGTCGACCGTCCCGCGCGCCATGGAGCGTGGGAGCCAGGCATAGCGATCCAGCCGCGGGCTATCCCAGAGAGCGGCGTGGAGCCCGGCCAGTTGGGTGAGCGCGCCTGCGACCGCATCAACGCCGAGCGTTTCGACCGGATCGCCGAACTGGCCCCGTCCGGCATGGAGATCTTCCATCGCGACCAGCCCCTGGCCGCGACCCCGCTCGTCCCACACCACCAAGGTTGACCGGGGGATGGGGAGCCGGACGGTATCTCGGATGTGCCTGTAGAAGTGCGCCTCCAGGATACACAGCCGGCTGCTGAGCGCGTCTCCAGACCAGTTGGCCTTGATGCATAGATCGCGAGGCAGGCCCAGCTGCGCGCCGACGTCGTTATAATCCAGCGTGACGCGAACCTTGGTGGTGTGTCCGCCGATCACCTCACGGATCAACAGAGCCTCAGCCCGGACGCCAGGGTACTGCGTAGCGAGCAGCGCCGAGAGCGTCGCTGTATCCAGCGCGTCGACCGATGTGAGCGTGCCCAGCGTCAATTCGTCACCGTCGGATCAATGCACGCAGCAGGCCCCGGTCCGTGTCTCCGGATCGTCGGCCGCAACGAGCAGCATGCTTGTGTTCCAAGTCGCATGTCCTGAACCGAGCGCGATTACGACAGAATGTTCCGTATCAGCGATAACATTTCATCAGGACTGACAAGAAGTAGCGTTTCACTGTCGGTACAATCTGGCGACTGCCTCGCGAGGTATTGTCTAGTATGTTCTAGAACTGAAATCGGCGATCGACTTCACGGCGCTGCTCTTGGACCGAAGGTCAAACGAGCGTGATTTCCAGTTGCCTGCTCTGCTCCTAGGCTCACCAAAAATAGAGGGAGAGGGTGTGAAAATGAAGATTCTGGTGAAGGGCCTGTTGATGGGGGCAACGGCGCTGTCCAGTCTGGCCGCCGCCCAGTCGGCGATCGGGCAGACCGCCCCCGCGGTGGAAACTCCGGGGGCGGCGAGCGATGACGCGCCCGCGATCGAAGACATTGTGGTGACGGCGCGACGGCGTTCGGAAAGCCTGCAGAAGGTACCGGTCTCCGTCACAGCGTTCTCCGCAGACGCGCTGCGCGAGAAGGAAATCAAGACCGTCTCCGATCTCACCTCCGTTTCGCCCGGCGCGGTGTTCATCAGTTCGGGTGTCGACGTGAACCCGACGCTGACGATCCGCGGACAGACGAAAGGCTATGGCCCCGGATTGCCGGCCGTGCTGACCTACCTGAACGAAGTGCCACTTCCTGCCTATTCAAGCCTGATCCCGACCTTCGACCTCGGATCCGTGCAGGTGCTGAAGGGTCCCCAGGGCACACTCTTCGGCCGCAACACCAATGGCGGTGCCGTGCTCGCCTACACGGTGGCGCCCAGCTACACCGTCGAAGGCTATCTCGAGGCGAGCTACGGCAACTACGACACGCGCGAACTGCAGGGCGCGATCAACCTGCCGATCGTAGCGAACAAGGTGGCGCTGCGCGTCGCGGGGGACATCATCAAGCGCGACGGGATCGTGGAAAACCTCGGGCCCGGGAATGATTTGGGCGACAGGAACCGTCACGCTCTGCGCGCATCGCTGCTGATCGAACCGGCCGAGTGGCTGAGCAACACTACCGTTGTCGACTATTATCGCGCCAACGAGACCGGGCCGGGCAACTTCATCACCTGGATCGCGCCCGTGGACAGCAGATTCTCCGATTTCTTCCCTGGCCTCGCGCCGTTCTTCGATTGCAATACCTCGCCTAGTTGCGACCTCGAACTCGCGTTCCAGGAAGCGCAGAAGAACGGCCCCCGCAAGCAGAATGCCAACGGCGATCCATTCTCGAAGCAGACGATCTGGGGTGTATCCAACACCACCACCGCCGAGATCGGCAACGTCACGCTGAAGAACATATTCGGCTACCGGGCGGTCAAGTTCGATCTGCTGTACGAGTCAGACGGGACGGAACTGCAGGTCTTCTCGACCCCGAACAAGGTCGGAACACAACAGTTCACCAACGAGCTTCAATTCTCGGGCAATCTCTTCGAAGACAAGCTGAGTTTTATAGCCGGCGCCTTCTACCTGAAGGACAGGCCTTGGGGAGAGAACTCGCTGACCGTCGACATCT
>Ga0182744_1001259_pt1 | contig 22401 bp, 22 predicted proteins | sample eDN3rd30CKraftMG_FD_128525 | JGI IMG/M metagenome (GOLD analysis project Ga0182744, IMG submission 128525) | Enriched Miracle-Growth compost microbial communities from Emeryville, California, USA - eDNA 3rd pass 30_C Kraft MG (version 2) (version 2) ...
CGCCGGCGAGATCGTGTTGCAGAACGGCAGGATCACGCGCATCGACGAGGCCGCGATCCACGCCGAAGCGCAGGAGATCGTCAGCCGCCTGCATGCCGGACTGCCGGACCGCATGCGCCGGGCCCAGGACTTCATGCCGCTGTTCCGCGAACTCGAACGCCGGGTCAGCAAGACCAAGCTGAATTTTTCAAGGTTCTGCGGTTAGCCTGCACAAGGAGCAACGCACAATCGTTGCGTCTCGAAGGACGAGGGAGAAGAGAGGGCGAGGCTGATGCCCCGTCCTTCGAGACGCCTGCTACGCAGGCTCCTCAGGATGAGGGCTCCCGGAATCGGACAAGCCGACTAAACGTCTGTCGCCGCGTGCCATTTGCGCCCCGGCACGGCGGCCACCAGCGCCTGCGAATAAGGATGTTTCGGCGCCACCAGAACGTCGGCCGCCATCCCTTCTTCCACCACCTGCCCTCCCTGCATGATGGCGACACGGTCGCAGATCTGCGCCGCCACGCGCAGGTCGTGGGTGATGAACACCACCGACAGACCGAGCTTGCGCTGAATGTCCGCGATCAGCGTCAGCACCTGCGCCTGCACGGAGACATCGAGCGCAGAAACGGGCTCATCCGCCACCAGAATATCCGGTTCCATCGCCAGCGCGCGGGCAAGGCCGATGCGCTGGCGCTGGCCGCCGGAGAATTCATGCGGATAGCGATCGACCGCCGCCGGATCGAGCCCGACCAAGGCGAAGAGATCGCGCACGCGCGGATAGACGTCCGCAGCCTTCGCGCCATGGATCAGCGGCCCCTGCGCAACGAGATCGCCGACCTTGCGACGCGGGTTCAGCGAGGCATAGGGGTCCTGGAACACCATCTGCACACGCCTCACGTTCTTGCGCCATTCCACCCTGGTCATCGCAGTGATGTTGGCGCCGTCCACCTCGATCGCGCCGCTGTCGGTCGTGAGCAGCCTCACGATGCAGCGCGCCAGGGTCGACTTGCCGGAACCGCTCTCGCCGACGATGCCGAGTGTACTGCCGCGCCGCAGCGCCAGCGTGACGTTCTTCAGGGCCGCGACGTCGCGGCCTTTCTGCCGGTAGGTCTTGCTGACGTTGACGATCGATAGCACCGACTGGCCGAGCGGCTGCAAGGGCTCCTTGGAGGGCGGCTTCAACGACGGTACTGCCGCGATCAGCTCGCGCGTGTAAGGATGTTCCGGCGCCTCAAGCACCTTGGCGGCGCTGCCCTCCTCGACGAGGACACCGTGGCGCATCACCGCGATGCGTGTGGCGATTTCCGCCACCACGCCGAAATCGTGGGTGATGAACAACACGCCCATGCGATTGCGCTGCTGCAACTCGCGGATCAGCGACAGAATCTGCGCCTGGGTGGTGACGTCGAGCGCCGTCGTCGGCTCATCGGCGATCAGGAGCTTCGGTTCGAGCGCCAGCGCCATGGCGATCATCGCCCGCTGGCGCTGGCCGCCGGACAATTCATGCGGATAGGCCCGCGCCGCGCGCGCCGGATCGGGCAGATGCATCTGGCCCAGCAGGTCGATCACCCTGGCGCGGACTTCGGCGGGCGGCAGGCTGGTATGGAGACGGAACGTCTCGGCGATCTGGTCGCCGACCCGGTGCAGCGGATTGAGCGCGGTCATCGGATCCTGGAAGATCATGCCGATGCGCGCGCCGCGGATGCCGCGCATGGCGTCGAGCGGCAGGCCGAAGAGGTTCTCGCCCTCGAACAGGATGCGCCCCGCCTCCGGCGTCACCCCCTCCGGCAGCAGCCTCAGGATCGACGAAGCCATGATCGACTTGCCAGACCCGCTTTCGCCAACCACGCAGACGATCTCGTTGTCGCCCACGTCGAGCGAGAGATCGCGCACGGCATACTCGCGGTCCGCATGGCGCGGCAGCCGAACGGACAGGTTTTCAATCGACAGGGCCATCAGTCCTTGCGCCTCAACCGCGGGTTCATCGCATCGTTGAGCCCCTGCCCGATCAGCGAGATCGACAGAACCGTGATCAGGATGACGAGGCCTGGAAGCGTCGCGACATAGGCAGCCGTGCGCAGCACCCGGCGGCCGTCGGCGATCAGATTGCCCCACGAGGCCACGTTGGGGTCGGACAGGCCGAGAAAGGCCAGCGCGCTTTCGAGCAGGATCGAGAACGCCATCACCACGCTGGCGTAGACGATGACCGGCGGCAGCGCGTTCGGCAATATTTCGAAGAAGATGATGCGCCAGTTGGGCATGCCGAGCCCCCGGCAGGCCTGCACGAACTCGCGATTGCGCAGGGTAAGGAACTCGGCGCGCGTCAGTCGCGCCGGCGCCGTCCACGAAACGACGCCGATGGTCAGCGCCAGCGTCCCGATATGCGAGCCGAAGATGACGACGAGCAGCAGAAGAAGAATAAAGCTCGGCACCGTCTGGAACGCTTCCGTCACCCGCATGAGAGCGGTGTCGATCCAGCGGCCGTAAAATCCCGCCAGCGCGCCGACGACAATGCCGATGACGATGGCGACGATCGTCGAGATCAGCCCGATCAGCAGCGACGTGCGCGCGCCATAAAAAAGCTGCGCGGCCACATTGCGGCCGACGGAATCGGTGCCGAGCGGAAAGCGCGGATTGGCGAACGGCGCCTGCAATGGCCTGCCGGCCAAAGACAGCGGGTCGTTCGGAAACAGCCAGCCGGCCGACGCCGCCATGGCCAGAATGAGCAGCAGGAGAGCCGCGCCGATGATCGCTGACGGCGACCGGGCCAGGGATTTCAGCACCGCCATGCGAGAATCCGATCAGCCATTCGCTTCAATCCGTGGATCGATGCGTGCGTAGACGAGGTCGACGATGAAATTGATCGCAATGACCAGGAGCGACGACATGAAGACGATGCCGAGCAGCATGTTGAGATCGCGCTGGATCACCGCCTCGTGCGCCAGACGGCCAAGTCCCGGCAGGGTAAAGACGCTCTCGACGACCACGGCGCCACCGAGCATTCCCCCGGCCTGAAGGCCGAGGATCGTCACCATCGGTAGCAGCGCATTGCGCAGCGCGTGGCGCACCAGCACGGCGCCTTCCTTCAATCCCTTGGCGCGCGCCGTGCGGATGAAATCGAGCGTCATGACCTCCAGCATCGACGCGCGGGTGATGCGCACGTAGATGGCGAAATAGATCAGCGCCAGGGTCATGGTCGGCAGGATGAGATGCACCGCCGTGTCGAGCACCAGGCGCACGCCGCTATAGTCTGCCGATAGATCGTTGATCCCGCCCGACGGCAGCCAGTTCAGCTTGACGGCGAAGACCAGGATGCCCATCAGCCCGATCCAGAATGACGGTGTCGCGTAGAAGATCAGCGCCAGCATGGAAATCAGCGTGTCCGGCCAGCGATTCACCCGCCGCGCCGCCAGCAGGCCGACCACCATGCCCGCGGCAAATGCAAACGACAGCGCCGAGATCATCAGCAGCAGAGTGACCGGCAGCCGCTGGAGAATGACCGTGAGCACCGGCTGATTGTAGGCGACGGAGAAACCCAGATCGAGACGCAACACATTGAGGAGATAGACGGCGAGCCTGGTCGCGACCCCGCCGCCAAGCCCATATTGCTGGCGCAGCGTTTCGGCCAGGGCCGTATCGCTGCTTCCCATCTGCCCCATCAGCGCATCGACGGCGTCGCCAGGCGCCAGTTGCAGCAACAGGAAGAGGCCGAGCAGGATGATCAGCATGCATGGCAGACTGACCGCCAGCCGATACAATGCCAGACGCAGGATGCGCATGCCTATGCCTCGACCGTTGTGTCGGCGCGAAAGGACCGATTGCCGGCTGACAACGACCTTGCAAGCGACCGCAAGGTATGAGGAGCCCTCATCCTGAGGAGCAACGCTTTGCGTTGCTCCTCGAAGGACGAAGGCGTGTGAGAGAAGCATAACGATCGGCATCTTTCAGGCCGCTGAAAACCGCGATGGACAATGGCTTTCATGAGCAGACGCCCGAAGGCTGCGGCATGACGCCCCCGTCCTTCGAGACGCGCCCTGCGGGCGCTCCTCAGGATGAGGGCTCCTTTCGCGCTTTCACGGTTGTCAGGACAGGGCAAGGAATTACGCCTCGATCCACGTATCCGCCCAGGAGGTGCCGGGCCAGCGCGGCGTATTGTGATCGTTGCGGACGTTCTTGGCCACGGCCGAAACGAAAACCTGTTCGATCGCCATCAGCACTGGAATTTCGGTATTGGCGATTTTCACGAATTCGCCGTACATCGCCTTGCGCTTGGCCGGGTCAAGCTCGACCAGGGCTTCGGCGACCACCTTGTCGAGCCGTTCCGATTTCCAGCCGAATTGATTGCTCCAGGGTGTGCCGGCCGGCACGCCCGACTGATACCAGATCGTCGAGCCGACACCGGGATCGCCGCGAAAGAGATTGGTGTCGGTGGCGAGTTCGAAATCCCAGTCGCGGTTGACATGGGCGATATAGCCCGGCGCATCATAGATCTGCACATCGATCTTGATGCCGATCTTCTGCAGCGACTGCTGGATGAACGTCGCGAACATGCGGATATCGTCGGACGTGTTTGGCATCAGCCGCATCGAGAAGCGGACGCCGTCCGCGCCACGCTTGTAGCCAGCCTCGTCGAGAAGGGCCTCGGCCTTCTTGAGATCGAACGGATAGTCCGGCGCCGCGCCCGGAATGAAAAAGGGCGACGTCGACGGGATCGGTCCATGTGCCCGCTTGCCGTAGCCGAGCAGGAACTCCTCTGTATAGAAATCGATATCGAGCGCATGAGCGATCGCCCGGCGCACACGCACATCCGAGAGCTCCTTCTTGCGCGTATTGAAGCCCAGGGTATTGAGGATCGTATAGGCTTCATTGCCCTTGGTGCCGACGCGGAAGGCTGCATCCTTGGCAAGGCGCGCGATATCGGTGCGCGGAAGCGACGAAAAGAAGCTCATCTGCGTGCTCTTCGATTCAAGCGCCGCCGCCGCAGCCGCCGCATCAGGGATAACGCGGATGATCACCTTGTCGAGATAGGGTTGGCCGGGAACCCAGTAGTTTGGATTGCGGTCGAGCGTCAGATGTTGACCCGGCGCGTAGGAGTTGAACTTGAAGGGCCCCGTTCCGATCGGCGCCAGATTGGCCGGGTTCTTCAAGAGGTCGGTGCCCTCGTAGACATGCTTCGGTACGACGTAGCAGAGCTCGCACGCGGCGCGCAGCAGAAGCTCGAGCGGCATCGGTTCGGCATAGCGGAAGACCGCCGTATGAGCGTCCGGCGTATCGACCGCAGTGAGATGGCGATGCAGCAGAGTGCCGTAGTTCTGGTATTTCTTCCACATTTCCATGGCGCAGAACTGCACGTCAGCCGACGTGAAAGGCTTGCCGTCATGCCATTGCACGCCTTCGCGCAGTTTGAAGGTGATGGTCTTGCCGTCGGGCGAACTTTCCCAGGCGGTGGCGAGCTTGGGCACCGGCTCGTTGTTGACGCCGAGATCGACCAGAGGCTCGATCATCTTGCTGGTGAAGACATGAATCGCGAACGAGGCGCGCATCGCCGGATTGAGCGTGCGAAGATCGGAATAGGTCTGCGCGGTCAGCACACCGCCGCGCCGCGGCGTCGCCTGTGCGAAGGACGTCTGGGGAACGGCGCCAGCCAGCGCCAGGGTCGCACTGCCCAGGGTAAACGACCGGCGATCGATCAAGGTCTCTTTCATCTCAGGTCCCCATGGTTTGCCGAAGCTTCGCCGTGTCGATCAGGACAGGCGCAACGCTGCATATCGGCATGGTCGCCACCGGACCGGTTTTCTTCTTGTTATCGCGCGCCCAAATACTTGTCTTGAAACGGCGCCAGTCGCGCGACCGTCTGGCGTGACGGCTTCGGATGCAAATGTTTGATGCACCCTGCCCGGCAAACAGGCGCACCGCCCTCCGGCGGCCCTACAGCTTGATGACGAGCGAGCCTGTCGTACTGCGGTCCTCGAAATCGCGATGCGCCTGGGCGACGTTCTCGAGTTCATAGATGGCGCAATTGCCCTGCCCCAGAACGCCTTGCGCGATGGCGTCCAGCACCTCCCTGGCGCGGAACTGATAGTCCTCGGTGACTTCGTTGTAGGTCGAGCCGCTGAACTTGGTCAGGTAGAGGCCGTTATGTTGCAGCAGGACCGGGTCGAGCGGCGCCATCATGCCGGCCGCCTGACCGAACGACACCATCATGCCGTAGCGGCGGATACAATCGAAGGACTTGAGGAACGTATCGGCGCCGACGCCGTCGTACACCACATCGACACCGACCCCATTGGTCAATTCCTTCGCACGCGTCACGAAGTCCTCGCGGCTGGTGACGATGACATGCGCGCACCCCTGCGCACGCGCATAGTCGACCTTGGCCTCGCTGCTCACGGTGCCGATGACGTTGGCGCCGATATGCTTTGCCCAGCGCGCGACGATCGATCCGACGCCGCCGGCCGCCGCATGCAGCAGCACATTGTCGCCGGGCTTCACCTTGTAGCAGGAGCGGATCATGCCGTGGACCGTGACGCCGCGATACATCACCGCCGCCGCCGCGATGTCGGAGACGCCATCGGGGATCTTGAACAGCCGTTCGGCCGGAAACACCCGCATTTCCGTATAGGCGCCGATGGTCAAGGTGGCGGTCGCATAGCCCACCCGGTCGCCGCGCTGGAAGCCAGTGACTCCCGGTCCGATCTCTTCCACCACGCCAGCTGCTTCCAGGCCCGGGGTGAACGGGATCGGCAGTTTCGCCATGGCATGCGGGGGCGCCGTGCCGCGGCGGTAATGCACGTCGGCAAAATTGACGCCGATGGCGGTCTGGCGCAACAGCACCTCGCCCGGCCCCGGCTTGCCGGGGTCCATGTCGACGAGCTTCATGACGTCGGGACCGCCCACGTGATCGACGACAATCGTCCTGGCCATTGGATCATTCCTCCAGAGAAGCTACCGGCCTTCGCTCCGGCGTCACATGGGTGCCAGATGTAACCGCTCCCGGCTGCAAATCTTGTTTGCAGGCGAACAAATTGCGGCAGCCCCGGTTCAGGATGCTGGCGCGCGGCCACGGATCAGATCGGCCGCCTTTTCCGCCATCATCAGCACGCAGGCGTTGATATGGGCAGACACGAGGTCCGGCACGGCCGAGGCATCGACAACGCGCAGGCGCTCGACGCCGCGCACCCGCAGCTGCGGATCGAGCACGCTGTCGCGCCCGCTCCCCATCGGGCAGGTGCAGGCAGGATGCGACACCGTCACCACGGTCTGGCGGAGATAGGCGTCGATCTCCACATCGGTCTCCACCTGCGGCCCCGGCGCCAGCTCGGCAGCGCGAAAGGCATCGAGCGGCGCCTGGCGGGCAATCTCGCGACCGAGGCGAAAGCCCTTCCGCAAGGTGTCGATGTCGCGCTGGGCGGTGAGGAAGTTGAAGCGGATACGTACCGGCTTGGAGGGGTCCGTCGACCGCAAGGTGACATCGCCGCGGCTTTCCGGGTGCAGGATCGTCGCGCGGATGTTGAAAGCGTCGGCATAGGGCGCCTTGATGCCGGGCATCCACAGATGCGCGTGGAAGGGCGCGATCGGCATCAGGAATTCGATGTCGGGCACGGCAAGCTCGGGCTGCGTCCGCACGAAGGCGATGAGGCCGCTGGGAACCGAGGCCGCATAGCCCTGTCCGAGAAAATACGCCCGCAGCATATTGAGCGCCATGCGGTCGGCGCGCATCTCCCGGTGAAACTCGCCCGGCGTTTTACGCGCATAGAGGTTCGTCGCCATCAGATGGTCCTGCAGGTTCCGGCCGACCGGTAGATCGGCCACGACGTCGATGCCGTGTTCGCGCAGGTGATCTGCCGGGCCGATGCCCGATAGCATCAGAAGCTGCGGCGTGTTGTAGACGCCGCCGGACAGAATGACCTCGCGTTCGGCCCTGGCGCGCACGACGTCATTGCCCACCCGATATTCGACACCGGTGGCGCGGCGATTTTCGATCACGACGCGCGTGGCGGCGGCACGGACCCGAACCGTCAGGTTGCTCCGCCGGCGCGCCGGCTTCAGATGCGCGGTGGCGGCGGAGGATCGCCGGCCGTTGCGGATCGTATATTGCGTGCGGCCGAACCCCTCCGCGTCGCCGCTCGACAGATCGGGATTGTAGCGCTGGCCCGACAGTTTGGCCGCCTCCAGCAAGGCCGTGCAGATCGGATCGGTCGCCCGCGTCCATTGCACGCCGACAGGCCCGCTGCCGCCGCGTGTCTCGCTCTCGCCGTCTTCCGCCGTCTCGGTGCGCTTGAAATAGGGCAGCACGTCCGCATAGGACCAGCCGTCGGCGCCGTTCGCCGCCCAGCGGTCATAGTCACCGCGGTCGCCGCGCGTGTAGGTCATCACATTGATGGAAGACGATCCACCCAGCACCTTGCCGCGCGGACTTTCGATAATCCTGCCGTCGAGGCCAGGTTCCGGCTCCGACTGGTATTTCCAGTCGTGCATCTGGTGCTCGTAGAGCTTGCCCATGCCGAGCGGAATATGAATCAAAGGGTTGAGGTCGCGCCCGCCGGCCTCGAGCAGCAGCACGCGCACATCGGCATCCTCGCTCAGCCGGTTCGCCAGCGTACAGCCGGCAGAGCCGGCCCCGACGATGATATAATCGTAGTTTTGGGTTGCCACTGCGCACTCCTCGCAAGTGCGCAGTGTCTCCGCCCTCGATCAAGCGCGCTTGACCGCAGCGGCACAATAACAGGACCGTCGGCCGCCTACTGTGCTGGAAGCTTGGCGAGCCGCACATATTCGGCCCAGTCCTTGATTTCCTTATTGATATGCGCCGTCGTTTCCGCCGGCGTCCCGGTGAAGGGCTCGGCACCGAACTTGGCGAGGAAGGTCCGCGTCTCATCCATCTTGCCGATTTCGGTGAACCAGCCGTTGAGCTTGTCGACGATCGCCGGTGGCGTGCCCGCGGGCGCCGCCGTCACCCACCACAGGTTCATGTCGACATTGGGAATGCCGGCCTCCTGCAGTGTGGGGATATCCGGCACCGGCCGCAGCCGCTTGGCCGTGCTGACCGCCAGCGGCCGCATCTTCTTATCGTTGATGCGGGCCAGGGCGAACACCGGATCAGCCATGACGAAGTCGATACGCCCACCGTACATGTCGTTGATGAAATCGGCGCTGGTGCGGTACTGCACCTGCAAGGTTTCCAGTCCCGCGGACTGTTTGTAGATCTCGGCGAGGATCGTCGCCGGGTTGTTGGCAGTGGCGTAGGACGCCTTGTCCTTCTTCTCTTTCAGATAGGCGGTCAGTTCGGCCACGGTCTTGAACGGCTTCTGCGCATCCACCATCAGGATAAAGCCCTGGCTCACCAGCGGCGAGATATAGGCGAAGTCCTTGCGCGGATCGGTGGTCGGCTTCTTGAAGAGGTAGAGTGGCGACGCGAAGGAATCCGACCCGCCGATGAACAGCGTATAGCCGTCCGGCTTCGACCGCGCGACCGCCTCTGTCGCAATGCTCGCCGCAGCCCCGGGCCGGTTCTCGACCAGCGCCGACTGCCTGGAAAGAATGGAGAGCTTGTTGGCGAAATAGCGCGCGTAGACGTCGGCGCCGCTGCCGGCGGGAAAGCCGACGATGACGTGAATGTCACGCGATGGATAGTCCTGCGCCCACGCGGGCACGGCCAAAGCCGCCAGTCCTCCCAATACAGCAATGCGCAAGCAAGACGCGAAACGGCCCATGACAAATCCCCCCTTGTTCCTGCAATCGATCAAGCCCGTCCTGCTCGCCGGCGTCCCAGGATTCATCTCGACCGTCCAGACACGCGCCAGCGAGACCCGCGTCCGGGCGAACAGGGCTTTCCGCTCCCGTCTTCTTGTTGCTTGCAGCAAGCGTAGCGCGTTTGCAGGCGCTTCGCCAATGGAGAAACAGCACTGCCAGTCCGACGGTTTGGGCTGCAGCCCATTACACCTGCATCTTTCCTTTTAAGGAACCAGTTGCCGCTCTGCGCATTCACATAGGTGTCACTTGGAGGCTGCTTATGTCCCTTATTCTTCTCATCATTCTGATCGTAATCTTGTTTGGCGGCGGCTATTACGGCCGCGGAGCCGGATGGCCGGCCTGGGGCTATGGCGGCATCCCCGGCGTTCTCATCCTCATCCTTATCATCCTGCTCATCACCGGCCGGGTCTGACCGCCTTTCGCAAAGGCTCCCATCCATCGGTCTTACGCGAGCCATGGGTCGTCATTCCCGCCAAGCGATAAAGCGGGAATGACGGCAGACTGTGTCGGGTTTCAAGAAAGACGAAGGGCATGCAGGAAACCCCTGCATGCCCTTCGTCTTGTCATCATTCATATCGGATCGGCAAGCGCCATCAGTTTTTCGGAAGATTTGGCTTGCCTTCATGAGCGACCAGGAGATCGTGCATGTCATTGGCATGCTCTTCCTCGGTTCCAAGAATGCCTTCCAGCATCACGCGGGTCGTCGCATCGTCGTCGCCGAAATAGCGGATGAGTTCGCGGTAGTGCTCAACGGCAATCCGCTCCGCAATCAGGTTCTCGCGGATCATGTCGACGAGGTTTTCGCCCTCGGTATATTCAGAGGCGGAGCGCGTCGCCAAGCCTTCCGGATTGAAGTTCGGCGTGCCGCCGAGCTGATTGATGCGCTCGGCAACCTGCATCATGTGTTCCTGCTCTTCGCGCGCGTGCGTCGCAAACTCCTTCTTCACGCTTTCCGAGGAGATGCCGGTCGCCGCAATGGCATGCATCGTGTAGCGCAAGACGCAGACGATCTCCGTCGCCAGCACGGACTGCAGGATTTCGATCGTCTGTTTCACGTCGCCCTTATAGGTTGGCGTGACCGCGCCCATCGTCAGTTGCTTGCGGGCCTGTTCGCGAAGCTTCTTCACGTCGCTCAGGAAGGGCTTCTTCGTTTCGCTTGCAGCCATTGTCGTCTCCATGGAAAATCGCTGTCGCCAGATGCTGGTGACGGCCAAACGCGCGCGGTCCCCGGCCGCTGTCGGCCGGTCCCAAATCGCTCCGCGCTTGCCGCTGTCAACGACCTTTCCCTGGCTAAGTTCCCTGCCCGGCTGCATTAAACCGTCGAAGCATCACACGCCCCCGACGCTGCCGGTCGGCCATAGACGCCGCAGCGCAACGATCTAACGGCAGCCTGACCCACCGGCGCAGCAGCGGAACCATAGTCGCAGGCAGGAATTGAGATGGAACCTTCCCCCAAGCCCGCTTAAACGGAGGTTCCCGTGAGAGTTCCAGCAAAAATTCCAGTGAAATTTTCAGCTTCCCGCAGCGCTTTCGCCGCCGCGCTAGCCATCGCCGTGATTGGCGTCTCGTCGGCCGCCTCCGCCGCCAGCGGTACGGTCCGCCTGACGGTCGTCAAGGGCGGCTGGTTTATCGGCGCATCCGGCGGCAATGGCGTGCTCACGTTCCGCGGCAGGCACTATCCGCTTTCGATCGGCGGGTTGAGCGCGGGCCTGGTGTTCGGCGCGGCGCAGACGTCACTGGTCGGCCGCGTCAGCCACATCCGTCGTCCGTCCGATGTGGCGGGTGTGTATGGCGCGGCAGGGGCCGGCGCAGCGGTGGGCGTCGGAGCGAACGCCATCGTGCTTCAAAACAACAAGGGCGCCATCCTGCAATTGCAGGGACGGCAGGTTGGCCTGATGGCCAACGCCGACCTGAGCGGGCTGCAAATCTCGCTGCAGTGAGCCGATGGCGGGCGGCATCGTCCGGGATATTTTGAGCATTTGATGTCGCTCAATGCCGGCATTCGAACCGCCCTGTAGATACGGCCCATCTGCGAAGGTGCGAGGCATATCATGGCTAAGGTTATCACACCCCCGTCTCTGTCGATTTCCCCGGAAAAGGCCTATTTCATCGCCGCCAAAGCTCGACAGTTCGACGTGAAGGACGGGCTCACCGATCCGGAGTCGGGCTCCAACGGCAGCGACGACGGCATGCGGTCCGTGCTGGAAGATCGCGCCGACGATCCGGTCCTGCTCGAGCTGACGAGCTTTATCCACGATTTGAACGAGGACGAGCAGATCGATCTCGTCGCCCTCGCCTGGCTTGGACGTGGCGACGGCGACATCGACGATTGGCGCGAACTTCGTGCCGAGGCCGCCCGTGCGCACAACAAGCGTACCGCCCGATATCTGCTGGGAATGCCTATGCTGGCGGACTACCTTGAAGAAGCGCTTTCGAAATTCGGCCATTCGCCCGAGGAGGCCGAGGCAGATTTATTCTGACAGCATGTCCGGCGTATCGCCGACGGGCGAATAACGATCTTCTTGAACGCCTATCGTTGCGGGCGAATGCGCCCGGCAAATTGGGCACGCCGACGGTAGCGTAAGATCGCGACGACGACAGCGATGGCCGTCGGCGCCGCCATCGTCCACACGAAATCGTCGATATTGTCGGCCCACCCCTCGTAGACGGGCATGTGGTGCCGGTTGTCTAGATAGATGGGCAGGCTGTCGTTGATTTCGTTCACGAGTTCGATCACGAAAACCACCGCCAGCGACAGCCAGATCCGTTTCGTCGCCAGATAGAAGCAGCCGAACAGAAACAGACCGACGATGAGGTGAAGGACCGGTTGCGGCAGGCCGGTGATGCGCTCGACGAAATCCTTGGCCTGGTAGATGATCAGCATGAGCATTGCGCGAAAAAGTGGACGCCGGTTTTTCGCATCAAGCGATGCGGCATCAAAAGAATCCAGAGCATCGGGCGATTCTGAAATAACGCACGCTGCTATAAGCCATGCTTAGGGCGGGAGCGATGCCCCCGCAAGGGCGCATTCGGTCGCAAACCCATGGCGGGCGCCGTCACCGGCGGCCCGCCCTCATGCGCAACTCTTGAACATCCAGCTCAATCTTGGTCAGGGCCGTGTGCTGGAAGACGACACGGTGGCTTTGCTGGGTGGTACGCATCTTCCTGAGCGTTATCGAGCTGCTCGCATTCGTCCATTCACGGGTTTCGTCGGGCAGGTTGAGACCCGTGCGTGTCGTAACGCCCTTCCCCGCAGGAACCGGCGCCCCGTAGGTCCGCTCGAGAAAGCCGATGATCGCGCTGTGCGGAACATCCGTCGTGGTGATGTCGATCGAGGCCAGGCGGGGCTCCTTTTCGCCTTTCGGCGGGATAAATTTGAAGAGCGTCCTGAACTTGCCGAGATCGCCGAATTCCAGCCCGCGCATCGTCGGGAAGCCGTCCGCGGCTTTTTCGACGTAGGCACAGGTCACGGCGCCGATCTGGCGTGCGACGCCGGCCGCAGCATAGAGCCCGGTCACCGGTTTGGCGCTGCTGTCGGTGGAACACTGAACCTGCGGCGCGAACCCGGCTTTCGCCGCATCCGGATAGCGAAGCTTACGAAACTGGTTCAACGGCGTGTCCAGCGCGATGCCGCGAAACGCATAGGGAGCGGCCTCCTGCGCCGACGCTCCACAGGACATCAGGATTGCAGCGGCCGAAGCCGCAAGAAGCCGGTACATGTCACGCCCCCCGCGCCATAGATCACCGAGAGGTTCCCGTATGGCGGACCTGTTTGCAAGCTGAACGACAATTTCGCGCCGTTCAGATTACCTCACGATCCGCCATTTCGGTTGTGGCGGCGGCGGCGGCGCCTTCAGCGGATCGGGTGGGTTGAGTTGCCGTGGAATAAAATTCACGCGGACCAGGCGACCGCCTCTTCCCAGCAGAACGAACAGGCGATTGCCGGTATCGTCCTGGGTTGCATAAATGTCCTGAGCCGTGTCGCCGATGCCGGCCGACGACTGCTGTATGAGTTTGCAATTCAGCGAACGCTCGATGGCTTGCAGCGTGGCGCCGGGGCGCAGCCGTGCGGCTTTCTCTTTGGTGAGGACGCAGGATTGCTGGGCGAAAACCGGCGAGGCGCCGAAAAGCGCCAGAAGCAAAGCTGTAATGACCGACTTCATTTTCTCCCGCGACCTCCATCCATGAGCGTGTCCCCCGTGCGCCGCCATGCCCCTCTGCCGGGACCGCGATACCGATGGTGGGGACGTGAATCAAGACCGAAAGCCAGTCCTCTGTCGCCAACCAACCTGCCCCATGGCAAAATGCGCCCAAATTTGGCCCAATGCGGCGTGTTTCTCTTCTCTTCGACGCAAATCTGACCGCACGCAAATCTGCTGCCGGGCGGACATTGGCGTCTTCCAGCAGGACAAGCGCGAAACATGGTCGATTTCAAAGGCAGGGCTCTCGATGATGAGTCCTATTCGGGCCTGATCGAAACCCTGGGCAGGATCACGCTGATTTGCCACATCACGGACGCAACGAAAGCCGACCTGTCGAAAGACAATCTCATCGGCGTTCTTTCGCAGATCGGCATCATGGCCACGGAGGCCATGATCCTTGCGGGAGCCACAACCGCGGAAGTCACCGAAGTGACCCAGGACCTGTTGTCGCCCGACGAGCGCGGTGGCGATGGAGCCTGATCCACCTTGATTCCGGTCCGGCGGACGGACCGGGTGTAAGGACTTCCAACATTACGGTTGATAGAGCCTCCCGCGGCGCTAGAGTCATCTGCGGGCGGCACGACGCGAAAGGTCGCTTTGCTCGCCGGATCACCCGTCAAGTCAGAGGTTCCATGAGCGCGCCGCTTGTCGTCACCATCCCCCACACCCTGGGCCAGGCGGAAGCCACCCGGCGGTTGCAGACCGGCATCGACAACCTGGGCCGCGACATCGGCGGCGTGCTGCATATCGAAGACAAGCGCTGGGCCGACAATACGCTGTTTTTCCGCATCAGCGCGGTGCGCCAAACTGTAACCGGCAACGTCCAGGTGCTGGAAAAGGAAGTCCGGCTGGAGGTTGAATTGCCCTGGCTGCTGCGGCAGCTCGCCGAGCGCTTCCTGCCACGCATCCGGCAGGAGGCAACCATCCTGCTGGAGAAGCCTTCTCGCAAAGCTTGAAAGCTCCGAAGAGTGGATTTCAGCCTATCGAGGATTGGCGGAGAAAAGGTGTAAATGTTTGTAAAGGCAAGCACCTATTTCGACTGTCGACTATTTCGCTTACCGACAATTGCATGCTAAACAGCCTTGGCCTTGACTGAGGAGTGACTTAATGCGCGGTGCGGGGCTATGGGTAATCTTGGCCGCCGCTGGTTTTGGCGGCTGTGCGGCATCCGGACTCGTTCTGCCTTCAATGCACCATTGGCGCCATCGACCGCAGACGCGATGACAACGAGAACCCAGCTGCCGCCAGCCAACGAGAAGTGAACGGAAACTCGCAGGACAATCATGGCTTTGAATTTGATGCGCTGCTGCCTGGTCTCAGCCACCGCCATTTTCCTTCTCGTCACCTTTCTGTCCCCGCCATCTCAAGCGCAACACTTGCGAAGCGCCGGAAAAGGAAGCGATAAGCTCGGCAGCTTTACGCTCTCCCATTATGATCGACCGCGTTTGCCTGCCGGTGCTGTGGAACGACCCCGTGATACGTCTGCGCCTAACTGGGCGGCGCCCTTTTGTAGCCAATGGACCGACGACTGCGTAACGTGCCGCGGCAGCGCGCTGTCGGACGCAATCAGTTGCTATGACCGCAGCACAAGCACTTGTGTGCCAAAGAAGGTTCGATGCATTGACATTGATGAAACCGTCGCCCCTCTGTTCTGCACGATAGTCGACGAAGAGTGTGGCGGCATCATCTATGGAGTTAATCAAGACGGCAGGACAGACAGCGTATCTCACGGCCTTTGCCCTATCGAGCATAAACGCGAACATCCGCAAGACTACAAATGCATATCCAATAGAAAGCGCGTAGAGGACTGCGTTGCGAACAATGATAAGGCGTGGTGCCGAGACGAACTGAAGGAGGCTCGAAAAGTCACTGACAGATATCAGGCATTATTTCGAGACCTACTACGTCAAAGCGTCAAAGTCCGTTAGCAATCGTGAAGATAGCCGAATTTGCCTTCCCATTCTAGCTAAGGTCGCCGCATGTTGCCAGCAAACATAATCGCTGCCCAGCGTTTCATTGACCTGGTCACCAAATGCGAAAGACCCACGATTGAGATGCTGTTGCGGCATCTGGATGAGCTTGCCTTGAGCTATCACGACACGCCTCAGGGTCGTTCCAGCGAGAACGATGAAGATCATCCGGCGTCCGACGATGTTAAGTATTCGGACATTGGCCGACGCTTTCCTGGTCTCGGCTATTATGGTTCTGCCGATCCCAAAGAAGTTCCTGCCGATGCCACAGTTGGTGATGCCATTGACGACATCATAGACATTACCAACGATCTGAAAGAGGTGCTTTGGCGGTTTGATCGGTTCGGACCCGACGATGCCAACTGGCATTTCCGGTTCCTATATCAAATCCATTGGGGCGAGCATCTTCGCGAACTCGCCCGTTACTTGCACGCCCTCCTTCCGATTGACGACTGGTATAAGCCGACTTGAATTTCGCAACCGATACGCGCGTGCCCGCGCCACGGCTCGAACGGATTTGAGAAGAGAGCATCAGTTGTAGAAGACGCTTCGCCGGGCGTTGCGTCTGGCTCGCGGAGGCCAAAATAAGGCCCAATCCCGCCCTTAAAGCACCTCGTTCTGAAGCTACCCAGCAACTGCAAGATATCGAGCCGGACCTCCGAAATTGGCGCGAAAGCTCATCTTCATCAGTGTTGGATTGCTAGTAGTGTGGTTGTCCATCACCGCGACCACCCCGTGGCTGATCTACTGGCATGGACTTCGACAGATTGAAGGTCGCCCGACCTTAGCCACCCATGCCGCAACCGCGGAACAAGTGGATCGTCTGTTAGCGCAACTCAGGATGACACAACCCATCCAGATCAATCCAATTTCGCCATATACCGTTTTGCTTCAAGCTGACCAGCGAAACTCGATTGCGCGGCTGGCATGGATCGTCGCCCGATGCCACAACATGAAGCACCTGGCCGATCGTCGAAACCTGACCTGGCACTTGTCCGGCACGGCGCTGGCAATATGGCTCACTCGCAATTGGACCACGCCGGAGATCATTGCCAAAGCGGTCACTTTCCCGCCGCCAGTAAAACAGCCACGCGCCAGGAATTGTTAAGCTACCGAAATTGGCGCGCCCAAGGGGAATCGAACCCCTGTTTTCGCCGTGAAAGGGCGACGTCCTAGACCGCTAGACGATGGGCGCGGGCGTTGGCGGGAAGCCCGGCATGAGCCGGAAGGCGAAGCCCGCGAACCGGGGTCGGTATAATCGGCGGTTTCCGTCATTGCAAGCCGTTCCGGAGCGCAGGAGCGAACTTGCCGCTGTTTTCCCGCGAGAGAAAGCGTGGCGGGTGCCGGATATCGCGCGAAACCGCCCTATTCGGGAAAGGCGGCATCGAGCAGGCGCATGCGCACGCGCTCGCCGCCGCCCCAGCGGTCAATGCTGAGCGTCCCGGCGAGGTGCATGATCTGGCCGCGGCCCTTGATCAGCGCCTGCCCCAGCGGCCCCTCCGCGCAGCGGAAGGCGATGGCCTCGATTCGGGCGCCATCGGCCGCCTGCGCCCGCACGCGGATATGCTTGCCGCCGACCAGCGCCGCATCGACGATGCGATGGCTGGCGAGCGCGAAGACGGGCTCGGGGTTGCCGGCGCCGAACGGTCCGGCGCGCTCGATCTCGGTGACGATGTCCTTGCGCGCGCCGCCTGCCGTGAAGGCCGCATCGATGGTCAGCGCCCGGTCGAGCCTGGCGCGCGTCACCGCCTCGCCCAGGCGCTCCTCGAGCCAGGCGCGGAAAGCGCCGAGCGTCGCCCGCTCGACGGTGATGCCTGCCGCCATGGTATGGCCGCCGCCCTTGACGAGCACGCCGGCATCGACGGCGGCGCGCACGGCGCGGCCGAGATCGACGCCGAGGATCGAACGGCCTGAGCCGGTGCCGGTCATGCCGCCCATGGCGATGGCGAAAGCCGGCCGTCCGAATCGCTCCTTCAGCCGCGAGGCGACAAGCCCCACGATGCCCGGATGCCAGCCTGGCGATGCGGTGACGATCACCGCTGCGCCCTCCTCTTCCAGTCCCAGCGCGGCCAGTGCCTCGGCTTCCGCTTCGGCCACCGCGACCTGTTCCAGCGTCTGGCGCTCCTTGTTGAGGCGGTCGAGTTCGGCGGCGATGCGCGACGCCTCCGCTTCATCCTCCATCATCAGCAGGCGGGCGCCGAGCGAGGCGTCGCCGATGCGGCCGCCCGCGTTGATGCGCGGCCCGATCATGAAACCGAGCGAGAAAGCCTGCGGCGGTCCGTCGGCGCCCGCAGCATCGAACAGCGCCCGCAGGCCGATGCGGCGCCGCCCGCGGATCACCTGCAGCCCCTTGCTGACGAAGGCGCGGTTGAGGCCCTTCAGCGGCACCACGTCGGCGACGGTCGCCAGCGCCACAAGGTCGAGGCTCATTAGCAAATCCGGCGCCGGGCGCGCGGCGCTCCAGAAGCCCTGTTCGCGCAGGCGCCGGTTCAGCGCCACCAGGGTCATGAACACGACGCCGGCAGCGCACAGATGGCCCAGTCCCGACAGATCGTCGAGCCGGTTCGGATTGACGATGGCTGTCACCTTCGGCAGCTCTTCGGGCGCCTGATGGTGATCGAGCACGATGACGTCGAGGCCCAAACGCGCGGCCTCCTGAAAGGGCCCGGCGCTGGCGGTGCCGCAATCGACGGTGACGAGCAAAGTCGCGCCTTCGCCGGCGAGTTTGGCGATGGCTTCCGGATTGGGGCCGTAGCCCTCGAAAATCCGGTCTGGAATGTGAATAGCATGGGGCGTGCCGCAATGGCGCAGGAACTCCGCCAGCAGGGCTGACGAACAGGCGCCATCGACATCGTAATCGCCGAAGATGGCGACCCGCTCGCCGGCCTGGACGGCCCGGGCGAGGCGCTCCACCGCCGGCTCCATATCGACCATAGTGGCAGGGTCCGGCATCGAGGCCCGCACCGTGGGGTCGAGGAAGTCCGCCACGGTCTCCGGTGTCACGCCGCGCCCGGCGAGCACCCGCGCCAGGATGTCCGACAGGCCGAACTGTTGCACCATGGCCTCGGCCACGGCCCTGCCCTCCGGGCCGAGCCGATCACGCCACGGCACGCCCAGGACGGATCGTTCGACATTAAGAAAGGCGGGTTTCGGCGCACCTGCAAACATGCGGGCAGTTTAGAATATGCCGCCGGCAAGTGGCATATGGATTTCAGAACAGACAGTGTCCAAACACAGGAAATGCGAGAGCCGCGCCGGCTCCTGCCTGTCGCCACGCCGGGATCAGACGTCGAGCGGCTCATTCTCACTGGCGGGCCGCGCGGCGCCGCCCTGTTTCGGCTCGGCAAGTTTCGGCTGAACCTGCGCCTGGGCGATCTGCTTCGGCTCAGCCTGCTGCATGGACGCGGCCGTGCGGGCTGAGAGCAGCAGATCCTCGCCGGTGTAACCGTCGATCGGATACATGGCGGTACCGATGCGCAACTGGATGTCGTTTTCGCCGAATTGCGGTAGGCGCATTTTGGCGAAGGTGATGGCGCGGCGAATACGCTGTTCGATGATCGGAAAATCGCCGCGCTGGCGGATTTCCTCGACGAGAATGCCGAACTCGCCTTCGCCCAGCTTGGCGACCATGTCCGAGAAACGCAGCGCAGCGCTGACGCTGGCGCCCACCGCGTTCTGCAGCGCTTCGATCTCGACGTCGCTGCAACGGGCGCGCAGATCGGCAATATCCATGATCGACAGGTGCAGCACGCCGGTCTTGAGCTCCTGCGCCAGCGCCTGGGGAATCGCCCGGTCGATCGCGCTCACCAGAACGGCGCCGTCGTTGACCACCGGACGGGCCGGCTGCACTTTGGCCAGGTCGGACGCACGGCGGCCCTCGCGCACCTCGCGTTGCGCCGGCTCGGCCGCGGCTTCGATCCCCGGCAGCGATGCGGCAAGCTTGCCGACAGCGCGGGCGTTTCTATAGACCATCAAGGCATAGAAGCCGACGATGCCGAGGATCGCGGCGCCGGCCAGCATCCAGATCGTGGCGATCGTCGAGGCCGACGCCGACAGCGAGCGACCGACGAATAGCATGCGGCGCAGATCATCGCTGAGAAGCTGGCTGACCACCGTGTTCAGCGACTGCGCCGACTGGGCAATGGCGTCCGAATGGATGACGAAATAATCATTGCGGCGCGCCGGCGCGACATCGTCGCCGATGCTGCGCAGCGCATTGTCATATTTGCCTCGAAGGTCGGCATAGCCGCGGGTAAACTGTCCACGCAGCGCGTCGCCTTCGGGATAATTGCGTGTAACCGCAGCGGCCGACGCATCGAGTTGCGCCATGGTCTGCGCAAAGCGTTGCGGGAAACCCGGCCGTTGAATGGAGGCCTGGGCGCGCAATTCCACATCAGGCACGGTCAGCGAATCCCCGAACCTGTTGAGGTCCGAAAGCTGCTGGCTGTAGCGCTCCATCTGGGCGACCATGTCGGTCTGCGCCGCGGTGGTGAAGCGAGTGGCAAACGTCGCCAGCGCGAGGGTCACGCAGGTCGCAAGAATCACGCTGAGCGCCGTCAATCCCGGCCGCGCGAAAGCAGTCATAACCAAAAACTCCAGCCAAACGTCTTACGCAAGTCCCCGCTTAAATATAGCCTATCCAGGCGCTGCGGAGATCTGCGTCGCTGAACATCCTTTACGAAAGGTGAATCCCCTGCTCCGCCAAGCCGCTCAAAATGTACGGCAATGCCATCAAAGTGCGGTGGAGCCCCGACAAGTTGCGGCCGAACATGCGAAATGGCTATGAAAATTCGATGATCCGGAAAATCGTAAAATAGTCGAGGTGGCCGGAAACGGCCGACAAGAGCCCGGCCTGATGCCGGGCTCTTCCTTGTTAAGATGCCGATAGCTATTTCGCGCGCGAGGCCTGCCATTTGGCATCGGTCGTCCCGGTCTTTGCTGTTCCCTCGATCGTATCGCCGCTCACCCGGCCGCTATAGGTCGCATTGCCGGCGGTGAAGACGATCTGGTCGCCGGCGAGTTTTCCGCCTGAAATCGGCGCCACGACATTGCCGGTCTTCACCGTGCCGGTGAGCATCTGAAACTTCTGCTCGAAGGCGATCTCGCTGTCGCCGCTGCGCCAGGTGCCGCCGACCTTCGCCGGCACGAGCCAGAAATAAGCGCGGCAATAGGAGGTGCAGTCGTCCTTCGCCTGCACGCTCTCGTCCGCCGTCCAGTCGCCCATATCGAACGTGTTGGAGACCAGCCGCGTGCCCGGCTTCATGTCCAGCAGCTTGGGCCGCAGGCGCAGGTTCAGGTTGGGCAGAAGGAACATCGTGACGACATTCGCCTTGGAGAAATCGGTCTCGAAAATATCGCCGCGCTCGAATTTCGCCTTGTCCTCGACGCCCGCCTCCTTGGCGTTGCGTTGCGACAGTGCCACCATGTCGGGATTGTACTCGATGCCGAGCGCATTCAGGCCGCGCTTGGCCGCCGTGATGACGGTGCGGCCATCGCCGGACCCGAGATCGACGAGAAAATCAGCCGGCGTGACCTTCGCCATGTCGAGCATGCGGTCGACGAGCGCCTGCGGCGACGGCACCCACACCACATCCTTGCCCTGCTGGCCGACATGCGGCTGGAAATTGGAGGTCGGCTGGGCAAGAACCGGACTGAGCCCGGCAGAACCGAAACCCAATGCCGCGGCGATAACCGCCGCCGGCAGCGAACGATAAGACAACAACGCCATTCCCATACTTCCCTCCAGAACGACTGCCACAGCGGGACCGTCGCAAGCCTGCGCAGCACGCCTGGCCGGCTTCCCCAACACGACGGTTTTGCCTTGATTTTCGGGCTAAGCGTCAGGCTCGCTCCACCAAATGTCAAGCGGAGCGCCCACACCGCATCATCACAAACGCATCAGCCAACCACCGCGAGCATTTGCTCCAGTATCGCCACTTCAGTGATCTCTTCCAGCCCTCCGAGCGTTTCAAGGAGAACCGGCCAGACGGCACACCCCTGCGCGGAAAGGAATCTGCAATGAAACTCTATATCGTCGGCTATGTAACAGCAGCGGCGTGCATGCTGGCATTCGACATCGTCTGGCTATCGCTGACCGCCCAATCCGTCTATCGGCCGGCGCTTGGCGACATTCTGCGCCCGGACGTCAATGTTCCCCCAGCAATCCTGTTCTATCTGCTCTATGTGGCCGGCATCGTCTTCTTCGGCGTCATGCCCGCGTTGAAAACCGGCGACTGGACGACAGCCGCGATCAACGGAGCCATGCTGGGCCTTGTCGCCTACGGCACCTACGATCTCACCAATCAGGCGACCCTGGTAAAATGGTCGACGACCATCACCCTCCTCGACCTCTGCTGGGGCACGTTCCTCACCGCCATCAGCGCGACCGCAGGATTCTTCGGCGCCAGATACTTCGGCGGATGAGGTCTCAGATCTTGGAAGCGGGGCTGAGCAGATAATGGCTGACGCCCCATTCCGCGCCGCCTGCATGGCCG
>Ga0182744_1001260_pt1 | contig 22400 bp, 19 predicted proteins | sample eDN3rd30CKraftMG_FD_128525 | JGI IMG/M metagenome (GOLD analysis project Ga0182744, IMG submission 128525) | Enriched Miracle-Growth compost microbial communities from Emeryville, California, USA - eDNA 3rd pass 30_C Kraft MG (version 2) (version 2) ...
GACCCCGACGGGGAGATCGGCGAGCGCCACGAGCCGGAGACGCATGTCATTCCCCTGGTGATCGAGGCGGCGCTGCGGCCGGACCGGGTTTTCACCGTCAACGGAACCGATTTCGACACGCGCGATGGAACCGCGATCCGCGATTATGTGCATGTCTGCGATCTCGCAGACGCCCATGTGCTGGCCGCCGGGAAACTGGCGGCCGAGCGGGGCGTGCATGTCTACAACCTTGGAACGGGCACCGGAACGACGGTTCGGGAACTGGTCGAGGCCGTCAGCCGGATATCGGGATCGAAGCCGTGGGTGGTCTACGGGCCGGCTCGGCCCGGCGATCCCCCGGTATTGGTGGCGGCGCGCGGCAAGGCCGAGCGGGAATTGGGCTGGACTCCAAAACAGTCCGGCATCGACCGGATCGTCGAGACGGCGCTGGCCTGGTATCGCCCGCGGCTTTAGCGAGCCTCGGCCGTCAGCAGGCCATCGAGCGCCGCGCCGACGGCGGCCAGCGAGAACTTCTGTTCGACGCGGTGGCGTGCGGCGAGGCCGAGTTTTCGGCGCAGGTGCGGATCGGCGCGCAGCCGTTTCAGGCCATCGGCGATCGCGTGCGGCGTCTCCTTGTGCACCAGAAGGCCCCCTGACGCTTCACCTTCGGCGAGGATATCCGGCAGCCCCTGCGCGTCGGTCGCCACCACGGGCAGTCCGCAGGCCATCGCTTCGAGCGGCGCGACCGGCATCCCCTCGATGCGGGAAGCCGTGACATATATGTCCGCCGCCGACAGCCACTGCCGCAGGAAGCCGCGATCTGTCGTGTAGCCGGAAAGCCAGCGCACATTTGCAAGACCGCTGTCGCGCAACAGTTGCGAAAAGCGCTTGTCGTCCTGGCCGGAGCCGATGACGACCAGTTGCGCCTGTGGGTCGTCGACAAAGGCGGACCATGCCTCGACCAGCACGTCCAGGCCCTTGCGGAAAATGTCGATGCGCCCGTGGTTGACGGCGATGAAGCTGTCGGCGGGCAGGCCGAGCGTGGCGCGCGCCTGTTCGCGATCGGCTGCCTGCCATTCCTGCGCATCGATCGGATTGGGAATGTCGGCGATGTCCAGCCGGAGGCGCGGGTAGGCGTGCGAAAGCCTGTCGCGTTCCGCCGCCGAGGCGACGATCAGGCCGCGGCAGCTACGCAACGATGCCTGCCGGGCAATGGCTTCGATCCAGGAAAGCGGGCGGTCGCCGCCCTGGAAGGTCGCGTAGAGCGGCACGCCCATACGCCGCGCAAGCAGGGCCAGGGCATCGAAGCGCGTGTACTCGTATTCCTGCGCCAGGATCGCGTCGCATCCGGTGTCGGCGAGCACTTCGCGAAACGCCGCAAGTGGTGTCGCGCGCCAGCGCCGAAGGCTGTAGGCGGCGTCATGTCGACCCTTTCGCGCGCGCTTGCCGGGCACGACCTCGATCGGCGTGCCGGTCGCGGCATGGCGACGGTGCGTGATGCGATCCACGCATTCCGAGGCGCAGACGATGACGGGGGCATGGCCCGCAAGCTGCAGGGCAGCCGCGTAGCCGAACAGCCAGCCGCCGGTCATGCGCTCCACGAAATCGTCGAGCCTAAGGCCGATCGGGTCGAGGAATTCTTCCACGACGTCGCCCCAGGGAAACAGGGCGACGACCTTGGCCGGCCCGTTCATTTGCGCCAGGCGAACGCCGTTTCGGTGCCGCGCGTGGAAGGCCGGTGCAGCAGGTAGCCGACCGCCGTCAGCGGGGCAGCCAGCGCGTAGACGAGCTTGCGGCGGCGCCGGCCGAGACGGGAGAAGGCGACGTCGTGGAAGAATGCGGTGACCGGGTTGATGAAGGTCGCCCGCCGCTCGGCGGGCCGGCCGAAAAGCGCGGCAAGCTCGGGGTCGCGATAGCCCCGCCGCACATGCCCCCATTCCTGCATCAGCTCGGATTCATGTGGGCAGTAGGGCCGCATCGCCTTGTAATAAGGGTAGTGCCATTCGGCCTCGGGCGTGGAGACGAGCACGCAACCGCCCGGCCGGACCACGCGCAGGGCCTCCTCGGCGGCGCGGTTGTCCTCCTCGATATGTTCCAGTACGTCGAACAGCGTCACGACGTCGAAGCTGTCGTCCTCGAACGGCAGCGAACGCGCGTCGCCACACACGAAAGTCGAGCGTTCCCAAGCGGGCTGGCTGTCGGCGAGCGCCGGATCTATGTCCAGCGTGACGATGTCGGCCTCCGGATAGAGCAGGCTCGCCAGCCCGCTGCGTCCGCCGCCGACCTCCAGCACGCGTCCGCGCCCTTGCAGTTCCATGGGGGCGACACGATGGATCGCCCGCATCTTCTCGCGATAGAACAGCCCGTCGGTAAGGCCGTTGGGGAACGGGTTGCCGGAAAGGAAAACACCGAGCGGTGCCTTGCTGCTCATCAGATCGCTCCGTCCTCAAAATAGCGTGGGGCCCGTTGCCGGCGCCAGCCGGGGCGGCACAGGAACTGCAGGCCGGCGGCCCATCCCGCGACCTCCGATACCAAGGTTTCCGGCCGGCCGCGCTGCTTTTCCAGCAACCCCTTGAGAAAGGTTTTCAGGAAATAGACCGGAAGCTGGCCGAAGATGCGGGTGAGGTTGCCGCGATCGCCGAACGCGTCATATTGCGCGACGAGCGCCGCGACATGGCCCTTCATGTAGGACCGCATCTGCCGGCGCAGTTCCGGCAACTCGCGGCGGTGATGATGAAAGACCACGGCGCGCGGTTCGTAGAGGCAGGTGCCGCCCTCGGCGAGTAGCCGGTACCAGAGCTCGGAATCCTCGGAGCAGCCGGACGCCCCGGCGCCGAGACGCTCGTCGAACAGGCCGATGCGTTCAAACAGCGTGCGCCGGAAGGCCATGTTGGCGCCGGCGCCGATCTTCCAGACATGGGCCCCGTGCGGCCGCGTCTCCTCGAAAAACCGATGGTCGAAGCGCAGCGGAACGAAGGTCGTGCCGAAGCCTCCCATCTCCAGCTGGAAGATGCGTTGCGCGCGCGTATCCAGCCCGGCCGGCAGCACGAGGCCGGCCAGCGCCTCGAAATCCTCGTTCGAGAAGGCTCGCGCGATCTCGGAGGTCCAGTTCGGGTGAAGCTCGACATCGTCGTCGGTAAAGGCGATGATCTCGCCCCGGCTCGCACGAATGCCGGCATTGCGCGCGACGCTGAGCCCCGGGCGCGGCTCATGCACATGGCGGACTTTTGGGAAGCGCCGGCATATCGGTTCGGCACCGCCATCCCTTGAATTGTCGATGACGACAATTTCCCCTGCGGCGCTTGCCTGCGCCACAGCGCTTTTCAGGCACCCGGCCAGCGCCTCGCCACGGTCGCGCGTGCAGATGACGACCGAGATATCCTCGGCGGGCACCGGCGGCATGGTCGCCAGCCCGTCCAGTTCCTCGACCAGCTTGTCGGCACCGAGCACGTGGGCCAGCGCCAGCGCCTGTCTTGGCCTGCCCTCGAAGGTCGCCCGGAGCGGGGCGCCGAGGGCCGGGCTGCGTGCCGCAAGCTGCTCGGCTCCATATTCGGCCGTGAACTGGCGCAGTTGCGCCTCGCCGAAGGGCAGTTCTTCCGGCAGCGAGGCGCGCATCCCCAGCGGCAGATCCTTCCACCAGAAGATCGAGAACGCGGCTGTGTCGCCGGCATCGGCGTCTTTGCGCGCCGTGCTCAGGTCGAGGTGCCGCACCGGAAGGCTGTGCGCCGTCATTGGTCCGCCTCCCGTATCGTCTGCACGCGCGAGCGCGAACGGTCGTACTCGCCGGCCAGGCCGCGAATGCCGCCCCAGATTTCGGCCATGCCGAAATTGACGTCGCGCCCGCGAAAATCGCGAATGGCGCGCGCGAGCGCCTTGGCCTGGTCCACGAACCACCAGCGTACCATCGCGCCGTGCTGGGGCCGCAATTCGTGGTCGCTGCGCCGGCTCTTGGCGAGGAACGCCATCATGCCGAGACCCCAGGACCAGTATTGCCGCCTGAGCTGCGGGATCGTTTCGCGATGCTCGTGATAGACGGCGAACTCCGGCTCGTAGACCATCGTCCGGCCGGAGCGCAGGACGCGGTAGAAGATATCGAGATCGCCGCCGCCGGGCAGCGGGCCGCCGGTGTCGAGCGCTTCGTCGAAGCCGCCCAGCGAAACCAGCAAATTCCGTTCGAAGGCCATGTTGCAGCCGGCGCCGAGCACGCCCGCCCCGATGGGGTGGAGCGGATTGTCGAAGCGGGCGCTGCGGAATTCGTTTCGATGGAAGCCGCGTCCGAAGCCGCCGCGCCGCTCGAAATAGATCTGCGCCTCGGTATCGAGCCGGTACGGCAGCACCAGCCCGGTGAAGCCGCCGGCGGTAGGATTGTCGCGGCACGCCTTGGCAAGACCGGCGAGCCAGTTGCGGTCGACCACCACGTCGTCGTCGAGATAGGCGATCAAGGCGCCGGTGGCGGTCCGCAGCGCGGTGTTGCGGGCGAAGTCGAGCCCGGCCTTGGGCTCGAAAACGTAGCGGACCCCGGCATAGCGCTCGACCGTTTCGCGTGTGGCCGAATCGACCGAGGCATTGTCCACGACGATGACCTCGACCGCGCCGAAGGGAGAATTTTCGCGCACCGCTTCGAGCGAATCGAGCAGCCGGGAAAGCCGCTGCGCCCGGTCCTTGGTGCAGATCGCGATGCTGAGCGAGGGCAGTTCGGTATCCGGACCGGGGCTCGCCGCCAACTCGTCCTCGACCTTCGCGATAAGGACGCGGGTGGCAAAATGCCGGTCCGCCAGTGCGCGAAGTTCCTCGACCGGAAGCGGCGCACCGGGAGTTCGGTCGACCATTGCGAAACCGACCAGCCGGTCGTGCCAGCGCGCGACCAGCCCGACGCCGCTCTGGTCCGGCGCGATCTCGACCGCCTGCAGCGGCCTGGAGAGTTCGATTTCGACCAGCCTGTAGCCCATGGCGCGCCTAGCTCGCCGCTGCCACGGACAGGTGTCCGGTCTGGAGGTTGTACAGGCGCGCGAAATGGCCGGGCCGCTCCAGCAGCCGGTCGGGTGGGCCGACCTCGACGACGCGCCCCTTGGACAGGACGATGATCTGGTCTGCCGCCCGCACCGTCGAAAGGCGATGCGCGATGACCACCAGGGTCCGGTTCTTCGAGAACTGCTCGAGCGCGAGCTGGAAGGCCTGTTCCGTCTCGACATCCAGCGCATTCGTTGCCTCGTCGAGCAGGAGGAGGTCGGGGTTGCGCAGGATGGCGCGGGCCAGCGCGATGCGCTGGCGCTGCCCGCCGGAAAGCCGCATGCCCTGGTCGCCGACCCGGGTTTCATAGCCGTCGGGCAGCCCGGTGATGAAGTCGTCGGCCGTGGCGATCCGCGCGGCCTGCCTGATCTCGTCGGCCCCTGCGTCGAAATCGGCATAGCCGATATTGCCGGCGATCGTGTCGTTGAACAGATGCACCTCCTGCGACATCACCGACAGGCGCTCGCGCCAGCTATGCAGCTCGAAGGCGGGCAGGGCGGTTCCATCGGCGAGGATTTCGCCCGACGTGGGGTCCCTGAAGCGGAAGAGCAGCGACATGATGGTGGACTTGCCGGCGCCGGATTCGCCGACAATGGCGGTGGTCGTGCCGGCGGGTATGCTGAACGAGACGCCGTCGAGCGCCAGCGGCTCGCCGGGCGCGTAGCGGAAGGATACGTCGCGGAACTCGACCGCCTGCCGGAGCGGCCGGGCGGGAAGGCTTCCGCTGCGGAGATAGGGCGTATCGGTCGCGCGCAGGAAGTCGTCCACGTCGTCGATCGCGGCGCCGATGCCGTCCAGCGCGATCTTCGACTGGAGAAGCTCCCGCACCGGGCCTTGCAGGCGATAGAGCAGCGACAGGAAGGCGGCCAGCGCGGCGACGCCGGTGCCGGTTCGTTGCGCGGCGAGGATGAGGACGCCGATCATGAGCGCGATCGAGATTTCGGACACCGGCCCCGGGGCTGCCCACAGCATGTCGAGGCGCAGCAGCCGTTGGCGCACGCGCTCCGATACCTGCCTCAGGCGCCGGCTCTCATATCCCTCCCGGGCGAAGGCGCGGATGAGCTGCAAGGAGTTGATGCTTTCCCACATGCGCAGCCCGAACTGCTTGTTCTCCTCCACGACGGCCTTGCCGGTCTCGTCGGCGCGGCGCGTGGCAAAGCGGATCGCCAGGCCGGCGAGCGCGATGAACAGCAGCGAAAGCAATGTCAGGCTGGCCGAGATCGCCAGCATCAGCGCGATGAAGACGACGAAGGTGCAGGCACAGATGATCAGCCGGTAGCAGAGGCTCAGGCCCTGGCTCAGCTTCCAGGTGTTGTTTGCGATCGTCGTGACGATGTCGGCCCGCTTGCTCTCGACCCGGTAGTCGACGCACGAGCTGATAGTCTGGTCGAAGACGCGGCATCGAAGCTGGTGCGCGACCAGCCCGTCGACATATCGCGTCACCCATGTATTGACGAGGTTGACGGCGATCTTGAGCAGGATGCTGGCGCACACCACCGCGACGAGGATCGCGGTCCGGTAGTGTTCGGGAATGGGCGACAGCAGGTAGTCGAAGAGCGGCTTCCACCGGTTCGGCTCTGCCATCGCGCCCAGGCTCTCGATGAGGGGGATGAAGAGGAACAGCCCGGCGCCTTCCAGCACGGCCGCGACGAGGCCGAGCGCGACGATGGCCGGCCCGGCCCAGGGCGGCGCGTCGGCCAGGCGGAAGATTCTCCGCATCCGGGCGGTCAGCGGCGGCCTCACCACGCCATCTCCCCATAAGGCGGCCGCGGCTCTGCGCCGCTGAGGCGCCGCCAGCCGTTCTTGGCCCATCGCGGCACCAGACGGGCGCGGCAATAGGTGTCGAGCATGCGGGGCAGGCGCGAAAGGGCGAAACGCGGCTCCAGCGTTCCCAGCCGCCGAAGCAATTCGCCGGCCGCCGGCACGCGGCCTCCGACCAGCGCCCGCACGACCAGCCACTGCAGCATGTCGACCAGATGGGCGTCGAGTTCGGTGCGCAGTTCCGGGTACTTTTCCCGGAACTCGGTGAAGACGATCTCGCAGGAGCGCAGCATCTGCTGCACGTCGCTCGACATGTTGGTGTTGGTCATTCGGTAGCCGACCAGGAACTGCGGCACGACCCGGAATTCGAATTGCTCGGCGACGCGCAGGCACATCAGCATGTCTTCGCAGCCTTGCGCATTGCGCGCCCGCAAGGACGGGTCGAACCCGCCGGCCGCGTCGAAGGCCGCGCGGCGCAGCATCATGGAGCTGCCGTTGCCGACGAAATTGTTGCGGCACAGGGTTTGCAGCACCCAGCCTTCGGTCAGGGGCCGGTTGTTGAGCGAATAGACGCGGCTTTCGGCGTCGATCTGCGCGAACCAGCAATAGGCAAAGCCGGCGATCGGGCCGCCCTGCTGCAGCGCGGCGAGCTGCTGCGCGATCTTGGTGGGCGCCCATAGATCGTCGGCATCGACGAAGGCCAGGAACTCCGCCCCGGTCGAAGCGGCGCCGAGGTTGCGCGCGGCGGCCACGCCGGCGTTTTCCTGCCGCAGCAGGCGAATGCGCGGGTCGCGACGGGCGTGGCTTTCGACGATCGAAGCCGACCCGTCGGTCGAGCCGTCATCGACGACGATGATGTCCAGTGCGGGATATGTCTGCAGGCAGACGCTTTCCAGCGTGGCCCTGACGGTACGCTCGGCATTGTACATCGGCACGATCACGCCGACCGGAACGTCCTCGATCTTCACCAGGCGCTTGCCCTCCAACCGTCAGGCTTGCGGCCGTGCATAATTTAAGCCGAACGAACACCTGAGCATGCGCAATTCCTTGCCCAACAAGCCCGATGCCGCCCGAAATTGCGTAGATCGAAAATGAGGCGTTCACACGCCAGTTGCCATGGCGCATCGATCAAACGCCCGTGAAATAAGGTTAACAAAAATGGTGATATTACGGCGCGGAATACCGCTGATTAGGGCACCCCGTTCAGCTTTTCTGACAACGCGAAACAGCCCTTTGAACCGGCTCATCCATTTTAGGTAGCGCGCGGCGGAACGGGATGGCCGCCAACGCCGGGAGCATGGCCGGCAGCCGTCGCGCAGCCGAGGCCGGCGGCCGCCGCCCGCGGCTGATGAAGGTCAGGCTCCAGGGTCGAAAAAATGCCGCTCAGCCGGTGCGGGCCATCGCTTCCTTGACCCGTTCGGGACGGAACGGCGTCTGCCTGAGCCGCACGCCGATGGCGTCGTAGACGGCGTTGGAGATCACCGCCGCCGTCGGGCAGGTCGACGGTTCGCCGCCGCCGAAGGACGGGTATTCGGGCCGGTTGTTAACCAGCACGATGTCGATCGCGTCCGGGATCTCGTTGAAGCGCAGGATCGGGTAGCCCTCCCAGTCGCGGCTCGTCACGTGCGCCTTGTCGAAGGCCACTTCCTCGTGCAGCGTGCGGCTGAGCGACTGGATGACGTTGCCCTCGATCTGGTTGTGCAACCCGTCGGGATTAACCACCAGGCCGCAATCATGCGCCACCACGACGCGCTTGACGCTGATGGCGCCGCTGTCGCGGTCCACCGTGACAGCGGCGATGGTGGCCACCCGCACGTCGTCGCGGTTGGCCCAGGCGATGCCGCGCCCCTTGGCGAGCTTGCCGTCCTGCTCGGGCGCCGGAGAGGGCCGGTTTTCCCAGTCATAGGCTTGCGCTGCCGCGCGCAGCACGTCGATGGCGCGCTGGTCGGCGAGATATTTGAGGCGGAACGACAGCGGGTCCTGGCCGGCTGCGGCCGCCATCTCGTCGATGAAGGCCTCCATGGCGTAGGTCGTCTCGAACTGCGCCGGCGAGCGCAGCCATGCCGTGAGCAGGCCGACGCGGCCCATGCCATGATTGGCGACGTCGGCATTGTCGAAGGTATAGGCGTAGTTGATGGCCGCGTCGCCCGAGCCCTCGCTGCCGATCTCCGGCAGGCCGGCGAGTTCGACGGCGATCAGGCGCGTGTCGCCGGTCGTCGGCACCCACATGTGGTGGCGCCAGGCGACGACGTTGCCGTCGCTGTCCAGCGCGCCGGTCAGGTCCTGCACGATGGGCGGGCCTTTCGGCTCCCAGCCATGCTCGTCCCAGCGCATCCATTGCACGCGCACCGGCTTGCCGACCGCCTGCGACATCAGCGCGGCGTCGGGGATGACGTGCTCGAGGCCGTTGCGGCCATAGGCACCTGAGGCCTCGAACCACTTCACGTCGATGCGATCCTCGGGAATGCCGAGCATTTGCGACATGTCCGCGCGCATCTGGTGCGGCATCTGTGTGCCGGCCCAGAAGGTCGCGCTGTCCGCGCGCACATCGGCGATGGCGCAGGAGGGGCCGATGCTGCCATGCATCTGGAACGGCGTTTTGTAGGTGGCCTGGATCGTCTTTTCGGCGAAGGGCAGGGCGAGATCGACCGAGCCCTTGGCGGCGACGGAGGTGTTGGTGCCCGCCGTCTTGCGCAGCGTGTCCCATACGGCCTCCTGTTCCGGCAGGCCCTGCCAGTCGGACCATTTGGCCTGGCCGGCGCCTGGGCCTTCCGGGTCCAGCCCGGAACCGAGCTTTTCTGCGGCCTGGATCGCCGCCCATTCGGTCTCGGCCACTACGCCGAGGAAATTGCCCTTGCGCACCACCTGCACGAAGCCCGGGATATCCTTCAGTCCGGTCTCATCGACGTTCTCCAGCGTGGCGCCGACGCCATAGGGCCGCACCACGCGGCCATGCAGCATGCCGTCGACCTTGACGTCCTGGATATAGGTGAATTGGCCCGTCACCTTGCCGGGAATGTCCTTGCGCCGCACCGGCTGGCCGACGACGGAATAGGTCGAAGGATCCTTCACCGGGGCGTCCGGCGCGACCTTGAGGCCGAAGCCGGTTCCGCTGGCCTCGATGGCGATGTCCAGCCGCTTGCCGGCGACCAGTTCCCCGAAGGTGACGGACTGGCCGGCGGCGCCGATCACCGACACCGTGCCTTCCCTGGCCTCGAGCTGCTGGGCAGGCAGCTTGAAGCGGTCGGCGGCGAGGTCGAGCAGCGCCTTGCGCGCCGCTGCCGCTGCATGACGGATCTGCGGCCCGGCATAGCGCACGCTCATGCTGCCATAGGTCGGGCCCTGATCGACGGTCTGCGAGGTCGTGCCCATGACGACGTCGAGGCGGTCGATGGGAAACTCCAGTTCCTCCGCGGCGATCTGGCCGAGCGCCGTCTGGACGCCGGTGCCGGTTTCGACCTTGCCGGTAAACAGCGTCGCCGTGTTGTCGGGGCGGATGGCCAGCCACGCATAGAGCTTGCCGGAATCGGGCGATGCAACCGAATCCGTCGCCGCTTCCCCGGCGGCCAGCACGGCGGTCGGATCGACGATGGCGAAAGCGACGACGAGGCCGGCCGAGCCTTTCAGGAAAGCGCGGCGATCAAGCGCGAGCGTGCCGGTCTTGTGCAGGTCTTCGGGACGGGTGTTCATCGTCAGCCTCCCTTGGCCAGGCTTGCGGCGGCGCGTTCGACCGCGCGCACGATGCGCATATGGGTGCCGCAGCGGCACAGATTGTCGTTCAGCGCCTCCTTGATGTCGTCGCGGCTGGGATGCGGATTGCCGTCCAAGAACGCCTTGGCCGTCATGATCATGCCGTTGATGCAGTAGCCGCATTGCAGCGCCTGCTCGTCGATGAAGGCCTGTTGCAGCGGATGCGGCTTTTCCGGCGTGCCGAGCCCTTCCAGGGTCGTGATCTTGCTGCCCTTGTCGAGGCTCGACAGCGGGGTGACGCAGGAGCGGGTGGCGGTGCCGTCGACGATGACCGTGCAGGCGCCGCATTGCGACAGGCCGCAACCGAATTTCGGTCCGTGCAGCCCGAGATCGTCGCGCAACGCGTAAAGCAGCATGCTGTCGGGATCGGCTTCGACCGAATGGTCCTGGCCGTTGACGTTGAGGGTGATGGCCATGGGTTCCTCCCTGCCTTGCAGCGCGTCGAGGCCACGCCGCTGGGTAGTCGTGCGGTGCACGAGAGACAGGGGGAAGGTACGGCGAGCGACGCGAAAGCGTCAACGCCGGGTCCGTTCAAAGAAATATGATTTGGGGGAACGCGCAGGTGCGGCAAGCCTTGGCGCATGCCCGCCAGCCACGGTTATTGGCAACTATTTTTCGTAAATCGCAAAACAGCATTTTCCCCGCTTGCTAGTTTTCCACTGGGGGAAAAGGAGGAGGACGAAATGCGCATGATCAAAGCCGCGCTGCTGGCAAGCTGCGTGTGTTGGACGACCGTGGCCGTGGCCGGCGACAGGGCAGAGCTTACGCTCTCGGATCTGACCGGAGAGCAGCAACCGTCGAAGCTGGTTCAGAATTCGGCATTCTTGCCGCCCGAGGACGCTCTGTCGGCCCATGAGCCGTTCGAGGGTACGATTACGCTTTCTGAAACGGAGATGACTACCGAACCTGCGAAATTCCAGAAAGACAGCGTGCTCGGAAAGAACCCGCATATCTTCCCGGCCGCTGTCCTGTCTTTCATTACGCATGACGGCGATCTTGTCCCGACCACGCAGGATATCCTTCGCTATGGAGCGTCGCCCAATGGCAAGAGTTATTGGGACATCATCGTCCAGGCGGGCAAGGTCTGGTCGGAACCCGGCGACGACGGCTGGTCCCGTGCCTCGTTTCCATTCTCGTTGATGCATTCGATAGAGGGCGAGACCCACAATGGCGTCGCGACATTCCTGTACAGGAATGGCAAGGTTTCCAACCTGCAGTTCCAGGTGCTCACCGAGACCGCTCCCTTCTATATCGAGGACTATTTCACCGCGGTCGGCAAAGCCCGTGCCGAGTTGACGGCAACCAAAGTCGACAACAAGGCGGAGGTGGAGGAGGCCTACGCAAAGTCGATAGCCGATGCGGAAAAGCTCGGCACGTGGGCCGACCTCGCGGCAGAGTTCGGCGAGGTCAATGTGAAGGATTTCGACACCGATATCCCGGCTGGCGAGATCGTGGTGGACGGGATCGCCGTCGGTGGAAAATTCTACCTGAAATCGTGCCCGACGCCGGCCGGCGAACTCCCTTACTGCGACCGGCAACGGTTCGGTGTCTGGTCTGTGACGAAAGCGGCCGCGAATGCCGTCGCCATGCTGAGGTTGGCCGAAAAATTCGGACCACAGGTATTTCAGGAAAAACTGACAGACTACATCACGGAGGCCAGGGACAAGCCGGGTTGGGACAAGGTCACGTTCGGCGACATGCTGAACATGGCCAGCGGCATGGGGTATGGCGCCCAGAACGAGAAGCCGTACAACATCACGGATCCATTCCCCGATGCCTATTACGCCTGGTATGAGGCTCCTACCGTGGAGGGCAAGATCGCCGCTCTCCTGGCAGGTGCCAAACCCTATCCCTGGGGGCCGGGAAAAGTTGCCAGGTACCGCGACGAGGACATGTTCCTGATCGGCGAAGCGATGAGCCGGTATGTCAGGAAAAAGGATGGCGGCTACGCTACGATCTGGGATCTGGTTTCCGCGGAGGTCTACAAGCCGATCGGCATCCAGTACGCGCCGATCAACCGGACCATGGAGGCCGATCCCAAGAACGACCAGCCGTTGATGGCCTACGGGTTCTATCCGACGATCAGCGACCTCGTGAAAATTGCCAGACTGTACCAGAACGGCGGCAAATTCGGCGACAAGCAAATCCTGAATGCCGGGATGCTGGCGGATATCATGCCGGCTGAAAAGCCGGTGGGGCTGCATACAGGCGACCCGCAGCGGCCGTTCTACAGAAAGGCGTTCTGGCGCGGTCATATGGATTCGAGAAATGGCTGCAGCTTCTACTACCCGACCATGCTCGGGTGGGGAGCGAACTTCGTGCCGATCTTTTCAAAGGACGTCTTCGCCATCAGGATCGCGAAGGATTGGGATGACGACGCGGGGGCAAACCGGATGGACAGCCTCGAAAGCGTTGCCGATCATGTAAGCGATCTCTGCCAGTGATCGCGATTTTACCTCCGGCAAAACACCGGGGGTAAATGGCTTCTGCGTTCGCAGCCGGCTCCATCTCCTCGCATCCAATAAAGATGGTCAGCATTACCGGGCGTCGATGCGAAAGTTTTAGTTTGAAGGCCCGCCAGACGGACCTACGAAAGAGGGCGGGGAATGCCCGCCCTTTCTCGCTTACTTCGTCGGCACTTCGCGCGGTAGTTCGGTATAGGTGCCGAGCCACTTCTCCTGGATGGCTTTCATGCGGCCGTCGTCGGTCATCTTGAGGATGGCGTCATCGATCGCCTTCATCAGCGAGGCGCTATCCTCGTCCTTGCGGCCCACCCAGGCGAGATAGTCGGGGTCGCCGATTTCGGCTGGCTCCAGAAGCGCGAAGCTTTCCGGGCGTTTCGTGACCAGGTAGGCCAGGATGGGAAGCGTTCCCGCCACGGCGTCCAGCCGCCCGGCGACCAGATCGGCATAGGCCTCGTCGATCGTGCCGTATTCCCGGATGTCCACGCCGCCGATCTCGTCGCTGAAAGCCCTCAGCTTCTTGGCTTGCGTGGAGCCCTGGATCGCGCCGGCGACCTTGCCCTTGATGTCTTCCGGCTTGCGGATGTCGTTGTTGCCCGCCGCACGGATGAGCCCGACCGGCGCATAGACGACCGGCAGGGTGAACGCGTAGCGCTCGAGGCGCTCCGGGGTTATCGCCGCCGCGGTGGTGACGATGTCGAACTTCTTGACCTCCATGCCAGGCAACTGGGCCGGCCAGGGAATGTCCTGGTAGACCGGCTCGACGCCGAGTTCCTTCGCGACTTCGTCGAACAGGTCCTTGTTGAGACCTTCGTACTTGCCGTCCACGACCATGCCGAAGGGCGTGAAGTGCATGTCGACCGAGGTTACGATCTTGCCGGCGGCCTTGATGTCGGCCAGTTGGTCGGCACTTGCCGGGCCGGCGAGCGCCAGAAGCGCGACGCCGGCCAGGGCGGATGTGAGCATTTTGGAAAAGGTCATGTGGTTCTCCTCGCTGGACCTTCCTGTCAGTTGTCTTTCTTTGAAGCCGCGTCGAAACTCGCGATCGCGGCGGCCAGCGCCTGTGCGCGGTCTTCGACGATAAGCCGGCCCATTTCCTCGGTTGCGGCATCGGGACGTTCCGTCACCCCGCCGATCCGCGCCCATTCGTTGTGGCGGTTCACCAGAAGGCCGTTGCTCAGCACCTGGTCGAAGAAGGCCGGCGTATCCCCGAGATGGGCGCCGGGCGTGCCGACGAGGTCCGGCGCGATGTGCTGCATGACCGCCGTCTCGTAGACGCCCGCATGGCCGCCCTGCACCTGGGGGGCGTCGGGGGTGACCGAAGTCAGCGTCCAGTAGGAGCAGGCCGCCACCGTCAGCGGCAGGTCGAGCACGACGTCGTTGGAGACGAGGCGCATGGCCTGGTCGTTTCCGCCGTGGCCGTTGACGAACAGGATGCGCTCGAAGCCCGAGCGGCTGAGGGTCGAGCAGATATCGCGCAACACCCGGACATAGGTGTCGGCGCTGAGCGAGATGGCGCAGGCGAACAGGTGATGATGGGAATTGCCGAAGGGCATGAGCGGCGCCAGCACGATCGGGCTGGGAGTATCGACGACCGCAAGCGCCCGCCGGCAGATGGTGTCTGCAATCAGGGCGTCGGTCAGCAGGGGGAGGTGTTCGCCATGCTGCTCGGTGGAGCCGATGGGCAGGACGACGATGGCCTTCGACGCCAGTTCCTTGACGTCCTTCCGGGTCAGGCGCCCGAGCTCGATAATGCCACTCATGAAACTCCTCCTTCGGCAGCGCGGTCGAAAATCTCTTTCACTTGTCTATACAAATGGATTTTACGAGGCGCGTCAAGCTGGCATGTGATCGTCGTTCCGACCCGTTAACGCTGTCTTTCACGAGACCGGTTGGGGTTTTGGTGCAGTTCCGTAGCTTGACGCAATTTCCGTATTTGCCTATACATATCGGAGCCGTGTGCGCAAAAGCATAGGCTTGAATCCGTCGGCAAATTTTCTGGTGGAGTGAAGCTGATCGACAGGCTTGGGTGAAGAACCTGTCGGGCAGGGAAGTTTACATAGAGCAGGCCAAGAGTATAAATGGGACTGATTTCTGAAAAACTGAGGACCATGGGCGTCGTCCTTCCGGCGCCGATTCGTTTGCCGGATGGCGAATTGCCTTTTCCGTGGGTGCGGGTACTGGGAAATCGCGCGCTGATCTCGGGTCACGGGCCGGCCAGCGGCGACGGCCTTTATTCGGGAAGCAAGGGCCGGGTCGGCGCCGAGGTTTCGTTCGAGGAAGCGTATGCCGCCGCGCGGGACACGGCTTACGCCGTGCTGGCGAATCTCGAGCGGGAACTGGGGGATCTCGACCGCGTGGCGGGTTGGGCGCGCGTCTTCGGCATGGTGAACTGCGCCCCCGGCTTCGCCCGCATCCCCGAAGTCATCAATGGTTTTTCCGACGTGATCATCGAGGTCTATGGCCTTGAGCGCGGGCGCCATGCGCGCTCCGCCATCGGCGTCGCCGAACTTCCTTTCGGCATTCCCGTGGAAGTCGAAGCCGAGGTCCTGCTGGCGTAAAGGATCGCCCGCCGCCTTTGCGCCCGACGAGCGTTCCGCGCTACTGTGCCGCCCGAGTATCTTCGGAATCTGGAAGACGGGCGCCCCTGGCGGCCGGCCGAACGACGAGGCGGAATCGTGGACGAAAAGGTCGCCGAGCGGCACAGCCCGCTGAACCAGCGTATCCGGGCGGATATCGAGCTGAACATCCTGTCGGGCAAGTGGCCGCCCGGCTTCAGGATTCCGTTCGAGCGGGAACTGATGGACATCTACGGATGCTCGCGAATGACCGTCCACAATGCGCTTTCGCGCCTGGTCGAAAGCGGCCTGATCGAGCGCCGCCGCCGCTTGGGTTCCTTCGTCGCCTATCCGGGCACGCATGCGACCGTGCTCAAGCTCCCCGACGTCAAGGCCGAGATCGTTTCCAGCCAGAAAAGCTATGGCTATGAACTGCTTACGCTCAACCGGCGCGTCGCCAACAAGGACGATTCCACGCGGCTCGGCGAGGCGACGCGCACGACCGTGATCGCTATCACCTGCCGACATCTCGCCGACGGCGTGCCCTTTGCGTTCGAGGATCGCCTCATCAATGTCGCATCGGTCCCCGAGGCGTCGATCGTGGATTTCACCACGACGCCGCCGAGTTCGTGGCTGTTGATGCACATTCCGTGGACGGAATCGGATCACCGCATAAGCTGCATCGATGCCGACGCCGACCAGGCCCGGATACTCGGGTTGCCGGAGGGAACGGCCTGCCTCGTGATCGAGCGGCGCACGAAGCGCAACGGCCAGATCATGTCGCAAGTCCGGCAGATTTTCGATGGCCGGAAGCACAGCCTCCAGGGCACCTACGCTCTTTCCAATATTTAGAGGCGAAACCTCCCGTTCCTCGAACCCTACCAGGCGGTGAAGCCACCGTCGGCGTTGAATTCGCCGCCCGTGACGGCGGTGGCTTCGTCGCTGACGAGGTAGAGTACCAGTTCGGCCACCTCTTCGGGACGTCCGAGCCGCTTCATCGGATGCCGTGCTTCGAGGTCGCCGCGGGCGCCTGCCGGCAGGCCCTTCAGCCACTCCTCCACCATCGGCGTCAGGATGTAGCCCGGGCAGACGAGATTGCAGCGCACGTTGTTCCTCGCCTTGGCGCAATGCAGCGCGATCGATCTGGTCAGCAGGCGCACGCCGCCCTTGCTCGCCACATAGGCGGCCGCATTGCCGTCGCCGACCTGGCTCAGCACCGAGCCGAAATTGACGATCGCGCCGCCGCCGCCGGCGCTCAGGGCCGGGATGGCATGCTTGCAGCCGAGGAAGGTGCCGTCGAGATTGACGGCCATCGTCCGCTGCCAGGTCTCGGCCGTGCACTCCAGAACGGTGTCTCCCTCAAGGGATATGCCGGCTGCGTTGACGAGGATGTCGAGACGGCCGAATTTGGCGACGATATGCGAGACGAGTTCCCGCCAGGCCGCCTCGCTGGCGACGTCGATCGCGTGCCAGTCCTCTTCCGGCCACGGCTTCAGGTCCGCATGGACGACCTGGGCGCCATGCTGGGCCAGAAGCAGGGCCGATGCCGCGCCGAGACCGGATGCCGCCCCGGTGACGAGAGCCACCTTGCCTTTCAGCGAGATCATGCCGTCGCCCCTCCGTCGATGGTGAATTCGCTGCCGGTGACGAGGGAAGCAGCACTGGAAGACAGCCAGGCGATCATGCCCGCCACCTCCGCCGGGCGGATCAGGCGGCCGATCGGCTGGCTCCAGTCAGCGACGTCCGAGAGTTTCATGGTTTCCAGGAAGGTCGTCACCATCGGGGTCTCGACGACGCCCGGATGGACCGAATTGCATCGGATGGGATAGTTTCTCGACGCGCAGAACAGCGCGACTTCCTTGGACAGCAGGCGCACGGCGCCCTTGCTCGCGTCATAGGCGGCCAGCTCGGCGTCTCCCTTCAGGCCAGACACCGACGACACGTTGACGATCGCGCCTCCGCCGCTGTCGTTCATGAGAGGAATGGCGGCCTGGCAGCCCCAGAAGGTTCCATCCACGTTGACCGCCATCACCTGACGCCACGTCTCGTAGTCCGTGTCCTCCACCGTCCCTTCGCGAAGGATGCCGGCGGAGTTCACGAGGATGTCGAGGCGACCCCACCGGCCGCGGACGGTTTCGACGAGCGCCTGCCATTGCTCGCGGCTGCGCACGTCGTGCTGCACGAACAGGCCGCGTGCGCCGAGGTCGTCGAGCCCCTCGCAGCGGTCCGCGATATCCGTGACGACGACGGTTGCTCCTTCATCGGCCAGGCGCTGCCAGCTTGCCCTGCCGATACCCGAGGCGCCTCCCGTCACGATCGCGACGTGCCCGTCAAACCGTGCCATCGCAGTGTTTCCTTTTTCCTGCTGGATCATGCAGCCTGCTCCTGCTTGAGCGGCATATGGCTGCGGAGGAAGGCAGCTATCCGATCGAGCGATTGGGCGGCTTCGGGCAGGTCGCGATAATATTCGAACACGTGCCACAGACCGGGCCAGTCATGCAGTTCGGCCGCTCCGCCTGCCGCCGTGATCGCTGCGGCCAGCGCATGCGCCTGCTCCCGCAGGATGTCCCGGCTGCCGGTCGTGACGACGATTGGCGGGAGATCGGACAGGGTGCCGAACAGGGGCGACAGGCCCGGCTGCGAGAGGTCGCTCTCAGACCCGGCATAGAGACGGGCCGATTCCATCAGGTTGCGCCTGGTGAAGGTCGGGTCGATGCCGTCATTGGCGGAAGGCAGGCTGTGGGTCAGGTCGACCCAGGGCGACAGGAGGGCGATCGCGGCCGGCCGGCGCAGGCCCTCGCGCTCCGCCCTCTGCAACATGGCCAGTGCGAGGCCGCCGCCGGCCGATTCCCCCACGACCCAGAACGGCCCCTCTTCCGAGGCAAAGGCCCGATAGGCTGCGAGGGCGTCCTCCAGGGCCGCCGGGTAGGGGGCCTCCGGCGCCAGCCGGTAGCGGGGCGCGAGCGATATCGCCTGGAGCCTCGCCGAGAGGGCGCCGATCACCGGCATGTCGAGTTCCGGCTCGCCCGTGACGTAACCGCCGCCGAAGAGATAGAAGAGGCGAGGCACCGGCATGGAGGCATCGGCTTCCTGTTCCAGCGATTTCGGGATCACCCGCAAGGTTTCGATATCCCCGAGGCGCGCCTGGGACAGGCGTAGGCCGAAGGCCTGGGCGGAGGCTTTCGCCTCCGGGCGATAGAGTTGGGCAAGCTGGTTGCGCGTCTTGACGATGCTGCCGGCCGCGAGCCGGACCGGTACGACCGGCAGGTTGTCCTTGAGGAATTGTCGCGCCTCGGCGCTCAAGCCCGCATCCTCTGCGGCGCGCCGAGCGGCGTCGTCTTCCGGTGGCGTGAGCACAACGTCCGGGAGGCGTATCGCGAGATAGCGATAGAGAAGGCGCCTCGCCCGCTCGACGGTGAAAGTCACCGGATTGGCGAGATTCTGCCACAGGCCGTCCATCAGGATGGAAAGCTCCTCGGCGATGTCGCGCGCTTCGGCCGCGTCCAGCCCCATGCCGCGCAATTCGTGCGTCAGGTTGCTGATCAGCCGGCGGTCATAGGCGCGTTCGATCCGCTCCAGCAGGGGGAAGTCGCGCATCGTCGAATAGATGGCGAGCCAGGCCGTCACCGCCTCCGGCGTCAGGGTCGAGGGGGATATCTGCGCCTCGACAAGGGCAAGCATCCGCTCTGCCGGCGACCGCGCAAGACCGAGGCGGCGGCGGGTGTCGGTGGCGAGTTCGCGGTAGATGCTGCGAAAGGTCTCCAGCAGAAGTTCGTCCTTGTCGTCGAAATAATGCATGATCAGGCCGGGCGCGATGCCCGCTTCCCGGGCGATGCGGCTGGCGCTGGTGCGGGCAATGCCCTCCTGATGGATGCAGGTCTTGGTCGCGGCGATGATCTGGCGCCGTCGAACCGGCTCCATTCCGACTTTCGGCACGTAAGCTCCTTTCCCCGGAGAGGGAACAATGAGTCGACTTTCCGGTTGAGTCAATTTATTTTTATTGTACCATTCAATAATAATAATCCCGACGGCGAGGACTCTCATGACGGCTCAGGTTTCGAAGGGGAAACCGGCGAACACCTCCTCAGAAGAGATACTGGATCTCATTATCATCGGCTCGGGCTTCGGCGGGCTCGGCATGGCCTTTCACGCCGCCCGGCAAGGGCAGCGCTTCCTCGTCCTGGAACGGGCCGACGACGTAGGCGGCACCTGGCGCGACAACATCTATCCGGGCGTCGCTTGCGATACGCAGTCCCACCACTACAGTTTCTCCTTCGCCCCGAATCCCGACTGGTCGCGCCGTTTCGCGCCTGGGCCGGAAATCCACGCCTATCTGCGTGACACGGCGAACCGCTTCGGCATCACGCGCAACATCCGCTTCGGTTGCAATGTCACGAGGCTTCGTTTCGACACGGCCGACACCCTCTGGCACGTCGAAAGCAGCCGGGGAACCTTCCGCGCGCGGACGGTCGTTTCCGCTATGGGGCAGTTGACCGAACCTGCCTTCCCGGCGCTGCCGGGCCTTGCGGATTTTGCCGGTCCCGTCCTGCATACGGCAAGATGGGATGCCGGCTTCTCGGCGAGCGGCAAGCGCATCGGCGTGATAGGCACCGGCGCCAGCGCCATCCAGCTCGTGCCTGAACTGGCGGCGGAGGCCGACCACCTGACGCTGTTCCAGCGCAGCGCGCCGTGGATGTGTCCGAAGGACGATCGCGACTTCACCGAGAGCGAGAAACGTCGGTTTCGCCGGTTCCCCCTGTGGCAGCGCCTGTACCGCTATTCGATCTACTGGTCGTGGGAGCGCTCATGGCCCGAATTTCTCGATGGCTCGCGCAGGCAGAAACGCCGCAGCAGGGAAATGCTCGAATGGCTGGACGGCCAGGTGGCATCGCCGGAGCTGCGCCGGCAAATGACGCCCGACTATCCGCTGGGATGCAAGCGGGTGCTGCTTTCGGACACGTTCCTGCCGGCGCTGGAGCGCCCCAATGTCGATGTCTGCACGGCACCGATCCGCCGCGTGACGCCCGGCGGGGTGGAACTTGCCGACGGAAGCAGCATCGACCTGGACATGCTGGCGCTTGCGACCGGTTTTACCGCCCAGGAGTTCCTGCCCGGCCTTGCCGTGATCGGCGCGGAAGGAAAGGAACTGCACGAAGTCTGGGAAGAAGCCGGCGGCGCGGAGGGCTACCTCGGCATAATGGTCCCCGGCTTCCCGAACTTTTTCATGATGTACGGGCCCAACACCAACCTCGGCCACAACTCCATCGTATTCATGCTGGAGTGCCAGGCGCATTTCATCTCGAAGGCGATCCGGCGGCTCCACCGCTCCAATAAAAAGACGATCGCAATCGATTCCCACGAGATGGCCGGCTATCAGCAGACCCTCCAGGACGAGCTCGCCCAAACCGCATGGGCCGGCAACTGCACGAGCTGGTACAAGACCGGGTCCGACAAGATCACCTCGAACTGGTCGACCACCACGCTGGGCTACTGGCTGAAATCGCGGTTCTGGCCAAAGCGGCTGAGCGTGGACTGAGACCGCGTGCGCGGCCCGCATGCGTGGCGCGCCCGGAAATTTACGCTTTCGATCCGAGAGAGGAGACATACGGATGCGAATTTGCAAGCTTGTGGCGACGGTGGCGTTTTCCATCCTCGCCGGTAACGCCTTTGCGTCGGATGGCGCCGGGTGCAAGACCGCCCGGCTCGCGGACGGGAACTGGACGGACAACATCGCGCAGAACGGACTGGCGGCGGTCCTCCTGAAACCCCTCGGCTACGACACGCACCTGGAAGTGCTGTCGGCGCCGCTGATTTTCGCCTCCCTCAAGAACAAGGACGTCGACGTTTTCCTCAACTCGTGGTCGCCGAGCGTCGACAGCCTGGTCAAGCCTTATCTCGACGACGGATCGGTCGTGCGGCTGACCGTCAACATGACGGGCGCCAAATGGACGCTGGCCGTACCGGACTACGTGTGGGAGGGCGGCCTGCGGAATTTTTCCGATATCGCCAAGTACCGGGACCGGCTCGACGGGAAGATCTACGGCATCGAATCGGGCAGCGACGGCAACCAGATAATTCTGGACATGATCGCGGGCGACGCGTTCGGCCTCAAGGATTTCGAACTTGTCGAGTCTTCGGAACAGGCGATGCTGACCGAGATACAGCGCAAGGTGCGCGGCAAGGACTGGGCGGTGTTCATGGGATGGGCTCCGCACCCCATGAACAACCGGCTTGCCATGCGCTATCTCGAAGGTGGCGACGACTGGTTCGGCCCCGACCAGGGCGGGGCGACGGTCTGGACCGCCGCGCGGTCGGGCTTTGCGCAGGAGTGCCCGAACCTCGGCCGGTTCTTCACGAACCTGAAGTTCTCCGTCGAGCTTGAGAACACCATGATGGGCTATATTCTGGAGGACGGCATGGATGGGCCGGCAGCGGCCGTGAAGTATATCGGCCTGCACCCCGAACTTCTCGAAGGCTGGCTGGAAGGCGTAACGACGCTCGACGGCGCGGAAGGACTGCCTGCGGTCAGGAAAAATCTGGGGATCGACTGAAGGATCTGCCGCGGATCGAAGGTGGAGGAGAAACCGGCACGTGGAACGCGTGCCGGCACGATCCGGGCAAGTGCCCACGCATCCGTTCAGGCGAGCAATTGCCTGGCGGCGATGGCGAGACACTGCTTGAAGCCGGCCAGGTCGGAATAGAGCCGGTCGGGTGCTGCGTCGTGGCGCACGATTACCCCCTTGCGGTTCTCGATGCCGCCATCCAGCATAAGATTGTCCACCATGTCGTAGGTCTCGAGCTCCAGCCCGTCCGGCCCGCGAACGGCGCCTGTCTCGTCGGTCCTGAGATCGCCGCCGTAATAGTCCAGCACCCGCTCGTA
>Ga0182744_1001261_pt1 | contig 22397 bp, 14 predicted proteins | sample eDN3rd30CKraftMG_FD_128525 | JGI IMG/M metagenome (GOLD analysis project Ga0182744, IMG submission 128525) | Enriched Miracle-Growth compost microbial communities from Emeryville, California, USA - eDNA 3rd pass 30_C Kraft MG (version 2) (version 2) ...
AAATTATGGCATTCCACAGGTGCCTGCGCTACGACGGCTCTCTGCCCCCGGGATTTGCTGTTTTAAACCCAATGCAACAAACACCTGGTGTACTGGATATCATGGAACGTTTTTATCAAAAATATTATCATGATCATAAGGTCCGCAAATTTATTATAGGCATCAATCCAGGCAGGCACGGCGCAGGAACAACCGGCATCCCTTTTACCGATTCCAAACGGCTCAGGACAATATGTGGCATAGATACTCAGTTGCCTTCGACCCACGAAGTTTCTGCACATTTTATTTATGACATGATCGCTGCTTATGGCGGCGTAAAAGCTTTTTATCAGGACGTTTATATCCAGTCCATGTTCCCGCTGGCACTGGTCAGGGAAGGCAGTAGTGGCCGATTGGTTAACTGCAATTATTATGACGATCCGGCCCTGACAGAGGCAGTGATGCCGTATATGTGCCGGCAACTGAAAGCTCAGGTGGAATTTGGGGTAGACCAGTCAACTGCTTATATTCTTGGAAAGAAAAACGCAGGTTTTTTTGCCAGGCTGAATGAAAAAGAAAAGTTATTTGAAAAAATGGTCGTATTGCCGCATCCACGCTATATCCAGCAGTATCGTTCCAAGGAAAAGGACCTGTTTATAGATGAATATATACAGTCATTGAAACAGCCAGCGTAAGGAGCAGGCTGTTTCTAAAATAACCTTGATTCACTGATTTCCTGTATAGAACGCTAAAGTAACTTTGAAAAGGTATGTATGAATTGCCGGTATTCAGAATGATGCGTAGTGTCAGACATTGCAGAGGTTACAGATTCTCCTTATTCCAGTAAATTTCCCGGATGGCCGTTTCCTTTTGCAGACTGGAGAGTACTGTTTTCATTTTGACACCATCCATCTGATCAAAATAAAATTCAATAGTACAGTATTCTCTGTTTTTATCAAAAGAAAAACTGGCGATGTCCAACGCTTCCTGGCCAAATAACTGGGTAATGATCTCAGCAGGATTGGCGTTGGTGTCTACGGTAATCTTGAGGTATTTTCTTTTAAACCTTTTGGAAAAACGCTTCTCAAGCGGTTGCAATCCCCAAAGAATGATTAGTGCCAGGGCGGTCGCCGTCACGGCCGCCACATACATGCCACTGCCGATGGCAAGGCCGATGGCTGCCACGGCCCAAAGGCCGGAGGCGGTCGTAAGGCCTCGGATCAGCCCGGGTTTTAAAAACAGGATGGTACCAGCCCCCAGAAAGCCGATACCGCTGATGACCTGGGCCGCAATACGGCTTGGGTCTAATTCGACATTAGGAGTGCCCAGAATATCAGAGAAGCCAAAAGCAGAAACAATCATGGCGAGCGTGGCCCCCACACACACCATCATATGTGTCCTGAGACCGGCTACCCAGTCTTTTCTTTCTCTTTCCAGCCCGATGACAGCGCTTAAAACGGCGGCCAGCACCAGGCGCAGAATAATTTCTTCTCTACTGATCATATGTTTATTTTATCACGCAGCAGGCAATAAGCGGAATGCGCGCCATTCTAAGGTAGGTCAAATTTTCAGAAAAACCGTTCAGACTGCACTAAAAACAGGTTAAATACCTAACTTGGAACCATAAAGTGAGTCCTTAAAGCGACCACTGAAAAGCCCAAACAGATTATTTTAATACAACTTAAAGTTTAACTGGTTATGGATTTATTGCAAGTTAAAGGCCCTTTGAAAATAACCGCTCTGCTACATAAAATTAGCAAGAGATTTGTAACTGTCCGAAAATTATCAACGCTTATCGCGGCGTTTTTAATCATCCTTCTTTCTATGTTGCAGTCCAGGGCTCAGCATGTTGAAAAGCCTTACACAGAAAGGCTTCGTCCCCAGTTGCACTTCACGCCAAAGGCCCATTGGATCAATGATCCTAACGGTCTGGTATATGTAAACGGGATTTATCACCTGTTTTACCAATATTATCCCAAGGCGGTTAACTGGGGGCCGATGCATTGGGGCCATGCGATAAGCCGGGATCTGATTCACTGGCAACAAAAGCCTATTGCCCTTTACCCTGACTCCCTGGGCTATATATTTTCGGGCAGTGCTGTATACGATAAAGAAAATACCAGTGGACTGGGCAGCAAGTCAAATCCGCCAATGGTGGCTATCTTTACCCATCATGATCCGCAAAAGGCAGATAAAGGGCTGACAGATGCAGAAAGGCAAAGCATAGCCTTTAGTCTGGACGAAGGCAAGACCTGGTCTAAATACCGGGGCAACCCGGTGATTCAAAACCCGGGTATCCGCGATTTCAGGGATCCCAAAGTGTTTTGGTATGCCCCCTTAAAACAGTGGATGATGGTGGTTGCCGCCAGTGACAGGGTACGCCTGTATGCGGCCAGAGACCTGATTCATTGGCGGGAAATTTCTCAGTTCGGAAAGGATCAGGGTTCCCACGGTTCAGTATGGGAATGCCCGGATTTATTTCCCCTACAGGCTGGTAAAACTACCAAATGGATCCTTACTGTCTGCGAGGGCAATGGCGGACCCAATAAAGGTTCGGCCGTACAGTATTTTATTGGCGAATTTGACGGACAAAAATTCAGTAGTGACCAGAAGGAGGCAAGGTGGCTGGAATTCGGCCCGGATGATTACGCAGGCAATACCTGGAACGGGGTACAAAACAAAAGACTTTATATAGGCTGGATGACTAATCTCATGTATGCAGGCAGCTTGCCGGCCACCACCTGGAGAGGAGCAATGACCCTTTCAAGAACCCTTTCTTTAAAGCTGGTCAATGGAAAATATTATCTCAGTCAGCAACCGGTCAGCGGATTAAAAGCGCAAATCCTGCTCCTAATTGGATACCTCAAATTGGCAGGAGGCCATGCATTAAGTGAATCAATGCCCATCCCCCCTGGTGGCACGCCCTTATTGATTCAATTGCAACAAAAAAAGCATCCTGCATCTTTTGAATTAACCCTGACCAGTAATCTGGGTGATACGCTTCAGGTGGGGCTGGATAACGATAATGACCGCTATTATATAAAGCGGGGAGCGGCAGGAGACATGGCATTTGCGCGGGATATGTCACCAGTTTTGTACGCACCAAGGATAAAAAACGCAAGCCGCCCGCGACCTCCGGTCCTGCAACTGGTACTTGATAGGAACAGCATAGAGCTGTTTGCAGATAATGGCCTATCGGTGATGACAGCCTTATTTTTTCCCAGGGGTTATTTTGAAAAAATTTCCTTAAATGCCAAATCAAAAAAGGATAAACAACAAAAAAGATTGAAAAGCGCTGAGACAAACCTAAAGGTCTTTCAATTAAAAAGCATCTGGCCGTAAGCCGAAGTTGACAAACAATCAATCCGAGCTACACGCCTTCAACTTTTTTGGCTTATTGAAGTGCTCTGATCTTTTTTGCGCTTTTTGCAGCCTCCTAATTTTTTGCGGCAGGTTTTTTTCGGGATTTTGCAGCCTTAACGCCTTCATGGTTATTTCGTGCTTTATGCCCTTTTCCAGATGCTGTGCCGCCCGCCACATAAACCGTCTTTATATTCACAAATTCATGGATACCATGCAGGCCGAGCTCCCTGCCATAACCGGACATCTTAACACCCCCAAAGGGAAGTCTCGGATCCGATTTAACCATAGCGCCAACAAAGCAGGCGCCTGCCTGCAATTGTTCTTTGGCAATCTGCTCGCCTTTTTGAATATCTTTGGTAAATATCGCCGCTCCCAAGCCAAAACTGGTGTCATTGGCGATAGCGATGGCCGTTTTTGTGTCTGCTGCTGTGATGATGGAGGCTACCGGTCCGAAAATTTCCGCTGAATATGCAGACATACCGGGTTTAACATTAGCCAGGATAGTAGGCGCATAAAAAGCATTGGTTTGGTGATCTTTTGGAAGCTGGCCGCCCATCACGAGCTTTGCTCCCTTTTTGACATTTTTCAGCACCTCCTGATGGAGCGCATCGCGCAGGTCCATTCTGCTCATAGGGCCCAGATCGGTTGCAGCGTCCAATGGATCGCCCATCACCCGGTTGCTCATATTTTTCATAAGCAGTTTGGTAAATTTGCCAACCACCTTTTTATCCACGATGAACCGTTTGGCGGCAATACAGCTTTGCCCATTGTTGATCAGCCGGCTGGCGGCGCAAATAGCAGCGGCCTCTTCCAGGTCAGCGTCAGCCAATATCAGATAAGGGTCGCTTCCGCCTAATTCCAATACCGTCTTTTTGATCAGGGAGCCTGCTTTGGCGGCCACCGCCTTGCCCGCTTCGGTACTGCCTGTAAGCGTTACTGCTTTAATAATCGGATCAGCAATAATTTTGTCAACATGCTTACTGGATACTGTCAGGTTTTGAAAAACGCCTTTAGGGAAACCGGCATCCAACATCACCATTTCAATGGCGATCGCGCAGCCCTGGACATTTGATGCATGTTTGAGCAGGCCACAGTTACCGGCAAATATTGAAGGTGCGATAAATCTGAATACCTGCCAGAAAGGGAAATTCCACGGCATAACGGCCAGCACAGTACCGAGGGGTTGATAACTGATGTAACTGGAAGCGGCATCAGTTTTAACCGGGACGTCTTTTAAAAAAGCGGCACCTCGTTCAGCATAATAGCGGCAGACCCAGGCGCATTTCTCTATTTCTGCGATCCCTTCTTTTAGGGGCTTTCCCATTTCCAGTGCCATCAACTTAGCCAATGATTCTTTTCTGCCGTTCAAAATGGCGGCCGCATTTAGCAATAGCTTAGATCTGAAGTCAAAACTGGTGGTTTTCCAATCATGCCAGGCTTTTGCCGACAAAGCTATTTTTTCCTTTACCTTAGGTAAGGCGTCCGGCTTAAATCGTTGAAAGGTATTACCCGTAGTGGGATTAACAGAGTCCATCATATTTTGTTACTGCTTTCAAGTGTATAAACAGTTTATACTAATAAATAATACAAATCTCCAAAGGTGATATTCTGCAATTTACATAAAATGTAGCTTTTTGCGGAAACAAGGGCTGTTAAAGTTAAACGATACGTTAAATCAGCGGAGAAAATGCGTAGGGTCCAAATCACGAGGGAAATTTAAGAACAACAGAAGCCTCAAAATAAAATTCCCAAAAGCGTTGATTTTATTCCCAAATTGATAAACAAACAGTAGACCTGCATAGATAAATTTGCCCAGTGTGTAATTGTTGTAGTAAGCGGCCATTTAATGCCCGGATAATAACACACAACTGACAAATTTAAATTTTGAAAACGTTTTTTTTTTAATTAAAAATTTTATGAAAAGAGCCGTAATGACCCTAATGGGTATTTTTATGCTGGGAATTACTTTTAGTTTCGCCCATGCCATCTGGATCGAAACGCCACAACAGGGACAAAAAGGCACCAGCCATCAAATAAAAGTCTTTTTTGGAGAGTTTGGAACAGAAGATATTAGTAAAACAAGTGAATGGTTGTCCGATCTTGACCAGTTTGAACTGCAGCTAAACCACCCGGACGGGCGGCAAACTCAAATTGCTTACAAGGCAAATGGGGATCATTTTATCGCGAACTTCACGCCGCAAATGGACGGCGTATATACGATCACCCTGCATAAAATCGCCAGTGAAATTTATTATGGCTATAAATTGGATTATATGGCCACAGCCTTTGTACAGGTTGGAAATACCGGGACTTTCAACGGACAGCAGTTGCCGATTGGTCTGCGTTTTGACAAAACGGACGCAAGGGTAGGAGAGCCTGTTGATCTATCTATCCTGTTCAATCAGGATTTGACCGGTGAAAAGGAAATAACCGTAATCAGCCCTAATACCTGGACAAAAAAAATGTATACCGATGATCAGTCTAAAACAAGTTTTACGCCGCTTTGGTCCGGAAAATACCTGGTAGAAACCTCTGTAACTGATAAAAGCAAGGGTGTGTATAATGGCAGGGAGTATACAGTTGATTATCATTGCCATACGTATGTGATAGATGTGAAATAATTAAAATTTCATGACTGCCGCTCAGAAACTGGTTTGAGATCAAGGAAAAAACTAGGATCTTGAAAATTAACCGTTCCCTGTTTTGGCAGGTGTAATCCCTGCAGGCCTGACATCTGCAGGGATTTTTGAGCTAGATTCCGAAAGATAGGTAAAATCAGCAGTTCGTTCCAGGTAAATAAACTGCCTTCGGGACATGTAAAGCCAAAAGATTCAAGGTCTCCGGGCTTAACTGTTTAATGAGAAGCTTATAAAACCATTATACTTTGGCCCGTTTAATCGTGCCATCCAAATAGTTGTTAAATGCCGCTGATTGTTCAAATAAAATATGGATGTTTGTCCAATTAAAAGTATAGTGCGTACTTTAAAATTTAAGTAAAATAAAATGCAGCATCATGCGCATCTTGATCGTAGAGGATGATCTGATTATTGGCAAAAATGTGGAAATCACCTTCAGAGAACAGGGGTATAAAACTCTGTTATGCCGGGACGGTAATACAGCAGAAGCAGCTTTGACACAGCAGTCCTTTGACTGTGTGATCCTGGATATTAATATACCTGGTAAAAACGGCTTTGAGCTTTGCCAGTCGTTCAGGCAAAAAGACACGACCACGCCAGTAATTTTATTAACGGCCTTTGACGAACTGGAAGATAAAATACAGGGCTTTGAGCGAGGCGCGGATGATTACCTTACAAAGCCTTTTTATATGAAAGAGCTTTCCCTGAGAGTGCAGGCTTTATTAAAAAGAAAGGCGGCCGCCGTTAAAAAGCTTGAAAAATGTACTACCTGTGATCAAATCCATATTGCAGATCTGACCCTAGATTTAAAAGATAAACGGGTGCAAAGAGGTGGCAAATCCATTGAACTGACACCCAGAGAGTTTCAGATACTGCATCTTCTTATTCAGGCCGAAGGAGCCAGTGTATCCAAAAAAGAGCTGGTCAGGGAAATCTGGGGTAGCCCGTATGATCATAACACCAATACTATCGAAGTCTATGTGAATTTTTTACGCAATAAAATAGATAAACCTTTTAAAACCGCGCTGATTAAGACCCGAATCGGATACGGATATTATATTGATGGGCCGCGGCAGGAACAATAATCAGTAACGTGGGGCTTATGGAAATTAGAAAAAAAATCATTTTATACTTTTCGGTGACTACCATTTCGCTTACCGGATTGGTCCTTTTTATAATCTATACTTTATTTGGTGCTTACAGAAGAGAAGAATTTCAGCAACGATTAAGCGAAAAAATTACATTTTCACTGAAATTCCTGGGAGAAGTACAGCATACCAGCCAGTCATTACTTAATAACCTGGACAGGATTACCATCAATGATTTGTATGATGAAAAAATGTTGCTTTTTGATGGCCGTAAACAACTTATTTATGCAAGTCTGGACGACACGAAAATTCATCAATCGCCAGATATATTGTCCAAACTGGGGCCCCAAAGGAACTGGATTGAAACGAAAGAAGGAAAATTCGATGTGGTGGGTATATATGTTCAGATGAATAACCGTTCCTTTTACGGGATTTACAAAGCATATGACAGGTTCGGTTATACCCAAAAACGTTTCCTGGCTTATATTCTTTGGGGTGCCTTTGCCTTCATTGCAACGTTGACCTTGATCGTTACTTTTTACCTCTCCAGACAGATTTCCTTTCCTATAAAAAAAATGGCCCGGGAAATTAACCAGATTCAGCTGGGATCAGGTAATACCCTGATAACAGTACCCTCGACACGGGATGAAATCAATTACCTGGCCACCCGTTTTAATGACTTGATGCAACGACTGGAAAACTCTTTCGCTTTCCAACGTCATGCGGTCCATCATATATCACATGAATTAAAAACGCCCATTGCGATTTTGGTTTCCAATTTTGAGCAAATGGAAAAAATGACCAATCTGCAGCAACTCAAAAAAATGATATTGGTGCAAAAAGAAGATACACGGTCACTGGGTGATACCATTAATGCGCTGCTGGAAATTTCAAAAGTGGAGACTGGCAACCAGGCTCCCTTTCAAAGGAACCGCATCGACGAATTGCTTTTTGATGTCATTGACAAGCTACAAACATTAGCTCCGCGTTTTGAATTTAATGTTACTTTTTCGCCACAAATTGAAACAGAGGAAGCGTTATTGGTGCACTGCAATGCCAAGTTGATGAAAATAGCTTTTACGAACCTGCTGCTCAACTGCATCCGCTATAGTCAATCAAATCAAGCAAAGGTAAAAATACAGGCTGAAGAACAAAGAGTTTCCTTGGCGTTTTCCAACGACGGCGCACCAATTGAAACTGAGGAGCAAAAGTATTTGTTTAATTACTTTTTCAGGGGCCGAAACAGCAAAGGAAAGGGGGGCTTTGGCCTTGGCCTTGTTATGGTTCAAAAAATCATGCAGCTCCACAAAGGCCGTATCGAGTATCGAATGGCTCCGACAGAACATAAGTTCGCCAATATTAATACCGATTCCGGCAATCCGCTAATTAAGACGACCGCCACTGTCACAAATAATTTCTTAATTTCATTGCCATTAAGTTGATTTTTATTCAATTTAAGGTCTTTTTAAGCCCTTAAAAACAAAATTTGCACCTCAATTAAAAGATTAATAAGTGCAAATACGGATAATTTTAGCGACACTGATTGCCCTATTTTTAGGTAGTAGTGTCCGGGCGCAACAAACGGATACACTTAAATTAACCCAACGACAGGCAGACAGTTTGTTTTTGGTGAATAATTATCAATTATTAGCCGCCCGGTATCAGGTAAAATCGGATTCAGCCATGATTTTCCAGGCACGATTATGGGATAATCCAAGTTTCTCAGCGGAATTAGGCATGAACAGCTGGAACCATCCTAAAATAAGCATTGGCCGTGAAGGGCAGACAGCCTTTTCAATTGATCAGCTGATTCAACTTGCCGGCAAACGCAGAGCCAATATACAGCTAGCTGCTCTTCAGGCCAATTACAGTGAAGCGGGGTTTGAAGACTTGATGCGAACCCTGAAATGGGAATTACATAATGCATTTTCTGATTACTTTTTTAAATATAGCACCATTCAGGTATTAAGAGAGCAGCAAGATGTTCTGGATCGTATTGTTGCCGCATATAAAAGAGCAGATTCAAGTGGCAGTGTGGCCCATGCAGATTATTTACGGCTTGCACAACTCCAAATGAGCCTTAAAAACGACTATCTTTCGGCATTAGGTGATTTAAATGACCTTCAGTGCCGGTTACAACAGGTTTTGGGAACTACCTCCCCCGTATTACCGGTCATGGTAGGCTTTCAAAGGACCGACAAGTTTTCTTTAAATTATACCTTAGATCAACTTATCCAAACAGCACTTAGCCGGCGAGCCGACGTCAAGATGGGACGCCTTGATCAGCAATCAGCGGCTGTGAATTACAGGTTACAAAAATCTCTGGCCGTTCCAGATCTTCATCTGGGCGCTATTTATGACAAAAATTCCGGTGTTGTACATAATTATATGGGAATGACCCTGGGAATCGACCTTCCTTTGTGGAACCGGAATCAGGGGCGCATTCGTAGCGCTGGATTAAAGGTCGAGCAGAGTGAATTTAAATCGCTCCAAATGAAGAATTTGGTAAAAACCGAAGTTTCTAATGCTTACAATAAGTTCAATACTTACAGGGAGGCCTTTAATCCCGAAGCCCTGAGCAGCTTCCATGTATCCTTCAGCCATTTAATCGGGCAGGTAGCAGCAAATTTCACCAAAGGAAATATAACGCTATTGCAATTTATCGATTTTTTCAACAGTTATAGCGATAATCTTACTGATCAAAGCGGCTATTATAGCGCCTTATATAGTGCTTTTAATGATTTGGAATATGCAGTCGGTATATCACTGATGCAATATTAAAAACCAAAAGGCAGCAACATTTTTTCCGCTTATACGGGAAGGCTGCTAAGGTGCCCTCGGGCTAAAAAATCCATTTGTTTAAATCAAAACGATCAATCATGGTTTTTCTTCATAAAAACATTGTCATAATCTTTATAGCCCTCGCATCTATGCAGGTATTTTTTGCATGTACCAGTAATGAAAAGAGCCATCCAGATCAAAATACTGAACCTGGAGGAACTCCCAACCTTTCGATCAGCCCAAACATGCTAAACCAGGCGACATTAGATACCGTGCGCTATCAAAAAGTAAAGGGAGTGCTTACTGTAAGTGGTAAAGTAACTGCCGATGATAGTAAAATCATTCAGGTATATGCTACGCTGACTGGTTACGCCACCCAGGTCAGTGTTCAATTGGGAGATTATGTCCAAAAGGGACAATTACTTGCCGTCATCCATAGTGGAGAAATTGCGACTTATGAAAATCAGCTTTCCGATGCCAAATCCAATTTACTGGTTGCGCAAAAGAAGCTTAAAATGGAAAGTGATTTAAAAAATTCGCAACTTGCGACAGAAAAAGATGTTGCCGATGCGCAGAGTGAAGTCAGCAAGGCACATGCAGCGATTACGCAGGTTGAAAATCTCTTTCAGATTTATAAAAAAGGAGAGGGGGCGACTTATAAGATTCTTGCGCCCATATCAGGATATGTTATTCAAAAAAACATCAACAACGGCATGGAAATAACTGCCGGAAATGAACAAAGTCTTTTTACGGTTTCCCAAATTAATGATGTCTGGATTGTAGCCAATATTTTCGAGACAGATATCCCAAAGGTTAAAGAAGGTTATAGTGCGGATATTACTTCCATTAGTTATCCTGATTCTGTTTTTCATGGCACAATTGACAAAGTATATAACTTTTTAGATCCTGTCAGCAAAACCATGCAGGCCCGGATAAAGATTGAAAATAATCGGGGATTATTGAAGCCGGAGATGTTTGCCTCCGTAAAAATCCATTATCCAGGCAATGACAGTTTGATCGCGATTCCTTCGACTGCCATAATTTTTGACAACAATACGCATTATGTGCTGGTAAAAAACAGCACACAACAGCTGCATGTCAGAGAAATATTGCCTCTCAGTACCAACGGCAATATGACCTATATTAAGGCTGGGCTTACGAGCGGTGAGATTATTGTTGCCAAGGATCAGCTTCTGTTATATAATGCCTTATTGCAATAATATAGCATATTTTTAATTCCTATTGGCTTGTATCGAAAAGATTATGTGCATTCAACGAAGTGAAATCCTTTATTATGGAACATCATTAAAACATATTCATGAATAAATTAATAAAAGGCATTATCGGGGCTTCCCTTAAATATAAATATTTTACTATTTTTCTCGTTTTGTTGCTGGTAGTGGCTGGTGTAATTAGTTTTAAAAATACGCCAATAGATGCATTTCCTGACGTCACTAATACCAGTGTGACCATTATCAGCCAGTGGCCTGGCAGAAGTGCAGAAGAGGTAGAAAAATTTGTGACCATTCCAGTGGAGATCGCTTTAAATGCGGCCCAGCAAAAGTCCCATATCCGTAGCACCAGTATTTTTGGCCTGTCCACTGTAAAAGTTACGTTCGATGACCATGTGTCGGACAAAGATGCACGTATACAGATCAATAATCTGATTGGAAATGCTGATCTTCCAGGAAACGTTAAGCCTGAAATACAGCCACCAACAGGACCAACGGGTGAAATCTTTCGCTATACATTAAAAAGTGATGTTTACGGTCCTATGGAACTCAAAACCATTCAGGACTGGATTGTTGACAGGGAGTTGCGGTCAGTTCCAGGTATTGCGGATGTAACTGCCTTTGGCGGCATGGTGAAAACCTTTGAAATCCAGGTTCAGCCAGAAAAAATAAAAAGTCTGGGCATTAATCTGCTGGATGTTTATACCGCTGTAGCCAACAGTAATATTAATATAGGCGGGGATATGATTGAAAAAAATGATCAGGCCTATGTTGTAAGGGGTATTGGGTTATTGAATAATATAGATGAAATAAAAAATGTAACAGTTACCAATATTAATGGCGTACCGGTCGTAATCGGAGACATCGCAGATGTGGTGGTATCGCATTTACCGCGCTTAGGAACGGTCGGCCGCAAGGATGCCATTGATTCAGTGGGTAAGCGTCTGGGAACCGTCAATAATGATGATGCGGTTGAAGGAATTGTCTTAATGCGCAGAGGAGAGAATCCCGAAGATATTATTCCTCTTTTAAAGACTAAAATAGAAGAACTTAATAATAAAAAGTTACCGCCAGGAGTAAAAATTAATCCATTTTACGACAGGGAAGACTTAGTCAAACTGGCTACGCATACCGTCCTTCATAATTTGATAGAAGGAATGCTGCTGGTAACGGTTATCGTATCTATTTTCATGTTTAATTGGCGTACGACATTGATCGTTTCCATAATTATACCGCTTTCCTTATTGTTCGCTTTCATATGCCTGAGACTGATGGGGATGCCCGCCAACCTGCTGTCAATGGGCGCGATTGATTTTGGAATTATCATTGACGGGGCTGTGGTAATGGTGGAGGGCCTTTTCGTGATCATGGATCAGAAAGCCAGGGATATTGGCATGGAGCGATTCAATAAGCTTGCAAAAATGAGCCTGATCAAGAAAAAAGGCGCCAAACTCGGTAAAGCGATCTTTTTTTCTAAACTAATCATCATTACAGCACTTCTGCCCATTTTCGCCTTCCAGAAAGTAGAAGGGAAAATGTTTTCACCGTTGGCCTATACACTAGGATTTGCATTGCTGGGTGCCCTGATCTTTACCCTGACTTTAGTGCCTGTAATGGTTGGTTTATTATTGCGGAAAAATGTCAGGGAAAAGCATAATCCGATGGTTCATGGACTGACGGCTGGTGTAATGCGCATTTTTCAGTTTACTAATAACCATAGAAGCATAACCTTTATAGTTTCCATCTTAATAATGGTGACTGGTCTCTTTAGCTTTAAATTTCTTGGAACTGAATTCATGCCAGAACTCAATGAGGGTTCCTTATGGATACGCGCTTCTCTTCCATATAGCGTCGCTCTTGCAAAGTCAACATCTGTAGCCGATCAGGTTCGCAGTAAACTTCTGACTTTCCCGGAAGTTAAAAAGGTGGTTTCACAAACCGGCAGACCAGATGACGGTACTGATGTTACCGGATTTTATAACATTGAATGCGACGTTGCCCTTTATAGCCAAAAGGATTGGGCAAGTCACAGGACACTGGATGAACTCATTGATACTATGCATAATTCACTTAGCGTTATTCCAGGCATTGAGCTTAATTTTTCCCAACCCATTATGGATAATGTAGAAGAAGCGGTATCAGGCGTGAAAGGCTCAATTGTGGCAAAGATTTATGGTGATTCTTTACCTTATATGGAACAGCAATGTGATAAGATTTCCTCCATATTAAAAACGGTACCAGGTATAACGGACGTAGGAACGATAAAAAACATTGGTCAGCCACAACTCCAAATTGACCTTGACCAGAATAAGATGGCTATTTATGGTATTACGACTGCCCAGGCTAATGCAGTGATAGAAACTGCCATTGGAGGAAAAGCGGCTACTGAACTCTATCAGGGAATCCGAAAATTTGATGTCAGGATTCGTTTTCCCCAGTCCTACCGCAATGATATAGAAAAGATCAGTAATGTTATGGTTCCTACGGCTACAGGGGTGCAAATACCTTTGCATGAAATTGCTACGCTTAAAACGACCATCGGTCCTACACTTATTTTCAGGGATGATCATGAGCGCTATTCCGCGGTGAAGTTTTCCGTGAGGGGGCGAGATATGGGGAGTGCCATTGAAGAGGCACGGGCCAAAGTTGCCAAACAAATTCATCTTGCAAAGGACTATGAACTGGTGTGGCAGGGCGATTTTGAAAACCAGCAGCGCGCACAAAAACGGCTGATGCAGGTCGTTCCAATAAGTTTATTGCTGATCTTTTTATTGTTATTTGTAATGTTTGGCAGCTTTAAGGATGCGGGTCTTGTATTTTTGAACGTACCATTTGCTTTGGTGGGCGGTATTTTTATGTTGTTGCTTACGGGAACAAATTTCAGTATCTCAGCCGGGATCGGATTTATTGCACTTTTTGGTATCTGTATCTTAGAAGGCGTACTGTTGATCTCAGCATTCAAAGACAACCTTGATGCAAAGGTTGATGGCATAAGGTCGACTTTAATGGAAGCGGTTCATAAGGGCGTCCATTTGCTTTCAAGGCCCGTGCTAATGACTGCGCTTATGGCAATAATTGGCCTACTGCCTGCAGCCATGGCTACTGGAATTGGATCGGAGAGTGCCCGTCCGCTGGCAAGAGTGGTCATTGGAGGTTTAATTTGCGCCACCATTTTTTCCTTGTTAGTATTTCCTGTTATTTTTACTGTAGCTTACAAAAAAGGCGATAAGAGAAAAACAGAGCAAATATAAAAATAGCAAAAAAGGATTTTCATGTCCTTAAGGATATAATGGAAGACCATGCCAACTAAATTTTTCATAAAGCATTCTGCGGGGTAAATGAGTACGCCCTGACAGAAAAACGGGGCGGAGCTGAAAGGCTTCCGCCCTTATTTCTTCGCTGCAAATATTACCTTGCATATCGCAGTTACCAGCTCGCAAAAGGCAAAACGGGAACAATGGTCAAGATTGTTTTCTGGCGCAAAGTTTGTTTTAAACATAACGTTGTTCTGATTAGCTAACTAAAAACAATAAATTATGAAAGGTCTGTTATTCATTATCGGGATTATTTTAATCATTGGATGGATATTTGGATTTGTCGTCTATCATGTTGCTGGTTTTCTGATCCATTTATTGTTGATCATCGGCATTATCATGATAATTGCTAACTTATTCAGCAGGAAATCTGCTGATTAATTAATCTGTCTGATTTATAATTTGATAGATTTGAATCCTATTAATCCGTTCAAGGCCTTACAATATAATATTTGTAAGCTCTGAACGGATTTATTTAGTTATGCTTTCTGGTTTCAGTCAAAAAGTATGTCTTATATTAGGTTTAAATCCAAATCTAAGAATTTAAAAGAGCCTTCAAAACATCAAGAAACTGCTTTTGCATTTTTGAAAGTAGTATTAAATAAGTCCTTTGAAAAATTCAGGTATCTCAAAGTGGGCAATATTTTCCCTGATCTGCAACCATACAAAAGGTGAGGACAAAAGGGAAGTACGTCTAGATGACGTATTGCTAAACTCTTCTTACTGCCAAAACTTAAAGGCTACAACCAAAGAATACAAATCAGCTTAGCGTTGATTTTATTTTACGTTATATGGAGGCGCTGTTTCGGGGCCGTTAAAATAGCATCTGTGGCTGCATTCTATTACTTAATTTGATTCAAGAGAGCTCTGCATTATTAAGTCGGGAGATGTTGCAAGGCTGTTCAGAAGAAATTAAATGGTCTTCGGAGCCTTTGTGCTTAGCCTGAGTCTTCATTGATGAAGCAAAAAGACAGGAGCTGCAAAATGGGCCATTAATAGCCAATTTTGCAGCTCCTGTTTTCTAAGGTTAAAATGATGAGTTAGATTTATTTCAGCTTAAAAGTAGCTAAGGTGGTCTTTGGCTACCAACCAGGATTCTGTTTGAGCTGGCCTTTACTCAAAAGGATCTGGTCACGTGGAATGGGTTGCAGGTACAGCTTGTCATCCCATTTGCGCATAGGCACCGTATAAGGAGCTACCACTTTTTTAGTGCCATCCCAGTCCTTAAAAGTGACCACATTCACTCCGCTGAATATATTAGAACCAAAATAATTGTCGTATTGCTTTTGAACAGCATCACTGGCCACGATACCATAAACGGTATTTGGATTTTCCAGCAACTTGCCTGCCTTCCAACGGACAATATCATCCCATCGGAAACCTTCAAAAGCTAATTCGACCCTTCTTTCCCTTCTGATCTCATAAATCAATGCAGAGAGCTGGTAGCCATATTTAGGTTGTCCGTTCACTATTGAATTTGGATCGACTGGTGGGTTTATGGTTAACCGACCCATTTTTGCTCCGGGCAAATCCGGCTCGTCCAGCCTTGCTCTGAGCTGATTGATACTGATATCCAGATCTCCCTGGGTAATGTTGCCTAATTCCGCCTTCGCTTCAGCATATATCAACAGAACTTCTGCATAGCGGAATACGTACATATCGTAAGTTGTTTGATTCGCCTCATTTTGAGCAGGCACAGGGCTCCGGAATTTAGAGGACATGAAACCCGTGGGAGAACTGCTGTTGACATTTGTCAAATAATTGGACACAGGGGCTGTTCCATTTAGATAATTTGGCAAAAAGCGATTGTCAATCTCATTTCTTAAGCGCGGATCCCTGTTCTGCATCTCCAAAATGGCGGAATCGTCTCCTTTGTACATAGAACTTAACGCAATCGGCATGCCGTCTGCACAAAGAAAAGCATCTATAAAATCCTTACTCACGCCCGTCCCGGATTCGTTAACAGACCGGGAAAGCTTGCTGGTGAGCTGATCCAGCCGGTAAATTTTAGGCAGGACGCATTCCGGGTTTTTGGTAAGATCTTCCTGGATAAATTGCTCTCTGTAAGAGAGTGGGTAATCCTTAGTAGCGACCGTATGTGTTTTACTATCCACTACATCGCCCGCCTTATAATAATAGGCGGCCTCTGGTTTATAAATTGAGTAACCGCCATTATCCATAATATCCTTAGCAGCGGTTGCTGCCTGCTCCAGATAAGGCTCCCATCCGGATAGGTTCCTGTATTTCATCCAGGTGCCTTCATAAAGACAAACCCTGGCCAGCATCTGTTCCGCTGCATATTTATGTAATCTGCCAAGTTCAACCTGATCCGGTAAAGGTAGTTTGGAAACGGCGATCTTCAGGTCTGCAATAATACTGTCAGTGATAATTTTTCGGTCTGTTCTGGGAGCATACAAAAAACTGCTGTCGTTTACATTCAGATCTTTGTTGATCCATGGTACGTCCCCAAAGGTTTTTACCTTTTTAAAATATTCATAGGCTCTGAAAAAATGAATTTCACCCAGGTATTCGTCAATTTCTGTGTCAGTACCTATCGCCGTCTGATAATGCGTAAGAAAATAATTGGCATTGCGGATATAAGCCCAGTCAGTATAGGCCCAGCCGCCGCCGCTCGAAGGGACCGTAGTCAGACCATATAGCCAGTTGTTGGGAGAATTAGGAACGCAGTTGTCGCTTTGATCATCTGCATATTGATCCGGAACGTACAATTGGGGATAAAAATTATTACAATATAGTTTTAACTCATCGGTCGTCTGCCAATAGTTCAGGTCGGAAATTGAATCTTGGGGTTTTCTGTCCAGTACCTTTGAACAACTGATACCTGATGATAGTAGGCAGCCAGAAAAAAAATAAAAAAGAATATGTTTGTATTTCATGATGAATTTTATTTAAGGGTGATATTAATGCCCAGCGCGTATGATTTTGTTTTTGGATAGCCCATTAAACTAAGATTTTCCGGATCATAGAGCTTGGATAGACTGGTGATCGTTAGAATATTCTGGCCCGTGGCATAAAGCTGGATATTGTCTATCATGGCTTTTTTCATCCAGGGCTGTCTCAGTGTATAGGCGACTGAGAGCTGCTTAAGCCTTATATAGGCCGCGTTTTGCAAATACCTGTCCAGCGTACCATTCAGACCACCCCTGTTGCCGTGACCTCCGTTAATATAAGGCCTCGGAAGAAAGCCGTCTTTATTGGCATAACTCCAGAAATCACTTGCCAATTGCATCGGCACATCCCATTCACTGTTGATGCCATAGAACCTGCTGTCTGGAATATAATCCTGTTTGCCTACACCCTGAAAGAAGAAACTGATATCCAGGTTTTTCCAGGTAAAGCCCCCATTGAATCCAAACAAAAACTGCGGTTGGCTGTTCCCTATTATCCTTAGGTCTCCCGTTGAATCTAAAGTATAATTACCGTTACTAATAATGCCATCTCCATTTATATCCACATATTTGACATCGCCCGGATTCCAGGTGCCACTGTACAGCAAAGACTGGTCAGCCCAATTATCAATCTGTTCTTCAGACTGGAACAGTCCGTCGGTTTTAAATCCCCAAATTTCTCCAATCCTTTCTCCAACATAATGATCCCCTAAATAATTAGTCGGGTTATCATATTTTGTGATATAAGATTTTGAGTTGGAAAGGTTAAAACCCAGCCGGTAAGACATGTCACTTGATATCTTATCATGCCAGTTTAAAGTCAGTTCAAATCCTTGATTTTTAAGGTCTGCAGCATTTTCAACAGGTACAGCAGCTCCTAAAGTTGCAGGCAATGATTTCCCGGGAGTAAGCATCCCTATTGTATAACGCGTATACACATCCAGCGTTGCTGCCAAGCGGTGCTGAAGAAAAGCCAGATCAGCTCCAACGTTCCATTGTCTTACCTTTTCCCAGGTAAAATTAGGGTTGACCAGGGCACCCGGAGATACTGAGACAGGCAGTGTGTTGTCCGTTCCAAGGATATAGGGCAATTGTGTGTTAATGCCATAATTGGATACGTATGGAAAATAATTTCCATCATCCGTTAGCTGGTTGCCCAGCGTTCCATAAGAGCCCCTGATCTTAAATTCATCGAAGAAACCAGACAGCCCACTGTTATTTTTCCAGAAATTTTCCTGTGAGACACGCCAAGCACCCGAAACAGAAGGCGCCATTACATAACGGTGCCCTTCCTGAAATCTGGATGAGCCATCGTATCGTCCGTTAAATTCCAGAAAATACTTATCCGCATAATCATAATTAAGACGTGCAAAGTAGCCCTGGACTGCCCAACTTGTAATGCCTCCGTCAACGGACTGAGGACCGGTGGCTCTGTTAATGGCAGGCAAGTCATTATCAATCAGATTGGTCCTTCCGGCAGTATAATTTTTATACTGTTTTACCTCCTCATTATAACCCACTAAGACCTTAAAGTGGTTTAGCCCGAAATTTTTACTATAATCACTATAAATATTAAGTGCATGATAATAATCATTGGCATTGTACAGGTCAATTTCATTGGGGTTCGTCCAGGGATAATAATTAAAAGTACCATCCGCATGGTATTCCTTGAATAAACGGGTGGTAAATTCGTTATTATTGGAGTAGGGATTAAAAGTGTAGTCAAGATTGATATTCCAGTCCTTTAACGGTCGTACCGCTACAGCGGCTGTCAACCAAAGATCATTAATTTTTGTCTGATTATGACCGCCCTCTGCCCCAACAGCAAAAGGGTTGGTAAACGAACCCTGTCCAGCCCAGTTGCCATCTGGGTGGCGGATAGGCATCAATGGACGAAGGTCATTTTTTAGTTCGCCGCTGATAGCCGTAATTCCTGAGTTGCCACTGCCGCCCCCAGATGGGTGATCCTCAAAGGAGTAGGTATAGCGTAATTTGCCATTGAGTGTTAACCAGGGCGTAATATCTGAGGCAATATTCATATTGATATTGTGACGCTGATAATAATCATGGTAAGCCGCTAACATTCCATTTTGCCGGGAATTCCCATAGGACATATAATAGGAAGTCTTATCTGAGCCTCCGCTAAGTGAAATATTATTTTGCTGCAGGCTGCCGGTTTTATATAAAGCGTCTGTCCAGTCTGTGTTACCGACGTAGGTATAATACCCGGTAACATCAATACTTGGGTCATAGAGAACATAAGGATTATTGGCGGGATCCTTATAGTATGCGGTTACCCCGTTTCTGATCCTGTCAGAGAAATATGCGCCGTTGCCGGCGTTAATGCTAGCCGTATCCATGTAATTAATATAATCCATGGAATTCATGTATTTCGGGTTGATTAAAAGCTGATTGGTAGCATAGGAACTGCTGAGCCTTACTGTAGGTTTCTGATTATGCTTACCTGATTTAGTGGTAATCAGGATAACTCCGTAAGCTGCTCTGGCGCCGTAAATGGCAGCTGAAGCAGCGTCCTTCAATACGGTAACGCTCGCCACATCATTAGGATTGACCAGGTTCGGATCCTGTACTACACCATCGACGAGGATCAAAGGCGAGCCTCCATTTATACTGGTGTAACCCCGGATATTAAAACTGGCTCCCTGCCCCGGAGCAGCACTGTTTTGGGTGATCTGCAGATTAGGAATGACACCCTGCAGCCCCGAGCCCAGATTGGCTATGGGCCTGTTTTCGAGTACCTCTCCAGAGACCTGCTGTACCGCGCCAGAGAGATCAACCTTTTTTTGGGTACCATAGCCTACAATGACTACATCCGATAACGCCGCATTATTGGGATGCAGTCGCATCATGATCGTACTTTTTTCGCCACTCGTCACCAGGAAGTTAGTGATAGAGTCATTCTCATAACCCACATACGTAAAATAAAGGTTATAAGGATGCCCCTGTTGCATCTCAATGGTAAAAGTGCCTGTAGAGTCACTTGTAACATATCCGGTCTTTTGGTTTTGCTTGTCAAGGATCCTAACGGATACTCCCTGCAAGGTAGTGCCCGACTCTGTCAGGACCGTTCCTCTGACTGGGATCGACTGCTGTGCAAGCAGTCCCGTCGAACAAAGCATAAAAAATGTGCCTAATCCAGTTTTAAGCTTCATGGGTTTTAAATTTAAATGGTATTAAATAGGACAAAAGATGGGCACCACCTGCCATAAGGAAGGTAGGTGACCTATTGAAATTCAAAATAATTTTTATTATTGCTGCGTGATCTGAATCTTGCTTTCCTTTCTTGTAAAACTGAGGTGATTTAATTTACATATTGCTTCTAAAATAACATTTAAGGAGTCATTATACATAATCTTTCCTGTAAATTCCATGTTTTCCAAAAGTGCGGGATCGGCAGTGATCTCAACTTGATAGCGGATTGCCAGCTGATCAAAAACTTTCCGCAAAGGAGACTTTGAAAAGCTGTAAGCCTGATTAGTCCAGTTGGTTACAATGGCCTTGTCTGCCAAACCCGTTGTCTTCGATCTAAGTTGTGGCAATGAATTAGGCCTCTGCAAATTACTGACCAGATAATGGCCTTCGTTTTTAAATATCTTAATTAACTGGCCAGGCTGCAAGTGAATATTTTTGTATGGGAAACTATTCTCCAACGATTTTACTGCAATACTGCCTTCTTCAAGGCGTATGGTAATCTCCGCCTTGTTTTTATTATTATTGACCCAGAAGGAAGTTCCAATATCCAGCGTGCCAATACCATTTGCAATAACTGTAAAAGGCCTTAAAGCATCATGTTTTACATCAAATCTGGCCTTTCCCTCCATGTAAACAAAACGGTTTTCTAAAAAATTATTCAAATAACGGACAGAAGCCTTGGGCATTAACAAGACACCAGATCCGTCAGGTAAATGAATATACTTTTGAGCGCCTGAATTGTTGATTATGATCTTCCTTGCCAGATCAACATCGCCGGTCCTGGTTAATGGTGCGTAACTGCCTGATAAAAGTTGCAGAAGAAAAGCACCTGCTAATAATAAACCGACAAGACAGGCCGCGATCATTAGGGGATTTTGCCAGTAGTTCAAGCGCCCTTTTAATTCGCGTTGTATTTTCCTGCGCATAGCCGACTGAATCCTGCCCGGTATTTCCACCAAGGCGCCTTCCATAAATTGCGCATCTGGCAGGATTTCTTCCAGAGATTCACCTGATAATCCTTGTAGGTAATCGGCAATTTGTTCAGCCTTTTCCCCATCCAGTTCATTATTCAGGAACTGCTTCAATTCATCAGGTGTATATTCATTATTCATCTGTTATAAGAGTAGTAACGTTTATTGTAAAAAAATCCCCTACTCAGGTCAGGAAAATTTAAAGAAATTTAAAAATTAAAATCATGATGAAGAGTGAAATGCCAAGGATCTGGCGCAATTGTTTGAGTGCCTTATGGATATGATTATCCACCGTTTTTTCGGATATTTTTAATTCGCGGGCTATTTCCTTGTAAGCATAACCCTGTAAATGGGAAAGCCGCAGTACTTTTTGACGCATTGGCGGAAGATGCCCGATAGCCTTTTCCAGTTTTTCAGGAATAGAAGCCCCTTCATTTGTAATAGCAGGAGCGTCCATCATTTCTTTTTGCGTTGCAAATTTTACTTCAGCTTCTTTACGCTTTCTTAAAGTTGCCTGCTTTCTTAACCAGTCAATATAAATCAGCTTTGCCTTTCTGAATAATTGTGTTTCCAGCGGATATTCGGCGCTTAGCGTAGACCTGTATTCCCAGATTTTAAGGAATGCATTTTGTGTCAATTCCTGGCTTTGCACGTAATCACCTGTCCGGTTCAGAAAATATGAATACATCCGCGCCTCCCATAAAAGGTAAAATGCGGTGAATGCTTTTTGGTCCCCATTTATGATTTTTTCAAGCAAAATCCGGTACAATTTATACACGTGAAATTAATATGTTTTATTTTATTTAACAATTAAGATAGTTTCAATGACAATCTGCTATTTACACCCACCGGATTACAAATTGCGATTAATCCTTTTTTGTATGATGTTTACAAAAAGTATAAAAATATTG